>Ga0209377_1002038_pt1 | contig 13321 bp, 11 predicted proteins | sample GraSoiAngelo_141_FD_185898 | JGI IMG/M metagenome (GOLD analysis project Ga0209377, IMG submission 185898) | Grasslands soil microbial communities from the Angelo Coastal Reserve, California, USA - 14_0929_12_40cm (SPAdes) (version 2) | ecosystem: Environmental > Terrestrial > Soil > Grasslands ...
CATGGCCACCAATATTCCTCCACACAACCTCCGCGAAATCATTGACGCCACCGTGCTGCTGATCGAAAAGCCGGACACCACGCTGAAAGAGGTGCTCAAGATCGTGCCCGGGCCGGACTTTCCTACCGGAGGCTACATCGCGGGCCGCGAAGGGATCGAGGCGGCGTACAAAACGGGCCGCGGCAGCTTCACCATGCGCGCGAAGGCGGCCATCGAGGAAGTCGGCAAGGACCGTGAAAACATCGTGGTCACGGAAATTCCCTACCAGGTCAACAAGGCCACGCTCATCAAGCGCATCGCCGAACTGGCCCAGACCAAAAAAATCGACGGCATCGCGGACGTGCGGGATGAAAGCGACCGCGACGGCATGCGCATCGTCGTGGAAATGAAGCGCGGCGAAGAATCGCAGCTCGTCCTGAACAATCTCTTCAAGCACACGCAGATGCAGGAATCGTTCGGCATGATCATGCTGGCGATTGTCGGCGGCCAGCCGCGCGAGATGGGGCTGCTGGAATTCATCCGGCTGTTCATCGAGCACCGCCGCGACGTGGTGTTGCGCCGCACACGCTACGATTTGCGCAAAGCCCGCGAGCGCGAGCACATTTTGGTGGGCTACCAGGTCGCGCTCGATCACCTGGACGATGTAATCCGCATCATCCGCGGGTCCGCGAGCCGCGCAGAAGCCAAGGAAAACCTGCTCAAGTTCTTCTCCCAGCAAGACGTCACGATTACAGAGAACGGAAAATCGACGAAGCTCGAAGGCGTCAAACTCGATGGCAGAAAGTACAAGCTCGGCGGCGTGGAGGGAGAAACGGCGCGCACCATGGCTGACGGCCTAACACCCGTGCAGGTTGACGCCATCCTCGAACTGCAACTCCATCGTCTGACGCAGCTTTCCGTCGACGAAATTCTCAAGGAATTGAAGTCCATCCGCGAACGAATCGTCGAGCTTGAGGAAATTCTGGCGAGCGAGAAGAAACTGAAGTCCGTGATCATCGCCGAGCTGAAGGAAGTGCAGAAGACCTACGGCGACGACCGGCGCACACAGATCGTGGACAAAGTGGATGAAATCAAGCTCGAAGACTTGATCGCCGACACGGAAATGCTGATCACCGTGAGCCATGCGGGCTACGTGAAGCGCACGTCGGTGGATATCTACCGACATCAATCGCGCGGCGGAAAGGGCCGCATCGGCGCGCGCACCAAAGAAGAGGATTTCGTCGAGCACCTCTTCATCGCCTCGGCGCACAGCTACATCCTTCTGTTCACGACTAAGGGCCGCGTGTACTGGCTGAAGGTGTACGAGATTCCGGAAGCCGCGGCGGCCACTCGCGGCAAAGCCATTTCCAGCCTGGTGCGTTTCCAGGAAGACGAAAAACTCAGCGCCATCGTGCAGGCTCGCAACCTGGAAGAAGAAGGCAAGTATGTCTTCTTCGCCACGCGCAACGGAACGGTGAAAAAGTCCACCCTCATGGAGTTCTCGAACCCGCGGCCGAGCGGCATCATCGCCATCAATCTCGATGGCAAGGACGAACTGATCGGGGCAAAGCTTACGGAGGGCAAGCAGATGATTTTCCTCGCCAGCCACGAGGGCCAGGCAATCCTTTTCCGCGAGACGGAAGTGCGTCCGATGGGCCGCAACGCCGGGGGCGTGATTGGGATGGACCTGGATAAAGACGATTACGTGGTCAGCATGGACGCGGTGCAGCCGGATTTCGAAATTATCGCCAAGGAGCACAAGACCACCACGCAAAATCTCGAGGAATTGGAAAACGAGCAAATCAAGGATTCGCTGACGTCGCTGATGCTGACCGTGTCGGAAAAAGGCTACGGGAAACGCACCCCGCTCGCGGAATATCGCATCACTTCGCGCGGCGGCAAAGGCGTGGTCAACATGAAGACCACGGACCGCAACGGCTCGGTGGTTGCGGCGCTGCAGGTCACCGAAGAGTCCGACGTGATGATCATCACGCATAACGGCAAGGTGATCCGCGTGCACGCGAATGAAATTCGCGAGGCGGGCCGTTCCACGCAGGGCGTGCGCCTGCTGCGCCTGGACGCGGAGGATTCCGTCGCCGCCGCCGCAGTCCTCCAGGAAGAAAGCGAAGAAGAAAAGAAGTAGCTCGACAGGGCCGCCGCTGCCTTCGGTGGTGTTACAATCCTGGCCTTATGAGTTTTGCTCGACGGCTGTTCGCAGCTCTTTTGCTGGTGGCGGCGGCCACCCTTCCTGCGCTGGCACAGGAGAAAGGTAAGCCTCCGGCACCCAAGCGATACCTCACCTATATCGGGACCTACACGGAAAAAACGAAAAGCAAGGGAATTTACGCCTTCCGGTTTGATGACACGTCCGGAAAACTGAGCTTCATCGGAGTTGCCGCGGAAACCGCGGCCCCGTCGTTTCTGGCGGTGCACCCGAACGGGAAGTATCTCTACGCCGTCAATGAACTTGAAAAGTTCAACGGGGAAGAAAGCGGCGCGGTGAGCGCATTTTCCATCGACCGGAAATCGGGCAAGCTCAAACTGCTGAATCAAGTCTCTTCGCGGGGCCCTGGGCCTTGCCACATTACTCTGGACAAGACCGGGAAGTACGTTCTGGTGGCGAACTACGATTCCGGCACAGTCGCAGTCTTTCCGGTGCAAAGCGACGGGCAACTCGGGAAATACACGGGATATGAGAAGCACATCGGCTCGAGCGTGAACAAGGAGCGCCAGGAAGGGCCGCACGCGCACTGGATCGCCACTTCGCCGGACAACCGTTTTCTGCTCACGGCGGACTTGGGAATCGATAAAATTTTGATTTCGCAATTTCATCTCGCGGACGGCGCTTTCACGCCAAACAAACCGAATTCCGGCGTCAGGCTGAAAGCGGGAGCGGGGCCGCGGCACGCGGCATTTCATCCGGGCGGGAAATTCTTTTACGTGACGAGCGAGCTGAATTCGACGGTGACGGCGTATTCCTACGATGCTAAGGGCGGCACCCTGCATGAGCTGCAGGTGGTATCCACCTTGCCGAAAGATTTTTCCGGGGAGAATGACACGGCGGAGATCGCCGTGCATCCCAGCGGCAAATTTCTTTACGTCTCGAACCGCGGGCGGGACAGCATCGCCGTATTCGCGATCGATGCTGTCAAAGGTAAGCTGACCCCGGTAGCGGACATCGCGACGCAAGGCAAGACGCCGAGGAATTTCGCGATTGATCCTTCGGGAAGATATCTCCTGGCGGCGAACCAGGGTTCCAACGATATTGTCGTGTTCAGGATCGATCCCGCCACGGGCGGCTTGACGCTTACGGGCCAGGTTGCTGAGGTGCCTGCGCCGGTTTGCATCGCGTTCCTGGCTGTCGAATAAGCTCACCAGTACACCGAGGTGCGGTAAAATCCCGCCTCTACATTGCGAGGACACCTATGACTCTAAGGAAGCGAACCATAGCTGCGTTGGGATTCTTTTTGGTGGCGACGGCAACCGCGTGGGCCGATGGCGAGACCGCGCCTGCACGCGATCCCAATCAGCCCGTGGACGCGGCGTACACCGAGAAGATCCACAAGTACACGACGCAGCCGTATTTCACGTCGCCGCTGGTGGACTATCTGCCGGCGTCGAAAATGGTGCCGACGCCGAAAGCGGTCCTCGGTGATGTAGCTGGCGCGCCCGGCATCCTGCCCTACGCGGAAGATGTGTATCGCTACATGCGCATGCTGGAGAAGGCCAGCCCGCGCGCGAAGGTCTTCTCCATCGGAACGACGGAAGAAGGCCGCGAGATGATCGCAGTGGCGGTATCTTCGGAAGAAAATCTGAAAAACCTCGGGGAGAACCGCGCGCGGCTCGCCAAACTCGCCGATCCGCGCACCATCAAGCTGGATGACGCGGAAGCCGACAAAATCGTTGCGCAGGCCGTGCCCATCTACTACATCACCGGCACGATCCATTCGCCCGAGACGGGAGCGCCGACGGCGCTGATGGAACTGGCCTACCGGCTGGCGGTGGATGAAAGCCCGTACATCAAGGAAATTCGCGACGGCACGATCACCCTGATCACGCCAGTGGTGGAAGTCGATGGCCGTGACCGCATGGTCGATGTCTACAAGTGGCACCTCGCGCATCCGAAGGAGTTTTATCCCTGGCTGGTGTATTGGGGCAAATACGTCGCCCATGACAACAATCGCGACGCCATGGGAGTAACCCTGAAGCTCACCGAAAATGTTTTGAACACCTATGTCGGTTGGAAAGCACAAGTACTGCACGACCTGCATGAGTCCGTGCCGTACCTCTACGACAACACCGTCGGCGACGAGCCCTACAATGCGTGGATCGACCCGATTCTGGCGGACGAATGGCAAATCATCGGGTGGAACAACGTTTCCGCCATGACGAAATTCGGGATGCCCGGCGTCTTCGCGCACGGGGATTTCGATACCTGGTCGCCGGGCTACTTGATGTTCATCGCGGCCTTGCACAACGGCATCAGCAGGCTCTACGAAACATTTGGCAATGGCGGCGCGGACACGGAGGAACGGACACTCCAGCCGGAAGAGTACGCCCGCACCTGGTACCGCCAGAATCCCCCGCTGCCCAAAGTACTTTGGTCCCAGCGGGACAATAACAATTACGAAGAGACCGGGCTGCTCACTTCGCTGCATTACTTCACGGAAAACAAGCGGCTGTTCCTGAAAAATTTCTACCTGAAGGCGAAACGTTCCACGATGAAACCCAGCGCCGAGGGACCGACAGCATACGTCTTGCCGGCGGATGACCCACGTCCGGGGCTGCAAGCAGAACTTCTGCAGGTCCTGCAAAGACAGGCCGTGGAAATTTCGCGCTCCAAGTCGGCTTTCACCGTTTCATTACCACCCAAAAAGTCCAAGGAAGACAAAAAGGGGAAAGACAAAAAGGAAAAGGACGAAAAAGCCGAGTCGGCCGCTCCCACGACGCGTGAATTTCCCGCGGGCAGCTATATTGTCCGCATGGACCAGCCCTATTCCCGCATCGCGGATGCCTTGCTCGACCACCAATATTGGAGCCCGGACGATCCGCAAAAAACGCCCTATGACGATACCGGCTGGACGTTCGGCGAGCTTTTCCACGTGCAAGTGACACGCGTAACCGATCCGAAAGTTCTCGATGTACCTGTGGAGCGCGTCGCGGAAGTCCGCGCGGCAGGCGGCGTGAAGGGCGACGGAGGGGTGTTCGCCATCAACAACAACGCAGAGCCCGCCCTCGCTACTCTGCGTTATAAGCTGCGGGAAGCTGCCATCGATGCGGCAGAGGAGCCATTTGAAGGTGGGGGAAAGAAATTCAGCCGCGGCTCCTTCCTCGTTCGAAACGTAAGCCGTTCGGATCTGGACCGCACGGCAGCCGAGCTCGGCGTTCAAGTCACGGCCCTCGCCGCCGCCCCCGGCGTGAAGACCCATCCCGTTCGCGCCGCGCGCATCGCCTTCGTGCATACCTGGTTGAGCACGCAAACCGAAGGGTGGTGGCGCCTAGCGCTGGACAAACTGAAGATTCCGTATGACTACATGAGCACTCAGGCGATCACGAAGATCCCTGATCTTAATGCTAAGTACGACGTGATTCTATTTCCCCCCGTGGGCTTCAACGCCGGCGTGAGTTCCATCGTCAAAGGTATTCCGACAGCCTGGGGCAATCCGCTTCCGTGGAAGAATACGCCGCAAACGCCCAACCTGGTGGGCAACGATTCGACGGACGATCTGCGCCCCGGACTCGGCTGGGACGGCGTGGCTCATTTGCAGGAATTCGTCCGGAAAGGCGGCGTGCTTCTTACTGCCACGGACACCTCGTCGCTTGCGCTTTCCCTCGGATTCGCCGACGGCATCACGGCAAACAATTCCGATCGCATGAAGATTATCGGCTCGGTCGTGGGAACGCAACTGGTAGACGGTGCCAGCCCCATCGCCTACGGGTACGACGAAAAAGGAGCGGCGTACTGCGATAATGGACCTATTTTTTCGCTCAGCAGCATCGCCGGACAACGCGGCAGGCGGCGCCTCGGTCCGGAAATGCACGCCCGGCCCACTGGCCGCGGCACTCCCGACGATCCGGACTTCGCCGTCGGACGCGTCGGCGTGGAAGTCCCAGAAGAGCCAAAATCTGAAATCTGGGAAGCGCCGCCGGTGACCAGCGAGCAGAAAAGAAACGGCTTCCGCGTGATACCTCCTGGAAATCGGCCACGGGTAATTTTCCGCTACGCCGACAGCAAAGAGCTGCTCATCTCGGGATTGGTGGAAGGCGGCGAAGAGATTGCCCAGCACCCTGCCGTGGTGGACGCGCCATCCGGCAAAGGTCATGTCGTGCTGTTTTCGATCAATCCGGTCTATCGCGGTGAAACGTGGGGAACTTACGCGATGGTGCTGAACACCATCTTGAACTATGACAGCCTGAACGCCGGTCGCAAAGACGCCGAGAAGTAGCTTCTGCATCAGTTCCGCGCACTTGCGCGGGAACCAATTTGCGCTACAATCCCCGCCATTATGCCGAGGCGAAAAACTAAGACCCGCAGGCGGGCGAGACCAAAAAGGCGCAAGCGGGTGCTATCCGGCGAAAAGCTGCCCAAAGATGCCGTCACACTGATCGTGATTCTGCGCGCGCGCGAAGGGCAGGAAACGCTGCTGGAAGCCGAGCTGCGCGCACTGGTCGGACCGTCACGAAAAGAAGAAGGCTGCCTTACCTTCGACCTGCACCGCTCCGTCGACACGCCCGGGTCTTTCCTGCTCCACGAAGTATGGGCCAGTCGAGACGTTCACACCGATCACATGCACACACCACATTTCCTGCGTTGGAATGCGGGCAAGGACGCGCTCATCACCTCCCGTGACGGCACATTCTGGAAGCAGATCGCTTAGAAAAAACGTTGTCTATTCTTCAGGTGGGGCGAGGTAGTAGCCTGGGCGGGCGCGGACCTTCAGATTTTTCGCATCGTTGCGAATCACAGACACTTTGATTTCGTGGTAGCCGGGCGCATCGGGGCCCGTAGGGGTGTAGCTGACGGTGTATTGCGAATGCAACTCGCCGCCGATTTCGTCGATGGCCTTTTCGACAGAGCGATCTTTGAACGTGGCCAAGTGCGCGCCGCCGGTGGCCGCGGCAGCGACCTCCAGCGCATTGGCTTTCACCTGATCGTGAATGTGCTGCACGGCCCAGACAGCCGCGGCCATCAAGTCGATGTTGCCATAACGGTTCTCTTCGCTGGTCGGTGTCGGCGGCGGAGTGCCAGGCGGCGACGGAAGGGTGCCAACCGGCAGGTTTGGGCGCTGCGGAGGCTTGGGCTTGGCCTGCAACTCCGCGCGAGTGGTGGAAAGTCCCACGCTGTAAATGGTCACGTTCGCGAGCTGCGCCTGCCGCAGCACTTCGCCTAGCTTTTTTTCGCTGCCGTCATCAATCGCTTCGGAAAGAATCAGCAGAACGCGACGGCGCCCGGGTTTTTCCGCGGTGGCTTGCGGCCGGCTGGAAAGCATTTCCACCCCGACGGCCATCGCATCGTAAAGTTTCGAACCCGAGGTTCCGAGCTTCAGCTGTGTAATCGTGTTCTCGATCAGATCGGCGCTCGTGGTGAAGTCTTGTAGTTTGTCCACCGCATCGTTGAAGACCACCACGGCGGCCTCCCCCGTGGGTCCCATGACCGTTTGCGTGAAAAGAATGCCGGTCTTACGCATCTCGGGAGCGAGCGGTTCGATGCGCGAGCTTGTCTCGATCAAAATCACCAGCGAGAGCGGATCGCCGCCAAGATCAAAATGCGCAATCTTTTGCGCAACCCCATTGTCCGTCACCTGAAAATGCTGCGCTTCCAGATTGTGGACCATTTCACCGCGAGCATCGCGCACGGTGACCGGCGTCGTCACCAGCGCGACCTGCACTTTGATGGCGTTTTTGGGAGGCTGTTGTACCTCCGCGCCCGGCTTGGGGGAAAGCGGCCCGGATGGAGCCTGGGCGCAAGCGGGGAGCGCGGCCAAGGCCAATAACGGCATAAGCATCGCGAATGGAAAGGAGACTCGTTTCATTTCAAACACGCGCGGGCACGGGCTTCCAACTGTGCCAATCGAGTGTACTTCATTCGACGCACGTCAGGCGGAAGACGTTGCCGCAAGCGGCTTGGGTTCCTACAATCAGAGTTCGGCAAACCGGGAGAGGAGAATTATGCCCGACGGCAAAAGAATGAAGCCCCTGCACGCTCCAAAGGTCGCTCATCAAGATCAGAAGTTCCTCAACAGCGTGCCGGCGCGGCCCATCCGCATTCTCGGCGAGTACATCCATCCTCTCGTGCAGCTCAAGAATGAAGGTATTGGCGACACCATCGTGATGTTCGGCTCGGCGCGCATCGAATCGCACGAAACCGCGCAGGCGCGCTACACGCGGCTGAAACGCAGGAAAATCGGAAAGCTTTCCGAGGCGCAATTATCCAAGCACCGCGCCGCTTTGCGGAATGCCAAGAGCTCGCTGGAAATGTCCCGCTATTACGAGGAAGCGCGGCAGCTTTCGCAGAAGCTGACCAGCTGGGCGCTCACTCTGGGGCCGAAGCCCCGGCGCTTCGTGGTTTGTTCCGGCGGCGGGCCCGGAATTATGGAAGCCGCTAATCGCGGAGCCTACGAAGCGGGCGGCAAGTCCATCGGGCTTTCCATCGAGCTTCCTCACGAACAGTTCGCGAATCCCTATATCAGCCCGGAACTGAGTTTCAATTTCAAATACTTTTTCATGCGCAAACTCTGGTTCGCACAAATCGCAAAAGCGCTGATCGTTTTTCCCGGAGGCTTTGGAACCATGGACGAACTCTGGGAGATGCTCACGCTGCTGCAAACCGGCAAGCTGGCGAAACAAAACCTGATCTTGATTTATGGCCGCAAATATTGGGACGAAGTGCTCAACTGGAAAGCCATGGTGCGCTGGGGCACGATCAACGACGAAGAGTACAAGATGCTCCACTTCGCGGACAATGTGGAGGAAGCCTTTGACCGAATCCGTGCAGGGCTTGAGAAATACCACATGAGCGTCGAGCCCTTTTTGCAAGCCTACTGACGATTGCCTCTCAGGTTTTGACAGCTTGCTAGTAGCACGACTAGAACCGCCATGCCGGCGGTTTGATGTTCTTCATACGCAAATAGACTTCGGCCTGTCCGCGATGATGCGCCGTATGCGTAAACGTATACCATAGCGCCTCGCTCGCGAGCACCGGCTGACCGCGGAATTTGTAAACCTCCTTGTTCCACTGCTCCGGCGGCATGGCGTCCAGCTCCTTGGCGCACGTGTCAAAAGAAAGGGTGAGAAGCTTGATGGCAGTCTGCTTGTCTAGCGCGGGTACCTCGCCGCTCGAGGATGGCATTGATGGTGGTACCTTGGTTCCGGTGGCGCTCGCACAACTGTCCGAGTTCTGCGCCGCAATATGGACCATAAGCTGGCCGAAGCTCATCTCATCCTTGCTCGGTTTGAAATCGTAGCCCTCGGCGGGCATGGCTTCGGCCACCGCCAAAGTGAACTCCTTTGCCATCTGCCAGTGTTTCACGAACATAGCTTTGAAATCGCTTTCGGCAGCCACTACCGGCAGCGTCACGAGAAAAGCACCTAGAAGCGTCAAGGTTCGCATTCGCATGATCATCTCTCCTTACCTCAAGACCGGGCAGTCCCCCATTTCGGAATTTTCGTTCTGACCCCCAGGGTGAGCGCATTTATACACCCGCAGTCTCTTCCGCGTGAACGAGTTTTGTCATTCCGAGCGGAGCGAGGAATCCTGGCTTAATTTATGCCACATGCAGCTCAATGAGAGGAACGTCTAAGGTGAAGCTTGCAATGCTCTCACAGGCCCCGCTACATTCTCCCTGCCACCGTGTTTGAATAAGGTGGGACCAACACCCTATCCCAGTCGGGGGAACTATGGGAGGATGGAGAGAACATGATGATTCATCTCGGAAAGAAAAGATTTCTGGGCAGGTCGCTGTTCGCAGCAGCCGCGCTCGTTGGCTTGCTGGCGCTCACTGCAACGCCGCGTGCCTTCGCCTATGACCCGTATAAGTGCCAACGCCGTATCGCCAAGGCGGACTACAAGCTGCACGAAGCCATTGAGCGCCACGGCTGGTACAGCAGGCAAGCGGACCATGCGCGCCATGAGCTGCGTGAGGCACGCGAACGTTGCTGGCGAGAACACCATCGTTGGTGGGATGAAGACGGACACCGCTGGCACAACGATCGTGATTGGGATGATCACGATCACGACCGCCATTGATTCCTAACTGCCTGTTACCGGGCGCCCTGCGCAAGCGGGGCGCCTTCTCATTTGATCGACCCTCTTTGGCGTGCGAGGTTCTGTTGTTCCCATTGGGGCGCTTACAACATTCTGGTCTGTCATTCCGAGGAGCCCAAGGCGACGAGGAATCCTGGCTAGGTCTGTGCTACCGCGACTCGATCGTGGAAAGTAGGACCCTGAAATAAAAAGAGCGGGGCGCAAACTGTTTGCGCCCCGCTCTTGTTTTCCAGCCGCGAGAAATTCAGTTCGAAGTCACCAAATGCTCATCGGAGAAAACCGCTTCGAACCGCCGCGTCTCATCCTGATCGTGCAGCATGATAATGGGAACAACACGAAGCGACTTCTTGCACGCATGGCACACCGTCACTTCGCCCTGCAAATCCTGCAGGAAGCCATCCGTGAAATGATACAAAGCGCGCTCGCGCCGGGCGTTCTTCTCGTCCCGCGCGCCGCAGTGGGGACAGATGAATTCCACCTTGTCCTGTTGCGGATCGCGGTCCAGAGCAGCCCAGCCCGTGCGGCGCACACCGATAGTTTCCGGGTTTCGCCGGTCCATGGGTCTACCCTCCTGGGATCCACGTCCTTACGACATAAGATGCACTTTAGGGCCGCTGGGGTACAGCTTTTTGTATGTAGCTCAATCTAAATAAGTTAGCGAACCCTCCAACACGGCCGTTCCCACCGAACGTGGAAACCAAGACTGCCTTGCTTTCTCGGCCGAGGGAACTTGTGGTGCCCCATGGTGTCCAACGGAGCGAGGACGCGCGCAACCTCACATCCCTGCGAGTGCGGTGCCGGTCTCCTGAAGACTCAGAGCAACACCAGGAGGCTGGCACCGCAAAACTTCTACGGTTCCGTTCCGCTTACCTGCGGACTCCTGAACCTTCGCAGAAAAAGTGTGGAGGTGTGTGATGTCGCTCGAGTCTCAAAACGTATCTGAGGTAATCCCTGACAATCTGGGTTCGTTACGAGCATGTCTCGTCGAAGGCGACGCGGAGCAGCGAAATCGCGAACGCCGCATTCGCCACCGCGCGCTCGTGATTTCGATCCTGACGCAAAGCGCTCTTTTGACCCTGTTGGTGTTAGTTCCGCTCTTCGGGAAGACGGAACGGATCCCGATCAAAAATTTTGTTCCGATTCCGCCCTACGGCCATCCACATAGCCGCCCGGCCAGCGGCACAAAGCCCGGACCAGATCATCCTATAAATTCTGGTACTCACTACACTTTCACCACGCCGACGAACAGGCCACTTTCCCCTTCGAACGCAGGAGAGAGCCCGGTTGGCCCGCCCGACATCCGTTCAGGAGGCAATGAGCAAGAAAGTGGCCCGGCGTGCGGTTGGTGCGTAGACATAGGCGGCAAAAACACCGGGCCCCGCCCTCCCGAAACAGTGATCAAAACTCCGAACAAGCCACCCGTAGTTCATATAACTACCATTGATCCCGCAATGCTCATCCGCCGCATAGAACCAGTCTATCCCCTGCTGATGAGACAAATGCACCGCGAAGGGCGCGTGGAGCTGCGAGCCATCATTGCCACCGACGGCTCAATTCAATCTCTCGAGATTGTTGGCGGCGATCCCTTGTTCTACCAGTCGGCCTTGGAGGCCGTGCGCCAATGGCATTACAAGCCGACGATTCTCAATGGGCAGGCCGTGGAAATCGATACGCACATCACCGTCATCTACTCAATGTCGCACTAAGTATTAGTCTTCTTATCGAGGAGTCGTCGCTAGTACCGGCTTCGAGGATCCAGGCGTAGACATCAGACGTATTGCCGCCGTAGAGTCAGGGAAATGGACCAATCCAAGGCGACCGTGCTTGTGCTTGCATTCCTCAGTTTGTTGGCGGTCCTCGTTACTGTGGCTTCGATTCTCATCCTCAGTGGAGGAAAGGTCTACCATAAGATTCCCGAGAAGTCGCGGCCGAGAAGGTGGTTTGTAGCTATCTTTTTCTCATATTTTCTTATCTTTTGCCTTTGGTTCCCCGTTTGGTTCTTCTACCCTCGCTCAATTATCTCGTACGTTTTGAGCTTCATGTTTGGAGCTTTCACCGCCTTCATCGGAGCCTGGTATGTTCTCGGGAAGGTGGGGACCATCCTGTTGCCCATTATCGCTCTGGTCGAGCGGATAATAGACGCTTACAAAGATCGCAACCCGCCCGGCACAAGACGTTAAGCTGAGGGGCCGATTTGAAAGAGAATAAACTAAAAAGGTGCAGGGGCCGTGCCTGCCTTTACCGCACGGCCCCTCTGCCTGCACCTGGCAACCGATTTCGTCGTACGCCTTAGAAACGGAAAACGAATCCCGTGGAAAGGCGCACATTGTTCTGGGTCTGTGTGCCCGTGGTCCCCACGCCGAATCGCGTCATCAGGTACTCTGCTTGAACGGGGCGAATGGCGAAGTGATCAAATAGCTTGTAATCTACACCGCCGCCCGCGGTCATGGCGAAAGCGCTCTGCGAGCTGCCTGTGCCAAACGCGCTCGAGTTGGCGTGTGCTACGCCGAAAAGTACTTGTCCGAAAGGTGTGATCCTGCGGAGATGCCGGTAAGATACCCGCGGTCCGAAGAGGTATGTTGAGAATGTTCCGCTTGTCCCTGTGTTGAGGATGTTGCCATTGTTGTACCCGCCGAAATCCGCAACGCCGCTCAACCAACTCCTATAGTTGTACGCAATCGACGCACTCGCACCGTGCAAATGGAAGCTGTCGACACCTCGAACGCCGGGATTGGCTTGCACGTAAGAATATCCCGCAAAGACATCGAACTTCGGTGCCGTTTCCTGCGCACGTGCCGTCGCGCCGAAAAGAAAAAGTACTGCCAATGAACACACAACCAGCTTCAACTTCATAAACCCTCCAATGAATTTAGTTTTCTGCGCAGGCTCGCAGCACCCAAACGCGGCCGCGCCCTTCGCGGCGTGCCTCAGGCAGGAAGGCAGCTATCCGCATCTCTTTTTTGTCTGTCCATAGAGATGCGCGCGGGGGGTCCAGAGTTGTAAGTTCGTTGAAATATTCGAGTGTTGATTTGGTACGGGGCTAGGGGAAAAGTTTTTCCTTGCGAACCTACCATCGAT
>Ga0209377_1002045_pt1 | contig 13280 bp, 13 predicted proteins | sample GraSoiAngelo_141_FD_185898 | JGI IMG/M metagenome (GOLD analysis project Ga0209377, IMG submission 185898) | Grasslands soil microbial communities from the Angelo Coastal Reserve, California, USA - 14_0929_12_40cm (SPAdes) (version 2) | ecosystem: Environmental > Terrestrial > Soil > Grasslands ...
AACGTCGGTTCGTTCTGGAAAGCTATCCAGCAGTTGCTCGCCACCGCGATTCCAAATCGCTTGATCGGCCTCATGCTTCAGCCCAATCCAATCTTGCCAATGATCGCGAGATGGACATTGCCCATGCGCGATGGGTTTTTCACCGCGGAACCGCTCAAGAGTTATATCGTTGCGCAACCGAGTCAGAGGTTCGTGCGGATTAGCGACCTCTTTTCAAATCGAAGCAGCCTGATGAAATCGGCCTTCTATCGCCGGTACATGGCGCCTCAAAAATGCGCTCAAGGCCTCGGTCTCCTTTTTTGGAAAAAGCAAAGACTCATTTGTGTGATTGCAATCATGCGCACAGCGACGCAAGGCGATTTCTCACCGGCGGAGATGAATTTAATCCAGCAGCTTTACCCGCAGTTCCTGACCGCCCTTCGCCGGCTCAGATTGCTCGAGCGCGAGCATTCCCTGCGAATGGATCTCGAAGACTTCCTGAGCCGGTTGCCAATGCCGACAATTCTCCTGCGATGGAATTTGAAGCCGATTTACCAAAACCGGGCCGCACGCGACTTCTGCGCACTGTGGGAAAAGGGACCCGAGGAGGCGCAACTGATGAACGCAACCTCAACGATTCCGTCCGAGATTTTGGATCGATGCCGTCTGCTCAAACAGCAATGGGCGCACACGCGACGCCCTATTGCGCCTCTAACAGGCTTCAAAGAAGAACGGGTGCATCATCCGCGATCGCGGTATTTACGAGCGACTATCCATTTGAAACAGGTGAGCTCATGCGGCGTGGCGCAGCCGCATTTTCTTATCGAGTGTGAAGATTTGCGCCGTCACGCTGCTCTATCCGCGGGGCCGGCAGCGAGCGCCCGTTTGCCGCATCTTGTTCGACTCACCAGGCGCGAACAGGAAGTTGCGCGGCTTGCCTGCGAAGGGCGGAGTAATCAGGAGATCGCTGACGACGCCTGCTTGAGTTTGCCGATGGTGAAAAAGCATCTCCACGCAGTCTTCCGCAAACTCGAAGTTCCCAGCCGCAGCCGGCTTATTACGCTGATGCGCTGAATCGCGCGGGGCGTCAGACTTAACCACGGATTACGCGGATTTCACTGATCGGAAGAGATCTGGATTCCGGCTTAGAGAACAGCCCAGCGTTTTAACGCTGCGTAAACATATCGTCGATGCTTTGAGTCCCGTGAGGGACGGAAGAATGACTTAAATCAGGAAGCAAGGAAAACAGGAATCTCAGAAACTCTATTTCTGTCTCAAACATCAGCGTCAACGCGCGCATTGTTTGCAATCGGCAATCGAAAATCTAAAAACTTGTCCTGAGCAACCAAAGCGAGTCGAATGGATCGAAAATGCCGACCTCCGCAAGAAACTGCGTTTCGCAAAATTGGCGATCGCTCTTCAGGAAGACGAAGCCAACCTGGTTTGGACATCGGCAACGGCCATGCCGCCTTCGCCGACTGCAGCGGCACAACGTTTCACTGAGCCGGAGCGCACGTCGCCCGCAGCAAAAATTCCTGGCAGACTTGTTTCAAGCCGGCCGGGTTGATGTTTACTCGCCTGCCAGGCCGGCGCCGCGGCCACGCTGGTCCCGGTTTTGATGAATCCTTTGTCGTCGCGCTCGATTTCGGGCGGCAGCCAGTCCGTGCATGGTCGTGCGCCGATCATGGAAAACACAGCCGGCGTTCGAACGTGTCGGCGTTCGCCGTTCTGCGTATTTTCCAGCTCGATTTCTTCGAGCTTTTTTCCGCCAAACATTTTGCGGATCTCCGTCTGGTAAAGGATCTCAATGTTCTCACGCGCTTGCACTCGACGCGCGAGGTAGTGCGGCATTTTGTTAGTGATGTCTTTTCCTCGAACGACGAGTAACACCTTGGCAGCGCCCTCGGAAAGAAACATCGCGGCTTGACCGGCGGAGTTGCCACCCCCGACGACTACGACCGTTTCGTTGCGACAGAGCTGACCTTCCATTGCGGTCGCCGCATAGTAAACGCCCATGTTTTCAAATTGCTCGCGTCCTTCCGCATCGAGCCGGCGGTAATCCGCACCCGTAGCAATCAGAACAGCTTTTGCTCGAAGAGTTGCCGAGCAACCTTCAATGTCGAGAGAGGCGCGGTATTCGTCGTTGCCACTGTATTGCAGTGAGAGAGCCTGCGCGGGTGTCGAAAATCTCGCGCCGAATCGATATGCCTGAAGCTGAGCGCGCCAGGTTAAATCATCACCACTGATGCCGGTTGGGAATCCAAAGAAGTTTTCAATTAGCGACGAGAAATCAGCTTGTCCGCCTGGAGCATAACTTTCCAGAACAACCGTGCTCAATCCTTCGGATGCGGCGTACACGGCTGCTGCCAGCCCAGCCGGGCCTGCTCCAACAATTGTGAGGTCTGACAGAACCTCGTTTTCATTTGCCGTGGCAAGCGGTCGAAGCAGGCCCGCTTCTTGCGCGACCTCACGTAACGAAGGTTGGCGCAGGCGACGACCAGCCGGGGTGATTAAGACCGGCAAATCACGGATCGTTAGGTGGAAACGTTCGCTGAGTGCCTTTCCTTGTTCACTTTCAAATATGACCAGGCAATGCGGAATACGATTCTTGTCGAGGAAATCGTCCAACTTGTGTCCAAGCGGCTCATCCCGCTGCGCCAGGACACGCATTCCAGCGAATTCGCGGTCCCGACTGATCCGCCGGCGTCGCGTAATCACTGCATCAACGATCGTTTTGCTAACGTCGGGAATCTCGGCCAAGGCGCGCCTTAATTCGGCTGCGGGCACGTGAAGAATCTCGGCGTCCGGTGAGATTACGCGTCCAGTGGCCAAGGCCGACGTTCCCAGCAACATTGAGGCGTCGCCGATGAAATCGCGTTCACGCGCAGTGGCGAGAATCTCTTCGGTACCGTCGCGTTCCTCAAAAACTTCGACTTCACCGCGCAGGACAATCGTCAATCCCAAATCGCGCTGCCCGGCTTTATAGATCACGTCGCCGCGATTCACGACGCGCCGTTGTCCCAAGGGTTCAAGCAGAGAGAGCTGGTAATCATTCAGCTTCGGAAAGGCAACGCTCTCCGTATCGCGATAGAAGTGTTCGTCTATCAACATGCGCCGTAACGCGACCTGTTCTCTTCGTGCAGCCGCAGCGGCACGCGCCGCGCTCAGCTTCTCCGGCACTGCAGGATTCCCAAGCTCCCCGGTATACAAATTCACCACCGAGACGCGAACGCCATGTTTTACTTCACACTCGCCAAGTTCATGCAGGTGTGGCTGCCAGTGAGGGTATTCCTCCAGATCTTCAGCCACGTGCTTCGACAGCAAAATGTGTCCGGCGTCGCCGCAGTCCATGACCCGCTGCGCGATATTGATGCCGGGGCCAGCCACGTTCGCTTTTCCGGTTGCGTCGATGACTCCGCTGACTGGTCCACTGTGTACGCCCATTCGCAGCTGAAGTTCCGGATGTTTCTTGAGCGCGCGGCTTATTTCCAGCGCGCATTCAACCGGCGCTTCAGGGCTATGATAAAAAACCAGCGTGATGCCGTCGCCCGTTGGGATTGTGAGCAACCGCCCCGCCGTTTCCGCGATGTGGAATTCATCAGTGCCTCGGACGATCTCGTTTAAGCGCTCCACTAACGCTCGTTGCTGATTGATCGGCAGCTTGGAGTAACCGACGATGTCCGTGAACAACACATGCGCGATTTCCAGCTCAATTTCTTTTTTAATCTCGGCAGCCATATGGATTCACATGGAAATACCCTCCCAAGGATACTCTCAAGCAGGCTGCCGAGAGTCGAGCGCAAAGCTCGCCCCTCGACAAATCGCCCCGCACCGCAACGGTGTCTTGCCCATCTCCATTCAATCCGTTTATTCTTTCCAGATCGTTGTTCCCGTAGTTCAACGGATAGAACAAGGGTTTCCTAATGCCAAAACGGCCTTTTGCTGGAATTCGCTGATGTTGTCTGCAGTGAGCAAATGACTGCCTCCAAACGTATCGAATAATTGTTACGATCATCCCAGGTAATCAGCGATCTCCCGATTTTTACTTGCCCGGGTGACACAAAGGGTGACACAACGTACGATTCGATAATGATTGGGTATTGGCAGATACACCACTCGATCCTGAACTATTTGAAAGAGTGGAATGAGGCTGGTGTTATCGGTGCAATGGCCGCAGCGGGTACTCTCGCTGCAGTTGTCGTCGCACTTCTACCCACAATCAAAACTTGGTGGACAAGGCCGAAACTTGTACTGGAAATCCCGCCTAATGCTTCCGAAGTTTCCGAACAACCGCTCGAAGGCACGGGAGGTACCGTCGTTTTCGCCGGTCCGCGCCGCGCTCCTTTGTTCACGTCTGCTTATTGGCGAGCTGCGCTAGCTATTCGCAACACAGGCCGAACCGCCGCCGTCGGCGTTCGAGTGGTGATCACCGACGTTTATCGAGTCACAGATTCGGGCGAAATTGCAACTGTCGGTTTCTCGCAACGCACATTGCCTGGAGACGGTGAATTGTCATCCCGATTAGTTGCCCGGTTTCTGTTACTATCCCGTGCCAAGATTGCCAATCACGACAGCGGTTTTGTGTTCGGACCGCTTAGCCATGCGATAACAGGCAACATAACCGGGATGCAAGTCAGATTCACCCCAGCTCGTCCCGATCTAAAAGAGGCCGGTAATTACCTGCTACGCGTCGTCACAGCCGCCTCCAATGTAAGAGCAAATGGGCCTGCAGCCTGATGGTCTCATCAAGATTTCTTTTCCGAATGTACCAATTCTGAAGGCAGTAAGAAGATTGGATCGCGCTCGCCAGCAGCCCCCGGTTAGTCATGGCATATGAGAGTCAGGTGGCGAAGGTTGGGGTCGCGTCTAAACATGTGACATTCGCCTGAGGACGTCGCTAGGCAAGCTCGCAACAAACTATCCCCGGCGGGAATGGAGCCGACGGGAGTCAAGCGACATAGACGTCAGCCCGTAAGGGTGAGCTTTCGGGAGAAAGCGAATCAATCGAAGCGCGCGTCAACGCATATTCCCGAAGAGTCTCCTACGCATTGGATCACACAAAGTTATCCCCGGCGGGAATGGAGCCGCTGGGAAGCGAGCGACATGGACGAAGCCCGAAGGGCGAACGAGCGGGAGCGAGTGAGTCAATCGAAGCCACAGCGTTCTGGCATCCCAAAGAGTCTCTTGCGCATGACGTCACACAATTTATCCCCGGCGGGAATGGAGCGAGTCGGGAGCACCGCGACATGGACATAGCCCCGCAGGGGTGAGCGAACGGGCGTGAGCGAATCAATCGAAGCGAGCGTGAAAGAATTTCCCGAAGAGTCTCATGCGCACCGGATCACGCAATCTATCCCCGGCGGGAATCGAACCCACATCTAAGGTTTAGGAAACCTCCGTTCTATCCGTTGAACTACGGGGACGCTGACATTTTCGATTTTAGATTTTCGATTGACGATTTCAGTTTGGCAAATTCCCAGACGAAGCTTGCCGCGGACCGCGATATGAATTCGCTATCCAAACTAGGTCAAGATTGTTTAACTCTTGTGGATGACGGAAAGCCAAGTTGAGGCTACCGAAGGAAGTCGCAGACCTCGTCGTTGGCGTTATTTGATCGACATCATCGTGCTTGTTGCGGTGACGTTTCTTCTCGATGCAGTTCTCGGTGCGTTTATTCCTGCGCCGATCGATTGGCGGACAGGATTTGTGTTCGACGCGATGGGGAAAATGCTACTGGTCGGAGTTGCGTGGGGATTGATTCGGTTGCGCGGAGAGAGGCTGGCCGACATCGGGCTGAAGCGGCCGGCGAGTTGGACGCGCACGTTCATGATCGGTATTGCGTTCGCCGCGATTGTTTTCATCGCCATGTATCTTTCGGAAAAGGCGGGATTTCGTCGCGACCTCAGCAAGTTCAAGGATGTGCAGGGAAATCTGGAACTCACGCTTTTCGGCGTTTTCTATGCATTTATCGGCGCGGGCTTTTATGAGGAATTCATGTTTCGCGGATTTCTTATGCAGGGCCTGGCCATGCTTTTCGGTGCCAGTCGCGGCGCGTGGATCGTGGCATGTCTTTTGCAAGGTGCACTTTTCGGAATAGCGCACGCTTACCAGAATCCGCTGGGAATTGCGATCACGAGCACACTGGGCGTTTTGATGGGACTGATCGTTCTTGCATCAGGGCGCAATCTTTGGCTCGTGATCATCGGCCACGGGCTTTACGACGCGAGTCGGTTTGTTTTGTTCTATTTTCAAGGGCAGCCGACTGGCTGAGTTGTTATCAGCGGTTGAGCAGGCGGGGATCGAACTCGAAGTCGATTGGTGGTGCAATGCGGATCCGCTTAAAATTCGCATGTTCGGGGTTAAGGAGAAAATTTGTATCGGCAGGACTCACGGCACTCGGCAGGGCCAGCACGGCCGAGCGCTGCTCTTTCACCCAGCGATCGCCGATTTCCCGCGTTTCCGTAGACGCCGGGTGGATACGCCAGTTCTGAGGCAACTGCTTCAGTGGAAAAGTTTCCGTCAGATCATCCGGCCATTCCAAATGGAATGCTTTGTATTGTTCTTCAAGGACCAACGGCATACGATTCGCGAACACTTCGAGCGCAGCCGTGGATTGATGTTCGCTGACATAGACGATGCGCACACCACGCGAACTCCAGCGGCCACCGTAGCGGCACGGACCTTCTCCGGTAAATGCCGTCTGCGCGCGGCTTGCACGCACAATGCGCCAGGCGGACGCCATCGCACTCAGGAATAAACGCCGTAATCGATTCGGCCCAGCAAATCGTCCACTTCTCGTGCGCCAACCTCGGTTTGTGCATAGTCGAGAGGAACGGCACCACCGAGACCGACCTGTGGAAACTTCAGCCACGCTCGTGCCTTTTCGACATCTCCAAACACCTTCGCCGCATGGTCCAGCAGTCGCGAAAGCCGCATCACCTTGTCCGATTCATCGGGTGACAACCGCCCGGCCGCTTTACGCCGGTGCAAGGTAGATCTGGAGATGCAGAGTTTTGCTGCAAGCTGCTCAAATGGGAGGTCGAGGCTGTTTTGCAAAGTCTTCAACTCAGAAAAGCGCAGCCCCTTTTGAATTTGGCGAATCAGCTCGGTTGGATGCTTTGCTTTGGCCAAATGCGTTTTCTTGTCCAGTGTCGCAGTTTTCATTGTATACCTTGTGATCAATTGACACAATCTAATGTATCAATTGGGCAAAGGCAACAGTGTAGGGCGGGCGCTCCGCCTGCCAAGGTACTTTCAGGCCGCGATCTGGCCCAGAACGCTGCGCAGCTCGTGAAAATCGACCGGTTTACCGAGATAAAAATCGAAGCCGGCCTGTCGCCCGCGCTCGATGTCCTCAGTCGCAGCAAATCCACTGAGCGCCACGGCTGTTACCGGCCCTTTGCGCTTGGCATGAGCCACAACGTCGTAGCCGCTCCCATCAGGCAGAACGATGTCGCACAGAACGACGTCGAACTCTTCCGATTCGATGGCATTCAGCGCGTTTTGCGCGCCATCGGCCAGAGAAATTTCATGGCCGAAATGCGCGAGAAGACGCGACAGCGCTTGCAACGTGTCGCTGTGATCTTCGACTACCAGAATACGCAAGCTTTTGCCGGAACTGTATGAGTCCCTCGTTCGATTATTGTTCATTTTCGCAACGGCCCGGGCACGCGTACACCGAAATTCCCGCGCCGTCCAATTGCTTTGCGATACCATACGTGAGCTTCCCTGAGTAAGATCGGCAATTATGGCTAACGAGAATGCCGCGTCGAGCAATGCACAGCTGCGGACTGCGAGGTTCGTTTACGTCGCGGCGGTGTTCGCCGCATTAGGCGGCCTTCTATTCGGCTACGACACAGGCGTAATCTCAGGCGCGCTGATTTTTATCAAACGCGAATTTGGCCTGACGACCGCTGCTGAAGAAATTGTCGTCAGCGGCGTTTTGCTGGGAGCGACCATTGGCGCAATCGTCGGTGGAAAAGCCGCCGATCTTTTCGGCAGGAGAAGAGTTTTGCTTGTGACCGCGGCAATCTTCGCAATCGGCGCGCTCGCCAGCGCCGTGGCGCCGTCGCCTGCGATCCTGATCGTTAGCCGCGTAGTTCTTGGTTTGGCCATCGGTCTCGCCTCAACGAACGTTCCCGTTTATCTCGCCGAAGTTGCGCCTCCGCACGCGCGCGGCTGGGTTGTATCGCTTTTTCAACTCGCCGTCACCGTCGGCATCGTGGTTGCGTATCTGACCGATTACGCTTTTGCCGGTGTTGAGGGGTGGAGATGGATGCTCGGCCTGGCTGTCGTTCCGGCGTTCGTTTTCTGGATCGGTATGTTTTTTCTGCCGGAAACTCCACGCTGGCTCATCCGCGGTGGTCACCATGAAAGTGCGCACCGCGTTCTCGCACGCATCCGCAAGCTGGCGGACGTGAGTCTCGAAATCGAAGAGATCAAGCTGAGCCTTGCGCAGCAAACTGAAAGTGGACGTTGGACAGACTTGCTGCGCCGGCAAGTGCGCCCCGCGCTCCTTGTTGGATTGGGCCTCGCCATCTTCCAGCAAATTACCGGCATCAATACGGTGATTTATTATGCGCCCAAAATTCTTCAGGCCGCCGGATTCAATTCCGCTTCCGGCGCCATTCTGGCGACCGTAGGCGTCGGCGTCGTAAATGTCGGCATGACAATCGTGGCAATGTTTTTGGTTGATCGTGCCGGCAGGCGGCCGTTGTTGCTCGTCGGCATCGCCGGAATGATCGTGACGCTTACCGCGCTCGGCTTGAGTTTTCGGATCTCAAATCCAAATGGACAGCTCGCGTGGATCGCGGTGATTTGTTTGATGGGTTACGTTGCTGCTTTTGCAATCAGCCTTGGACCAATTTTCTGGCTGTTGATCGCTGAGATATATCCGCTAAAAATCCGCGGCCTCGCGGAAGGGACGGCAGCCACCTTCAACTGGGGCTCGAATTTCATCGTCTCGCTTACTTTTCTAACATTGGTCGAGAAACTCGGCGCGAGCTCAACGTTTTTGCTCTACGCGCTTGCCTCGGTGGCGTCATGGCTCTTTGCCTATTACCTCGTTCCAGAAACGAAAGGGCGCACTCTGGAGCAGATCGAAGCCTTCTGGCGAGCCGGCCCCCGATCTCGACCGATGGTCAGTCGAATTTCCTAGTCCTTAAGTTCGGACGATTGTTCGCTTCCAGGTGGAATTTTGCCGATACAAAGGCAAAAATTTCACAGCTCAAAAAATGTTCGTAGCCGGTTGAGGAACGTCGCGGTGTATTGACGTCGCTTTAAGACATGTTCGCCGGTGCTGGGAGCCTCTTTCAGGATCCCTTCGGTTTCCATTTTTCGCTGCGCAAGCAACCCGCTCAACTTCTCAAGGTAGCTGGGCGCGTCCCGCAGCAGTTCTGCCATGACGGGCTTGCCGATTTCCATCACGTAACAATCGCCATCGGCGCGCACTGTTGCGCTGCGGGGTTCGCCAGTCAGGAGCGACATTTCGCCAAAACAATCGCCTGCGCCCAGGGTTGCGACTCGGATTCGCGATCCATTTTTCGACACGAAAACGTTCGCTGCGCCGCGCAGCATCACGAACATCGAATCGCCCTCGGCCCCTTCTTCAATCACCGGTTCGCCACGACCGAAAAGTTTGAGGCGGGCCTCCTGGACCACATGGTCGAGTTGTTCTTCGGACAAAGACTCGAAGAGTGGCTCCGCGCGCAGAATAGACAACGCCTCGGCCTTTTCTTCCTGAACTGGGAGCGCCGCTTTGCGCTGCACTTGCAGAGTGCGAATGGGGAACGGAATAGTGATGCCCCGTCGTTTTAGCTCATACCAAACGTTCGTCCGAACGGCATCGTTAGTCTCGTTGATTCGGGAGTGATTGCCCATGTAGTATTTGATCTCGTAGATCACGGCGTAATCGGCAAAGTCGACCAGGAACACTCTCACTGGGGGATCGGGAACAACGTTTTTGGCGCCCTGCGCCGCACGCGCGAGCGCTTCTTTGACGAGATTGGGTGGGTTCTTGTATTCAACGCCAACACGAATCCGCATGGCGTGAAGTTCCGTCGGGTAATGGAGATTGACGATCTGGTGGCTCACCATCTCGTTGTTCGGAATGTCGAGGTAAATCTCGTCATTCGTACACAGACGAGTGGAACGCCAGTTGATCTCGCGCACTTCGGCGTAGGTGTCGCCCACCTTCAACCAATCACCGAGCTTGAAGGGCCGGTTAATTTGAATTGCTATGCCTCCGATGATCCCGGCGAACAGATTCTGCCCAGCGAAACCGACGATGATTGCAACCGCGGTGGAGCCTGCGAGCAGACCTTTCAATTGCGCTTCAGCGTGATAGCCGTAGCTCAGAACAAACAGCAGGACGATTAGAAAAATGACGCCGCCCACAACCTCACGCAGAAAATGCGGAATCGTTGTCTGGCGTTTCTTTTCGAAATAGAAATCCCAAACGTAGCGATTAATCAGCGCGACAACCAACGCCGTGCTCAACAAAATCACCGCCGCGCCGACATGATTACGCCAGGACGCATGAACTCCGTAAACGGCGATTGCCGCGTAAAACGCGAGTATTAAAGCGAAGAGCCGAAACAGCAGGCCGAGCCGCACACCGGCGCGCTGTTTTAGGAAACGGCCAATGCCGACGGCGATGAAGAACGTCCCGATAAACACGACCACCGTGATCGCGTCTCGCTGCGCTTCAGAAACCGCGTCGAACATCAAATGCGAAGTATATCAGAAAGCAGTTCGCTTGCCACGCTGAAGCTTGGTGGAGGAGGCGCGCCTGGGAACAAAGGCGGCCGACACAGGCGGCTCTACCATGATCACTTTGTTGGTACGATAATTAACCAGGCCCAGCCAGCAAGGAAACAGAGCCCGCCAAGGGGAGTAACAGATCCTAGCCAGCGCATATTTGTTAATGCCATGACGTACAGGCTCCCGCTGAAAAGGAGTATCCCGACAAGGAGTAGCCACCAGGCGCCGCGATTGATCGTACCATAAAGCGCGAGAACGAGCAGCGCGATCGCGTGAACGAAATGATACAGGACCGCCTTGTTCCACACATCCGACATCCCATGCTGTTCAAGAGTCGATCTCAGGCTATGCGCTCCAAAGGCTCCCAGCGCAACAGCCAGAAAACAAAGCGCCGCTGCAATCCGAAACAACAAGATCGACATTTTGCTATTTCCAGCGAGTTCGGCGCATCTCCAACTGCTTTTTTAGATCGTTCAACGCTGATTGCCGGTTCCGGCTAATCGTTTTCACATAGAAAATCGTTCCGGCAGCGCCGAGAGCCGCTGCTCCGAGAAAGTTTAGTGCCGGCCCAAGTTTCCACAGATAGGCGCCAACGATTGCACCGGTACTGACTATTGAATCGCGAACAAGATAGTACGTGCCGATCATTTGCCCGCGTCGCTCAGAGTCGCTATATCCAATGATAAGCGCCTTGCGCGATGTATCGCCGAACTCCTTAAGGCCTCGAATGGAGAATGCGATGACGAGAGCCGGAAAACTTCGCGCCATCAGCAGGCTGATCGGAAAAAGCGTGAACATGACAAAGGTCACGATCACGAATGGCTCCCGGCGGTATCGATCGGCGTAATGCGCGGCGGGGATGATGCATAACATCGAAGCAAGCATTTCTATCGCTGTTAGGATGCCTACTTGCCGGCCACTAACGCCGATGTAATCCATCGCGAAGATTACCACCCACGCATAGGGAACTCGTTCGCAAAAACGAATTAAGATGTCGCTTAAGAGCAAACGTCGCATGGGCGAATTGAACTCACGCAAGCTTCGCCAGAAATTCCAACGATCGCTTTTCTGAACTCTCTCTTTTGGCTCTTCGCGTAATTGTCTTTGTAGAAAAATTGTGCCAGCAGAGAAGAACACCGACACGACGAGTGCGATGCGCACGCCGGGGATGATGCCGAATCGATCGATTAGGATTCCGCCGAAAAACGGCGCAATCATGATCGGCAATCGTTTGATTACCGATTGGACGCCCACACCCATGGAGTGGCGATTTGCTTCGAGCGCCGCTCCAATTAAAGAGAACGTCGCCGGCAAAGAAAAACAGGTCCAGGATAGAAAGAGAAACATTCCAGCGATCACCGCAGCCCAATGCGGAATAAGCAGGACAAGCAAGTAGCCGACGATGGAGACGACGTTGAAAATTATAAATGACTGCCGATGTCCCCAACGATCCACTAAGACTCCGCCGGGATACGCGTAGATCGCGCCGACCAGAGTACGCAGCGCGTCGTAAAGACCGATGACAAAAACCGTCGCGCCGAGCGCTTGCAGGTACTTCGGCACAAAACGCATCCAAAGCTCTTCGCCCGCGCCGATGACAAAAATGGCGATGAGCAGGATGACCAGATTGCGTTTCAGGCCGAAGAATTCAGCCAGTCTGCTTCGGCGACTCAACCGCGGCTGACCTGGCGTTTGCATTCTGCGTAAAGTGCATCGTAAACGATAAATTCGCGTTCGAGAATTTCGTGATCGCTCAGTCCGAGGGCGCCGAACCCGCCAGCAATCCAGCGTAGCCCTTCTCCGGCTGGATGCGGATTCGTAGGATGCGAATCGGCGGCGCGCACGATCTCACCCAGCAAAACGAGCGCTGGATCTGTGAGCTCGTATTTTTTCAGGATCGAATTGAACGAAACATCTTCGCCGTGATGCCCAAGCTGGCAATCGGACACGTCGAATACGATTCCGTCTGCGATCGCTTTCCAGTCAGTATCGCGCCGCAAGAAGACAAACTCCGCGTCTCGGTCGATGAATTTTTTGATCAGCCATGGGCAGGCAACTCGGTCCACTTTAATTTTCTCGCGAGTGATCCATTTCATGAACTAGACTCCTCGTTTGTGGCAGCCTGGTTCTGGTATGCGGTCATTGCCGCCATTCTCTATGGCGCCCATCAAATCTTTACACGACTTGCGGCGGAGCGCATCGGCGAAGGTCTGGGCGGATTTGTCGTTGAAGCCAGCGCCGCGTTATCGATTCTAATCTATCTCGCGTTTCTCTGGCTTGGTGGACGTTGGAGCCAGAAATTCAGTATGCCCGGTTTTAATTATTCGTTGCTCACCGGCATCTGTGTGGGCGCTGGTACCATCGCGTTCTTTTTACTTTTTCAAAAGGGCGGCCCACTCTCGTCTGTTCCGGCCATTCTGGCGGGCGGCGCGGCAATCATGGCCATCGCGGGCATTCTTTTCTTTCGCGAAACACCATCGTGGCAAAGAATCGTCGGCGTTGTGTTCGCGATCGTGGGTTTGTTTTTGCTACGCAAATAA
>Ga0209377_1002050_pt1 | contig 13249 bp, 8 predicted proteins | sample GraSoiAngelo_141_FD_185898 | JGI IMG/M metagenome (GOLD analysis project Ga0209377, IMG submission 185898) | Grasslands soil microbial communities from the Angelo Coastal Reserve, California, USA - 14_0929_12_40cm (SPAdes) (version 2) | ecosystem: Environmental > Terrestrial > Soil > Grasslands ...
CTGCGGCGGGCGACACGGTGTTCAGAAACACGCCCTATCCTCAGATCGTCACGCTCACGACGAGTGGCAGCGTCGCCATCGTCACGGCACCGATCGCGTACGTCGGCGTCGGGTACGATGCCGTCGCCGTGGTGATTACGACGGCGGATACGTCGCTGCTCTTCGGCGATACGGTGCGGCTGGGCGCGTTCGCGTTCGGTGGTCTCGAGCAGATCATTCCCGGCACGCCGATCGCGTGGCGCTCGCTCGACTCGGCGCGGGTGCGCGTACCGGACAAGGCCGTGGGGAGGGTCGTCGGCGCCACCCAGCGGGGGCCTGCGCGCATCGTGGCGGAGCTGCTCACCGGCCCGGCCGATACGATCATCGTCACCGCCCAGCCGCTGCCCACGACGGTCATCAAAGCGAGTGGCGACGCCCAGACCGCCGTGCCGCTGACGACACTGCCGCAGCCCCTGCGAGTGCGCGTCCTCGCGAACGACGGGCTCGGCGTTCGCAGCGTGCCCGTTGCCTTCCGCGCACTGGCGGCGGGGGCAGCGGTGAGCGTCGATACGGTGATGAGCGACACCCTGGGATACGCGGAGGTGATCGGCGCGCTCGGCCCCGCTATCGGTGCCCAGACCTTTGAAGCGCGCGCCGCCCATGTGGCGACGCCCGTGACATTCTCGGCGACGGCCATCAACGCCACCGTTGCGTCCATCACGCTCGATCGCACGGTCGACACCATTGCGCGCGGGGCGACGCTGCTGTACACCGCGACCGCCCGCGACGCGCTTGGCCTTCCCGTCCCCGTGACGATCGGATGGTCGTCGATCGTGCAGACCGTGGCGACGATCGATCAAGTTGGATTAGCGCTCGCTATTGGGGCGGATTCGACGCTCATTATCGCCGCCGCCGCCGGCCACGCAGATACGGCGCTGCTGTACGTGCGCGCCTTGAGTCAGGTCGTGGCCTCTCCGGCGGACACGGTGATCACCGCCGTCGGGGATTCGTTCGACATCAACGCGACGGCGTACGACAACTTCGGGCAGGTCGTGACCTCCGGCTTCACGCGCACGTTCAGCTCGGGGACGCCGGCCGTCGTCACCGTCGACTCGAAAACGGGCCGGACCAGCAGTGTGGGTCCCGGAGCTGGAGCGATTGTCATCCGGGACTCGGTCGACACCCAGCTGTGGGTACAAACCACGGCGACTGTGCGAGTCGATCAGCTCGTGAAACGCGTGCAAAACGCAAAAGCTTCGCTCACCATCGGCGTCGGAGGGAGCGCCCAGATCGCGGCGCGGGCCTACGATCGCAACGGCTACCCGATTCCGGGGGGGGGCCGCAAGTTTGGTTACGTCTCGCGTGACACACGGTTTGTGACCGTGGATTCGAGCGGGCTCGTGACGGGGGTCGCGCTCGACGCCACGACGTACATCGTGGATTCGCTCGTCGACAGCACTGGGGTCTATTGGGACTCGACGCTGGTGCAGGTGGTCTCGGCACCGCCGCTGCTGTTACAATGGGGCACAGACTCCCTGGCGGTAGGTCTCGTCGGCGGTGTGCCCGTACCGGTCACACTGAGCCGTCCGGATTCCGCTGCGATCTCTGTCTTCCTCTCCGTGTTGCCCGTGAGCGACACCATGATCGCGCGACCGGCCGTGAGCTGCGGCGGACCGGTGCTCCATCGCGTCACCATCAATCCCCAGTCCCCCGGCACCGCGGTGTTGGTCTGCGGATTGAAGGAGGGGCGGGTGCAGATGGTGGCGGAGGATTCGGCGCGAGTGTATGCGCCCGACACAATGATCGTGGCCGTGCTGGCGACGATCGACACGACCACCCGTGTCGCCGCCATCGTTCAGATGCAGGACGCGCTGACGTTCTCACCAGTGACGGTGAGCATCAAGGTGGGTGAGTCAGTCACGTGGCAGAACTTTAGCGGCACGCAACACACGACAACATCGGATCAGCTCGACTGGGATCAGATCGTGGACAACGGTCAGTCGTTCACGCAGACATTCACAACCGCAGGGGCGTTCTCCTATCACTGCAAAATCCACCCGGGCATGCTGGGAACCGTCGTCGTCAATCCTTAGTACACTAGACGGTCGCGCCGCAGCCAGTCATATGTAGAGCCCATTACGACCCCAACCCCGGGAGGCCGTCATGCCGCGTTTCAGTCTAGTTGTGATAGGTGGTCTGGCGGTGAGTGCGTGCGGTGGTGGCGGCGATGGCGGCAGTGGTCCTCCGACCATTACGTCGGTAGTTGTCAACGGCGATTCCACCGTCGTCCTCGCCGGGACCAGGCAGCTCACGGCGACTGCCATGTCCGGCGCGACGCCCGTCACCTCCGGCGTCACCTTTTTGTGGGCCTCCGGGGACACGACCAAGGCCACAGTCTCCGGCACGGGGGTCGTCACTGGCATACGTCTCGGCACGGCGGCCATTTCGGCCGTCCCCCTGTTGAACGGGGTCCTCACCACGGTTATCGGCACGCATAGCATCCGGACGCGCATCGGGTCGATCGCAATCACACCGACCAGTTCGCAAATGGCTTCGCTCGGTGATACGGTGCTACTGACTGCGGAGGGGCGGGACGCGCTGAATGCCCCGGCTCCCGGCGTCACGTTTACCTGGCGAACCCGTACTGCCGCTGTTGTCGAAGTCACGCCGAGAGCGAATACCGCCCAAGCCGATGTCGTGGCGATTGGCAACGGAACGGCGCGCATCCTCGCGACCGGTGACGGTGTCTCCGACTCGGTTGCGGTGACCGTACGACAAGTTGCGACTACGCTCTCGCTCACACCCGCCACCGCTACGTTGCACAGCGTCGGAGCAACGCTCACGCCTGCCATAACCGCGAACGACGCGCGCGGGAATCCGGTCGCGCCATCCGGGCTCGGCTGGACGTCGCAGAGCACCGGCGTAGCGACGGTCAACACGACGACGGGCGTGATTACCGCGGTGGATGAGGGTCAGAGCAGGGTCATCGTTACGTCGGGCGCGCTTGCCGACACTGTTCTCGTCAGCGTAGATCAGATTCCCGCAACAATCACGATCAGCCCGGCGAATTTCGGCGTTCCAGATGTGACAATGCGTACCGGTCAAAATGCGCCATTCTATGCCACCGTGCTCGATTCGCTCGGGCATGTGGCGACGCATGACAGCGTCACGTGGTCGACGACTGATGCCACAACTGCGAACGTCTCCGGAGTCGCTACGCTCGATTCGACGGTAATCACGACATTCGCGTCGGCGGGGAGCGCTACGATCACAGCTACGGCGAGTCCTGTGTCGGCGTCACGGGTCGTAGGTGTCACTAACATGCCGGTCAGCTACGCGACGGACGTGCAGACCGTATTCAATAACCACTGCACCACCTGCCATGCTGGCGCCAGCGCGCCGGAGGGGATGAGTCTCGTCGCGGCCGTCAGCTACAGCAACATCGTCGAACATGCCGCCGGTGAGGTGAGCGTGCTCGAACGCGTGCGCTCGTTCCGCCCCGATTCCTCGTATCTCGTTCACAAGATTCAGGGGACCCAGACCACCGTGGGCGGCAGCGGTGCGCGCATGCCGTTCGGCTGCAGCGGCGCGTCATGCCTGGATGACGCGACGATCAACTTGATTCGCAACTGGATTTTGCAGGGGGCGCAGAACAACTAGGGACACGTCGTCACGTCGGGGATCCTGACGCCTGCGTGCCGACGCGCCATTCATGTCGACGTGAGACGTTTCTCCCTCAAATACGTCCAACCGCTCAGGAGGTATAGGACCAGAAGCACAACGGTCGCCGCGCTGACCCCCAGCTTCCATGGTGCCGGCGCATCGCTCGTCGACAACAAGCCTTCGATCGTCCCCGCAATTGCCAGCAGTGTGATGACCGCCCCGATCATGCGCGCCGCGATCCGGCCCTCGACGATCAACGCGTCCTTGCGGGTGCGATCGCCGGGCGCGATGATCGCCTTCGCCAGCCGGAAGCCGGCGCCCGCGGAGATGAAGATCGCTGTCAGTTCCAGCACGCCGTGCCCCGCGACGAACGTGGTGATATAACTCAGCACGCCGTAGTTCTTGAACAACCCGAAGCCGAATCCCAGCATCATACCGTTCCCGAGCAGTAGCCAGGCGGTGAGCAGGCCGCAGGTCAAACCGCCCACGAACACCAAGAACGACACTCGGACGTTGTTTCGGATGATCATGGCGGCGACCACCGGCCGTTCGGCGGCGCCCTCCTGCGCGTAGGTGCGTCCCTCTTCGTCGCGGGCCGCCGCCTGTTCCGCACGGTTGATCATGCCCTGCGGCATGACGTCTTCGGCGATGCCAGGCCGTTCCGTGATCATCAGGTATGCGGCGGCGGCGGGAACCATGAACAGCAAGACAGCGACGAGCACATAGACGCGCGACTGGACGACCGCCGCCGGAAAATCACGCAGGACGTATTCCTCGATGGGTCTACGGACCTGCCGGCGCGTCCGGTACAATGCGTTGTGCCCCGCGCTGACAATGCGCTCCAGGTATTCGATGACCCGCTGGTCGAGCTGGTAGGTACGCGCGCGGGCGAGGTCGGCCGCGACTTCGCGATATTGCGCGGCGAATTTGGGAATCTCGCCGGCCGCGAGCGCCCCTACGCCGGTGCGCTCCATCCGCAGGGCCAGCTGGTGAAACGCGTCCCATGCATCCCGCTTGCGGGCCAGAAAGCGCTCGGCCGTCATCGTGGTACGGCCTACCGCACCAGTCTGGGCGCGTGTGGCGAAGCGGCTGCGCCGCTTGGTTTGCTCTGCGGTGAAGACCTCTACCAGGTATGAGTTGATATCGTCGGTCCGGCGTGGAATCCGCGCCTCAAACCGGTGCGCCAGGTCCCTGCCGATCCGGCTCTGAACGTCCGGCGCGAGCTCGTTCATCCGGCCGAGGAACCGGTCGAGCAGGCGAAACTCGTCCTCGCTCAGCTCCGGTGGGCCGGTTTCGACGAGCTCCTCGCTCTGAGCCTTCGCGCCGATGGCCCACGTGGTGGGCCTGTCCCGCACGACGATCGTTCCCGCCGCCATATCGCCCAGCCGCTGGTTGCTGCGCGTCACAAAAACCATGACCATCGCGGGGAGGAAGAGGAACGCGTAACAGTCCAGCAAGCGGACCAGATTGCGAATCACCGCCGCGCCCGCCGTGACGGGACGGCCGCTGTCCATGACCACGCGGATCCCCAGCGCCTGCTTTCCAGGTGTGCGGCCGCTGTTCAGTGCCTCGAACAGCACGAAGTAGCCCCAGAACAGCATGAAGCCGAGGAGCACCATGATCGCGGCGGCCCAGCCGCGCGCCACGCTGCCGCCCACGTCGAGCCAGGAGTAAATGATCAAGAGTGCCAGGGTGGCCAGCCAGAGGATGAACAGGTCGAGCAGCGCCGCCGCCACGCGCGAGCCGACGCCGGCGAGCTCGAAGCGCATATCCACGTGTTCCGGGGTTTCGACGCCGTGATGCTGGCGCAGGTCGAGATCGAGGTCTCGCGCGGAAGGCGTCACGTCCTCATCTTACCGCCATCCCCGACACCGAGGTAGTCGTAACATGGCGGACCTGAAGCCGATGGACCTCGGCGAAATCCTGGATGGGGCGCTGACGATTTTTCGCCGTCATTTTCTGCTGTTCATGAAGATCGGTGTCATCGCGCTCTGGTTTCCAGTCGCCCTCGCCGTCTATGCCGAGCTCGCCGGCGGCAGCCAGCAACACCCCGTGCTCGAATTCTTCATCTTCGTGATCCGATGGTTCGGGGGTGTGTTTCTCACGGCGAGCGCGATCCGGGTGATCTCTGACTCCTACCTCGGCCGGCGCCCCGAGCTGGCGGACGCCCTCGCGCTGGGAAGCTCCAAGATCATGCCGCTCTTCCTCGTCGGTTTGGGGAAGGGTCTGCTGCTCGGGCTGATCGGTATCGGCGTCACCCTGGTCGGTGCGTTGACCATTCCCGCCATGGCCGGCAGCGGAGCCGGTGGTTTAGCGCTCTTTGGCGTCCTCGTCCTGATGATCGGCGGGTTCTGGCTCCTGATCTACGTAGCGTGCGGTTATGCCGTCACCACTCCGGTCGTCGTGCTCGAGGAGCTCAACGCTTCTTCGGATTCCTTTGGCCGCTCCTGGGACCTGACGCGCGGCTTCAAAGTCAAGATCTTCCTCATCTCCCTCGTCTCGATCGTAGTGGTTTTCATTCCCGGTTTTGCGATCGCCGCGCTGGGCGCGTACGTCATGCTGGAGTCTCGCATGGTGGGGCAGACGATCACGATACTCTCCGCTGCGCTGCCGATCCTGCTGACGCCGCTCTTCTCATGCGTGCTGACGCTGCTCTATTACGATCTCCGCGTGCGTCGCGAAGCGTTTGACCTCGAGGTGCTCAGCGAGCAGCTGGGAGCTCTGCGCTGATCGCACTCCCGCAGCTCGTCGTGCAGGCTGTTGCCCAGATTCCGGCGGACTCCGTCCGGCGGGTCGTCAGGACGGTGTTCACACAACCGGAGTACCAGTGGGTCGCGCGCCGCGAGCCCCTGCTGTGGCTCAGGCGGCTGTGGTTTCGCTTCATCGACTGGATCGACAGCCTCTCGCGCACGCATCCCTTCGGCTATAACGCACTACTCGTCGTGCTGATCCTCATCCTCGTGCTGATGCTTGCGCACATCGGCCACGTCGTCTGGCGGATTAGCCGCCGGTCGACGCGCGAGTCGCTGCCGGAAGGCCCCGGGGGCGCGGGCATACTGCATGACGCCGCGCACCACCTCGCGCGAGCCGCAGAGCTCGCGAGCGCCGGGCACTACGTGGAAGCGTTAGGTCATCGCTTCCTCGCGGTCGTGCTGGAGCTGGACCGGGTAGACGCGCTCGAGTTCCACGCGTCGAAGACACCCGCCGAGTACTTGTGGGAAGTGCGTCTGGACGACACCGGTCGCGCGTCCTTCGTCGCGCTCGTCGCCGTGCTGTATCGCCACCTTTTCGGCGCTGTGCCCTGCCCGGAGGCCGAGTATCGGGCCTTTGGCGAGGCGGCGCAGGAATTGACGAGGCATGTCGTCCCGGCTTGAGATCTGGCTGGCGGCGCTACTGGCCGTCGCGATCGGGATCGCCGTCTGGGCGGCGCATCGCACGCCCAAACCGCCGGAGGAGGACGACCGCGCCTCCACGCTTCTCTCCGGTCCCCAGGGCAGCCGGGCCGTGTATGACATCCTCGTCCGGCTGGGCCGCCCTGTGCAACGCCGCCGCGCACCGCTCTACGCGTTCACCGGCGATTCATTGCGCCCCCCCCCCTCCCCCGCCCCCGCGGCCCTGCTCCTCGTCCTCGATCCGCCGATGCCATTGCAGCCTGCCGAGCTCGAGCAGGTCGTGAAATACGTCCGTCAGGGCGGGGCCGTCCTGAGCGCGGGCAACGGCGGCGGCATTTTGCGGTGTGTCGGTTGGCGGTTACAGCCGGATCGCTTGATGGACGATAGCATCGACGTGGTCAGACCCTCAGGTCTCGGGGCGGGAGCCCTGCCGCAGGCCGCGCGCACACTCGTGCAACGGTCGAGAGATTCGACACGGCTCGACGAGCTCCGGGGACTCGTCAAACATCAGGCGCCATCGCGGAACGCGTGTACGGGGTTCGTGGCGGAGCGCCGCGAGCCGCTGCTGTACGCCGCAAATGGGCAGCCCGTCCTGTTGCGGCTCTGGTATCCCGGAGGGGGTAGTGTGACCCTCGCCTCCGACGCCGGTTGGTTTACGAATCAAGTGTGGCGCGAGACCGATGTCCCGGTGGTTGTGGTACCGCTGCTCGCATCGCCGCAGGGGAGACGCGGCCGCATCGTGGTGGACGAGTATCACCAGGGATTCGGCAGCGAAGCGCAGTCCGTCATCGCGCTGTCGTGGGCCTGGCTGCGCCAATCGCCCGTGGGATGGGCGGCGCTCCAACTTCTCGCGATCTGGCTGGTGTGGCTGGCGGTGATGGCCGTGCGCTTCGGTCCGGCGCGCGATGTGGTGGAACGCCGCCGCCGCTCACCGCTCGAGCATCTCGAGGCGCTGGGCGCGGGGCTCGAAAGCGCGCACGACGACAGCACTGCCGTGCAGCGCCTGGTCGCCGGTCTGCAGCGACGTCTGAGTGTGAGCCGCAGTGGACCCACCGAGGCGTGGCTCGAGGGCCTCGAGCTCGCCGTGCGGCGGCCTGAAGGCCGCGCCGCCGTCCGGCGGCTGCGGCACCTCATGCAGGAACGCAGTGGGACCGATGGCGACCGCGTGCTCGCCGCTGCCCAAGCCGTGGAGGACGTGTGGGAGGAACTGCGCCCGCGCTCGACGCGCGTGCCATACTAGACGCTCTGGGCCGCGTCGTGCTCGGACAGGACAAGGCCATCCGCGAGGTCCTCGTCTGCCTGCTCGCGCGCGGCCACATCCTGCTCGAAGGCGTGCCGGGCACGGCGAAGACCCTGCTGGTCCGCACGCTCGGGCTCGCTATGAGTGTGCGCTTCGTCCGCATTCAGTTCACACCCGATCTGATGCCGGCCGATATCACCGGAATCACCATGCTGACGGGCGGCGGCACGCAGGAGTTTACGTTCCGCGCGGGACCGATTTTCGCCGATCTCGTGCTCGCCGACGAAATCAATCGCGCCCCCGCCAAGACCCAGGCAGCGTTGCTCGAGGCCATGCAGGAGCGCACCGTGACCGTGGACGGCAAGAGCCATCCGCTGACCGCGACGTTCACCGTGTTCGCCACGCAGAATCCGATCGAATTCGAGGGAACCTATCCGCTTCCCGAAGCCGAGCTCGATCGCTTCATGGCGAAAGTGCAGATCGGGTATCCCGAGGCCGCGGTGGAGCAGAGCATCCTTACCCGTTACGGCGAAGGTTTCGAAGCCGATCGCACTGAGACGTACGGCGTGACGCCTGTGATCGATGCCAACGGGTTGGAGCAGCTGCGCGGGGCAGTCGACGCCGTCCGCGTCGAACCACGGATTACGGGCTACATCACGGCAATCGTGCGCGCCACGCGCGAGGCCGCCTCGCTCACCCTCGGCGCGAGCCCAAGAGCCGGCGTCGCGTTGTTCAAGGCGGCACGCGCCGCCGCGCTGCTCGAGGACCGCGAATACGTCATCCCCGACGACGTCAAGCTGCTCGCCCCCGCGATCCTGCGGCATCGTGTCAGCGTCGCGCCCGAGCTCGAGCTCGAGGGCGTGACCGCGGATCAGGCACTCAAGGCCATTCTGGACAGGATCGAAGCCCCCACCGCCTGATGCTGATCGCGTTTGTCGTCTCCGCTCTCGTCCTGGGTGGCTTCGTCGTGCTCTGGGTCGTGCTCGGCACTCCGCGAGGCGCCGCCGGCGGCGTGTTGTGGACATCGCGCTCGCTGTCCATTGCCGCGGCATTTGCCGTGATCGGCGCGCTCGGGTTCTGGGTGTCGTGGGCGCTGGACGCGATGCTGATCGCGGATGCCGTCCTGATCGCATTGATCTGGCTGGACGCGACCCTGGCGGTTCGCGTGGACGCCGCTCCCGGATCGAGCGGCCTCCTTCCCCCCGCTCCGCTCCTCGTGACACGCGATCCGCTGGCCGCGTTGTCCGTCGGGCACGTGGGCGAAGTGACCTATCGCTGGGCCAATACATCGTCGCGACGGGCACGACTCAGCGTGCGGGAAGTCCGGCCGGACATTCTGGGTGGCACGCAGCCGCCGCGCCTGGTTCGCGTGCCTGGGGCATCGGCGACCACAGACACGGGGCCGGTCGTTCCGGTACGACGGGGGCGAGAGGTGATGGGCGGCTTCTTCGTCGACAGCGCCGGCCCGCTGGGATTGGGGCGGCGTCGTTTCCGGTTCGAGCTGCCGTGGGAGGTTGTCGTCTACCCGTCGCTCGCTTCCGTGAGGTTGCGGGCGTCGGTCGCGGAAGCGCTGCGCCGGCGCGACACGGGAACGAAACCGGTGCGGCAGCTGGGCGAGGGTCGCCTGTTCGAGTCGCTGCGCGAATGGGTGCCCGGCGACGACCTGCGGCACATCGACTGGAAGGCGACGGCGCGACGCCGGAAGGTCATCACGCGGCAGTACGAGGCGGAACGGCGCCAGCAGGTGCTCCTGGTGCTCGACACGGGGCGACTGATGACTGCCGAAGTCACGGCCGGCGCCGCCCGGATCGATTTCGCCGTGCAGGCAGCGCTCGAGCTCGCGTATGCGGCCGCGCAGTACGACGACAACGTCGGCATCATGACGTTTGCCGACGGCGTGCAGCATTTTGTCGCGCCCGAGCGCGGGCGCACCGGCGTCCGGCGGATTCTCGACGTGCTGGCTGTCGTGCAACCCAAGCTGGTCGAGCCGGATTACCCTGGCGCGTTCCGCTATCTCGCGGCGCGCAATCGCAAACGCGCGCTGACCGTCCTGTTCACCGACGTCATCGATCGCTTCGCGTCCGACGCGCTCGTCGCCAACGTCGCTACCCTGCGGCCCCGCCACGTGCCGCTCGCCGTCACGCTGCGCAATCCGGAGATCGATGCGGCCGCGACACTGCGACCCGCCACGTCGCGCGACGCGTTTCGCAAAGCGGCGGCCGAGGAGCTGTTGCATGCGCGTGAAGAGGCGCTGGGGCACATGCGGCGCGCGGGTGTCCTCGTGATTGATGTCACACCACAACGCGCCGCGCAGGCGGTGGTTGCGAAGTATCTCGAGCTGAAGCGTCGCGGCACGCTCTAACTCACTGTCTGGCCCGGCAGTCCCCCGTATTGTATGTTCGTCCCTCAAGCTCCCGGATTGCACTGTGCGCGGTCTCAATCGAGCCTCTCTGGCAGCGGCACTCATGAGTGCCGCTTGTGCCTTCCCGACGGATAAAAGCGATAAGGTTTTCGTGACACTCGACGCCCCGTCGCATGTCGTGTTCCGGGGCCAGGATGTTTCCGTCTACGCGCAGGCGTGGCGAGTCAGCGGCGCCGATACCCAGGCGATCACGAACGTCGCCTTCGAATTCAGCACCGGGAGCAGCTCGATCGCCCGCGTCGAAAACGACGGCGGCGGTTATGCCACCGTGACCGGCGTCAACAGCGGAAACGTGGACATTGGGGCCCGGATCGTGGCGTTCGAGCAGGCCCAGGAAGCAGATCTCGTGCTGCGCGTTTCCAATCCTCTCGAAATCGACAGCGTGCGCCCCGCCACCGCGCATTTTGGCCAGGTCGTGACCGTCTACGGCGTGGGCGTCGATTCCATGTTTCTGGCGAGCCTCGGCGGCGTCAATCTGATCGAGTACCCCTTCTCACGCTTCCGCGACTCGACCGGCCTGGGCCGGATTTCCTTCTGGGTGCCGCCGCCTGCTCATACGGATTCGCTGTTCTATCTCGGCGGCGGCGTGTTCGGCTTCGACACTGCGCTCACGAACGTGCTCAAGGACGACATCTTCGAGCCCAACGACAGCGTCCCGTCTCTCATCGATCTCGATCAGGGGGGCCCGTGGCCGGGGACGCTCCTCGCGCCGATCCTGTTCACCAATCCGGCCCTCGCGTTCGAGCCCGTCGATCGTGCGACGCTGGGCATGGATTGGTTTCGCTTCAGCACCAGCGATACCACGCAGGCACTCACGTTCTTCATCAAGTATCCCTCGTTCGGGGATACGGCGGCCACCAGAACCTTCCTGATCGACTCACTCGGCTATAACGCGGGCGGTCCAGGAGACCCGGTTGAGAAGTTCTATGGACGCCCCGGCGGCGATTACATCGGCTCGGATTTCTATCACTGCCAGGGGTACGAGTTCGATCCTCCCCAGGTCCCGCGTGAGTCCACGACGGTCGCCCTGAAGACACAGCCGAGTCATGCGATCCACGTCCTCACGTTCTTCTCTCGTCCGCAGCGGTATGGATTGACGGTCGCCAAGGGTTATTTCACGGCCGATGCGCGGATCCCGCCGGATGCCTATGAGGAGAATGACCTCTGCCATTATGTCGACAGCATTCCTGCAAAGCCCAATCCTCTGGGGCGGATCCACGTGTCGACGGTGGCGTTCAGCGATACCATGAACATCGACAACCCATTCGAGATCGACTGGTATCGCCTCGAAGTCCCATCGCACGGCATCGGAGACTCGGTGCTGATTCGCCTGCAAGGCCGGCCGTTTGTGGTGGGGCGGGATTCGTCCGACATCGACGTGTATGTGCTTACGGTTCCGGGCTCCACCGGTCCGCTGACGGAGGTCGATTCGTCCGTCGCCGCAGGATCGACCGAAACCATCATGGCGGACCTGCCGGCGGGGTCGTACTACCTGGCGGTGGTGGACTACGCCGGGGTCGCGGAGCGCTATTCGATGTGCGTTCGCGAGATCACCCTGCTCGCCTTCGTCCGCACCTGCAACTTGATCTTCCCGGGACCGCCCTCTCAAACGCCACGACGTAGTAAGCCTCGGCCGCAACTGTCCAACACCCTCAGTGGGGCGAGCGGCATGCCGCACTCCTTATTCGGCTCGTTCCGGCGGCCATGACGGGAGCCGCGGGGTCCATGATGGAGTGTCTGAAGTGCCACACTCCGCTTCCCAACGGCAGCAAGTTCTGCTCCGCCTGTGGTGCGGACGTGACCGGCGGCAGCACGCTGAACGCGATCGCGAGCGGCACCGAAGGCCTCATGGCCCGGCTGCAGCGTCTGGTGGAGGGGAAATACAAGGTCGAGCGGATGTTGGGGAGGGGCGGCATGGGCGCCGTCTTTCTCGCTCACGATCTGACACTCGAGCGCGAAGTCGCGATCAAGGTCCTGCCACCCGACATCTCGATGGACGAGCAGATCGTCAAGCGCTTCCAGCAGGAAGCGAAGACGGCAGCGAAGCTCGACCACCCGAATATCATCCCGATCTATCGCGTCGAGAGTGATGGCGGCCTCAACTACTTCACGATGAAGTACGTCGAAGGAACGTCGTTGGAGGACGTGCTCGACCAGAAACAAACTTTGACGTTCGACTACATCCAGCGCGTACTGTGGGAGGCGGCGTGCGCGCTGGGTCACGCGCATCAGCGCGGGGTGGTGCACCGGGACGTGAAGCCCGCCAACATCATGTTCGACCACGATGGCCGGGTGATGCTGACGGACTTCGGCATCTCGAAGGCGTTGCAGGCGGCGAGCGGCTTCACCGGCACCGGCATGATCATCGGGACGCCGCACTACATCGCTCCTGAGCAAGCGAAAGGCGGCACCGTCGACGGCCGCGCCGACGAGTACTCGCTTGGCGTGGTGGCGTACCGCATGATCACCGGCGAGCTGCCGTACACCGGGGATTCTGTTCATACAATCCTCTATAAGCACATCTTCGAGGAGATACCCCGCGTGAGCGGCAAG
>Ga0209377_1002057_pt1 | contig 13235 bp, 10 predicted proteins | sample GraSoiAngelo_141_FD_185898 | JGI IMG/M metagenome (GOLD analysis project Ga0209377, IMG submission 185898) | Grasslands soil microbial communities from the Angelo Coastal Reserve, California, USA - 14_0929_12_40cm (SPAdes) (version 2) | ecosystem: Environmental > Terrestrial > Soil > Grasslands ...
GGGCTGGAGGTTCGTGGCCCTTACGGCAGGCGTCTATCACACCTGCGGGCTCACCAGCCTCGGGGCGGCGTACTGCTGGGGCGATAACGAGACTAGTCAGCTCGGCAACGGCTCAACTGGTTTCAGTACTGACACAACGCCCGTCGCCGTCTCCGGGGGCTTGACCTTCAGTGCTCTCGCTGCAGGCTCCTGGCACACATGCGGGCTCGCAGGCTCCGGCGCGGCCTATTGCTGGGGCAGCAATTACGGCGGCCAGCTTGGCACCGGCTCCACCACCGATAGCTCAATTCCCGTCGCTGTCTCCGGGGGCCTGACCTTCAGCGCCGTCGCCGCGGGCGGCGATCATAGCTGTGGGCTCACGAGTACGGGGGCGGCCTATTGCTGGGGCGTTAACAACTCCGGCCAGCTCGGCGACGGCTCGATCACGAACAGGTCAACGCCGGTCGCCGTGTCCGGAGGTCTGACTTTCAGCACCCTTGTGGCGGGCATCGATCACACGTGCGGGCTCACAAGCACCAAGGCGACCTACTGCTGGGGCGACAACCAGTTCGGCCAGGTCGGCAACGGCTCGACCACGAATAGCTCGGTTCCGGTCGCCGTCGTTGGGTGGCCTTAGCCTCAAGCCGCCTGGAGCCCCTGATGGGGTCGATCATGAACACGCTCCCGTTGCCACGCCGGCTCCCCATTGCGTTGGGCCTGTTCCTGGTCCCGGCCTGCGGCTCCGACTCGATGGCACCAAGCGGCGGAGGCCCAGCAATCTCCGTTGCCGTCGTCCCCGCCACCGCGAGCCTCCTCACCAGTGGCAGCCAAGACTTCACGGCCACGGTGGCGAACGACCCGAGCAATAGCGGCGTCACCTGGAGCATCACGGGATGCAGCGGTGGCCCCGCGGCCTGCGGCAGCCTGTCCCGTATCACGACCACGCAGGCGACCTACACCGCGCCGCCAACGGTGCCGCCCGGCGGCCCCGGCGTCACGGCGACATCGGTGGCAGACCCAACCAAAGCAATCACGGCCACAGTCGCCGTTGCCGCGACGAGCACGGGCCGTGAGATCGCCTTCTTCAGGTCTGACAGCATCTATGCGATATACGTGATGAACGCGGGTGGCACGGGCGTCACGCGGGTCACCGTGGTCGATGACCACGAGTGGCTCCTCTACGCCGAGCCCGTCTGGTCACCCGATGGCTCGAAGATCGTCTTTTATGACGGCAGCTCCAAGGGCGGCGACGACGATATCTATGTGGTGAACGCCGACGGGTCGGGCCGCCGCAACCTAACGAACAACCAGGCCCAGGACGTCCAGCCTGCCTGGTCGCCCGACGGCACCAAAATCGCGTTCTCGAGCTGGAGCACCGGGGGCATCTACGTGATGAACCCCGACGGCTCGGGTCTCCGCAACCTCACCAACAACGCGGGTGACAACTTCACGCCCGCGTGGTCACCGGACGGCACAAAGATCCTGTTCGGGAGCACCCGAGACGGCAACTATGCGATCTACTTGATGAACGCCGACGGCTCAGGCGTCACACGACTCACCGATCCGGAAGGCATATGGGGCGAGCCCGCCTGGTCGCCGGGCGGCACCAAGATCGCTTTCGCGAGCAGCCGCGACGGCAACCGCGATGTCTACATGATGAACGCCGACGGTACGGGCGTCACGCGGCTCACTAACGACCCGGGCAGCAGCGCCTACAACCCCGTCTGGTCGCCCGACGGCTCGAAGATCGCCTTCTGGCGCTACTGCTCCTACTGCACCGGCAACGGGGAGATCTACGTGATGAACGGGGACGGGTCGGGCCTCCTCAACCTTACCAACAACCCAGCGTTCGACGAGCGCCCCCGGTGGTCGCCCGACGGTACGCAGATCGCCTTCTCGAGCGACCGCGACGGCAACACGGAGATCTACGTGATCAACGTCGACGGCTCCGGCCTCCGCAACCTCACCAACAACCCGGCGATCGACATCGCCCCGGCCTGGCGGCCACGGTAGGGCGGTCACGAATGAACACGCGCCGGGTAACGTCGCGATCGCTGATCGGTGCGAGCCTACTGGTCCTCGCTGCCTGCGGCAAGGACTCGACGGCACCGCCACCGCCTGCGGTCGCGTCCGTGGCCGTCGCCCCGACGGCGACCAGCGTGACGGTTGGGGATGCGGTCCGGCTCGTCGCGACCGTGAAGGACGGGAGCGGTCACGTGCTCACGGATCGGATCGTCACCTGGGCGAGCAGCAACGTGGCCGTGGCGACAGTCTCCGCCACAGGGCTCGTCACCGGCGTCCGGGCGGACGCGCAGCCGACCACGATCACCGCAACGAGCGATGGCGTGCACGGGTCCGCCGCCGTCACGGTGATCGCGGCTGCCGCCTCGATCTCGATTACCGTCGTCCCGCCCACGGCGCGCCTCCTCCCTGGTGCGAGCCAGGACCTCACCGCGACCGTTGTCAATGACCCGACCAATAGCGGCGTCACCTGGAGCATCACGGGATGTGCGGGCGGCTCGGCGGGCTGCGGCAGCTTGACCAATATCACGAGCAGCACCGCGACCTACACGGCACCGGCGACGGTGCCGCCGGCCCCCGTCGGTGTCACCGCGACGTCGGTAGCCGACCCGACCAAGTCGTTCAGCGCCACCGTGGCGACCACCATTATGAGCGGAGGCGGCCAGATCGCCTTCTTCACGTTGCGCGGCGGCGTCTATCAGATCGATGTGATGGACGCCGATGGCTCGGGCGTCATCGAGCTCACGGCAGTCGACAACCCCTTCTGGTTGTATTCAGCCGAGCCCGTCTGGTCGCCCGACGGCTCGAAGATCGCCTTCTACGACACCGACATCTACGTGATGAACGCCGACGGCTCGGGCCGCCGCAACCTCACCAACAGCCCGGCTTGGGACCACCGGCCTGCCTGGTCCCCCGACGGCACGAAGATCCTGTTTTTGAGCATGCACTGCCAAGTCAGCGGCAACCTGGTGACCTGTGACAATGCCCAGATCTATGTGATGAACGCCGACGGCTCGGGCGTCATCCAGCTCACTCAGAACCCAGCAGACGCCTGGGAGCCCGCATGGTCGCCCAGTGGCGCGAAGATCCTATTCTCGAGCCGCCGCGACGGGAACACGGAAGTCTATGTGATGAACGCCGATGGCACCGGTCAGGTCAACCTCACCAGCAATCCGGCGCAGGACGCGGAGCCGGCCTGGTCACCCGACGGCAGCCACATCGCGTTCACGAGCACCCGCGATGGGACTACCGACATCTACGTGATGAACGCCGACGGCTCGAGCCCAGTGCGTCTGACGACCGGAGGGGGTATGCAGTTGTCGTGGTCGCCCGACGGTACGAAGATCGCCTTCGTAGGCGTCGGCGGCCTCTCTGTGATCAACGTCGACGGATCGGATCTCCGCAGTCTCACGAACAACGCATCGCATCCCAAGTGGTCGCCAGACGGCACCAAGATCGCCTTCACGAGCTACCGCGACGGCAACTGGGAGATCTACGTGATAAATCCCGACGGCTCAGGCCTCCGCAACCTGACCAACGATCCGGCGACCGACATGGGCCCCGCCTGGAGACCGCGGCTTCCATGAGCAGGCGTCGGAAGCCCTCGCGATCGCTCGTGGAGGCAGCCTTGGTCCTCCTCGCGGCCTGCGGCCCGGACTCGACGGCACCTGGTTGCACGGATGCGCGGCAGGTGCGGTTCGCCCCCGCGGAAACCACCTTGACGCTGGGGACGAGCTTTGTCGCGTCCGTGCGTCTCTCGTGCGGGTCGCAATCCCTGAGCGACGTGATCACCTGGCGATCCAAAGATCCTACTGTGGCGGTGGTGGACACGGGCGGCCGGGTCACCGGCACGGCGGTGGGCGCGACGCGCGTTCTCGCAACCGGTCAACGTTACGGCCCCCTCGGTGGCCTCGATCTCTTCGTCTACAACCCGATCAGTCCCACGGACGCCGAAGCGCGCGCCGAGCTGCGCTACTACATCGAGCGGGTCGCTCGAGCCACGGCGCGCAGGTACCGCGTGTTCGACGACGCCGGCCACACGATGGACGGCCTCAAGATCATCGCGAACCCCGACGCCGGCGGTTTCATCGGCGTCTACCAGACCTACCGAGCGGGCACGTTCGACGCCCACCTCGCGACCTCGAGCGACCTCTTGCACTGGACCTGGCGCGTGGTGCTCGATCGCTCGGCCGCGCAGCCGACCATCAAGGCCGCGGGCGCGGGCTTCGTGGTGGTCACCGAAACCGACGGTGACAACCATCTCCGCTTTTACTACTACGACCGCTGGCAGGCGCTCTTGAGCGCGTCCCCATCGCGGACCTACGATGCCGCGCGGACCTTATCTCCCTGCGCCGAGGGCACGCCGAACATTTACGCGGGCGACAACACGCGGGTGGACGTCGGCTTCCACTACTGGTCCCAGTGCGATGTGGGCCGACAGGCGCGCGGCGTCACGGACTGGAGCACGTGGAGCGCCGCCCCTGAGCCCGCGCTGGACAGCGCCATCATCACCTACGGGATCGCCGGCGTCGGGGACCGGGACGGCCCGTTCACGTTTCGGGGATACCAGTTCGCGGTGATCGAGGGAGAGGGTGTCCGCAACCAGTGGGACTCGTGGCGGGTGTTCCTGTACGATTACCAGACCCAGACCGCCGACCAGCTGAGCATCCAGACCAATGCGGGCAGCATCTCGTTCGGCAATCCGACGATTGAGGAAGTCCAGATCGGCGGGCGTGACGCGCTGGTCATGACGCTGTTCCTCTTCCTCGACGGATCGGCCGCCGGCGAGGATGGGTCGCTCGTCTATTACAGCATCTTGCCCTGAGAGATCCGGCGTCGGGCCTTGGCCGTTCCGTCCCTTCCCGTCCTCCGGTCCGAGCAATCCACATCGAGCGTCCGTCCAACATAGGACAAACGTGCGGGCGCCTGCTGCGCCAGGTGGTCGGCCCCACGGACCTCTGTGTGGAGGGTCCCATGCTCACTCTGCGTCACTTCTCGGTCGCTGCCTCAGTACTGCTACTGACCATTCCTGCCTGCGACCCGGATCGTCCGCTCGCCCCCGATGCCGACGCGGCATTGCTCACGAGCTCCGCAGCCAGCCAAAAGGGGCCGTCCAGCCTTTCCGCCACGGTTTCGCCGGGCGCTATCAGCCTCGCCTGGCAGGACAACTCGCCCAACGAGACCGGATTCAACGTGCTCCGCTCCACCACGGGGGAGAACGGCACCTTCACGACCATCGCCACGACCGCTGCCAGGGTCACCGCCTACGACGACACGGGACTCGACCCGAAGCTGCAGTACTGCTACAAGGTTCAGGCGATCGCGCAGAAGCGTGTCATCGGCACGTCCAATACCGCGTGCGCCACACCGCTGCCGCTCGAGCCGCTCGCCGCGTCCAAGGTCGACGCCGTGCTGCTGAGCACCGGCAGCGTCCAGATCACGTGGACCGACAACTCGATCAACGAGGACGGGTTCCGCGTGGAGCGCGCCGGCAGCGATGCCGGGCCCTGGACCACGCTCGTGACCACGGGCCCTGGCGTTACGTCGGCCCAGGATGCGAGCGGCATCCCGAATCAGGAGCGGGTCTGCTATCGCGTCGTGGCGTTCAATAAGTACGGAGCTGCTGCTCCCTCGAATACCGCCTGCACCGCGTTTCCGTTCGCGCCGACCAACCTCGTCGCCAAAGCGGTGGACGGTCAGACCATCGACCTCACGTGGACGGACAACTCCGCCTTTGAGGACGGCTACGAGGTGCAGCGCTGCTGCCAGACCGGGTGGATCGTCGTCGCCAGCCTGCCGGCGAACGCGGTGAGCTATCGCGACGCGGGCCTGATCAGCAACGCGCAGTACTCCTACACGGTGCGCGCCAAGAAGGACCTGGGCTTCTCGGCGTACTCCAACTACGCCAGCGCCATCACCGCCACCGCGCCGCCGAGCGCGCCCGTGGCGCAGTCCTACCCGGCGTCGAGCAGCATCATCACGGTCTACTGGACCGACAACTCCGGCGTCGCCGAGACGTTCCGCGTCGAGCGCTCCTTTGACGGCGGGACGAGCTGGATGGCCTTCGGGCCGACCGTCCCGGGACAAACCTACCTCTACGACGAGGGACGCACGCCCGAGCAGCAGGTGTGCTATCGCGTGTATGCAGCCAACAGCCGCGGCGAATCGGGTCCTTCGAACACCGCCTGCACGGCGCCCCCGCTAGGGCCGACCAACCTCCTCGCGACGACGGTCGACTATCAGGCGATCAACCTCACGTGGACCGATAACTCCGCGGTCGAGGATGGGTACTGGGTGCTTCGGTACCTCCCCTTCCCCGACGACTACTGGATCATCATCGCCGAGCTCCCGGCGAGCACGACGAGCTTCCAGGACACGGGGCTGTCGAGCGAGACGTTGTACTCGTACTGGGTCGTGGCGTTCAAGGACGGCGGCACCTCCGATTACTCGAACCAGGTCGACGCCCTCACCGACCCACTCCCGGTCGGCACCGCCAGCCTGACGGCGGCGAGCACACCTCGCGTCACCGCCGCGTCGCGCGGGTTGACGCCTGGAGCGCCCACGAGGCGGCCGATGAAACCAGCGACCACGCAGCGGCCGGCCACCATGAAGCGGCACTAGGGAGGTGCACCATGAACGCACGACGCACTCAGCTTCACCTATCGCATGTCTGGGGGTTGGCGGCGGTCCTCGGGCTGGCACTTCCCGGCTGTCGCGATCAGGCCACGCCGACCGCCCCTGCCGCCAGGGAACTCACTGCGAACGTCGCGCCCGCCGACCCGGCGGGCCGTCATCTCGTGGTCTTCACGGCAGAACGGGTGCCCGCTGACTTGGGGGCGCGGGTGGCGCGCCTCGGCGGATCGATCGAGACCGCGCTCGACAACATCGGCGTGGCCGCGGTGACCGGCCTGTCAGAGACCGGCGCGGCTGAGCTGGCGGCCGGCGCGGACATCCGGGCCGTGGAGCCCGACCCGATCACACGCGGGCATGATGACGACGAGGCCACGGACGATCTCACAGAGCAACCGACGAGCGAGGCGGCCGTGCCCGCGGATGCCACCGCGTCGCCGACGACGGCCCGGTTCTACGCACGGCAGTGGAACATGCGGGCGGTGTTCGCGAACCAGGCGTGGGCCGCAGGCTTCCTCGGCTCGCGCGATGTCAAGGTCGCGATCCTCGACAGCGGCATCGACTATCTGCTTCCGGACCTGGCGGGGCTCGTGGATCTCGAGCACTCCACGTCGTTCGTCCCCGAAGACGTCACGCGGCACTTTCCCGGCCGGCTCCCATTCAGCGACCTCCACGGTCACGGCACCTTCGTGACGTCCATCGTCGCGAGCAATGCGAACCTCCTGGCCGGGATCAACCGATACGTCACGCTGCTCGCCGTGAAGATCAACGACTCGACCCGGGCGAGCACCGCCAGCCGCTTCCTCACCGGCATCATGTACGCCACAGACCAGGGCGCCGACGTGATCAACATCAGTGATGGCCGCGAGTTCGATAAGAGCAGGAGGCCCGGTACGATCGCGGCGTTCGAGCGGGCGGTGAACTACGCATTCCAGAAGGGCGCGCTGCTGGTCACCGTCCCCTTCAACGACGGCGCCGACCTCGACCACAACGGCGATCTCGTCCGGCTGCCGTGTGAGGCCGCCAACGCCATCTGCGTAGCCGGGACCGGACCGACCGGCGCCGCCGGGGTCAACGGGCCGTGGCAGAACGTGGACGCGCCGGCCTGGTACACCGCGTTCGGCCGCTCGGCGGTTAGCGTCGCCGCGCCCGCAGGTGCCGGCCCTCCTCCCATCGTCAACGTCTGGCTGCCGTGCACGACCACCCCGTCGCAGACCGCTGGTCGTCCGGATTGCCTAGCCGGTCTGGCCATTACGCACAGCCGTGGCACGAGCTTCGCGGCGCCGCACGTCGCCGGGCTCGCCGCGTTGCTGGTAGCGCAACTCGGTCACGGCAAGCCCGCGCTGATTAGGGCGCGGATTCTCCAGTCAGCGGACGACCTCGGTGAGCCCGGGACCGACCCCTACTACGGTAAGGGTCGCATCAACGTCGCACGCGCTCTGGGGCTCACACCCTAGCCGGCCGAGTACCTCGTCGCCATGAGCCTGCGAATGGGAGCGGTCCGACCCCGGCTCTGGGAAATGGCGTGCCTGGCGGCGCTGTTGTCGGCGTGCCATGACGCCACGACCGCGCCGAACTGGCCCGTTCAGGTTCAGTTGCGGCTGGTCAACGCCACCAACGACGCGGTGTTTATCCGAGCGAAGGGGGACGAATCGCTCTACCCCGGCATCGCGCATCTCGCTTCGAATGACAGCACCTGTACCACGGTCAACGCGTTTGCGGACTCCGTCCCCGTCGAAGTCCATTCGTTTACCGATCCCATGATCATCTACGGGTCAGGACAGATCTACCCGCTCCGGAATGCGGATTGGCACGTGGTGGTCGGGACCACTGGAGTGGTCGTGGCGGGTAGCACAGGCTGCTCGTAGTCGCCGCCCGACGTCGCGCGCTTGACACTCGGCCGGGCAGGCGCAGATTGCAACGGACTCAGATGCTATGAACCCCGAGGCGCGCTGTCGCGCGCTCGCCCATGCCTCGGGGGGAGCCAATCGCGAAACCGGCTGAGTGGGGGGACCCGCTCGGCCGGTTTCTTGTCTGTTGTCCGCGCCCGCATCTCGGCACAGGAAGAGGAGGCCTCATGGCAACCGCACCCACCTGCAGACTCGCCTATCTGCTCCCCCTCGTCATCCTCGCCGGCTGTCGAGCAGAGTCCGACGCAGCGGCTGATCGCGTCCTGGGCATCCGCGCCATGTCCTTCAAGAACTCCGAGTGGTCGGAGCCCGTGCCCCTCGCCGCGCCCGTCAATTCGCGGTGCCAGGACCAGACCCCGACTATGTCGAAGGACGAGCTCAGCCTCTACTTCCTCTCCGACCGACCGGGGGGATTCGGAAACCTCGTGTCGACCACCGGATGCATGGACAACTTCGACCTCTGGGTCGCGCAGCGCTCGTCCACCGACGTCCCGTGGGAAACAGCTGTGAACCTCGGGCCTGTGGTGAACACGCCGAGAAACGACATCGGGCCCGCCCTTTCAGCAGACGGGCACCTGCTCTTCTTCGCCAGCGACCGAGACGGTACCCCCGGGATCCACGACATCTACGTCTCGCGTCGCGCGGACCCGAAGGACGACCTTGGCTGGGGACCACCCACGCCGCTCGGCCCCGATGTGAACACGGCGCTCCACGAGTCGGGGCCGTTCTACTCACAAAGCGCGGGGGACGGGCCCGACAACCTGTACTTCTTCCGGGGGCTCGACAATGCTGCGACCACCGACATCTACGTCGCTCCGGTGACCCGGGATGGTGACACACGGGGACCCGCGGTGCTCGTGTCGGAGCTGAGCTATCCCGGGCGCCCCGACGGATTCGTCACGGTGCGCGCCGACGGGAAAGAGATCCTCTTCAACTCCGGTCGGCCCCTCACCCCCGGTGGGCCTAACGCGTTCGACATTTGGGTGTCCACTCGCCGGAACACTCATGACGCGTGGTCTGCTCCCGTCAACCTGGGATCACCAGTGAACACACAATTCGGCGAATTCCAGCCGGACCTGTCGCACGACGGCCGCACGCTGCTGTTCATTGCCGGACCGCTGCGTGGCGGTCTCGGTGGATTCGACATCTGGATGTCCACCCGCACGGTCAACGGGAATTAGCGAGGAGGTCCCATGAAACCCGTGTCCATCGTCAAGCTGGTGTCACTCGTCTCCTTCACGCTCCTGGTGGCGTGCGAATCGGAGTCCGCTCCGGTCGGGATCAGGCTGGAGGCCATGTCCTTCGCCAACTCCGAGTGGTCCACACCCGTGAATCTGGCGGCGATCAATACGGGTGCAGCGGAGGCGCAAGCCACCCTCTCCCCGGACGAGCTCAGCCTGTACTTCCAATCGGACCGGACGGGTGACGCCGACATCTGGGTCTCTCACCGTGCGTGCCGAGAGTGTGACTGGGAACCGCCGGTGAGCCTGGGGCCGGTCATCAATACCAGCTTCATCGAGAACGGACCCGCGTTGTCCATCGACGGGCACTTGCTGTTCTTCTTCAGCAACCGGCCGGGTGCCGGGGGAAACGACATCTACGTGTCGCGGCGAACCAACACACACGACGACTTCGACTGGGGGTCACCGCAGATCCTCGGACCCGATGTGAACACGGCCGGAGATGAGAACGCGCCGCATTACCAACAGAGTGCCGAACCCGGAGGTCCGGAGCTGTATTTCACCAGAGGACCGGCCGGCACGCAGGGGCAAGACTTGTACGCTGCGCCGGTGACACGGGACGGTGAGGCCGCTGGGCCCGCAGTGATCCTTTCGGAACTCAACCACCCGACTGCCAACGACGCAGCCCCGACGGTCCGGACCGACGGGAAGGAAATCTGGTTCCATCGAGGTGCCCCGGCCGGCGGGCTGGGTCTAGCCGATCTCTGGGTGTCCACGCGCCGCAACGCGAACGACCCGTGGTCCACGCCAGAGAATCCGGGGGCACCGCTCAATTCCGCCGCCTTCGAGCAACAGCCGAGTCTGTCCTTCGACGGCCGAATGTTGGTCTTCACATCCAATCGGCCGGGTAGTGTGTCAGCCCCAAACGGTCTTCCGAGCCTGGACATCTGGATGTCGACCCGTACGGTGAACGGGCGGTGACGAGGGCGGCCCCGGTCTAGCCCGCCACGGCGATACACTCGATCTCCACCCGCGCGCCCAACGCGAGGCCGCTCTCGGCCACTGTGGAGCGCGCGGGTGGATCCTTCGGGAAATACGTCGCATACACAGTATTCATCGCCGCGTAGTCCTTGATGTCCGTGAGGAACACGGTGCACTTCACCGCGCGCTCGAGTGAGCTCCCCGCGGACGTCAGTACGGCCGTGATATTGTCGAGCGCTTGCCGCGTCTGGCCCGCGATCCCGGTGTCCGCCAGCTGGCGGGTGCCCGGCACGTTGCCGATCTGACCCGAGAGAAACAGCAAGTTCCCGACCCGCACCGCCGACGAGAACGGCAGCCCCCGGACCTCGCCGGGACCGTGGAGCACCTGGCGGTCCTGAGCCGCGGCCAAGCGGAAAGCGAGAACGAGGAGTAGGGTGAGCGAGGACAGAATGGCTCTCATGGGGACTCCTTTCGATGCGTCCCGCCTGCCGCTGAAGCGCGGATCGACAGGTCAGTTCACTGACAGCGCCGAGCCGCGAGTTTACTCGCGCCAAGCCGCCCAAGCCAGGACGGGCCAGGCCAGCACCAGTGCGACTCCCCCCACCGCGCTCGCGAGGAACGCGGTCGCCGCTCCGTACCGCTGGAACACCCCGCCCAATGCCACTCCTCCCGCGAGGGCCGCGAACCCGGTGATGCCGTGGTACGCGCCGAACCCGCTCCCCTGGCGCGCGCCGGCGAGCCGCGCCACCAGTGCCCGCTCGGGACTCTCCGTCAGTCCCGACACGAGGCCCAGCGCCAGAAACAGCCCCCATGCCGCCGCCGCTGTGCCCGCGCGCGCCATCCCGGCGGCGAGCACGGCGTACACGAGCCATCCCGCCCACATCGTCCGCCCGGGCCCCAGCCGGTCGCTCGCCGCCCCCCCGAGGAAGCTCGACGACGATCGCACTACGTGCACCGCGGCCCATAACAGCGGCACGATCGCCACTGGAACGCCCAGCTCCTGGGAACGCAGGATGATCAGGGTGTCGGGCATGCGGAGGAGATAGAAAGACGAAATGGCGAGAAGGGGAAAAGTCCGTGAGGGTTGGGGGAGGTTGCGGGAGGTTGGGGGAGGTTGGTTCGTGTACGGCGCTGCCTCCCCCGTCCTCCCCCGTCCTCCCCCATCCCTTGCCGCCCAGATCGCGAGCAGGAGAACCAAGACTCCGGGCGCCACGCTCGCCCCGATGACGGTGCGGACATTCGCGCTCCCAGAGGCGAGGAGCCACCAAGCGAGGATGGGCCCCAGCACCGCGCCCGCGTGATCCATGCCGCGCTGCAATCCGAAGGCGCGCCCTCGCAGCTCCGCCGGCGTGACGTCGGCGATGACCGCGTCGCGCGGCGGCGTGCGCAGCCCCTTCCCCAGCCGATCGACCACGCGCAGCCCGATCACCTGCCACGCCGCGCCTGTGACGGCAATGACGGGCCGGACCACCACGGCGATGAAATACCCCAGCACGATCATGGGCCCGCGCAGGGGCACCCGATCGGCCAACCGCCCCGCCCCGAGCTTCACGAACGCCGCCGCGAACTCGGCTGCCCCATCGAGCGCGCCGAGCGCCTGCGCCCCCCCGCCCAGGACCCCCGTCACGAACGCCGGGAGCAACGGGTAGATCATCTCGCTCGCGAAATCGTTCAGGAGGGAGACCCAGCCGAACAGCTTGACCTGTCGTGGTAGCCGCTGGGACGGGGCGGCCGGGAAGGCGCCCCTATGCATTGAGGCCGAGGCCCCAGCGGATCAGCGTGACGGGGAGACCGCCGTAGCGGAGCAAGGCGTCGTGGAAGCCGCGCAGCGTGAAGGCCTTGCCCCGCGCGGCGCGGAAGTCCTTCCGCAGCTCGAGGATCTCGCGCCGTCCCACCGCGTAGCACAGCGGCTGCGCCGGCTCGGCGCAATAGCGGCGCACCTCCGCCTCCGCGTTGGCGCGGTCCACGCGCAGGTGCGTGGTGAGGTACTCCACCCCCTGCTCGAACGTCATGCCCCGCGTGTGCAGCCCCACGTCGAGCAGGACCCGCGCCGCGCGCCACAGCAAGTGTACGCGCTGGAAGAACTGCTCCTCCTCCGAGCGGTAGAACCCCTCTTCCCCCATCATATCCTCGCAGTACAGCGCCCAACCTTCGACGGTGAGCGCGGTCCACACGATCTTTCGAGTGTCCGAGGGTTGTTGCTGTGCGTGTAAGAGCTGCAGGTGGTGGCCGGGATAGCCTTCGTGCAGCGCCGTGACCCCGACTTCGTAGCGGCAGTGGTCGCGCAGGATGCGCTCCTGCGCGCTCGGCGGCAGCGCCGGATCGGGAAGGGTGACGTAGAACCAGCCGGTGCGGTCGCGCGAGTAGGCGCCGGGGCTGTCGTAGGCCGCGAACGGGATCACCGGGCGCATGAACGCCGGCGTCGGCACGACGTCGAGCGGAGCGTCCGGGATCGACGCCAGGCCGCGCGTGCCCACGAAGTCGCGCGCCCGCGCCATTTCGCCCGCGTAGGCGTCCACCAGCGCGCTCGCGG
>Ga0209377_1002065_pt1 | contig 13213 bp, 14 predicted proteins | sample GraSoiAngelo_141_FD_185898 | JGI IMG/M metagenome (GOLD analysis project Ga0209377, IMG submission 185898) | Grasslands soil microbial communities from the Angelo Coastal Reserve, California, USA - 14_0929_12_40cm (SPAdes) (version 2) | ecosystem: Environmental > Terrestrial > Soil > Grasslands ...
GGCGCCGCTCACCGTCCGCCCGTTCCTCCCAGGTATGACGCGCTCCGAGCTGATGACGGTCATGACCGCGGGGATGGCGCACGTGTCGGGATCGATCATGGCGGCGTACATCGCCATGGGCATCGAGGCGCGGCATCTGCTCACTGCCGTGATCATGACGGCGCCGGGGACCATCATGATGGCCAAGATCCTGGAGCCCGAGACCGAGACGCCCCAGACGCTCGGCGGCGTGCGCGTCGAAATCCCGCGCACTGACGTCAACGTGGTGGACGCGGCGGCGCGCGGCACCACTGACGGGCTGCACCTGATGCTCAACGTCATCGCGATGCTGGTCTCCTTTATCGCCCTCGTCGCGCTGGTCAACGGTGGCTTCGGGTGGGTGCACGGCCATGTCGCTTGGTTCCCGGAGAACATCCAGACCGTCCTCAGCTGGATCTTCCGGCCGATCGCGTTCGCGATGGGCGTGCCGTGGCACGACTCGGGCACCATCGGCAGCCTGCTCGGCGAGCGCATGGTCCTGAACGAGTTCATCGCCTTCAAGGACCTGGCGGACCTCAAGACCCACCTCGACCCCCTGTCTTTCACCATCGCGACCTTTGCCCTGTGCGGGTTCGCGAACGTCAGCTCGGTGGGCATCCAGATCGGCGGCATCGGCGCGCTCGTTCCGGATCGCAAGCACGACCTCGCCCGGCTCGGGTTCCGCGCGATGATCGCGGGGACGCTGGCGAACTTCCTGTCGGCCACGCTCGCGGGGATCCTGCTGTGATTGCGGATTGCGGATTGCGGATTGCGGAATGGACGACTCAGCCTCCGACCTGATCCGCCGCGCCACGGACGCGGTCGCCCTGCGGCTCGACGGCCTCCACCCGCGCGTGGCGATCGTTTTGGGCTCGGGGCTGGGCTCCGTCGCCGACGCGGTGCAATCCGCAATCCGCATTCCGCAATCCGAAATCCCCGGCTTCCCCGAGCCCGGCGCCCCGGGCCACAAGGGCGAGCTCGTCGGCGGGACGCTCGAGGGCGTGCCGGTCGTGGTGCAGAGCGGTCGCTTTCATTTGTATGAAGGTCACGCGCCCGACGTCGCCGCGCTCCCGACGCGCGTGTTCGCCCGACTCGGCGCCACCACGCTCGTGGTCACCAACGCGGCGGGTGGCATCCGTCCCACCTTCCGCCCGCCCACGCTGATGCTCATCGCGGACCACATCAACCTGATGTTCAAGAACCCGCTCGTGGGTCCGGTGGCGGAGGGGGACGAGCGCTTCCCCGACATGAGCGATCCGTACGATCCGGCGCTCCGCCGGCTTGCCCGCGACGTGGCGCGAACAGAGCGGATCCCCCTGGAAGAGGGTGTATACGCCGGCCTGCTCGGGCCGTCGTTCGAGACGCCGGCGGAGATCCGCATGCTCCAGCGGCTCGGGGCCGATGCCGTGGGTATGTCCACGGTGCCGGAGGTGATCGCGGCGCGAGCCCGGGGCGTGCGCTGTCTCGGGTTCTCGAGCATCACGAACGTGGCGGCCGGGCTGTCGGCGCAGAAGCTGTCGCATCTCGACGTGCTCGAGGCAGGGAAGCAGATCTCAGGTCAGCTCGAGCAGCTCATCAGGGGGGTGCTGCAGCGCCTCTAATGCCCGGGGAATCCATCGGCGCATAGACCGCCACCTCCGACCCCTCGGCGAACACCACGCCCGCCGGTTGGGCCCGATTCAAGAACTCCCACTCGGCCCCGTAGAGAGACCCAAAGTCAAAGCGGTAATCGACGGCGCGGATCTGTCGCACCGCCCACGCCGGATGGGCGACGCGGAATACGCCGAGATTACCGTCCGGCCGCGTGCGGCAGGCGAAGGCGCGCTCGATGAAATAGTGCTCCGACGAGTCCGGTGGCGGCACCACCGCGGCACGCGAGCCGGTCACGCTGACGTGCCAGCCGAACGCCGCGGGCCCCACCCCATACTCCGCGCGCACCTCGCCGTGCCGATCCACCACCCGGCTGCGGATCGGCGTGGGCCAGAACGGCTCGCCGTAACGCAGCCGGCCGACTGCGGCGATCAGCCGGCTCGGCACGAACTGGCGGACGAACCACACGCCCGGCTCTCCCGCGGCGCGGAGGTACGTGCGGAAGTTGACCTGGGGATGCGCCGTGAACCCCGGGATGCGCCACCCCTTGATGCGAACGTCGCGCATCTGCAACGCGACGAGGCTCACGTGCGTCCGGCCGTTCCAGCGGTCGGGCTCGGCCTCCGGCGGGATGGAGCGCCGGATGAGGTCTTCCGGCGCCTCGAACGTGAGGAGGATGATGTGCGACCAGCGGGCAGCGAGAAACGGACGGGGCGTCACTTGTGATCGTGGTTCGGATCGCTGGTAATATGGCGTCCCGACACGGAGGGATCGATGACGAGCCCGGTGACTCCTGAAGCCCGCATGCGAATCGCCAAGATCATCCACGGCGCACTGATGGCGGGCGTCGCGCTGTTCTTGCTGGTGACGGGGTGGGTGCATCGCGTCACGCCACCGGCTCCCGTGCTGGTGAGCGGCCCGCTGTTGACATATGTGGGACTCGGGATCCTCGCTGCTGGGCTCCTCGGCCTACGGGTTCTTCCGGGGCCCGATCCTGCGCCCGCGCCGGGGCAGACCACCGACCAATGGTGGATGACCAGCCAGTCCCGGCTGATCGTGCGCTGGGCGGTAGTGGAAGGGGGGTGCCTCGTGAATGGGGTGCTCTGGTTCATCAGCCGCGACCGCGTCTCGCTGGCGGCTGCCGTCGCGGGTCTGGCCATCCTGCTCGCACTTCGACCGAGTCGGTACCTGGAATAGACTAGAGCCCGTCCGCAGGCGGCCGCGGGGGCGCGGGCACGAAGTGGTTCAGGGGGCCATGTCCCTGCCCCAATCCGGGCGCGGCGGCGATCGCCCGGTGCACAAAGTCGAGCGCGTCTTCCACGGCGCGCTCGAGGGGGCGACCGAGCGCCAGACCCGCGGCGACGGCGGCGGAGAGCGTGCAGCCGGTGCCGTGCGTCGAGGTCGTCTCGAGCCGCGGCCGGGTGAAGCGTCGGCCTGCCCCGTTCGCGACCAGCACGTCCACCACCTCGTCGCCGGCGAGATGACCACCCTTCACGAGCACCGCCCTCGCCCCGAGCTGCACGAGCGCCCGGCCGGCGCGCTCCATATCCTCGGGTGTGCGGACACGACCACCCACGAGCACCGCGGCTTCGTCGAGGTTCGGCGTGACGAGTGCGGCGAGCGGCACGAGCCGCCGCACGATCAACCGCTCGGCGTCGCGGTCGAGCAGGCGATCGCCCGACGTCGCGACCATTACGGGATCGAGCACATAGTTCGGGAGCCGCCGCCGCGCGATGCCGTCGGCGACCGCTTCGACGAGGGGGGCGGAGCCGAGCATGCCCGACTTCACCGCGACGGGTGGCAGGTCGTCGGCGAGCGCGTCGAGCTGGCGCGTGACGAGCTGGACCGGGACCGGCTCCCACGCGCGAACCCCGAGCGTGTTCTGGGCCGTGACGGCGGTGATCACGCTCGTGCCGAACACGCCGAACTGGTGGAACGTCTTCAGGTCGGCCTGGATGCCGGCGCCGCCGCCCGAGTCCGATCCCGCGATGGTGAGGGCGATTTTCACGTAGCGCCCGTCCCACGCTTCTTCGCATATTGAATGCGCGGCCGCGGCCGGGAATGCTCGAGGAGACTCATCGCCAGTAATCTGCAATCGACGATACGTGATCTCCAACGCCGCAAGGCGCGCGGCCGACGCGGGCTCGCCCTGATCGAGGGCGTGCGGCTCGTGGAGGAGGCACTCGCCGCCGGCGTCGCGTTCAAGGGGGCGCTCGTCGCCCCCGACCTGGCACGCACCGCGCGCGGCACGGCGCTCGTCGCGGAGCTCCAAGGGCACGGCGTAGAGGTGGAGGAGGTCGGGGCGCGTGTCTTCGCGCAGCTCGCCGACACCGAAACCCCGCAGGGGATCATCGCCGTCATCGAGCCGCGGCGCTGGACCGCGAGCGACTTCGCGCCGCCGTCGGGTGCAGTGGCGCTCGTGATCGACGGCGTACAGGATCCCGGTAACGTCGGCACGCTGATTCGGACGGCGCACGCGCTCGGAGCCGCGGGCACGGTGGTGCTGCGGGGCACGGCCGACCCGACGAGCCCCAAGGCGCTGCGGGCGGCCATGGGCGCTACCTTCCGCCACCCCGTCGTGTCGCTCGACGACGACGGGTTCATCGCCTGGGCGAGGAAACATGGCGTGACCTTGTGGGCGAGCGCCGCGGACGGCGTGCCCCTGCATCGGGCGCTCGAGCGGGGACGCGGGAAGGGGGGAACGGGACGCGTGGACGGACCGATCGCCGTGATCGTGGGAAACGAGGGGGCGGGAATCCGCCCGCAGCTCAACGCCGTCGCCGCGCAGCGCGTGGCGATCCCGCTGGCCCAGGGCGCCGAGTCGCTCAACGTCGCAGTGGCGGCGGGTATCCTGCTCTACGAGGTGACGCGTGGTCGTTGATCCGATCCTGCTCGTCGGCGCCGGACTCCTGGGGCTCTGTGTCGGGAGCTTCCTCAACGTCTGCATCCTGCGGCTCGCCAAGGAGGACAAGAAGCAGCGCTCGCTGTTCCACCCGCCCTCCACCTGCCCCCGCTGCGGGCGCCGGATCGGGTGGCGGGACAACGTGCCGGTGGTCTCGTGGCTGGTGCTGCGGGGCCGATGTCGCTCGTGCGGTCAGCCGATCTCCATGCAGTACCCCATCATCGAGGCGGTCGTGGCGGTCCTGTGGATCGCCGCCGTCCTGGCCTACGGACCGACGGTCCGCTTCGTCGAGGCCGCTGTGCTGGGCACCATTCTCCTCGGCATCGCCATCACCGATGCGCGCCATTACCTCATTCCCGACGAGTACAACTGGACCGGGCTCGTCCTCGGGCTCGGCCTGTCGCTCACGGCGGGCGTGCCGGGCTTCATCGAAGGCGTGCTGGGTGCGGCGACCGGCTTCGCCTTGCTGTATGCAGTCGGCTTGGTGGGAGGCTGGGTCTTCAAGGAAGAAGCGATGGGTGGCGGCGACATCAAGATGATGGCGATGGTGGGGGCGTTCGTCGGCTGGAAGGGCGTGCTCCTGACGGTATTCGCGGGTGCGCTCTTCGGTAGCCTCGTGTACGTCCCGCTGCTGGTACTGGGGAAACGGAAGCGTCACGTCCCGTTCGGGGTATTTCTCGCCATGGGAGCCGCGGTGGCCTTCGTTTTCGGCCCCGCGATCTATGACTGGTACCGGCGATTCCTGGGGGCCGCCTGACCTGAATGGGCGATCCGTTCGAAGGGCTGTTCGACTCGGGCGAGGTGCTCGAGCGCGTGGGCGTGAATCTCACGACGCAGGCGCGCCGCGGCGACCTGGAGCCGGTGCGCTGTCGCGACGCCGAGATCGCGCGAGTGGTCGACATCCTGCTGCGTCAGAGCAAGAACAATCCCGCCCTGATCGGCAAGGCCGGGGTCGGGAAGACGGCGATCGTCGAAGGCCTCGCCCAGCGGGTCGCCGCGGGGGACGTCCCCCCGGCCTTGAAGGACGTCCGCGTGGTCGCGCTGGACCATGTCGCCCTGCTCGCGGGCACTACGTTCCGCGGTCAGTACGAGGAGCGCATCCGGAAGCTCGTCCGCGAGCTGTCCGCCGACCCGGACCTCATCCTGTTCGTCGACGAGCTGCACAACCTCATCGGACAGGGCACCGCCCTCGGCGCCGCCATGGACGCGGCCAACATGCTGAAGCCCGCCCTGGTGCGTGGCGACATCCGGATCATCGGCGCGACCACGGGGGGCGAGTACGACAAGTGGATCCGCGGGGATCCGGCGCTCGAGCGCCGCTTCCAGCCGGTCCTGGTGGAGGAGCTCGACGCCATTCAAACGTGGGAAGTGCTCGTCGCCCGCCGGCCCCGCCTCGAGCGCCACCACGCCGTCGCGATCACGGACGATGCGCTCAAGGCCGCGATCGTCCTCACCGACCGGTTCGTGCCCGAGCGCGCCCGCCCCGACAAGGCCATCGACGTGTTGGACGAGGCCTGCGCCCACGCGCAGGCGACCGCGCACGTGTCGCCGGAGCTCGACCGGCTGATCCGCGAGCGACGCAAGGTGGACGCCATGATCCGACGGGGCCTGACGCACGAGCAGCCGCGCCAGGAGCCGGCAGAGGATCTCATGGCGGAGATCTTTCCGATGCTGGAGCGGATTGGCGCGGAGATAGAAAAGATGCTGGGCGGACCGGCGGACCGGCGGACCGGCGGTCGGGTGGACGCACCGGAGCAACCGACCGCCCGACCGCCCGACCGTCCGACCGCCACGCTCGCCGACAGGCGAGCGGAGCTCGACCAGCTGCTCCGCGCCGAGTTGGAGCACCAGGGCATCATCGTGGGCGGCCAAGCGGTCGCCCGCGTCGTGGGGGCCGCCGTCGGCAAGGGGATCGAGTGGCAGGCGTGACGCGAGCCTGCCTCGCCGTGGTGGCGGTCGTCGGAGGGATGGGGAGCACCGGATGCGAGCAGCGGGCCCGGGAGGTCCAAAGCGAGGCCGAGCTGAAGCAGGCCGTACAGCAGATGATCCCCGCCGTGGAACGGGCCACCCGCCTGCGGTTTCGCCAGCGGCCCGTCGTGCTGCGTCGCAACCGCGCGCAGGTTCGGGACTATGTCATCCACAAGTTCGACGACGACCTCCCGCCCGCCGAGCTCGAGGGCGCGCAGGCCGCGTATCGGTTGTTCGGCCTGATCCCCGATTCGCTCGACCTGCGCCGCACCATGGTCGATCTCCTGACCGAGCAGGTGGCGGGGTACTTCGATCCCGACTCGAACGCCCTCTACATCCCGACCGACATCGATCCGAGCCAGGCCCGTCTGGTGATCTCGCACGAGCTGGTGCACGCGCTGCAGCACCAGTACTTGAACCTCGACTCGTTGGTGGGGCTCAAGCGCCAGAACGATCGCCGCAGCGCGGCGCAGGCGATCCTCGAGGGGCAGGCGACGCTCGCTCAGATCCTGGTCCTCATGCCCGAGCAGAAGATCGAGAGCCTGCCCAACTTCTGGGACCTGCGGATGGCGCTCGGCGGGCAACAGGATCAGATGAAAGTGTTCGGGAGCGCACCGCTGTGGCTGCGCGAGAGCCTGATCTTCCCCTACCTGGGCGGCGCCGAGTTCGTGCGCTGGTTCGACCACGAGTACCCGGGGAAGCAGCCCTACGGCGTCCTCATGCCGATCTCCACCGAGCAGATCCTGCACCCCGCGCGGTACGTAGCTGGGGACCGCCCCGATGCGATGGCGTTCGAGTCGCCCGGGCCCGACACGGTGCGCTACGAGGACGGGCTGGGCGAGTTCGAGATCCGCCTCCTACTGGAGCAGCACCTGGGCGCCGACAGCGCCGCCGCCTCGTTCGCGGCGGGTTGGGACGGCGACCGCTACCAGGTGCTCGGGGGCAGGAGCGCCGCGCGGGCGGGGCGGGGGGCCGGGGCAGCGAGGGCGGATGCGCTCGTGTGGTACACGCTGTGGGACGACAAGCGGGCGGCCGCGCACTTCAAGCAAGGACTCCAGAGCGCGTGGGCGAAACGGCGCTCGGGCGGTCCGACGGTCCGGCGATCGGAGATCAGGCAACTGTTGGTCAGCGGCGTACACGTCGTGCGGCTGGTGGACGCCCCCGCGGGTTGGGCGGGTTGGAAACGGGTGCCGGCGATTCGTGTCACCCGCGCAGCGCGTTGATCCCCCACTTGGATTCCCCCAACTCGCTAAGTAGTTTCGTAGGCTTATGTTTACGGCCCTCTCCGAGCGGTTGACCGCCGCTCTGAAGCGCCTCACCGGTCGGGGAGTGCTTTCGGAGCAGGACGTGACCGCGGCGCTGCGCGACATCCGGCGCCACCTGCTCGAGGCCGACGTGAGCTTCGAGGTCGCGCAGGGCTTTGCGGAGCGCGTGCGCGAGCGTGCGATCGGGGCGATCGCCGTGAAGGCGGCCGCGACCATGGATGCCGAGGCAGCGCAGCGACTCGAGCGAAAGGCGCGCTCGAAGCAGGGGATGGACCTCGCGGACTTTCTCGTCGCGCTGAAGCAGATGCAGGCGCTGGGGCCGATCAAACAGGTGCTCGGCCTCTTGCCGGGCGTGAACGCGCAGGCGCTCAAGGCGGTCAACGCCGACTGTACAGGAAGTCAACCGGCTGCTGGAGCATGTCCAGCAGATGCGGAAGCTTTTGAAAAGGACGTAGGCACGCTATGGCAACTCGCATTCGGCTGCGGCGCGTGGGGCGGAAGGGGCAGAGCTACTTCCGGATCGTCGTCGCGGACTCGCGCTCTCCCCGCGACGGGCGGTTCGTCGTGACCCTGGGCCACTACAACCCGCGTACCAATCCGGCCGATATCCAGGTCGATGCGGAGCAGGCGCGCGCCTGGCTCGACAAGGGGGCGCTCCCGACCGACACGGTCCGCTCGCTGCTGAAGAAGGCGGGAGTGCTGGGCAAACGGCCCGCCTAGTCGGGCGCGTGCGCAAACCGCACGGGCAGCGGGGGGAGGTCGCGGTGTTTCCCCTCGTGGAAAACCCGGGCGCCGTGTTCACGCCCAAGGCCCGGCTGCTGGTCGTGAACGAGGAGCGTGACGTCGTGGCGGGGCCGCTGGTCGTGGCGCGGCGGCGCGCATACCACCGCGAGTGGCTGCTGTCGTTCGTCGGCGTGAAGTCGCGTGCGGTGGTGGAGCCCTGGCGGGACCACTTCGTCGCCGTGGAAGAGACCGATGCTGACGATTAACGTCGTGACGCTCTTCCCCGAGGTGTTCGAAGCATCGCTCCGGGTGAGTATTCTGGGGCGTGCCGCGGAGCGGGGGCTGGTGCGCTACCGGGTCGTGCAGCTGCGTGAGTACACGCACGACCGGCACAAGACCGTGGATGACTCCCCCTACGGCGGCGGCGCGGGGATGGTGCTCAAGCCGGAGCCGTTCTTCGAGGCGGTGGAGGATCTGCGGCCGGGGGGGGGCCCGCCCATCGTGCTGTTGTCGGCGCGCGGCCGGCCGTTCAGCCACCGCGACGCCGTGCGCTTCGCGGTGGGCCAACAGCTCACGCTGCTGTGCGGGCACTACAAGGATGTGGACCAGCGGGTGGCGGACGGGCTGGGGGCGGAAGAGCTGTCGGTGGGGGACTTCGTGCTGTCGGGCGGTGAGCCGGCGGCCCTGTGCGTCCTGGATGCGGTGGTGCGGCTGCTCCCGGGGGCGCTCGGGGACCACGAGTCTGCGGCTACGGACTCACACTACGACGGGCTCCTGTCGCCGCCGAGCTATACGCGACCGCCGAGCTATCGCGGAATGGATGTGCCGGCGGTATTGTTGAGCGGAGATCACGAGCAAATCGCGCGGTGGCGCGAGGCGGAGGCGGAGCGGTTGACGCGCGAGCGGCGGCCTGATCTGTGGGCGAAACACAAAGACTAGACGCACAGACGCGTAGACGCGTAGAGGATATGGGTATGAACCGACTGAGGGCGATCGAGCGCGAGGGGCTCAAGACCAACATCCCGGCGTTCGATCCGGGCGACACCGTCCGGGTGATGGTGCGGGTACGCGAGGGTGACAAGGAGCGACTGCAGGCGTTCGAGGGCGTCTGCATCGGCCGCCGCGGTGCCGGGATCAACGCGACGTTCACGGTTCGCAAGATCTCGGCGGGCGTCGGCGTGGAGCGCATCTTCCCCCTGCACGCGCCGTCGATCGCGGAGATCGAGCTGGTGCGCAAGGGCCGCGTGCGGCGTGCCAAGCTCTACTTCCTGCGTCGGCTCGCCGGCAAAGCGGCGCGGATCCGCGAGAAGCGGGGCATCGTCGTCCCCGAGACGGCGGAGAAGCAAGAGGCGTGAGAGGCCCCCGCCCCACGCTCGAGCGCGAGATCGCGTTCTGGCGAGCGGGGGGCGGAGTCGTCGCCGGTGTCGACGAAGCCGGCCGCGGTCCCCTGGCTGGTCCGGTGGTGGCCGCGGCCGTCGTGTTTCCTCCCCACTGCAAATTCATCCGCGGACTGCGGGACTCGAAGCTCTTGCCGCCTGCGAAGCGCAGCCGGCTCGCCATGGTCGTGCGGGCCCGCGCGCTGGCGATCGGCGTGGGCGCCGCGAGCGTGCGCGAGATCGACCGCTTGAACATCCGCCGGGCGAGCATCCTCGCGATGGCACGCGCCCTGGCGCGCCTCGGCCTGACGCCGGACCTCGTGCTGGTGGACGGCCTGCCCTGTCCCGAGCTCGGCCGCGCCCACGAAGCGATCGTGGACGGCGACGCGTACTGCCACTCGATCGCCGCCGCGTCGGTCATCGCGAAGACCGTGCGCGATCACCTGATGGGGCTGCTGGCGACCCGGCACCCCTCGTACGCGTGGGCGAGCAACAAAGGCTACGCCACCCCGGACCACCTGGCCGCACTCGCGGCATTCGGCTTCACGCGCCATCACCGCAAGAGCTTCGCCCCGGTGGTGCAGCTCGAGCTCATGACTTCGCCCGCTTCAATCCCTTCCTGAACTCGGCCAGCGGCTGGGTGTTGAGGATGTCTCCCGCCTCGAGCCCCGCGCGGCGCGCGACATAGACCGCGTACTTCATGAACGGCAGGTTGCCCGGCTGGTGGCTGTCCGTTGAGAGGACGAACTGGATGCCCTGCTGTTTGCCGGCCGCCGCGAGCGTGTCCGGGAGGTCCATGCGCTCGGGGTGGCCGTTCAGCTCGAGCAGGCAACCCGTCGCCGCGCAGGTGCGACACAGCGCGTCGAAGTCGAAGGCGTAGGGCTCGCGCTTACCCACGAGGCGCCCCGTCGGGTGTCCGATCGCGTCCACCCACGGGTGTTCCGCGGCGCCCACGAGGCGGCGGGTCAGCTCCTTCTCGCTCTGATTGAGCCCGTAGTGAATGGTGGCCACGACATAGTCCGCCTCGGCTAGCACGTCGTCGGGTAGATCGAGCTTTCCGTTCTCGAGGATGTCCAGCTCGACGCTCCTGAGGATGGTGAAGCCACGGCTGGTGGCGTTCCAGGTGTCGATCGCCTTCCACTGCTCCCGCAGCCGCTTCGCGTCGAGCCCGAGCGCCATCGTCACGCGCTTCGAATGGTCGGTGATGGCGATGTAGTGGTAGCCCAAAGCGCGCGCAGCGTGGGCCATGTCCTCGATCGTCCCCTTCCCGTCGGTGGCGCTCGTGTGCATCTGGAGGTCGCCGCGGACGTCTTTCACCTCCACGAGGTGCGGGAGCCGATGCTCACGGGCGAGCGCGATCTCGCCGCGCGCTTCGCGCAGCTCGGGTGGAATCCAGTCGAGACCGAGCTTCGCATAGATCTCTTCCTCGGTCTTCCCGGCGGCGCGCCGCGTGCCCTTGAACAGGCCGTACTCGTTCAGCTTGTAGCTCTGCTCCTGCGCGATCTTGCGAAGCTCGATGTTGTGCGCCTTGGAGCCGGTGAAGTACAACAGCGCCGCGCCGTACGCATCGGGCTCCACCGCCCGCAGGTCCACCTGGAGCCCGCCCTGCAGCTTCACGGTGGCGCGCGTCTCGCCCTTCGAGATGACTTCCGCCACCTCGCCGTACGCGACGAACCGGTCCATCGCTCTGGGGCTGTCATCCGAGGTGACGACGATGTCCAGGTCTCCGATCGTCTCGCGCCGCCGGCGGTAACTCCCCGCGACCTCGATCTGGCGGATCCCGCCGCCCGCCTCGAGAGATGCGACGACCGCGGTCGCCTGAGTCTCGGCTTCGTTGAGCAGCATGCGCCGCTCCCCGACCTGCGCCTGGCCCAGTCCCGCGCGCATCTTCTCTTCCATCTTCGGCCCGAAGCCCTTGAGCTTCTGGATCCTGCCCTTGTCGAGCGCCGCCGCGAGGTCGGCCGCCGATTTCACCTTGAGCTTCTTGTAGAGCAGCTTCACGCGCTTGGGCCCGAGGCCGGGAATGCGCAACAGATCGAGCAGCCCCGCCGGCAGCTTGCTGGCGAGCTGCTTGCGAAGCGGCAGCTCACCCGTGGTGACGATGTCCGTGATCTTCTCGGCCAGGTCGTCGCCGATGCCGGGGATGTCGGTGAGGTCCTTGGTCCCCGCCCGCACGAGGTCGGCGATCGGCTCGGGGAAATCCCGAATGGTGCGGGCGGCGTTACGGTAGGCGCGCACCCGGAACGGATTCGCGTCCTGGATCTCGAGGAGGTCGGCCACTTCGTCGAACAGCCGGGCGATGTCGGGGTTTTGCATCGCCTATAAGATGAGCGATCCGCAGGCTTCTTGCGCCCGTTTCGATCCGGTGCTAATTCAACCCCGCCCTATGCTCGAACCACCTCCCCGGAGGCTCTCGGTCATGACGTGCGGAACCCGCTTCCTCGCGCGCCTCTCCAGTCTCGTGGTCGGCGCGGCGCTCGTGCTGGCGTGCTGGACCACCTCCCTCGCGGCGCAGGCCCAAGCGACGACCGGCGTGATCCGGGGCACCGTCTCGGATCCGTCCGGCAGTGTCGTCGTGGGGGCGCAGGTCACGCTCACCGACATGCAGACGCGATTCCAGCGGACGGTGACCACCAACGAGAAGGGCGTGTTCGTGGCGCCGCTGCTCCCGCTCGGCACCTACGAGGTCAGGGCCCGGGCCGTGGGCCTGGGCGAGCGGAGGCAGACGGGGATCGTGTTGCGGGTGGGCGAGACCGTCGACCTGGCCCTGAAGCTCGAGCCGGTGGAGCTCGCTGCGGTCACGGTTACGGCGACGCCGGTGGTCGACGTGAGCAAGGTCGAGTCCTCCACCAGGCTGCCCAACCAGGCCGTCGGGGGGCTGCCGAACAACGGGCGCAATTTCCTCAACCTCACGCTCCTCACGCCGAACGTCGCAACCGTGCAGGGCCCGGATGGCGACGAGCTCACCGTGGCGGGACAGCGGGGCATCCACAACAACGTGTCGGTGGATGGAGCGGACTTCAACAACCCGTTCTTCGGGGAGCAGCGCGGTGGGCAGCGCCCGCCCTTCACCTTCAACTTGGACGCGGTGCAGGAGATCGTCGTCACGGCCGGGGGCGCGACGGCCGAGTTCGGGCGCTCCGGTTCTGGCTTCGTGAACGTGATTACCAAGTCCGGGACGAACGAGCTCAAGGGCTCGCTGCACTACTTCGGCAAGTACGACTGGCTCTCAGCCGACCTCGCACACGGCACGCAGACGCTCACGCCGGACTTCCGCCAGCACCAGTTCGGCTTCACGCTCGGCGGTCCCCTGAAGCGCGACAAGGCATTCTTCTTCATCGCCTACGATCAGCAGGTGTACGACGAGATCA
>Ga0209377_1002068_pt1 | contig 13204 bp, 10 predicted proteins | sample GraSoiAngelo_141_FD_185898 | JGI IMG/M metagenome (GOLD analysis project Ga0209377, IMG submission 185898) | Grasslands soil microbial communities from the Angelo Coastal Reserve, California, USA - 14_0929_12_40cm (SPAdes) (version 2) | ecosystem: Environmental > Terrestrial > Soil > Grasslands ...
CTCGTAGGTCATACCGGCCGCTTCGGCAAGCGCCTTCAGCAGCTGCAGTCTGAGAGCCGGAGCGGAGACTTTTTGCAACAGGGGCTTCGCTTCATGCGCGAGCCGAGAGCGGCCCTCGGCCGTGCCGAGGTCTGTCCGGCTCTTCAGCTCTTCCATAAGGAACTCCGAGAGCGGTCGTGCATCGCCGAGCTTTTTCTCGAATGCTTCCTTGCCTTTCTGCCGCACGAAGCTGTCCGGATCGTGCTCGGGCGGAAGGAAGAGAAATCGTACGGTCTTGTTGTCCGCCAGATAAGGCAGGCTAACCTCGAGCGCATGCCAGGCCGCTTTGCGCCCGGCCGCGTCGCCGTCGAAGCAGAAAACGACTTCGTCGGTCTGCCGCAGAAGCTTCTGGATGTGCGTAGCCGAGGTGGCCGTTCCGAGCGTTGCGACGGCATATTCGACGCCATGCTGCGCCAGCGCCACCACGTCCATATAGCCTTCGACCACGATCGCGCGGCCTACCGCACGGATTGCCAACCTCGCCTGGGCGAGACCGTAGAGCTCGCGTCCCTTCTCGAAGAGCGGGGTCTCCGGCGAGTTGAGGTACTTCGGCTCCCCCTCGCCGAGCACGCGGCCCCCGAAGGCGATCACGGAGCCGCGCTGGTTGAGAATGGGGAACATGATGCGGTCGCGAAATCGGTCATAACGCCGCCCGCTGTCTTCGCCGTCGATCACCAAGCCGACGTCCTTCAAGGCCTTGTCCGCGTAGGTCGGAAAGACCCCTTCCAGGTTCTGCCAGCCCTCGGGGGCATAGCCGATTCCGAAGCGCGCCGCGATCTTGCCGGTCAAGCCGCGGCCCTTGAGGTATTCGATAGCGCGCGGCGTTGCCTTCAACTGCTCGCGATAGTAATCGCAGGCGCGCTCCATGATCTCGTACAGATCCGGCCCGCCTTCGGGTTTCTTGGCGCGCGGTTCAAACTCCGGCATCTTCATGCCGACCGATTCGGCGAGATCCTTCACCGCTTCGACATAGCCTAGGCCCTGGTATTCCATGAGAAAGGAGATCGCGTTGCCGTGCACGCCGCAGCCAAAGCAGTGATAGAACTGCTTGGTCGGGCTGACGGTAAACGAAGGCGTCTTCTCGGTGTGGAACGGGCAGCAGGCAGAATAGTTCGCCCCGCCCTTCTTCAGCGGGACGTAGCGTTCGATCACGTCGACGATATCGACGCGATGGAGCAGTTCTTGCTTGAAGGAATCCGGTATCACGGCCGGAACGCGCTCTGATGGAGTGCCGCGCCAGCAAGCGCGCCTTGATGAATGGGCCGCCGGGGCCCGTGCCTACTCACCATCTTTCCTTTATAGGCGAAATTTTCCGATGCGCAAGCCGCAAGCGTAACCCGGAAATTCCGATCCTGCTCAACCGGCGAGCTTCGATTTCACCAGCGACGATATCTTTCCCATGTCGGCACGCCCTGCGAGCTTGCCTTTCAGCGCCCCCATGACTTTGCCCATGTCCGCCGCGCCCTTTGCGCCTGTCTGCGCGATTGCCGCGGAGACCTCCCGTTCGATCTCGGCGTCCGTCAGTTGCTTGGGCAGGTAGCCCGAGAGAAGATTCAACTCGAAGGTTTCGACGTCGACGAGGTCCTTGCGGTTGGCCGCCTGGAACTGCGCAATGGAGTCGCGGCGTTGCTTGATCATTTTCTCGATGACCGTTACGACCTCAGCGTCCGAAAGCTCTTTTCGCTCGTCCACTTCGCGCTGTTTGATCGCCGCGAGCAACAAGCGTATGGCCGAGAGCCGCTGCGCCTCTCTCGCTTTCATGGCTGCTTTCATGTCTTCGCCGATGCTTGCCTTTAGCGACATGCGCTTGTTTCCTCAGGGGTGGAGATCCTCAAAATGAAACGGCGCGACGAGCGGCTTTGTCCACTCCATCGCGCCGGGTTGGTCCGGCGGCAACGCCGTCCGGATCAATAGAGTTTCGGCGGCAACGTCTGGCTGCGCAGGCGCTTGTAGTGCCGCTTGACGGCGGCGGCGAGCTTTCGCTTGCGGTAGGCAGTCGGCTTTTCGTAGAACTCGCGGGCGCGCAGTTCGGTGAGAAGCCCGGTCTTTTCCACGGTCCGCTTGAAACGGCGCAACGCCACCTCGAAGGGCTCGTTTTCCTTGACGCGTACGGTCGGCATGCGGGCTTCGTTGTTCCAAAAGCAAGGGTGCGAATTCTAGCAGAGAACTCCCCCGGCAGTCATCTGCCGCCCTCTCGAGGACGCCACCGGCGGCCGGCCAAGCGCTCGAAAACAAGATAGAGCGCAGGCAGCACGATGAGCGTAAGCAGGGTGGCCGTCACCAAACCGCCGATCACGACCACCGCAAGAGGCTTCTGTGTCTCCGATCCGATCCCGGTGGACACCGCCATCGGTAGCAGCCCCAAGGCGGCGAGAAGCCCCGTCATCAGCACCGTCCGCATGCGCGTCAACGAGCCCCGCAGCACCGCCTCTTCAGGCGAGGCGCCGGCGTCGCGCAGCTGGTTGAAATACGCGACCATGACTACGCCGTTCAGCACCGCCTGGCCAAAGAGCGCAATGAAGCCGATGGCCGCGGAAACCGACAACGGGATCCCGGTGATCAGCAGCGCGAAGATGCCGCCGATCAGTGCAAACGGGATGTTAAGCAGGATCAGGAGGGCGCTTCGGAATGCGCCGAAAGCATCGAACAGCAGGATGAAGATCAGCAGTACCGACACCGGAACGATGATGGAAAGGCGCGCCATGGCCCGCTCCTGGTTCTCGAACTCCCCGGACCAAGTGACGCTGTAGCCGGACGGAAGCTTGATCCGTGCGGCGACCCGGTCCTTCATGTCAGACACCACGCTGCCCATGTCCCGCTCGGCTATGAAAATCCCGATCGAGTGCACACGCACGCCGTTCTCGCGGGCGATATTCATCGCACCGCCGATGGTGCTGAACTCTGCCACCTGCGAGATCGGCACGTACGCGCCGCCGGCCGTGCTCACCGTGATCGAGCGCAGGTTGGATACCGTGCGTTGCGGATCGGCGAGGCGCACCGAGACCGCGTAGTGGCGCTCGCCCTCCCACAGCTGCGTGGCCGCCTTGCCTCCGAGCACCATTTCGATCACGTCCTGGATGTCGGCCACGTTCAGTCCATAGCGCGCAGCCGATTCTCGATCCACGCGGATAAGGAGCTGCGGCAGCTCGCCCACGCGGTCTATGAAGGCGCGTTTCACGCCGCGCACGTCCTTTACCGCGTTCAACACCTGCTCCGCCTGGCTGCGAAGCACATCGAGGTCTTCGCCGAACACCTTGATCACGATTTGCCCGTCGATCTGCGAGATCGATTCGAGGACATTGTCCCGAATCGGCTGGGAGAAGCTCGGCTCGATTCCCGGAAAGCGCGCCATCGACTTGTCCATCTCGTCGATCAGCTGGCGCTTGGACGCCCCGCTGCGCCATTGGGACTCGGGCTTCAGGGTCACCAGGATCTCGCACATGTTGATCGGCTTGGGATCGGTTCCGTCCTCGGGCCTGCCGCATTTGGAGATGACGCTCTCGACCTCGGGAACGCCCGCCAGCGCCGAGCGGAATTGGCGGGCCATGCGCTGCGTCTCGGTCACCGACACCGAGGTGGGCAGGTTGACGTTGATCCAGATCGAGCCCTCGTTCAGCTCGGGAAGGAACTCGGTGCCGAGCTTGGGCACGGCCGCGAGGCTTGCGGCGAGCGCAATGACGGCGGTGCCCAGGACCTTTTTCTTGTTGTCGATCGCCCAGGCGAGCGCCGGCTCGTAGACACGCTTGCAAGCTTGTACCAGCGCGTTTTCCCGTGTGGGGAGGTTCTTGCGCAGCATCCAGAGGCAAAGCAAGGGTACCAGCGTCAGCGAAAGGATGAGCGAACCGACCAGGGCGGAGGTGACGGACCAAGCCATCGGCGCGAAGATTCGCCCCTCGTGGCGCTGCAGGGTGAAGATCGGTATGTGCGCCGCGATGATGATGAGCATCGAGAAAAGCGTCGGCCGCCCCACCTCGACCGCCGCCTCGAGAATCCTTTGAATCCGCGGCGTGCGGTCTTGCGCCCGCTCGGAGAGCTTCCGGAAAACGTTTTCCACCACGATCACCGCACCGTCGACGATGATGCCGAAATCCATCGCGCCCAAGGACAGCAAGTTCGCGGGAATCCCCACCCAGGTGAGGCCGATGAACGTGGCAAGCAGGGATAGCGGGATCACCAGCGCAACGATGAACGCAGCCCGCAGGTTGCCCAGGAACAGCAGCAGCACCAGCGTCACCAGGGTCGCGCCTTCGACGAGGTTGGTGAACACGGTTCTCAGCGTCCTGTCTATCAGCCAGGTCCGATCGTAGAAGGGCGCGATCATCACCCCGCGCGGCAGCCCGGTTGCATTCAGCGATTCGACCTTGTCCTTGACCGCCTTGAGGACTTGCGAAGGGTTTTCGCCCTTTCGCATCAGCACGATGCCGGTGACTGCATCGTCCTCTTCGTCCTGTCCCACGATCCCCTGACGAGGGATGGAGCCGACGCTCACATCCGCTACGTACTTGACCAGAATCGGCACGCCGCCCCTCTCGGCGAGGACGATGTTGCCGATCTCGTCGGCGGAACGCAGCAGTCCGATGCCGCGGATGAGATATTGCTGCCTGCCCTGCTCGAGGTAGCTTCCCCCGACGTTGGCGTTGCCGCGCTGCAGCGCCGAAAAGAGCTGCTGCAAAGTCACTTTGTAGTCGCGCAGCTTCCCCAAGTCGGGGTTGACTTCGTATTGCTTGATGAGGCCCCCGAAACTGACGACGTCGGCCACTCCCGGGATGAGGCGCAGCTGTCGCTCGACCACCCAGTCCTCGATCGAGCGCAGATCCCTGGCATTCAAGGTGTCGGACTTGAGTCGATAACGGTAGATTTCGCCGATCGGCGTCGACAAAGGCGCGAGCGCCGGTTGTGCTCCGTCGGGCAAGTCCACCTCGCGCAGCCGCTCCACCACCTGCTGCCGCGCGAAGTAGGCGTTCGCGCGGTCATCGAAAGTGATGATGACGAACGACAGCCCAAACTGCGTGTGCGAGAACAGGCGCACCGCGTTGGGCAGCCCGGAGAGCACGACCTCCAGCGGGACCGTGACCTGCTTCTCGACTTCCTCCGCGGCGCGACCCGGGTACAGCGTGATGACGTTGACCTGCGTGTCGGTCACGTCGGGAAACGCTTCGATCGGCAGGGATTTGAAGGCCGCGAGGCCGCCGGCGACGAAAAGAATCAGGCCGAGGACGATGAACAGCGGCTTGTTGAGTGCGAAGGAGACGACGCGTTCGATCATGGGACCGGTCCGCGTCTGGTTGCGGCCGCTTTAGGCGGGTGCGCCACCGGCGAGTTGTCGATACAGGCGATGCAGGAGGAGAGTGCCCTCCACGACTACTTTCTGACCGAGGTCCACGCCGGAAACGACGCCGGCGACTCCGTCGCGGACTCCTTCGACCTTCACCTCGCTCCACGCAAAGCGGCCCGGGGATTCCTCGACGAACACGTAATACCTGCCTCCGGAAAGCACCAGCGCCCTTTCGGATACCTGCAGGCCGGCTCGCGCTGCATCCGGGAGCTCGGCGGTGACGAACATTTCGCCTTTGAGCTTTCTGTCGCGGTTGATGACCGTGCCGCGGACCTTGACCGTGCGGGAGGCCGGATCGATGAAATCGGAAATCGTTTCCACGGTGGCTTCGAAGCTCTCCTCCGGCCAGGCGGAAGAGTGCAGCCGCACGACCTGCCCCCGCTTCAAGCTCGCAAGCTGGCTCTCTGTCGCATCCAGCTGCACCCACAAACGGGACGGGTCGGTGATGACGAACATCGGCGGGGAATTGGCGAGCTGCAGGTCGGGCCGCAGCTCCTGTCCCGGATTGATGTTGCGTTCCACGACCACGCCGTCGATCGGGCTCGCGAGCGCGAGGTTCTGGTCGACCGACTCGCTGCCGCCGCCGTAGAGCTTGACTTTGCCCGCGGCGCGGGTGAGCTCGGCTTCGGCGCGCGCGTAATCGGCCTCCGCGGTGATCATTTCCTTGCGCGAGGAAACGCCGGCCGCGTACAGCTCGCGCAGCCGGTTGAGGTTCTTTTCAGCCAGGGCGAAATCGGATTGCGCGCGGCGCGCATCGGCCTGCGCCTGGCCGAAATCTGGGGAGGCCAGCATCGCCAGCGTCTGGCCCGGCTTCACGCGGTCTCCGGCCTTCACCAGGATATGGATCACGCGTCCCGCGAAAGCCGGAAACAGCCTCACCGTGCGGTTTTCGTCCCACACCAGGCGCCCGGACAGGCGCAACAGCTGCGGAGCGCTCGCCTTGACCGGTTCGGTCGCGAACGAGCCGAGCTGCGGACTGTCCTGCCGAAACACGATGCTGCCGTTCTCCAGCCTCGGCCGCGCCACGTCGGACTTGGCGTCCCCGTTGTCGCACGCCGAGACGAGCACCGCCAGAGCGGGCGCGATTGCGAAAACCGCGGCTCGGACAACCCGTTCCCGCATCGAGAACATATGCTGGCGCCCGTCCCGAAGCCCTGGCGCGTTCATTGCTCTCCGCCCTCGACCGGCCGCGTTCCGGCTTCCCAAGCGGCGAGCGCCTTGGAGTAATCGTTTCGCGCGGTTACCGAGTCGATCTGGATCGTGCGAAGAGTCCTACGGGCGTCGAGCAGGTCCATCACCCCTATTGCGCCGTTCTTGTAGGCAAACTCGACGGCGTCGGCCGCCCTCTTTGCTTCCACCGAGAGCGATTCGTCATAGCGCCGCAGGCGCTCTGCGGCCGCCTGCAGGTCTGATAGCGTCCGGCTGAGCTCGGCACGCGCCTGTGCGCGCACCTTGTCCAGAGCCTCGAGCGCGGCATTGTAGTCCACCTCGGAGCGCTGGATTTCGCCTTCGTAGTGGTAGCGGGCGAAGAGCGGAATGCTCATGAAAACCCCGTAACTGTTGCCGGTGCCGAACGTATTGGTGTTGGCGCCCATGCCGATGGGGTAGTGATCGAACTGAGCGCCGACGGTCAAGTCGCGCGTACGCAGGCTTCGCGCGAGCTCCCGCGCCTTCTGCGCTCCCTCGACGCGGCTTTTCGCGGCGCGCACGTCCGGGCGCAGCTCGATCAGATCATCGACGACGCTGGCCACCTCGAGGACCGCAGGCGACGGCCACGGATCGGTGGCGCGAACGTCCGACGCCCTGGCTTCGGCGCCGATCAGGTATGCGAGCGCGAGTTGCGCGCGGCGACGATCGGCTTCCGCGGCACGCGCGTCGTTCTGCGCGCGCAGAGCATCGACGCGCAGCCGCGCGACGTCCGCCCTGGCGATATCACCGGCTTTCAGGCGCAGTTCCGCCGCTCTCAGCGAGCCTTCGAACAGCAAGGTCGTCTCGCGCGCGATGTCGACCTTGTCCTGCGTCAACAGCAAGTCGTAATATGCGGCTCTGAGGGCGAGGCGCTGCTGGCGGAATGTCTCGGAAAAATCCTCCGCGCTCGCCGCCTCGAGGCTTCTCGCGCTGGCGATGCGCAACTCCCGCCGATCGCCGCGCTCGATGACTTGATCGATGCGAATCGAGCTGTCCACGGTCTTGTCGCGCCACGGCCCGCTGCCCACGCCGGCGGAAGGGTTGATCGCGCCAACCCCAAGGCTCAGCGTGGGGTTCGGTCTCGCGGAGGCGGAGAGAGTATTTGCTTGGGCCGCCTCGAGCGTGCGGCGCGCCGCTTGGAGGTCGCGGTTGCGAGAGCGCAGGAGTTGCTCGGCTTGGACGAGCGTGAGCGCGCCGAGATCCGCCGGTTGGCCGAAGGCCGCCGGAGCTTGTGCCGCGAACGCGAAGCCGAGAAGCATCTTGCCCGCCAATCGATGGGGGAGCGTGCCCATGAGGGGCGGAATTCTAGTCAAACGCGCCTGACAACAGACTGACGGAAATCGGGGAAAGAGCAGAAAAATCATGATTGTCCTGGGCATCGAGACCTCCTGCGACGAAACCGGGGTAGCCATCTACGACAGCGACCGGGGCCTGCTCGCGCATGCGCTGCATTCACAGGTGGCGCTGCACGACGCGTACGGGGGCGTCGTGCCGGAGCTCGCGTCTCGGGACCACATTCGGCGTCTGCTCCCTCTCGTCCGCGAAGTCCTGCGCAAAGCCGGTACCCAAAAGTCGGACCTGGACGCGGTCGCCTATACCAAGGGCCCCGGCCTTGCAGGAGCGCTGCTCGTCGGCGCCACTGTCGCGAACAGCCTCGCGTTCGGCCTCGGAGTCCGGGCGATCGGCGTGCATCATCTCGAGGGGCATCTGCTTTCGCCTTTGCTTGAAAAAAGGGCCCCGCCATTCCCGTTTGTCGCGCTGCTGGTTTCGGGGGGCCACACCCAGCTTATGCGCGTTTCGGGAGTCGGGGAGTACGAGATGCTAGGGGAAACCCTCGATGACGCCGCCGGGGAGGCTTTCGACAAGACTGCGAAACTGCTCGGCCTCGGCTACCCGGGGGGCCCTGCGCTCGCCCGGCTCGCGCAGCAGGGCAGGCCGGATCGCTTTGCGTTTCCGCGCCCGATGCTCGAGCAGCTGGAGAAAAACGGCGATCTCAATTTCAGCTTCAGCGGGCTCAAGACCGCGGTTGTAGCGCTCACGCGCACGCGCGTGCTCGACCAGCAGACGCGCGCCGATGTGGCGGCGGCGTTCCAGGAGGCCGTCGCCGACGTCCTTGTGGCGAAATCGCTCGCTGCGGTGCGCAGAACGGCCCTCGACCGTCTCGTCGTGGCGGGGGGCGTCGGCGCCAACATCCGCCTGCGCGACCGGCTCGATGCCGCCGCTTCGCGCGGTAAATTCAGCGTGTTCTACCCGGCGACGGAGTTCTGCACCGACAACGGCGCGATGATCGCGCTGGCAGGATGCTTGCGATTGAAGACCGCCAACGCCGCTCAGGCGCTTCCGCTCGGGTTCACGATCAGGCCGCGCTGGGACCTGGCGGACGCAGCAGCTTGACCCGTGCTCAGGCGCCCGCCGAATCCCGCTTTTCGCCGATGCGGTGTTCCTCGCCCGCGACGAGCTTGAGAATGTTCGCCTTGTGGCGCCAAAGGAGCAGCGCCGACATGATGATGAGCGCGGGCAGCACTTCTCTCGCGCCGAAGAGGAAGAAATAGTAGAGCGGCGCAAATACCGCGGATACGATGGCCGCAAGCGACGAATATCGAAAGAAGAGCGCGACGACGATCCAGGTCGCAATCGTCGCGACACCCAGCCAAGGATTGACGGCAAGCAGGATCCCGCCCGCGGTCGATACGCCCTTGCCGCCCTTGAAGCGGAAGAACACCGGGAAGATATGACCCAGGAACACGGCGACCGCGCAGGCCGCGACGCCGGTCGCGTCCACGCCGTATTCGGCGGCGTAACGCAACGCGAGGAACACCGCGAGCCAGCCCTTTCCCCCATCACCGATCAGCGTCAAAAGCGCCGCGAGCGTCTTGCCGGTGCGTAGCACGTTGGTCGCGCCGGGATTGCCCGAGCCGTATGTGCGCGGGTCGGGAAGCGAAAAGGCGCGGCTCACGATGACTGCGAAGGACAGCGAGCCGATCAGGTAGGCGGTCAAAATAAATACTGCGGCAGCCATGGTGTTCCACTAGAATTCGCGGCAAGAGTTTAACTCCAAATCCGCCCGCGACGCCCGCCTTGGATACCGTTTTCATCCGCCAGCTGCGCCTGCCGGCATGGATCGGGCTTTACCGCCACGAAAAGATCGCTCCGCAGACGATCGAGATCGATCTCGAGATCGATCTTCCGGGTGACGCCGTTTTCAACACCGGAAAGGTGGGCGATACCATCGACTATGGCGTGGTGGTCGAGCACATCCGCGCGCTGCTCGCGAAAGAGCGCTTCGGGCTCGTCGAAAGCCTCGCCGAGCGGATCGCCAGCCTCCTGATGGAAGACTTCAAATCGCCGCACGTCAAGGTCGGCGTCGCCAAGCTCGGGGCGCTGCGCGATGCGCCGCGCGTAGGCGTCACGCTCGAAAGACCGAAATCGCGAGCGTAGTCCCGGTCACCCGCGCGGGTGATGGTCCTTGTGCAGCTTCTTCAGCCGCTCGCGCGCAACGTGAGTGTAGATCTGCGTGGTCGAGATATCGGCGTGGCCGAGCAACATCTGCACGACGCGCAGATCCGCGCCGTGGTTGAGCAGATGCGTGGCGAAGGCGTGGCGCAGCGTGTGCGGCGAGAGCGATTTGCCCGGAAGCGCTGCCGCTGCGCGCTTCTTGATCAGATGCCAGAACGCCTGCCGCGTCATGGGGGCACCCCGCCCCGTGACGAACACGTAATCGCTGTCGCGTTTCCTCAAGAGCACCGGGCGGCCTTCCTTCAAATAGCGCGCGAGCCAGGCGAGTGCTTCCTCCCCGAGAGGCACGAGGCGTTCCTTGGAGCCTTTGCCGAAAACGCGCACCACGCCCATGTCGAAGCTCAATTCGGCGAGCTTCAGGCGAACGAGCTCCGAGACGCGTAGCCCGCTCGCGTAGAGCACTTCCAGCATTGCGCGATCGCGCAGCCCGAGCGGCGTTCCCGGGTCCGGCTGCGCAAGCAGCGCTTCGACATCGACCTCCGAGAGCGTCTTTGGAAAGCGCGGCGGCTTCTTCGGGGGATCGAGCTTGAGCGTGGGATCGATCTCGATGCGCCGCCCGCGCGCGAGGAACCGGTAGAAGCGCTTCAGGCTCGAGTGCAGCCTCGCCTGGGTGCTCGAGCGGATGGCGTGCTTTTTCCCGAGGGAGCGCCGCGAATAACGCCAGGCGAAATACTCGGCGAGATCGCCTTCGGTCGCACGCGCGAGCGAAGCACGCCCGCGACCTTCGTGCCAATCGGCGAACAAGCTCAGATCGCGGCGGTAGGATTCGAGCGTGTTTTTCGCAAGGCCGTCCTCGAGCCAGACGGCATCGCAGAATTCATCCAGGAGCGCGGCGTTGTCCGCGTTCATTGCCGTCCGCGGGTGGCGCCCTCGTGCGCGAGCAACCAGCGCTTCACCGAGAGGTGGAACCCGCCTTCGTGGTGGGCGAATCCGCCGAGGCCACCGGCGGCGAGCACGCGGTGACAGGGCACCACGAGCGGAACGAGGTTGGCGCCGCAGGCCTGCCCGACCGCGCGCGGCGAGGAACCCAGCTCGCGCGCGATCTCTCCGTAGCTGCGGGTGAGTCCCGGGCCGATCGCGGCGATTTTTCTCCAGACGCGGCGCTGGAACGGCGTGCCTTGAGACGCTAGAGGCAGGTCGAAGCGGAATTCCGGATTCTCGAGGTAGCGCTCGATTTGCGCGCACGCCTTCTCCGCGAGCCGGTCCTGCGGCCCGAGCGCTCCTGCCGATTTCGGCAGGAGAGCGATTTCCGCGAGCACATGGCCTTCCGTGCGAATGCCGAGCAGCGCAAATGGTGTCGGCAGTTTCGCCTGATAGGCTCCACCTGCGGCGCGCGTGCGCTTCACGGGATTCATGCGGGCTGGCGCGTGGCGCGAATGCGCACGAACTGGATCGCAACGACTACCGCGAACAGAGTCAAGCCGACGATATCAGCCGTCGTGGTCGGGTACACCAGAGCCAGCCCTGCGACGATCAACATCACCCGCTCGATCCAGGTCGTGCGCTTGAACAGCCAACCTTGTACGCCGCCCGCGAGCGAGGCGATGCCGAGCGCGGCGGTGACGGTCACGATCGCGATCGAGCCCCAGTCCGCGTTTCCGAGGGTCTTGATCGAACCGGTGAGGAGCAGCCCGACGCCGGAAGGGTCGAGCACGAACATGAAGGGCACGAGGAACGCGGGGAGGGTGTACTTCCAGGACTGCAGCGTGGTCTTGTACGGGTCGCCGCCGGTGATCGCCGCCGCGGCAAACGGCGAGAGCGCGGTCGGCGGCGAGACTTCCGAAAGCACCGCGTAATAGAAGATGAACATATGCGCCGCAAAATCCGGGACGCCCAGCTTGATCATGGCAGGCGCCGCGATCACCGCGCAGATGATGTAAGACGCGGTCACCGGGACGGCAAGGCCCACGATCCAGACGATGAGCGAAGTGTAGATCGCGGTGAGCAGGAGCGAGCCCCCCGCGTAATCGATGATTATCGAGCTGAACTTGAGTCCCAGGCCTGTGAGCGTCACCACCCCTACGATGATCCCGGCGCCCGCGCAGGTGGTGGCGACGTTGAGCACCCCGGTCGAGCCCGCCTCGAGCGCCTTGAAGAATTTCGACCCGAAAATTCCCTTCACCAGGGGCTCGCGCCCGCGGAACAGGTCGTAGGAGAACAAAGCGCAATCTCTATGCAAGAAGCTCGTTGCAAAAGAGAACACCGTGGCCCAGAACACCGACAGTACGGGCGAATATCCCATGAGCATGAATACGACGATCGACACCAGCGAGAGGAAGTGGAACCAGTAATTCTTCGTCAGGCTCCATAGCGATTCGACCTGCACGTACTTCACCGTGCTCATGCCGAACTTGCGCGCGTCGATCTCGACCATGAGGAAGAGCGCGAAGTAGTAGAGCAAGGTCGGGATCGTCGCCATCAGGAGCACGTCGAGATACGAGATCTTCAGGAACTCGGCAATGAGGAAAGCCGCCGCGCCGAGCACCGGCGGCGATATGATCGCGCCCAACCCCCCCGCCGCAAGCAGCCCGCCCGCCGCGTTTTTCCCGTAGCCCGCCCTGACGAGCATCGGGTAGGCGACCGAGCCCAGCGTTACGGTAGTCGCCACCCCGCTCCCGGAAGGGCCGCCGAGGAGGAACGAAGCCAGCACGACGGTGCGGCCCGCGCTGGTGGACTTTCCGCCCATGGCGGAGAACGAGAAATCGATGAAGAACTTGCCCGCACCGGAAAACTGCAGGAACGCCCCATAGATCGTGAACAAAATGATGAGCGAGGAAGAGACGTCCACGGCCACGCCGAAGATGCCTTCGAGCGTCATGTACAGATGTCCCACGAGCCGCCCGACTTCGTAGCTGCGATGTGCCCAGGAACCGGGAAGCTGCTCGCCGAAGAGCGCATAGAGGACGAAGGAGGCGACCACGACCGGCATCACCCAGCCGGAGGCGCGGCGCATTCCCTCGAGGATCAGAAGGATCAACGCCGTGCCGAAGACGATGTCCCAGTTGTCCGGCGAAGTGTTGCGGTCCCAGATATCATCGCCGCCCCACAGAATATACGCGATCACCGCGACGGCGGCGAACGCAGCCGCCCAGTCCCACCACATGATGCGGTGGCGGTAGCGCTTCG
>Ga0209377_1002072_pt1 | contig 13192 bp, 15 predicted proteins | sample GraSoiAngelo_141_FD_185898 | JGI IMG/M metagenome (GOLD analysis project Ga0209377, IMG submission 185898) | Grasslands soil microbial communities from the Angelo Coastal Reserve, California, USA - 14_0929_12_40cm (SPAdes) (version 2) | ecosystem: Environmental > Terrestrial > Soil > Grasslands ...
GCGTGACCGCGCTCACCATCGGCCCGATGTGCCCCATCACCAGGTTGTAGCCGTCGGGCGGCGATTTCGCGACGGCGTCCGTGGGAATGGTGCCGCCCGCGCCCGCGCGGCTGTCGACGATCACCGGCTGGCCCCAGCGCTCGCTGAGCTTCTGCGCGAGGTAGCGCGAGAGGTAATCGGCGGTGCTGCCCGTGCCCTGCCCGAAGATGCGGATCGTCCTCGACGGGTAGCTCGCGGCCGGGTCCTGCGCGTGGGCGAGCGTCGCGACGACCGCGAAAGCCGCGAACGCTGCCAAGCTTCTCATCGATATCTCCTTGTCACTGCGAACCACCCCGTCGCCTGCGGCGACACCCCTCCTCAAACGAGGAGGGGAAAATCAAATCGGTATCTCCTTGTCACTGCGAACCACCCCGCCGCCTTCGGCGGCACCCCTCCTCAAGTGAGGAGGGGAAAATCAATCGAGTTTCCCTCTCGCTCAGTCAAGCTTCGCGCCCGCGGCCTTTACGATCTTTGCCCAGTGTGCGAGGTCGGTCTTGATCTGCGCCGCGAATTCTTCCGGCGTGTTTCCCACCGGATCGATTCCGTCCCGGTCCAGGCGCTCGATGAAATCCGGCCGCTTGATGACGGCGACCGAGTCGTCGTGGATCTTCTTCACGATCTCGCGCGGCGTGCCGGCAGGCGCGAGAAAGCCGTACCAGGCGGTGATGTCGAATCCGGGCAGGGTCTCGGCGACGGCCGGCACGTTCGGCAGCGCCTTGGCTCTCTTCGGGCCGGTGACCGCCAGCGCCTTGAGCTTTCCGCTTTTCGTGAGCTGGATCGACGCGGTGATGCCGCCGAAGATAAGCGGCACCTGGTTGGCGAGCACGTCGGCGATTCCCTGGCCGAATCCCTTGTAGGGCACGTGGATCATGTCCATGCTGCCCGCCATGGTGCGGATGTATTCCATCGCGAGATGCTGCTGGCCGCCCGCGCCCGAGGACGCGTAGCTCACCTTGCCGGGCTGGGATTGCACCAGCGCGATCAGCTCCTTCACGTTGTTCGGCGCAAACGCGGGGTTCGCCATCAGGACGAAAGGCCCCGCGGTGACGTTGACGATGGGCGCCAGATCGCGCACCGGGTCGTAGGGCAGCTTCGAATACAGGTGCGGCGCGATGGTGATGGTCGCGTCCGCGGCGAAGAGGAGGGTGTAGCCGTCGGGGGCCGCTTTTGCTACGTAATCGGTGCCGATGGTCCCGCCCGCGCCGGTGCGGTTCTCGACCACGACCGACTGGTTCCAGATCTTCTGCAGCTCGGCCGACATGACGCGCCCGTAGATGTCGGGCGTGCCGCCGGGCGGGAAGGTGACGATCACGCGGACCGGCCTGGACGGATAGCCTTGAGCCCACGCGGCGGGCGAAAGAACCGCCAGGACGGCGAGCGCGACGATTGTTCTCAACGACATCTCAAAAACCTCCTCCGAAACACACGGCGAAGGATATCACCGGTGCACCACCCCGTCGCCTGCGGCGACACCCCTCCTCGATGAGGAGGGGATTGAATACCACCCCGCCCGCTAGCGCGGGCACCCCTCCTTAAGAAAGGAGGGGATAGAAAAGAAAAAGGCGGCCCGTTTGTTGTTGTTAGGGTCCGCGCCTCCGAGCTACAAACTCCGCGCGTTTTTCTTGTTTTGCGGCTTCTCCCTTATTTTCTTTGGCGGAGCTTGCGGATGGCTGCGAGCTGCGCGGCGAGGGACGCGAGCTCGGCTTCTACGGTGGCGACTTCCTGCTTGTCGGTGGCGCGGCGCCGCGCTTCCTCGGCGGCCTTCAGGGCCTCGGTCGCCTTGGCTTCGTCGAGGTCGCGGCCGCGGATCGCGGTGTCGGCGAGCACGGTCACCACCTCGGGCTGCACTTCGAGGATCCCGCCCGCGACGAAGACCAGCTCCTCCTCGCCGCCGCCGGCCGGCTTGATCCTCACCGATCCCGGCTTGATGCGCGTGATCAGCGGCGTGTGCTTGGGATAGATGCCCAATTCCCCGGCCTCGCCGGGGAGCACCACGAACTCGGCCTCGCCCGAGTAGATGCCCGCTTCGGCGCTGACGATGTCGACGTGTATCGTGTTTGGCATGTCTGTGCCCTTTGTTCCTGACCACCCCGGCGCTTCGCGCCACCCCTCCTCGAAGAGGAGGGGATAAGGCGGTCCGTTATTGCAAACTCTTCGCCTTCTCGAACGCTTCCTCGATCGCGCCGACCATGTAGAAGGCCTGCTCGGGAAGCGCGTCGCATTCGCCCGCGACGATCATCTTGAAGCCCCTGATCGTGTCCTTCAGCTGCACGTACTTGCCTTCCTGGCCGGTGAAGTTCTTCGCCACGCTGAACGGCTGCGAGAGGAAGCGCTGGATCTTCCGGGCGCGCGAGACGGCGAGCTTGTCCTCCGGAGACAGCTCGTCCATGCCAAGGATCGCGATAATGTCGCGCAGCTCCTTGTAGCGCTGCAGCGTCGCTTGCACCGAGCGCGTGGTGTTGTAGTGGTCCTCGCCGATGGTGTTCGGGTCGACCTGGCGCGAGGTCGAATCGAGCGGGTCGACCGCCGGGTAGATGCCCAGCGATGCGATGTCGCGCGAGAGCACCACGGTCGCATCCAGGTGACCAAAGGTGGTGGCGGGCGACGGATCGGTGAGGTCGTCGGCCGGCACGTAGATCGCCTGCACCGAAGTGATCGAGCCGGTCTTGGTCGAGGTGATGCGCTCCTGCAGCCGCCCCATCTCCTCGGCGAGCGTGGGCTGGTAGCCCACCGCGGAAGGCATGCGGCCGAGCAGCGCCGACACCTCGGTACCCGCGAGGGTGAAACGGTAGATGTTGTCGACGAAGAACAGGATATCGCGTCCCTCGTCGCGGAAATACTCCGCCATCGTGAGCCCCGTGAGCCCCACGCGGAGTCTGTTGCCCGGGGGCTCGTTCATCTGGCCGAACACCATGGCGACCTTCGATTCGGTGATGTTCTTCAGGTCGATCACTTCCGCCTCGATCATCTCGTGGTAGAAGTCGTTGCCCTCGCGCGTCCTCTCGCCCACGCCCGCGAACACCGAGAGGCCGCTGTGCTTGGTCGCGATGTTGTTGATGAGCTCGAGCATGTTGACGGTCTTGCCCACGCCGGCTCCGCCGAAGAGGCCGATCTTTCCCCCCTTGGCGAAAGGGCAGATCAGGTCGATCACCTTGATGCCGGTCTCGAGCAGCTCGACCGAAGGCGAGAGCTCGTCGAACTTGGGCGCCGTCCGGTGGATCGAGCGGCGCTCCTCGCTCTGGATGGGGCCGGCCTCGTCGATGGGACGCCCGAGGACATCCATGATGCGCCCGAGCGTGCCCTTGCCGACCGGCACCGAGATCGGGCCGCCTGTGCTCTTCACCTTCATGCCGCGGCGCAGGCCGTCGGAGGACCCGAGCGCGATGCAGCGCACCACGCCGTCGCCCAGTTGCTGCTCGACCTCGAAGGTGAGGCCCTGTTCGGCGAAGCTCTTCTCCCCCGAGTCCTCGAGCACGAGCGCGTCGTAGATCCCGGGCATCGCCTCGCGCGGGAATTCGATGTCGATCACCGCGCCGATGCACTGGACGATGGTTCCGGAGTTTCTAGCTTCTGCCATGTGTTTTCCTAGTCGTGCTTTCCAAATTCAGTTTCCCCTCCTCCTTCGAGGAGGAGGGGTGCGCCGAAGGCGCGGGGTGGTGGTCGGCGCGCAAGACCACCCCGCCTGCTGCGCAGGCACCCCTCCTCAAGAGAGGAGGGGAAAAAAGCGGCACGTATCGCTCGATTCATACCGCCGCTGCGCCGATCATCACGGCCGTTCATACCGCAGCCGCGCCGCCGACGATCTCGGAGATCTCTTTGGTGATCCCGGCCTGGCGGTTCTTGTTGTAGACGAGCGTCAGCTCGTCGATCAGCGTCTCGGCGTTGTCGGAAGCGGACTTCATCGCGACCATGCGCGCGCTCTGCTCCGAGGACATGTTCTCGGCGACCGCCTGGAAGATGATCGCCTCGATGTAGCGCGTGAGCACCTGCTCGAGCACGGCCTTCGCCTCGGGCTCGTAGATGTAGTCCCAGGGCTCCCGCGGCGACCCGAGCCGCTCGCCGGAAAGAGGCAGCAGCTGCTCCATGACGGGCTCCTGCTTCATGGTGTTGATGAAGCGCGTGTAGAAGAGCAGGAGGCGATCGAAGCGGTCCTGCGTATAGCCGTCGAGCATCACCTTTACCGCGCCGATCAGCTTGTCGATCTGCGGCCGGTCGCCGAGCTGCACCACGTGCGACACGACATTCGCCCCGAGTCGCTGCATGAAGCCGAAGCCCTTGCCGCCGATCGCGCAAACTTCCATTTTCTCGCCCTGCGCCTCCCATTCCTTGTACTTCCCGAAGGCGAGGCGAAGCAGATTGGTGTTCAGGGCCCCGCACAGGCCCTTGTCGGTGGTGACCACGATCATCCCCACGCCCTTCACCGTGTCGCGCTCGACGAGGAAGGGGTGCCGGTACTCGGGGTTGGCGTGACTGATGTGCGCGGCGACGTTGCGGATCTTCTCGCCGTAGGGGCGCGCCTGGCGCATGCGCTCCTGCGCTTTCCTCATCTTGGAGGCGGCGACCATCTCCATCGCCTTGGTGATCTTCCGGGTGTTCTGCACACTCCGGATCTTCATCCTGATTTCCTTGGTGCCTGGCATCAGTAACTACCGGTTTTTTTCCAGTCTTCGATCGCCGCCTTGAGGGCTTTCTCCTCGTCGCCCGAGAGATCCTTCTTGTCCTCCATGGTCTTCACGAGCGGCGCGTATTTGCTCTTGAGGTGGTCGCGCAGCGATTTGTCCGCCGCGAGCGCCTTTTTCACGTCGATCGAGTCGAAGTAGCCGTTGTTGACGGCGAAGAGCGTGAGCGCCATCTCCCACACCGGGAGCGGCTGGTACTGCGGCTGCTTCATGAGCTCGGTCACCATGCGGCCGCGCTCCAGCTGTTTTCGCGTCGCTTCGTCGAGGTCGGATGCGAACTGCGCGAAGGCGGCGAGCTCGCGGTACTGCGCGAGCGCGAGGCGCACCCCGCCGCCCGTGTCGCGGCGCTTCATGATCTTGGTCTGCGCGGCGCCGCCCACCCGCGACACCGAGATCCCCGCGTTGATCGCGGGCCGGATACCGGCGTTGAAGAGGTCGGTCTCGAGGAAGATCTGCCCGTCGGTGATCGAGATCACGTTGGTCGGAACGAACGCGGTCACGTCGCCCGCCTGCGTCTCGATGATGGGGAGCGCGGTAAGCGAGCCCGTCTTGCCCTTCACCTCGCCCTTAGTGAAGCGCTCGACCCAGGCCTCGGAGCAGCGCGCGCCGCGCTCAAGTAAGCGAGAGTGCAGGTAGAACACGTCGCCGGGGTACGCCTCGCGCCCCGGCGGGCGGCGCAAGAGGAGCGAGATCTGCCGGTACGCCCAGGCCTGCTTGGTAAGGTCGTCGTAGATGATGAGCGCGTCCTCGCCGCGGTCGCGGAAATACTCGCCCATGGTGCAGCCGGAGTAGGGCGCGATGTACTGCATCGCCGCGGACTCCGAGGCCGAGGCCGCCACCACGATGGTATAGCCCATGGCGCCGTGCTCTTCGAGCTTGCGCACCACGTTCGCGATGGTCGAGGCCTTCTGGCCGATCGCGACGTAGACGCAGATCAGGTCCTTGCCCTTCTGGTTGATGATGGTGTCGACCGCAACCGCGGTCTTGCCCGTTTGCCTGTCGCCGATAATCAGCTCGCGCTGGCCGCGGCCGATCGGCACCATGGAGTCGATCGCCTTCAGGCCGGTCTGCACCGGCTGCGAGACGGATTTTCTCCAGACCACGCCGGGCGCGACCTTCTCGATCACGTCGGTCATCTTGGCAAGGATCGGCCCCTTGCCGTCGATCGGCTGTCCGAGCGAGTTCACCACGCGCCCGAGGAGCTCGGGGCCCACCGGCACCTCGAGGATGCGGCTGGTGCACTTGACGGTGTCGCCCTCGGTGATGTGCTCGTACTCGCCGAGGATCACCGCGCCGACCGAGTCGCGCTCGAGGTTCAATGCGAGGCCGAAGGTGTTGTTCGGGAACTCCAGCATCTCGCCCTGCATCACGTCCGAGAGGCCGTGGACGCGGCAGATGCCGTCGGTGACGGTCACGACCGTCCCCTGCGTGCGCACGTCCGCCGACAGCGAAAGATTTTGTATCTTGTTGCGGATCAGCTCGCTGATTTCGGATGGGTTCAGCTGTTGCATCGTTGCTCCTGGTAAGCCTTCTACGCCTTCAGCGCCGCGGCCATCTCTTCGAGCTTGCCGCGTACCGAACCATCGATCACCTCGTCGCCGGCGGTGATGCGCACGCCGCCGATCAGCTCCCTGTCCAGGGCGACGCGCGGCTGGACCCTGCGCTTCAGGCGCCGCGAGATGTCCGCGACGAGGCCGTTGATCTGCGCGTTGTCGAGCGGAAAGGCGGTGCGGATCTCCGCCTCGACCACGCCTTCGAGGCCGTTCTTCAGCTCGATGAACTGCCGGTGGATCTCCGGAAGGAGCGTCAGGCGGTCGTTCGCGATCAGCACGCGAACGAAGTTGCGCGCGTCGATGGGAAAATCCTCCTTGCAGAGCTCCATGAAGAGGTCGTAGAGCGGCTTCGCGCCGAGATTGGGGTTCGAGATGCACGCACGCATCTCCGGATGCGCCGCAACCCGCGCCATGATCGCGAGCATGGCGAGCCACGGGGCGAAAGCGCCCGCCTTCTCGGCGAGGCCGAACACGGCTTCGGCGTAAGGCCGGGCGATGGTGGCGGCTTCAGCCACTCAGATTTCCCGCTTCAGCCGGCCGAGCAGCTCGGCATGCGTCTCGGGGTTGACCTCGCGGCGCAGGATCTTCTCCGCGCCGGAAACGGCGAGCGAGGCGACCTGTTCGCGCAGTGTTTCCTTCGCATGCGCGATCTGCTGGTCGATATCGGCCTTGGCGGCGGCGAGAATGCGCTCGGCCTCGGCCCTGGCTGCGGCCTTCGCCTCCTCGAGCATCTGCGCGTCGCGCTTTTCCGCGGAGCCGATGATTTCGCCGACGCGCTCGCGCGCCCTGGCGAGCTCCTCGTGCGCGCGCTTGCCCGCCGCCTCCAGGTCGCGCCGCCCCTGCTCGCCCGCGGCGAGGCCGTCGGCGATCGTCTTCTGGCGCTCCTCGATCTTGCGCGAGAACATCGGCCAGACGAACTTGACCGAGATCAGGATGAAGATCGCGAAGGCGATGCCTTGCGCGATCAGCGTGAGATTCAGGTTCATCCGCCGAGCGCGCCGAGCAGCGGATTGGCGAACGCGAAGAACATGCCGATCCCGAGACCGATGATGAACGAGGCGTCGATCAGGCCGAGCAGCAGGAACACCTTGCCCTGCAGCGCCGGGATCATCTCCGGCTGGCGCGCCGCGCCCTCGAGGAAGCGGCTGCACATGATGCCCACGCCGACGCAGGCGCCCAAGGCACCCAGCCCGACCATCAGGCCGATGCCCACGCCGGTATAGGCCTGGATCAGGGCCACGAGTTGTAGTTTTTCCATTATGGATTCCCTTTCTGGAGCGTCAGTTGATCAATGGCTTTCGTGCGCCATCGAGATGTACACGATGGTCAGCATCATGAAGATGTAGGCCTGCAGCAGCACGATCAGGATGTGGAAGAGCGCCCAGATCACGGCGAGCGGGATGGCGAAGATGGCGCCGACGACGCCGGCGCCGGCCATCATCCACAGCAGCAGGAAGATGATCTCCCCCGCGTACATGTTGCCGAACAGTCGCAGCGAGTGCGACAGCGGCTTGGAAACGTACTCGACCAAGTTGAACAGCAGGTTCGGCAGCCACAGCAGCGGGTTCGAGCCGAAGGGCGTGCAGAACAGCTCGTGGATCCAGCCGCCCAGGCCCTTCACCGCGATCGAGAAATAGATCATCAGCAGCCATACCGAGAGCGACAGCGCGAAGGTGGTGTTGACGTCCGCGGTCGGCACCTCGCGATAGCGCTCCAGGCCCAGGCCGTGCTCCCAGATCGCGCCCATGATGTCGATCGGGAGGAAATCCATGGAATTCATGAGCAGCACCCACAAGCCGACGGTGAGCGCGGTCGGCGCGATGAACCTGCGGTCGCCGTGGAAGATGTCCTTCGCCTGCCTGTCGACGAAATCGCAGAGGACTTCCACCAAGGCCTGGCGCGTGTTGGGCACGCCCGAGGTCGCTCCGCGCACCACCCACCAGAGAAACCCGATGCCGATTATTCCCAGCCCCACGGACGTCAGCACGGTGTCGATGTTGAGCACCCAGAACGGGCCCTCGGCGACCCGAACCTCCCGGAACGCGAGGTGATGGCCGATGTAGGAGCCCGGGGTCAGTTCATGCTCGGCGGCCATTGCGGGAAGCTCTTTCTGAATTCTACTTTTCGCGAACCAGTATTGCCATGGTGAAAATCAGGACCGTGGCGATGAAAGTGCCGATCAGCCCGATCGCGACGACGCCCCTGTACGTCGTCAGCACGAACCACAACAGGAGAACCATGAGCACCAGCTTGACGGCCTCGGCCCTCAAGGCGGTATACAGCGCCTCCCCTGCAGACTTCGATTTACCGCGTGCAGCCAACACCGCAAAAGCCAGGCCGGCGATGATTCCTATCGAACCGCCCAGTGCGGCGGAGATTGCGCCGTGTATTCCGGCGAGCCAGGCCGACAGCAGGATTGCGGCAGCGGTGCACAAGACCTGCAGCCCGATTATCGGGCGGAACACTCGCCACACGCCCTGCTCCAGCTGCAAAACCGCAGAATTTTATAGGGAAACCGACGCGGCCGTCAAACCGGCGCGGTGAAAAACGGCGCGCATCCGCCGGGTTCGCCCCAAGGCGTCAGATCGGGTAGATCAGCGCGTCGGGAGGAACGTCCGAATCGAGCACGCACAGCTTCTCCTTGAAATGGAGGCGCCTGCCGGCGATCGCGACGCGGTCGTCGTACGTGCCCGAGACGAGGTGCTCGCTGCGCTTCCCGGGGAAGGTGCGCAGGATCTCGAAGTTCGCCTGCACGCGCAGCTCCTCGTCGGAGGCGGCCTGGAGGCGGAAGTTCGAGATGAGGTGGCGCTGCGTGTGCGGCTCGTAGTCCTCGGACTGGCCGATCGCGACGATGCGGTCGCGCATGGTCGTGCGGGTGGAGAGCGACACCAGATGCTCGTCCGGGCCCAGGCGCAGGTTGCGCCGCGTCGTGACGCGGTAGGTGCAGGAGTCCAGGAAGAACTCGGGCCACTGCTGCAGCCTGCCGCCGTCGAGGCATTCGGCGTAGCGCGCGTAGAACTCCTGAACGTCCAGGCGCAGCTCGGCGGTCAATACGGTTTTTTCCGTGACGGGCATGGGCTCTCCGATCTCTTCGATGCGAGCAACCGCTGACAGACGATCAGGCACGGGCTGCTTCAGGCGTACGCCGGCGCAATTCGCACATCGCTTTCACCCACCCCCTGGACGTAAGCATGCAGCAAATCTCCCGGCTTCACCGGGGAGACGCCGGCGGGCGTTCCGGTCATGATGATGTCTCCGGGATGCAGCGTATACATGGCCGAGGCGAACTCGATCAGCCGCTCGACCTTGTAGACGAGATACTTCGTGTTCGAATTCTGCCTGAGCTCGCCATTCACCTTGATCGAGAGGTCGAGCGCGTTGGGATCGGCGATCTCGTCGGCGGTCGCGAGCCATGGCCCGAGCACGCTGTAGGTGTCGATCGACTTCCTGAAGCACTGCAGCTCCGGCCCGCGCACCGTCATGTCCAGGCCGATCGAGTAGGCGCAGACGTATTCGAGCGCTTTTTCCCTGGGGATCCTGCTGCCGCGCTTGCCGATCACGAGCGCGAGCTCGACCTCGTGGTCGTTGCGCCGCTCGGGCCAGCGCAGCCGGATCTCCTCGCCGAAGCCGATCAGCGAGGAGTTGGCCTTGAGGAACAGGCCCCAGTCGCCGATGCCCTTCTGGATGTTGGTGCGCCCGTGCGCGATGCCCGGATCCTTGATCGACTCGGCGATGTGGTCGTCGTAGTTGATCGGCGCGCCGATGATCTTCGACGGGTTGGCCACCGGCGAGAGGAGCTTCACCCTGGAAAGGGGCTTCTTCTTCGCGCGGGGCGCGAGCTTCTTCGCCGCGGCGAGCACGCGCTTGAAGTTCATGATCAGGGGATCGCCCTGCGCGATCGGCCAGCTCTGCTGCGGAATGACGGCGAGCGCCTTGCTGACATCGAGGACCTCGTCGCCGTGCACGATGCCCAGGCGGTTCTTGTCGAAGCGGCAGATTTTCATTTTTTCACAGCGTCGGGCTGTTGACCTCGCCGCCGAGCGCGGCGAGCCCCCAGCCGGAGGCCTGCGCGTCGAAGCTGAAGCTGATATGGCCCGCAAGGGAGTGTGCGTCGCGGAAAATCCGCTCCAGCGGGTAGGTCTCGTAGATGCCGTTCGCCCCTGCCATGGCGTGGAGCGAATCCACCGCCTCGGTGGCGAGGCCTACCGCGTAGGCGAGGTTGCGCTTGAAGCGCAGCTTGGTCTGCGCGTCTGGCATGAGCTTGCGGTTCGCGATCCGCTGCGCCTCGAGGCAATCCTCGCGCAGGATCAGCCTTGCAGCGTCGATCTTTGCCCCCGCCGCGCCGACGCGCAGCTGCACCGCCTGGAAGTCGCGCATCTTCGCGCCGGTGTAGTTGGTGCTGCGCTCCTTCACCGCATCGATGGTCAGCTCGAGCGCCGCGCTGGCGTTGCCGGCCGCGCAGGCGCCGATGCCGTGCCCGCCGAGCGCCGAGAGCGGCACGCAGTAGGCCGGGTTCGGATTTCCTCGCGCGCCGGGAAATTTGTCGCCGCCGCGCGCGTCCAGCATGCCCAGGGCCTTGTACTCGGGAACGAAAACGTCCCTGGCGACGACGCTCATGCTGCCCGTCGCGCGCATCCCGAGCACCTGCCAGTCGTCGATGACCTCGTACTGCGACTTGTGCAGCAGGCACATGCGGTAGTCGACCGGGCGGTCGCCATCGCGCACGGTGACCGCGAGCATGTTCCATTCGGCGATGTTCGAGCAGCTCGAGAAATTCCACTTTCCGCCGATGAGGTAGCCTCCCTCGACCTTCTTCGCGCGCCCCTGCGGAAAGGCGATTCCGGATGCGATCAGCGCTTCGGGATTCGCGCCCCACACTTCTTCCTGCGCGCGCTCGTCGTACATCGCCAGCATCCAGTGGTGCACCTGGAGATTGCCGAAATTCCAGGCGGTCGAAGCGCAGCCGCGCGCGAGCTCGTAGCAGAAATCGACGTAGGCGACGAAATCGAACTCCATCCCGCCCCAGCGGCTGGGCTGCATCGAGCGAAGAATCCCGCTCGCGTGCAGCTCGGCGATCGTCTCGGGCGGCATCACGCGCTCTTTCTCGGCCCCGGCCGCTCGACTGCGAAGGGCGGGCACCATGGCCCGAGCGCGCGCGAGCGCCTCCTCGTAGGAGACGCCGGCGAAGCTGCGCGCGCCCTTGTCGGGGGCGTTCATTACGCCGCGGCCTTGGCCTTCGCCGGCTTCTTTTTCGCCGAGGCTGCGCGCGGCATGCGGGAGTAGTCCTCCCCGCCCCAGTCGGGCGCCTTGGTGATGCCGAAGAAGTTGAGCTCGATCGTCAGGCCGTCCGGATCCTTGATGAAGAGCTGGTAGAGCTGCGACTCGGGGAAATTGCGCGGCCGGCAGGGAACGCCGACCGCCTTCAAATGCTTCACGAACTTGTCGGGGTCGGTCGCGAGAAACGCGATGTGGTCGATCACGCCGGAATTGTCCTTCGCGGCGTTCTTCGGGCTGCCGAGGTAGTAAAGCTCCGAGTGGGGCACACCCGCCTGCGCCATATGCACCTGGATCTTGCCGTTGATTCCAAGCCAGTAGCCGGGAAACGGGAAATCGGGCCGCGGCATGACTTCGAACCCGAGCACCTTGCAGTAGAAATCCTTGGTGCGCTCGAGGTCGTTCGCGCGAATGAGAAAGTGGTTGAGCTCGGTGACGGGCATGGTGTGCTCCTAGTGTACGGCGCATTATGCCAAAGAACGAAGTACACTTTGCGCTTCACAAAAAACACCAGAGGAGACACGAACGTGGGCAAGATGATCGACCTGACCGCCTCGGACGGCCACAAACTCTCCGCCTACCGCGCCGAACCCAAGGGCAAGCCGCGCGGGGGCTTGATCGTGGTGCAGGAAATTTTCGGGGTCAACAGCCATATCAGGAGCATCGCCGACGGCTACGCCGCCGACGGCTATCTCGCGGTCGCGCCGGCGTTCTTCGACCGCGCGCAGCGCGGCGTGGACCTCGGCTATTCGCAGGCCGACATCGAAGTCGGCCGCAGCTACATTCCGAAAATGAACTGGGACAACGCGATCAAGGACGCGGCCGCCGGAAGGGACGATGTAAAGTCCGCGGGCAAGGTCGGCGTCGTCGGCTACTGCTGGGGCGGGACGGTGTCCTGGATGGCGGCTGCGCGCCTCGCGGGCCTCGCCTGCGCCGTGTGCTACTACGGCGGCGGAATCCCGAACAACGCCGGCGAAAAGCCGAAGTGCCCGGTGACGTTCCACTGGGGCGAGACCGATCAGTCGATCCCGATCGAAGCGGCGAAGAAGGCCGCGGCCCAGCACCCGGGCGCGCAGTCCTTCATCTACCCGGCGGGCCACGGCTTCAACTGCGACCAGCGCGGCTCGTACCACGCCGAGAGCACGAAGCTCGCGCGCTCGCGCACGCTGGAATTCCTGCGCAAGCACATCGGCTGAGCGTCGCGCACATGCCGTCGATTCAAGTCAAGAAGCTCGGAGGAGCCCTCGGCGCCGAAGTGAGCGGCATAGACCTGTCGCGGCCGGTTGCCGCGGAGACCTTCGCGGAGATCCGCAGGGCCTGGCTCGATCATCTCGTGCTGCGCTTTCGCGGCCAACGGCTCTCCGATCCGCAGCTGCTCGCGTTCAGCCAGCTCTTCGGCGAGCTCGATCCGCCGGGGCCGAATCCCTACGGCAAGCCCTTCCTGCCCGAGCATCCGGAAATGAACGTGATCTCCAACATCAAGATGGGCGGCGCACCGATCGGCGGCCTGGGCGACGGCGAGGCGATCTGGCACGCCGACATGACCTACGTCGAGACCCCGCCCAAGGGTGCGATCCTGCACGCCCTCGAGATTCCGCCCTCGGGCGGCGACACCTACTGGGCGAACATGTATCTCGCGTACGAGAC
>Ga0209377_1002077_pt1 | contig 13180 bp, 9 predicted proteins | sample GraSoiAngelo_141_FD_185898 | JGI IMG/M metagenome (GOLD analysis project Ga0209377, IMG submission 185898) | Grasslands soil microbial communities from the Angelo Coastal Reserve, California, USA - 14_0929_12_40cm (SPAdes) (version 2) | ecosystem: Environmental > Terrestrial > Soil > Grasslands ...
ATCTGAAGCGTCTGGCCCATGAGAAAGCCATGCGATCTTCTATCGTATAAGCAAGGCCGAAAAAGGAGAAGTCTGCCTACACTAACAGTTTTCCATCTTTCATTACGCGTTTGTTCCCGATGGTCACTGTAGCTCCTGTCATCGAGGCCCAGAATCCGCGATCAGCCTTGTTCTTGCCTTCCTTGTCCGAGTTATCTCCGAAACCTATCGTGACTCCGCCTAGGACCTTGTCGTCTTGAGTGAAGCCGTGGCGCAGATTCGGGTTGAGGCCGAAGCCGAAGAATGCGATTCTGTAAACGTCTCCCTTCCCTTCTCTGAGCCATCTCTCAAATGTTTGCTGTTGGTTGCCTGCCGAGCTATCGATGATTCGGCCTTCTGAGACTTTGAGCGTTAGTCTGTTGATTACTCCTTCCTTCAGCAGAGAACGTATGGGTTTGTCAAACACGATTCTTCCCTGTCCACTCTGTTCGTTAACTGAGACCTCAATTCCTCCTGCGGGGAGGAAGCTAGGTCGTCCTTGGGACACCCAGTCCTCCCTAATGATGCCGTCGAAGGAGTCCGCTGGACGATTATCTAGCTTGAATGTGAAGTTGGTTCCATGCGGCGTCTTTAAGCGAACTTCTTCATCGCCCTGAATCAATTTCTCTACGGTTTTGGCCCGCTTGCCTACATCCTTAGGGTCAGCCATGCATCCGTCAAACATGACTCCCTTCCATTCCTCATAATCGAGACCAAGATTCTTCGCTCTTTCCAGCGTGGCCATCGTTGCTTCGATGCCGAGCATTCTTACCCTCCGGGCTTTGGCAATGGTTTTCCATTTTTGTACGAACTTGTTCTTTTCTAGGAACCAGGTTGTAACAAGTTTACGCCTCTCTGGCGGAATCTTGTCCCAAGGAATGATTCTGGGTCCGAGCGTGAAGATGTAGACGTCGATCTTCTTCAACAGTGCTGCCTGGCTGGCTGAGAGTCTCTCTGCGAATGCCGCCGGAGCTTCTTGGATTGTGTACAGCCACGATTTGTCAAACTGGACCGTCGTTAGGGTCGGGCATCCTCGCTTCAGACATTGGAGTGCGAGTTGAGAGCTTAGTTCGGTATCATGTTCCCATGTACTGATCCAGACTTTTTCGCCCGGTTTCAGCCCTACGCAGACGTCTAGCACTTGTCTGCCAAAGGCCTCGTAATCTAGCTTCAATTCAGTAGGATCACAATCGCGCGCTCCTGGATAGAATGCGCTTTCATGTAAAGTCGTTCAGGTCGATGCCCGGACGTTCATTAGATGTGCTTTAATGTATCCCCCTCCTGGGGATAGGGTGTGTCCAACCACAAGCGTCCCGAGGTTGACGCGAGACTCGCGAGAATAGAAGGTCACGTGAAAGCCGTCAGGACGATGCTGAACGATGACAGGACGTATCCTGAGATCGTTCATCAGATCGCCGCGGTTCGAGCTTCGCTAGACGGGATTATCGATGTGATTGTCGAGGACCTCGTAGAAGACTGCGTTGCAACTGCCAAGAAAGGAAAGTCCGTAAGCAGTACTGTCCTTGAACTTCAACAAGTTGTCGCAAGCAGCAGATGAACGTTTCAAGAAACGAACTTCCTGTGCTTGAAGGCACAAGAGGATCGCCTGTCCGCGAACCACCGAAGAATAGAATAGACGAGATCCGCCTCTCACTGATGGGCATCGCTGCCCTCTTCAGCTATCTAGCAGTCTGGCGCAGCTTCTTCCCAATTGACTTTGTAGCGATCGGAGCCACCCTCGTTGGTGGCTATCCGGTTTTCATCGAAACGTTCCACTCACTTCGCCAACGTTCGATAAACATGGAAGTCTCGATGACCGTGGCGATAGTTGCCTCTCTCCTCGTGGGCCAGTTTACGGCCGCGGTCGTCGTAACTTTCTTCGTTCTACTCTCAGAGTTCATAGAAGCTTATGCCGTTGACAAAGGAAGGGCGACGATTGTCAAACTGGAAAAGTCGATTCCGAGAAGGGCCCTCGTAAGGCGGGACGGGAAAGAGATCGAGACTGCCGTAGAAACCATTCAGCCCGGTGAAACTGTAATCGTTAGAGATGGAGAACGGATTCCTGTTGACGGAAATCTCGTCAAAGGTTCGGGATTCGTCAACCAATCTGCCATAACAGGAGAAGCGGTTGCCGTTGAGAAATTGGTTGGCAGCAGAGTGTTCGCTGGATCTGTTGACCAGTCGGGCGTGTTCGAGGTGCGGACCGAGAAGGTGGGAAACGAGACTATCTTTGGCCAGATCATCAGGCTGGTTGAAGAAGCTGAGAGCAGGAAGGCGCCCATTCAGCGGATATCTGACAAACTTGCCGCCTGGCTTGTCGAGTTTACGATTGTTTTCGCTGTGATTACTTTTGTCGTGACCCGGAACCTCATATCAACCATATCGGTCATTGTTGTTGCTGGTGCGTGTGGTGTCGCTGCGGGCACGCCTCTGGCGATCGTAGCAGTCATGGGAGGCCTCGCGAAGAGAGGTGTCATTGTGAAAGGTGGGGTCTATGTTCAGGAGATGAGCAAGGTCGATACTGTTGTGATTGATAAGACAGGAACGCTTACGCTAGGTGATCCTGAAGTTACTGATGTTGTAGGACTTGATGGATGCTCCGAAGAGCAGGTCCTGACTTATGCCTCAGCGGCGGAGAGATTCTCCAAACATCCACTAGCGCACGCGATAATGGCAAAAGCTCAGACATTAGGAGTCAGCTCGGAGTCAAGCACCTCGTCAGACTATTTGGCCGGGAAGGGTATAGTGTCGTGGTATGGTGGAGAGCAGGTCCTTGTCGGAAACAGCGTTCTGATGAATGAACAACACGTCCCGTTATCGAACGATGTCGATGCAACCATTACTAGCAAGGTCTCGGAGGGAAAAACCACTGTTCTAGTTGCTCACGGGGGACGAATCTGTGGAGTGATTGGAATCTCGGACAAGGTGAGGGACGAGAGCCGAGAAGCGGTCAAGGAGTTGGGAAGAATGGGTCTGTCGACCATAATGCTCACAGGTGACAATAAGGTCGCGTCAAAGAGTGTCGGGGAACAGGTCGGAATCGATGAGGTTCACGCGGAGCTTCTGCCCGCGGACAAGGTCTCCTACATTGAACAACTATCGCGCTCGGGGCGAAGGATCGTCATGGTAGGGGATGGTGTGAACGACGCTCCAGCCCTGGCTCTCGCGAACGTTGGTGTTGGAATGGGTGCTGGGACTGACATCGCGATCGAAGAAGCCGACATTGTTCTCATGACGAATGATCTTGGAAGAATTCCGACTATCGTCAAGGCTAGCAAGCAGGCTTACGGTGTGATCATGCAGAATTTCTATGGAACACTGATCGTGGATGGAATCGGGCTCGGCCTGGCTTTCGAAGGCTTGCTCAATCCATTATTTGCCGCTGGCATCCACGTAGTCTCAGAACTCATATTCATCCTCAACTCGGCAAGACTGATCCGATAACCTCCTCCAGCTTGTAACACATCTCAGGTGGCTGAGCTGGGATCAAAGAAGAACGAAATCCTTGAATGGCGTTGTTACCGGTCAGTTACTTTCGTCCTTATCATAGGTTTAATTTAGTGTCATTTCGATAGAACGTTTGGAATCCCAAATGGATGGCATTGAGACATGTACGGTTTGTAGTAAGCAGCTCGAAGACGAGCCTTGGTACGCTGTCGCAACTGGGGACATTGGCGACCGCCCACACGAGCGGTTTGAAGTGATAATGTGTGGCAAATGCGCAAGCGACAAGCTTAGCCCGGACTTCCGCAAGACTGTCAAGGCATTGTTCGAAGAATTCGGCTAGGGTTTCTTCAAATAAAGAACGGAAACAATCATCCACGTCTTGTATAAGTGATGGGTCCCCATCATGAAATACATGTCCCGCTGAGTTGTCATCCAGTCAAACCACTTTTGACGGATCTTCTGTTTTATCACGGCATGCTTCTTCTCGCTTCGAATGACGTTTCTATACAGTTCGTTAGCTTCCCAATCTCGTATCTCCATGTTGTGAAGCCTGCCCTCGCAACAGCCCCTACGATCCTGACAATAAAATTTGTACCTCGATTCCTGGTCCATCTTGATTTTTCCGGAGACTCTCCCTTCTAGGTCTACTTGGCTTCGATCAAGCTCTTCGGTGCTCTTGATAATGCAATCGAAATCGGTAATTCTAGGTTTGATAAATCCAAGAGAAGCGGAGCTATCTTGGACCGCCTTTACAGAAGCAGATAGGTGTTTAACGACGATTTGCCCTATCTCTTCGTCGTCCGCCTTGCCAATCGTTTTTACTGACCCAAAGTCCAACTTGCGACTTTCGGGCCTAGTGTCCCGCTTGTCCTCGGGAGGCAGGACAGTCGCTTCTATCCAGTCCTTCTTGTGGAAGGGTATACCCGCGTTCGCCTGAAAAGGTTTGAACTGTACAGGGTAGATTCGTCGAAACTCCCCTCCATCGGTTATGCCCGCAACACAGACGGTGCGATAATACTTCTTGCTCTCTTCGGGAATCGCCCTACACAAAACCAGAATCTTTTCTCTATCTTGCGAGCTGGACATCAAAGGTATCATTCCTAGGTCATATCAATGTGGAACTAATTTCAAATGGTGCCCAGACTATTAGTCCTTTTTTCTTGACCGTCGCCACCTTTGGTTGATTTGCTAAGCCTATGTTTAGCGATCTTCAGCGCAAATTGTAGCCTTCTGACCTCAAACGCTGGATTCTGCTCGGAGGTCTGAGCTTTCACAAGAGGACCCGGCTTACCAGTTTCAACGCGTCAACTGCAGGAACTCGATAGCATCTTCAATGACTCAATCGCCAATCCTCTTTCTGAATGAGAGATAGGTGAAACTGAGTTCAAAGATTAATAGCTCATGGACCGAAACTCTGCCCGATTGTCATGACCTATGAGGAATTTAGGGACAAGATTCGGACGGAACTTCAAAGAAATCCTGACGGCATGACATGGACTGAATTGAAGAGAAAACTGAGACTCCCGCAAAAAGTACCAAACAACAAGTGGGTGAATCAAATGATGAAGGACATTGGACTGACCAGAACTAGGGCAGACCGAGGCACCGTCTGGAAGCTGAAGTAAGATGGCCCAAGTTAGTCTTGTTCAAATTCCAATCGAGAAGCTGAAACCCAGCAAGTTCAATGTTCGAAAAAGTGTTGGGGACATTGCAGAGCTGACAGCTTCGATTAAGGCAGTCGGAGTTCTAGAGCCCATTCTCATAAGACCCGCGGGGAACCTGTTCGAGGTAGTCGTTGGGTCCAGGAGACTCGCCGCTTCAAGGAAGGCGGGTTTGAAGGGTATTTCTGCCATTATCAAACAGATGACCGATGATCAAGCCCTTCTCGAATCTCTCAGTGAGAACATCCAACGTGGGGACATAACTGAGGAAGAAGTGGTCGCAGCGTTCAACGCTCTAAAAAGCTTCAATCCGAAACGATGGACTCAAGAGGCTTTCGCCGAGAAGTTAGGTAAGAGCCAGGAGTGGGTCAGTAGCCTTCTCACCGCTTATGAAAGTTTCATAAAATTATCAAAGGCCGGATTATTCAAGGGAATGTCGTCCCATCCAACTCAAGAAGAGCGGAAGCAGGGCGTTGCGCCAACTACAATCCTAACCGAACTCGAACGTGCGATGAGGTCGGATACAGTTCATAGAAGCTACAGTCCTGCTCAGATCGAGAAAAAGAGAGTGGAGTTGGGAAAGGCCGTAAAAGATCTGCCATTCGAGGATGCAACCAGAGTAATCGACCGCTTCAAAATGTACCCTGAGAAACCGGTTGAAAGGACCAGAGAAGAGGCCTTAGCAGCTACAGCAGGGGTGGCTCTCAAGACCTATCTTTCGCCGACAATGGCAAGGCAAATCGAGGAGAAGACAGGCCGACCGGTCGGAGAGGCTTTGACCCAGGTCCTAGAGAAGGGTCTCCAGTCCATGTCAACAGCAGTCCAAGAAGAAAAACCTCCTATGAAGCATTGGGCAGATGAGCTCACCCAAGATCCAATGCCTGTACAGGTAGCTAACTGGTGGAAATGGAATCTGGATAGAGTCGGTGAGAAGTTCGACTTTTTCACCACTCACTACTCTCAGAAGGATCTCGATACTTTCGTAGAGACGCTTCGAGCAGCCGGAGTGGGAACCCTGATAGATGTAAGAGACTCTCCTTTCAGTCAGTTCAGGCCAGAATTCAACAAGGATGGGCTTGCCAAGGCACTTCAAGGAAAAGGAATCAAGTATGAAGGGCATCCTGAACTCGGAGTTCCCAAGGAACAGAGAGAGAAACTTGCAAAGAGTGGTAATTGGTCAGCTCTCTTCGAATGGTACGACAAGAACGTCGTGCCTAGACTCGAGGGAGTTTTGGACAGTAGAAAGTCTAAGAATCAAGGGCTAACGGCCTTTCTGTGCGTCGAAAAAGACCCGACAAAATGCCATAGGCACAGAATTGCGAGGGCTCTCGAAGCCAAAGGACTCAAGAGCATTGATCTCTAGTCAGCGGTAGCGTAGTTAGGAGAAGGTATGAAAGCCCTGGAGTGAACGGACAATAGTGCGCGGCTGGTCTAGAACCTTTGGTGTCAAGATGTAGGAGCCAGCCAGACAATAATTCTACTCTTCAACAGGTCTCTCTTGGCCGTTTCGGCGTCGGTGCTCACCTAGACCCATTTTCCGATGTTCTGACCTTAGGCCACGCGATTAGAGGCAAAACGCTAAGTTCGTTCATTAGGGCCGGCAATGCGTGAAGCTCGCTGGATCACAACTCAAGATCGAGTTCCTGAAGAAGAAGCTAAAGTTCGTCCAGGGAACCATGGACGCACAGGGAGTAGACATGTGGCTAACCTTCACACGGGAAGGGAACGAGGACCCGTTGGTACAGGATCTTCGATTCAATGACCTGACCTGGCGTTCCGCTGCAATCATCGAGAGAGACGGAAAGAAGACGGCTATTGTTGGGAGTCTTGAAGAAGAGACTGTTAGGCAGCAGAAGTTCTACGATGAGATAATTGGGTATGGTAGCGAGGGCGCGGCACCCAAGCTGAACGAGTTTGTCAGGAGGAGGAAGCCGAAGAAGATTGCTGTAAACACAAGCTATGATGAGGGTGCGGCCGATGGACTCACGTCCGGGATGGAACGGTATCTCAAAGCATCCTTGAAGGATTACTCGAAGCGGCTGGTCTCCGGAGAGGACCTCGCGATTGCTCTAAGGGCGAGGCTGATACCCGCCGAGGTCGAACTAGTGAAGAAGTCGATTGCCGAGTGCGAAAAGGTCTACGATTCTGTTGAGGACGCGATCAAGCCGGGCAAGAAGGACAAGGACGTCCACATGTTTGCGCACAAGCTTCTGACTGAGAGAAAACTGGATTCTGCATGGGCATATGATCGATGTCCCTCCGTGGTGGTCGGCAACGCTCCAATGGCCCACGTGGGCTACTACGGTACTAGGATCAAGGACGGCGACTTTGTCAAGCTGGACTTTGGCGTCAAGTATGACGGGTATTGTAGCGACATCCAGAGAAACTACTTCGTCGGCTCTGGACGAGTGCCAAAGGGAGTGCAGCAGATGTTCAAGACTGCTCGCGCTGCGAATGATGCCGCTCTCGCCGCTTTGAAGCCTGGGGTCCCGGGTTACAAGGTTGACCAGGCAGGGAGAAGCCTAATCGTCAAGAGACGCTATCCAGAATACAAGCACGCATTGGGCCACGTGCTTGGAAGGAGCACTCACGAGATCGGTCCTCTCCTGGGTCCGAGATGGCCGAACAGGTATGGTAAGCAGGGAGAGAAACAAGTCCAGCAGGACATGGTCTTCACCATAGAGCCGTCCGTGACCAGCAAGTTCGGCACCTGCAACCTAGAGCAAGACGTTCTTGTAACATCGAACGGGTACCAAGAACTGTCAAAGCCCCAAGACGAGATAATCCAACTTGGATGATCTTTAGAAGCGAAGAACACCCAACCAGTAGATCGTACAAAACAATCCCTTTGAGGGGGCCCATCATCCACTGGATGCCAGAGTAAATGCCGAGCGAGGATGAACAGCAGAAACAAAGGCAGGCGGAATACAAGAAGGCTCTTACGGAATTCTAGCGGACAACCCTTTTCAGCGTGCATCAGGACCGCATAGTAGGAGAAGCTACGCACGCATCGATGATCTGATTTGGGAAGCGTCTTGAAGCCCCTTGAGTTTGGGCAACTCCGAGATCCGAAAGCGTTCACTCATGGACTTTTTCGTTTTCCCGGGCGTTTCCACCCTCCGTTAGTTACTCATTTGTTGAACCTTCATCCAAAGGCGAAGGTCGTGGGCGATCCGATGGCAGGGTGCGGTACAGTCGCCGTCGAGGCGGCGGCGCTTGGAAAATCTGGCCTATTTTCTGACATTGACCCTCTTGCTTGCCTCTTGACCCGAGTAAAATCGACGCCTCTCAACCCGGAGAAGTTAATCTCTGCAGTCGAGGCAATTATTCGCGAATGGCAGCCGACAGAGCGACCCGGAGTACGACGTCCCGAAGCCCGACGTGAAATCGAGGACTTGGAAAAGTCAACTCGGTTCAGAGCTCCCCCTAATGTCTTCCATTGGTTTCTTCCATATGTCGCAGTGAATATCTGTAGATTCTTGAGGGGGGTCGAACGGATTCGTGCTGCGCCACAAGAGGAGGAAGCTCTGCTTGCGATTCTAGCCGGGACTGTACGACGGGTATCCAAAGCTGATCCTAACACAGCCAGCGGACTGGAAGTGACGAGCATCAGAAAGAAGGAGCTTGCATCGGGCCTTCAGTTCGACATCGTGAAGGAATTGAGGAGGAGGACAAGAATCGTCGCGAAAGGTTATCGAGAACTCCTCAAAGTCTCAAATCAATCGCATGTCGTTGTGGTTGAAGGAGACGCAAGGAAATGGAGCGACATTTGCGAGAGAAGCGGACTCATTCCGGACCTGGTAATCACATCTCCATGTTACATGTCTGCAATAGAATATTGGAGACGGCATAAACTCGAATATTGTTGGTTGGGGCTTGTGAATCCCACGGATATTGCAAGTATTCGCCGCAGGTTCCTGGGTATGGGCGAAGAAGATCCCAACATCAGCGATCTCTCCCCATATCTTCTTAGAATCTACAAGACTTTGAAGGGATCGGGGTTTCGAACTCAAGCCCTGGATTTTGTCAGATACTTCAACGATTCTCTCCTATGGTTGGGAGAGGTGTCGAAGGTCATCTCCGAATCTCAGGGAACAGCATATGTCGTTGTTGGCACCAACAAAACCAGAGGGACCTACGTAGACACTGCGCGTGGACTTCAAGACATGGCTAGCGAAGTAGGTCTTAGGAGCAAAGTTGTCCTTCGATACGCATTGGCGAATTACTATATGCAGTATCCAACTAGGGACAATATTCGAATTCGTCGGGAGACCGTCTTACAGTTTGTTCCGAACTAATTCATGTAGATCCGTGACGCCGGAAATCGAATGGAGATCGCCGACCTAGTCCGCTCCCATTTTCAATTGTTCTCCTCTTCTCGTTGCAGATATTCGAATATCGTTTCCACAGGGGCGAGCAGTTTGAACTGGTACTGTGGTCTCGTAACTATGAGGACCAACTGGGTAGTTACCTGAATCGCTTCAAGAATATGCTCTAAGTCTTCTCGCACGAGTTTCCTCCTCTTTGTCAGATCGGCCGGGTCGTTTGCCGGTATCGTCATTTGCCTAATTCGATCATCGGCGAGTATCATTCCCGGTTCAGGAAGGTTCGCCTCGTCCTTCTCCATTTGTTCGTGGGCGATTTGTAGAATTAGTCTCATCAGACCTAGATCGGGGAGTTCCTTCCAAGTCTGCTGAATGAACCCCTCAAGGTCGTCAGGGTGTATCCATGTTGTGACAATTTTTGCAACCTTATCGTACGTGAATGGTTTCTTCTTGTGAAGTTTCATCGTGACGAAAATGCCAGCCGTTGTTATGAGGGGGACCTTACCCTTTGTCTCTTGAACGAGGGCGCTCTCCTTTCCTCCTGGACCCCGGGTTTGAAATTCTCTCGCAACAGCAAAGGAGTGGGCGCAATTCAACTTCCCCATTTGCCGTATGACGGTCGCGGTGCCGAGATCATCGTGTGTAATCAGTCCCTTGCTACCTTTTGCTTCCATCGAAATTCGGAGGTTCGGACTCCCTGACATAGGGATCTGGATGACTCCGTCAGGGTCACCGGGTCGTCCTTCGTGGCTCGCTATCAGGCGGAGACTCTTAAACGCGGACACGATCGCCTTCTCGAATGGCTTGTCGCCTTGGTAAGATGTCTCGTCGATTTCCTTGATGTGTCGCGCAACTTCGTCTATTACGTATCCAGCCGCACTCCTAACTGAGACTTCAATGATCTCGCCAGTCTCTTCAACAACTTTTTCCGGGACATTCTGCGACCGAAGATAGCCCTTAGCCATCTGAGTACCAGCCAGCACTTCGCCTACCACATGTCTCAGGGATTTTGCATTCATGTCCTCGTCATCTAACGCATGGATTAGCGGATGATCCTCATTGACTAGGATCTTCTTCTCTTCCTTATCGTATCGAACGGCCGGTCCCGCCTCCCCCAGTGAAGCGAAGTCTACATCCAGAGAGTCGAGCCCCCTCTCGGGAAGAGCTCCCTCCGCTAAGCCGCTCAGGGCAACAGCTGCCGATATGGGAGAAAGGATGCGGAGCCTTGAGCCGAATGATTCAGGCTCATACCCCGCTTGCCTCTCTAAAGCCTCTGCCTTAACGCGAGTGAAATTGAACAGAGTTCTCATTATAGTTCGTGCTATCTGGGCTTCATTCGAATTCTCGGACACCGCATTCCGTTGGACCAGCAGGACACGATCTAGTCCAGGGATCTCAACGTTGGCTATGAACCGGGACCAATAGGTATGACTTCGAGCCGTTACTCCGAAGAGCTCATCCTCCGGGTTGACAAGTTTCCCGTTGACCCGAATAGCAAACCCATTGTTCGTGTAACCTCGTTCGATCAGTTTTTCCGTTGTAAGAGATGTCTTTGTGAGAATTGCACTGCCAATAACCGGGCCAAGTTCTGGAACCATTAAGGCGTCGGCCTCTTGATTCACACGCTGAGGATTCTGGACTCGCGATACCTTGACTGCGTAGTATTTCTTCGGCACGTCTTCTGATTTCTTCTCGGCCAACACTTCCATCCAAAACTCTTGCAGAGCCTCCTCAATCTTCTTCCTTAGTTCGGGGTCCGTGATTTCGACTTTTAGCAAAACGTCTTCAGGGTCGATTGTCTTCTTGGGGACCTCGGTCCCTTCAAGGAAAACTTTGAAGTCCGATGATATCGGAAGCGCTGTTGATATCATTCGTCGTAGCACGCCAATCAGCAACGCTCGACCGAAACTCTTAGGATCAATCTCCTCCACTAATGCTAAAGTCCAGGTCTCCCATTTCTCTTTCCAAGGCTTTGGAAGCTCATTGAAGTGGGGTTCTAGAAGAGGAATGGCTTTGTCAAGAGTCATTCCGAAGATCTTGAAGGTGGGCGGTCCCCCGCCCCTCTTTTCCTTGATTTCATTTTCGCCTACAGAGACGACCCTGACGTTTCTATTGACGCAGGCGACATGAGTCAGTCTCCCGCCGAGCGCAAAAGCGGCAAGTTTCCCGACACCGAATTTGCCAATCTGCATTCTCTCGTTGTCGATCCGAGGTTTGCCCTCACCTTGGTCTTTCGGACTCTCAGCGACCTTCCAGAGTTTTTTCAGTCCGTGGACGTCCATTGACTTGCCATCGTCCAACACTTTGAGAGATCCCTTAGCATCATTTGGAACGGTGACGTAACAAACGGAAGCCCCGGCATCGTAACTGTTGCAGACTAACTCTTCGATGGCTTTTCTGGGATTAGTGTAGAGTTGGGCCGAAACGTGTCTGATTATGTCGTAGCTAATGTCAACCTCGACTTCCGCTTCCTTGGCTCCTTTTGCTTCAAACGTAGTCTTGATGTTCTTTGAAGGCGATTCAGTTACCAAATCAAGCATCCACTTGCTAATCGAGCTCCCAAACCATTTCTTTAACTTCTGTGTGGTAAGACTGTTGAGGCGTCCCCCCATGTTTTCTTCTGGGGAGGCTCCAGAATCCACTAACACTGCGCCCCGGAGGCCGCTCAACGATCTGAATGCCCCATTCATGATTCTGCTGAGCATAGGACCCGCCAGTGCGTCTCGAACTAGTTGGGGGAGAGAGCAGAAAGAAATCTGAATCAAAAACTATTTCCAAGACTAATCTGTTGATACATTTCGTCGCTATCGAACCCGTTAATCTCCATCGTTCGTCGAATGATAAGCCCGGGGGAATAGGGCCTCACTGCCATGCCACCTGCTCTCTAGCAGTTTCATTCTCGTGTCTGAGCAATACCCGAACCATGGCTCAATGCCAAAGATGTCGGGTCAGCGGAGCGACTGGCGCGGACGACTACACGCCAACCCCTCACGAATGGAACAAGAAATAGCAATCAAACTACAAGAAGATGGAATACACTATCAGACGCAGGTCGAGATACCGGTGACCACGGCCGACTTCTACTTCCCGCTAGAGTCTAGACCGTTGCTCGTTTTTGTCGATGGTCGGGTCCATCTCGGGACAAAGCAGATGTCGAAGGACGAAGAGCTCCGATCACTACTGTGGAAGAGAGGATACCGAATCCTAGAACTGTGCTACGAAGGCTATTCGGACAAGAAAAGAGACCAACTGTACCGGGAAGTCCTTTGTTGCCTGGGAAGAGAATAGTTAGAGATCTGGGGTTCGGCACGCGGTTTGTCTGGGCTCTGTTGCTGAAGTCACCTGACGATGCTTCAGTCGCCGCTCCCCTTGACGCTACAGGGAACCACGCCGTCTGACCATCAGGACGACAAGAATTGAGGCAACGAGAACAGCGACAATTATGCTGGCCGCGAGGAGAAGTGAGGCTGTAAACGATGAGCCTAAAGGAGCCGCAGGGTTCACCTGCCTAACTACTGTCAGACTGGACGAGCCTGAGCTTGCCTTGTTGCCCGTGTCGCCCGAGTATGTGGCCGATATCGTGATCACTCCTGCAGACGTCGCCTCCAGCGAAACAGAACAGCGTCCCGAAATGAGATTGCATGAAGTAGCTAGGGGTGCTACCGCTCCGCCACTTTGGCTCGTGGTTGACAACGTCACGATGCCTGTCGGGGAGGATCCGCTGATTGT
>Ga0209377_1002078_pt1 | contig 13180 bp, 10 predicted proteins | sample GraSoiAngelo_141_FD_185898 | JGI IMG/M metagenome (GOLD analysis project Ga0209377, IMG submission 185898) | Grasslands soil microbial communities from the Angelo Coastal Reserve, California, USA - 14_0929_12_40cm (SPAdes) (version 2) | ecosystem: Environmental > Terrestrial > Soil > Grasslands ...
CGACCAACAGGCTGAGGGACGTCACGATCTACGACCTCGGGGACCCCGAGCGGCGGCGCATCATCAGCGCCGACAGCGGCCGCATGGCCTATACCCCGGGGGGCCGCGACCTGTACCTCACGCTGCTGGACGGCGACATCCGGGAGGTGAACCGGAGCGATCCCACGCAGTTCGACCGCACCCTCTACGTCGTCAACAAGATCCGGGTCCAGAACGTGGGGAACTCGCTGGAGCGGACCGAGAACGACTCCTACAAGAGCGACCGCGAGATGGGCATCTGCGAGATGCGGGGCGTCGTGGCCGCGGCCCGGCGGGAGGCGGAGCAGGCGCGACGGGACACCAGGCTCCTGATCGACAACGACCTGCGGCGCCTGGCCGGGCTCGTGCCGGCGCTGCGCGACACGCTCGGGGTGGCGCCGGACACGGAGCCGCAGGGCGCCTACTGCCGCGCGCTGCGCCGAATGGCGGGCTGGCTCGTCCCGAGCGCCGCCATCGCCGCGCCGCCCCAACAGGGGCCGCAGCCGCGGCAGGGGGCACGCCCGCAGCAGGGCGGACCGCCGCCGCGAGGCGCGCCGCGCCCAATCACGCCGGCGATCCTCCCGGGGCAGCCGCTGCCGCCGCGCGGCGCGCCCGTCCCGTGGCTCGCGACCGGCGCGACGGTCGGGGAGGAGCAGCGGGTCCGCGCCGCGCGGCAGCGCGCGGCGAGCTACGAGGTGGAGATCCACAAGAAGTACGCGATCGCCGCCGCGTGCATCGCGTTCGCCCTGGTCGGCATTCCCGTGGCGCTGCGCTTTCCGCGGGGCGGCGTGGGGCTCGTGCTGGCCACGAGCCTGATCGTGTACACGGTGTACTACGTCGGCCTGATCGGCGGCGAGGAGCTGGGCGACCGGCTGTTCGTGTCCCCGTTCTTCGCGATGTGGACGCCCAACCTCCTGTTCAGCGCGCTCGGGCTCGCGGGCCTGTGGGCGGTCCGGCGGCCGGGGGACGCGCCGCAGGGCGGGGACTGGACCGACCTGTTCCGCACGTTCCTGCCGCGCCGCCGCGCCGTCGCGTGATGCCCGCCCCCCCCGCTCCCCGCCTGCTGCCCACGCTCGATCGCTACGTCGTGCGCGAGTGGCTCAAGGTCTTCCTCATCACAGTGCTGGGCTTCCCGCTCCTCGTGATCGTGATCGACCTGACGGACAACCTCGGCAAGTACCTGAGCAAGGGCTTGACCAAGCACGCCGTGGCGCTGTCTTGCCTGTTCGGCATCCCGGAGACGGTGTCGCTGGTGCTGCCGGCCGCGGTGCTGTTCGCGACGGTGTTCACGGTGGGCGCGCTGGGGCGACACTCGGAGCTCACCGCGGCGAAGGCGTCCGGGGTGTCGTTCCATCGCCTGGCGGCGCCGATCTACCTCGCGGGGGTGGCGGCGTTCCTGCTGGGCCTGGTCGTGACCGAGCTCGCGCCGGGGGCGTCCGCCCGGAAGGCCGAGCTGCTCGGCGAGAAGCCGATCGCCGCCACGGCGCAACGCTACAACTTCGTGTACCGGGCGGACGGCGGCTGGGTCTACGCGATCCGCTCGCTCGAGCTCAGGTCGCGCGAGATGCGGGACGTGATTCTCGAGCGCGAGGGCGCGGGCCCGGACTATCCGACGATCATCGTCGCGGCGCAGCAGGCCGTGTTCGCGGAGCAGCGACGGGCCGGCGGCTGGACGCTGACCCAGGGGTCGCTGCGCTACCTGCTCGGCCCCGACCGCGAGGCGGCGTTCGCCTTCGACACGCTGCGCACGCCCGCGCTGCGCGAGCGGCCCGTCGACCTCCTGGCCCAGCCCAAAGCGCCGGACGAAATGCGCTACACGGAGCTGGGGCGCTACATCGACGCGCTGGCGCGCTCCGGCTCCGACACGCGCAAGCTGCGGGTGGAGCACGCGCTCAAGCTGTCGATCCCCTTCACGTGCATCATCATCGCGCTGTTCGGCGCGCCGCTCGCGATCTCCACGCCGAAGAGCGGCGCCGCCTGGGGCGTGGCCGTGTGCCTAGCGACCACGTTCATCGACCTCCTGATGTTCCAACTCAGCAAGGCGGTGGGCGCTGGGGGCGTGCTGCCGCCCACGTTCGCGGCCTGGTTCCCGAACCTCGTGTTCGGCGGGGCCGCGATCTACCTGCTCCGGAAGACGCCCACGTAGCGCCGACCCGCGCGCTTGACGCGGTCCCGATCGCGGATCAGCTTCTCCGATCTCGATGAGCAGCCGTCCACCCAACCACGCTTCCAAAAGGAGAGATCCGACCATGCACTGGATCGTTCGCTCGTCGCGCGCCCTAGCGGCGGCGGCGGCATTCTCGGTGCTCGTCGCCGACGTGGTCGGGGCGCAGGGCGTCACGACCGGGGCGATCACGGGCAGGGTGACGGACCAGCAGGGGCAACCCCTGGTCGACGTGGACGTGGAGGTCGTAAACCGCAGCACGGGCTACGCGAGCAGCACGCGCACCCGTGCCACCGGGCTGTTCCTCGTCCAGGGCCTCGAGGTCGGCGGCCCGTACTCGGTACGCGTGCGCGCCATCGGCTACGAGCGTTTCGTGCGCGACGACATCTACGTCAGGCTTTCCCAGGCCACGCACGTGGACGCGCAGCTCTCCGCGCAGCCCGTGGAGCTGGCGCCGATCACGCTGACCGTGGGCCGCACCGCCGACTTTACGCCGACCCGCCAAGGCGTGGCGGTTCAGATTTCCGACACGCTGGTGCGGCGCGTGCCCACCTTCAGCCGCGACTTCATCGACCTGCTCAAGCTCGCGCCGCAGGTTGTCTACGGCGCCAGCGGCGCCGCGAGCGGCGCCGGCGCGTACAACCGCTACAACACCGTCACGATCGACGGCGCCAACCAGAGCGAGCGCTTCAACCTCAGCGCCAGCGGCGGCGTGCCGGGCGGCGGCGCCAACGGGAAGATCGTGTCCCTGGACGCGGTGAAGGAGTTCCGCGTGATGTTCACGCCGAGCGACGTGCGGCAGGGCAACTTCGCCGGCATGCTCGTGAACGCGGTGACCAAGAACGGCACCAACGAGTTCCACGGCGGCGCGAGCTATACGTACCGCAGCAACCAGGACGTCGCCGGGTTCGACCTCGTCGGCCAGGATCTCCGCGCATCGAAGTTCGATGTCAAGCAGTACGGGTTCTATGTCGGCGGTCCGATCATTCGCGACCGGCTGCATTTCTTCATCGCGCCCGAATTCCAGCACCGCACCCAGCCGTCCACCGGGCCCTACTACCTGAACGGCCAGCCCTCGCCCTCTCCTGCGCCGGCGGTCGAACTCGACAGCCTCAACAGCATCGCCGACACCATGAAGTTGAAGTACGGGTTCGATGTCGGCAGCGCGGGCCCGATCGACATCGGCAACCCGCTGACCAACCTGTTCGGCCGGGTGGACTTCCAGATCTCGCCCACCCATCGGGTGGTGCTGCGCGAGATCATCAACCATGCGGACCTGGACAACTTCTCTCGCAACATCGGCAACTACCAGACGTCGCCGCTCAATCAGAATTCCGGGTTCCGGTTCGGCTCGAACGAGTTCACGACGGTGTCGCGAAACACGTCGACGGGCCTGCAGCTCTACTCCAACCTGCCCGGCGGCAAGTCCAACGAGTTCATCTTCGGCTACACCACGATCAAGGACCAGCGCAGCGTGCCCGTTACCGCGCCGGAGGTCGGCGTGGGAGTCAACGAGGGCGGCACGGTGCGCGCCGTCACGCTCGGCACCGAGCAGTTCTCACCGAACAACCTGCTGAAGCAGACGATCATCGAGGTCGTGAACAACTTCACGATCCCGGCGGGGGCGAACACGATCACGCTGGGCGGGCGCTTCGACCACACGCACATCTTCAACAACTTCGCGCAGGGGACTTTCGGCGTGTATAACTTCCCCACGATCGCTGCTCTCGGGGCCGGCACGCCGAACGGCTACGCCATCGGATACGCGAACAGCCGAAAGGACTCGGACATCCCGGCGGACTTCCACGTCCAGGTCTACAGCCTCTATGCGCAGGACCAGTGGGCGACGACGGACCGCTTGACCCTGACCGCCGGGCTGCGCGTCGACATCCCCAGGCTGCTGGACAAGCCGTCCCAGAACGACACGCTGACGAACGCCCTCGCGGCGGCCGGCCTGCCGGACGTGCGCACCGGCGTCGCACCCAAGACGATGCCGCTCGTGTCGCCCCGCCTCGGCTTCAACTTCGACGCGACGGGCGATAACCGCAATCAGATCCGCGGCAGCGTCGGCATCTACACCGGTCCGCCGCCCTACATCCTCCTGGGGAACGCTTACGCCAACACCGGGCTCGGCCTCGTGCGGTTGAGCTGCACGGGCGCAGCGACGCCGGCTTTCACGCTGAACGTCAGCCAACTCCCCACCGCGTGTGCGGGCCAACAGGCGCCGGCGGCGGGGCAGGCCGGCACGGTCGGCGTCAATATCAACGATCGCAACTTCAAGTTCCCGCAGTACTTCGGGGTGTCGGCCGGGTTCGACCGACAGCTGCCGTTCAACACCGTGCTCACGGTCGAGGGGCTGTACCGCAAGGCGATCAACGGCGTCCTGATTCGCGACGCCAACATCAAGGGCCCCCGCATGGTCGGCGGGCAGCCGTACACCGACCGCGACGGCCGCGTGCTCTACGCCGATACGATGGTCAATATCACCACGCCCTCCCCGGCTGTCGCCGTGACCAACACGAATCAGCGCTGGATCACCACGCTGCGCGGCGTGGCCTTCAACGAGGGCATCATCGAAGCCACGAACCAATCCAAGGACTTCAATTATTCGATCTCGACGCAGCTGAACCGGCGCTTCTCGGACCGCCTGGAGGCGACGGTCGCCTACACGTACACGAAGTCGGAGGACGTGCAGAGCCTCACCTCGGACCGAGCGATTTCCAACTGGCGCAACGGCCGCCAGCTCTCGGTCAGTCACGACGATCTCGTGACAACGACGTCGGTCTTCTCCCGGCCGCACCGCCTGGTCGCCTACGGGACCTACTCGCTGCCCTGGGCCGGCACCACCACGGACATCACCCTGTACTACGAGCGCACCTCCGGCGTGCCCTTCACCTACGTCGCCAACGGCGACTTGAACGGCGACCTCTACGTCGGCAACGATCCCATCTACGTCCCGCGGGACGCGACCGACCCCGCGGAGATCCAGATCGGCACCGGCGTGAACGGTGCGTTCGTCCAGAATGCGGCCGCGGCGCAGGCGTTCAACCGGTTCATCAGCGCCCAGCCGTGTTTGGACAAGCAGCGCGGCCACATCATGGAGCGCAACAGCTGCCGCACGCCTACTCAGAACCGGCTCGACGTGTCGCTGCGGCAGTCGCTGCCATCGTACCGCGGACACGAGCTCGCGCTGCAGCTCGATTTCTTCAACTTCCTCAACTTCCTGAGCAAGGATTGGGGCCAGATCAGGCTGCCGACGCTCAGCCCGACCTTCAACGATCAGCGGGCGCTGACCGTGACCGGCCGCAATAGCGGACCGCTGAGCCAGTCGATCTCGACGTTCACGTTCGACAACAAGCTGTATGACACGACGACCGGGGATCCGAAGCCGTTCGAGGGCCGGACCGGAAGCGTCTACCAGATCCAGCTCACGCTGCGCTACTCGTTCTGACCCGATCCGACGCGGCCTCCACCGGGATGGGGATGCGGCTGCAGCCGCATCCCCATCATCGCATCGGAGCCGTGCGGTACCGCAGCCAGATGTAGTAGGCGGGAATCCCGCTCAAGATGATCCCGACGTCGAGGGCGAACGCGGGGGTCTCGGACACGAGGTAGTTTCCCAACAGGAACACGGCGCCGAGCAGGAAGACGAGCGGCACGACCGGATAGCCCCAGGTGCGATAGCCCCGCTCGAGATCCGGGCGCCGGCGCCGCAGCACGAACACCGCCGCCACCGCGAGCGCGTAGAACGGCCAGATTCCGATGATGAACTGGTCGGCCAGCTCCGTGAACTTCCGCACCAGCACGAACAACGCCCCGAGGCATCCGGCCAGGACGATCGCGCCCGTCGGGGCCCCGGTCCGCGGGTCGACGCGCGTGATGGCCTTGGGAAAAACGCCGTCCTCCGCCATGGCGAAGAAGATCCGCGGGGCCGTCATCATCGAGCCGTTGAGCGTGCCGAACGTGCTCACCGCCACCGCCGCCGAGACGGCGATCAGCCCCGCGCCGCCCAACAAGATCCGGGCCACATCGGCCGCGACGAGCTCCGCGCCCTTCACCTGCTGGATGGGGATGAGGTGCAGGTACACCAGGTTGGCCGCGAGGTACAGGGCGACCACGGACCCCGTTCCAATGAACATCGCCCGCGGCAGGTTGCGCTGCGGATCCTTCACCTCCCCGCCGACGAACGCGAGATCGCCCCACCCGTCGTACGCCCACAGGATCGCCACCATCGCGAGCAGGAAGGGCGACAAGGCCACCGGCCCTCGCTGCGCGAGCATCGGACCGACGCCGAGCCCCTGTCCCCCGCCCAGTGCGAAGCCGAGCACGACCAGCAGGGCGAGAGCCCCGACTTTCAACGCCGTGCTCACGTTCTGTACGATCGCGGCGCGGTGGATGCCGACGTAGTTCACGACGGCAACGAGCAGGACGAAGAGCGCGGCCAGGAGCTGTTCGGCGCGCACTGCCTGGCCCGCCACGGTCACCGCCGTCGCGGCCGGATCGAGCCCGAGGACCCGCAGCGTGTACGCCGCGGACGTGATCGAGATCGCGCCGTAGGCGCCCGGGCGGATGATCAACAGCTCCGCCCACCCGAAGAGAAAAGCGGGGAGCGGCCCGAACGCCTCGCGGATGAAGACGTAGATGCCGCCCGAGCGCGGGAACAGCGCCGCGAGCTCAGCATACGTGAGCGCCCCGCACAGCGTCACCGCACCACCCAGCACCCAGCTCAGGAGGAACAGCGGCACATCGTCCACGCGCTGCGCGATCGCCGCGGGCGTGCGGAAGATGCCGCTGCCGATCGTCGAGCCGACGACGACGGCGACGGCGCTCCACAGACCGAGGCGACGCGGCAGCCGCTCGCCCCAGCGATCGAGCGGTGTGGGTGTGGACATGCGGCCGCACAATATACATTTCGGGCCTCATGACGCGACGCTTCGCGCGGCTCGCCTGGGCCGCCGCCGCCTGCACCTACCTCCTCATCATCCTCGGCGCCATCGTCCGGATCACGGGGTCCGGGATGGGCTGCGGCGACCACTGGCCGCTGTGCAACGGGCGCCTGCTCCCCCCACTCGGCGATCTCGGAACCCTGATCGAGTGGAACCACCGACTGGCCGCCGCCCTCGTCTCGATCCTCGTGGTTGCGCTGGCCGGATCTGCGTGGTGGTTACGTCGGGATGCGCGCAGCGCGACCCCGGATGTGTCCAACGGCCCGATCGGCCACCGCCTGCGACCGCTCGCGACCGCCCGCGACCGCCCGGGGGTGGGGGCGTACGTCGCGCTCGCGTTACTCCTCGTTCAGGTTGGGCTGGGGGCGGTGACCGTGAAGCTGGCGCTGCCGCCATGGACGGTCATCCTCCACCTCGGCACCGCGATGCTGCTACTCGCCGCGCTGATCGTGGCGGCACAGGGGTCCAGACTAACCCCGGGCTTGCGCCCGGGGTTAGTGGCCCTCGCGCTCGGCTTCGCCACCGTGTTGTTCGGCGCCCTGACGGCGAACCTGGGCGCGGCGAGCGCTTGCCTCGGATTCCCGCTCTGCAACGGTCAGCTCGCCCCAGATGGCAACTCCTTGCAGCACGTCCATTGGACCCACCGGCTGCTCGCCTACACGCTGTTCGCATACACCCTTTGGTGGGCGGCGCGCACCGGGGGGCGTAGGGCGTGGGGCGTGGTCGCCCTGGTGGTCCTCCAGATCGCGGTCGGCGCCGTGATGGTCCTGCTCGTGCTGCCGCCGCCAGTGCAGGCCGCCCACGTAGCCGTGGGCGCGGCGGTGTGGGCGGCCCTGGTGCTCGCGGTCGCATGAGCATCTTCCCTTCTCCCCGGGCGCTCGTCCGGTTATGGCCGCGCATCCGGCCGCACCGCTGGCGGCTCCTCGTCGCGACGGTGTGCCTCACCGCAAGCGCCGCGATCGGCCTCGCGTTCCCTCAAATCGTCCGGTATCTCCTCGACGCCGCCTTCGTGCGGCACGACGGCGCGCTGCTCGACCGCATCGCGCTCGGGTTGGTGGGCCTGTTCACCATCCAGGGCCTGCTGAACTTCTCGCAGGCTTACCTCCTCTCGTCCGCCGGCGAGCGCGTGATCGCGCGGCTGCGGCAGGATCTGTTCGAGCACCTGGTGCGCCTCCCCCCCGGGTTCTTCGCCGAGCGTCGGACGGGCGAGCTCGTGAGCCGGCTCTCCGCCGATATCGGCACAATGCAAGGGCTCGTCAGTTACCAGATCTCCGAGTTCGCACGCCAGGTGCTCTACTTCCTGGGTGGCGTCACGCTGCTCACGCTCACGCACCCCGAGCTCACGCGCACCACGCTGCTCGTCGTGCCCGTCGTCGTGGGTGCGGCGGTGTTCTTCGGCCGGCGGTTGCGGAAGATCAGCACCGGGGTGCAGGACAAGATCGCCGAGGCGACCGCGGTGGCGGAGGAGGCATTCACGCAGATCCGCACCGTGCAGAGCTTCGTGCAGGAAGCGTGGGAGGGAGCGCGCTACGGACGCAAGATGGCCGACGTGGTGCGCGCGGCGTTGCGCCGGGCGCTCGTGCGCGGGGTGTTCGTCGGAGTGATCACGTTCGCGTTGTTCAGCGGCGTGGCGGTCGTGCTGTGGCAAGGGGGACGCCTGGTGCTGGCCGGCGTGCTGACCGCGGGGACGCTGGTCTCCTTCCTCCTGTACAGCGTCTTCATCGCCGCCGCGGTGGGAGCGCTGACGAGCCTCTTCTCGAGCTACCAGGAGACGGTGGGCGCGGCCCGCCGCGTGTTCGAGCTGCTGGACACCGAGCCCGCGATCTCGGACCCGCCGGAGCCCCGACCCCTGCCTCAGCCGGTACGGGGCGACGTGGCGGTCGAAAATGTGAGCTTCCAATACCAACCGGAGCTCCCGCTCGCGCTCGAGCGGGTCTCGTTGCGTCTGGCGCCGGGCGAGGTGGTGGCGCTGGTCGGGCCATCCGGGGCGGGCAAGACGACGCTCGCGAACCTGCTGCCGCGCTTCTGGGACGTGACGAGCGGCCGCATCACGCTCGACAGGGTGGATATTCGGGCGCTGCGGCTCGCCGATCTGCGGCACAGCATCGGCATCGTGCCGCAGGAGCCGGTGCTGTTCAGCGGCCCGGTCGCGGAGAACATCGCGTACGGGCGGCCCGAAGCGAGCCCGGCGGAGATCGAGGCCGCGGCCCGCGCGGCGCACGCGCACGAGTTCGTGGAGCGCCTGCCGCAGGGCTACGCGACGCTGGTGGGGGAGCGCGGGGTCAAGCTCTCGGGGGGCCAGCGCCAGCGGATCGCGATCGCGCGGGCGCTCCTCAAGGACCCGGTGGTCCTGATCCTCGACGAAGCGACCTCGAGCCTCGACGCCGAGAGCGAGCGCCTGATCGAAGCGGCGCTGGAGCGGCTGCTCAAGGGCCGCACCACGCTGATCATCGCGCACCGCCTCTCCACGGTGCGCCGCGCCGACCGGCTGGTCGTGCTCGACCGCGGGCGCGTGGTCGAAGAGGGCACGCACGACGAGCTGCTCGCCCTGGGACGGCTGTACGCCCGGCTGTATCAGCGTCAGTTCCGGGACGACGCCGTCCCCGTCTGAGGCGTGGCAGCCTAGACGAGAGCGAGCTCTCGCTGCGGCGACGGCGGGGTCACTTCGGGGCCGCTCTCCGCAAGAAACACGTTGATCTCGCTCCGCATGCCGAAGCGCCCCGGCAGGTAGACGCCCGGCTCCACGGAGAACCCGATCCCCGCGACGAGCGGCCGGGTGTCGGCCGTCTCGAAGTTGTCGAGATGCGGACCCGAGCCGTGCAGATCGCGGTCGATCGAATGGCCGGTGCGGTGCACGAAGAATTCGGCGTAGCCGGCTTCGCGAATCACCGCGCGCGCCGCATCGTCGAGATCGGCGCCGGTGACGCCCCGCCCTTCCTCCACCACCCTTCCCCGGTCCCACCGGCCTTGCAGCGTCTCCACTGCCGCGTCGCGGGCCTCGCGCACCGCCTGCCAGACCCGCTTCACGTCGGCGCCCGGGGCCCGCCCGGCGAAGGCCATCCACGTCTGGTCGGCGAAGACGGCACCGAGCGCCGGCCCGGCCCACAGGTCGAGCAGCAGCACCTGGCCCGCTTCGAGCCGGCGATCCGCGCCCTCGTGCGGCTCGTAGTGCGGCAGCGCCGCGTTCTCCTGGAACGCGACGATCGGGGGATGGTCCGTCACGAAGCCGGATCGCTCGATCGCCGCGAGCACGCGGCGCTGCAGCGTCGTCTCCCGCACCTCCGCCCCGCGCGCGGTCTCGCTTCCCGCCCAGCGGAGCGCCTCGGTGGCGATCTCGGCGAGGGCGCGGGCGGCGCGGCGGTGGCCGTCGAGATCGGCTGCTGTCCACCGCGCGGCGAAGCGCGTGACGAGCGGCGCGGACGACACGATCGTGGCCCCGAACGACTCGAGCAGCTGCACGACGCCGTGCGGCACGCGATCGAGGTAGGGCACGGCGTCGGCGGGCGAGATCTCCATCGCGAGCCGCTTGCCGGCGACGAGCGCCCGCAGGTGCTCGTGCAGCTCCCGCCACGAGCCGTACGGACGCACCTCGCCGGGGAAGCCCTGCAACGGCTGCAGCTCGATGCGATGCACGAGGGCGACCGGCGCGCCGCGCTGAGGCAGCAGCACGAACAGGCGTCGGGTGCCCATCCCGCCCACCGCGAGCACGCGGCCGGCCACGGGGTTAACCGAGCGGAAATCGAACAACAGCCAGCCGTCCGCGCCGAGCGCGGCGAGGGCCTCGCGCAGCGCGGCGAGATCCAGGCCGTCGAGCGCGGGCATCAGTGGTGCCGGGGGTCGGGCGGCGCGGCGCGCCACTCGCAGCGGTCGCCGCCGGTCGCGCGGCAGGAGGTGTGCAGCATCGCGCCTTCGAAGCCCATGAGCAGCCGCAGCAGCTCGGCGAACGCCGCCGCGTACAGCGCGCAGGCGGCGCCGTCCGGCGTCGCCCGCACGGCGATCGGGTCGTTCACCCGCGCCACCGGCACGTCGCCGTCGCGCCGCAGGTCGCCCCCCAAGACTGCCCGCGCGGCGCGGCGCGCGACCACGAGTCCGAGCGCCCGCGGCGCGGCGCGCGCGGCGAGCCGGCCCAGCACGGATGCCCGCCGCACGGCACGGCGCGCGGCCCGCCGGCCGGCGTCGGCGAACACCAGGTCCGCGTCGGGCCGCCGGCCCACCAGCCGCAACAGCGCCTCGACGTGCGCCGGGTCCGCACCCGCGTCCCGCCGCACCTGGGCCTCGTACTGCGCGAGCTGCAGGGCCACGGTGGGCGAAAGACCCAGGCGCTTGCTCAAGAGCTCCTCGGCGAATTCGGAAAGCCCGTCTTCGACCGGGGTGTCGAGGTTCCGGACGGCCTCGAGAACGGCCAGCGGCACGATGCTGTGGATCACGGCGCGCGAAACCTAGCACCCCATTGCGGAACTCGGTAGCGCACGGGCAGGTTACACGGCGATGAGCACCGCCACCCCCGCCACCCCCGCGCCGGGACCCGTCGACGAGAAGCGCGCGACCTTCGAGCGCGAGGCGCTGGTGCACCTCGACTCCCTGTACCGCGTCGCCCTGCGGCTCACGGGGAACGCCGCCGACGCCGACGACCTCGTCCAGGAGACGATGCTCAAGGCGTACCGCGCCTGGGACCAGTATGAGAAGGGGACCAACGCCAAGGGATGGCTGCTCACCATCCTGCGGCACGCCTTCATCAATGAATACCGCCGGCGCACGCGGCATCCGGAGACCGTGGACCTCGATGCGATCGAGCCCTACTCGGTGTTCGGCGACGTCCAGGACGACGACCCCCAGGGCACGTTCTTCGACCGCATCGTGGACGACGAGGTGCTCCGGGCCATCGACCAGCTGCCGGAACAATTTCGAGAGACGGTCGTGTTGAGTGACGTGGAGGGGCTCTCCTACGAGGAGATCGCCCGCATCCTCGAGGTCCCCGTAGGCACGGTGAAGTCGCGCCTGTTCCGTGCCCGCCGCCTGCTCCAGCGGAAACTGTACGACTACGCGGTCGGCATGGGATACATCAAGGCAAGCCCCGCATGAACTGTCGCGAGTGCACCGAGCATTTGTACGAGTTCCTCGACAAGGAGCTCACCCCCGAGGTCGAGCGGGAGATCCGGACGCACCTCGAGGACTGCCCTCCCTGCGGCGAGCACTTCGACTTCGAGCGTCTGTTCCTCGACTTCCTGCAGGCCCGCTGCCGCGCCCGCGGCGCGCCTCCCGACCTGAAGCGCCGGATACTCCGCGAACTGTTCGACGAGTGAGCTGGCTCACCCGGGACGGCTTGGCCGCGAGTCTCGCGGTCGGCGTCGCGGTGACCTGGGGGTTGGGCTGGCCCGGCCTCGCGCTGCTCGCGGCGTTCTTCCTGTCCGGCAGCTTGCTAACGCAGTGGGCCAGCGGGACGGGCGGCCGGCGGAACGCGCGGCAGGTGCTCGCAAACGGGGTGGTCGCCGCCGCCGCTGCCCTGGCAGGCTCCTGGCCCGCCGCCGCCGGAGCGATCGCCGCCGCAACAGCGGACACCTGGGCAACCGAGATCGGCTCGTTCTCCCCCGTAGCGCCGCGGCTCGTGACCACGTGGGAGCGCGTCACTCGCGGAGCATCGGGGGGTATCACGGCGCTGGGCACCGCGGGCGGCGTGGCGGGAGCGGTGGCGATCGCGGCACTGGCCTTCGCGGTGGAACCCCGGGGCGTGGCCCCGGGGTCAGCCGTCCTGGTGGGGGCCGGCTTCGCAGGTATGGCGGCGGACTCGCTGCTGGGAGCGACCTTGCAGGGACTGTACGAATGCCCGGCGTGCGGCGCGCGCTCCGAGCGGCGTGACACCGTGTGCCACGCGCCGGTGCGGCTCATCAGGGGCAGGCGATGGCTGGACAACGACGGCGTGAATCTCACGGCCACACTGGTCGGCGCAGCGGTTGCCGCGCTCGGCGCGCGGTTCTCTTCGTGATCGCCGCCCCGACGGCCCGCGGGCTCCTCCTTCTCGCGGAGCTAACCGGGAAAAGGTGACGAAGGTCTG
>Ga0209377_1002081_pt1 | contig 13161 bp, 12 predicted proteins | sample GraSoiAngelo_141_FD_185898 | JGI IMG/M metagenome (GOLD analysis project Ga0209377, IMG submission 185898) | Grasslands soil microbial communities from the Angelo Coastal Reserve, California, USA - 14_0929_12_40cm (SPAdes) (version 2) | ecosystem: Environmental > Terrestrial > Soil > Grasslands ...
CGTGACGCCCCACGCCTTCGTGCAGCTGCTGACCTATATGTATCGCCATCCCAAGCGCGCGCCGTTTCTCGTCGCGCTCCCGCACGCCCAGCAGCGCGGCTCGCTGCAACGCCGCTTCCAGGGAACGCCCCTCGAAGGTCGCGTGCTCGCGAAAACCGGATCGATCAATCGGGTGAACACGCTGTCGGGCTACATCGAGAAAGCAAACGGGCGGGTCATCACATTCTCGATTCAGGCGAACGCGCACAACGTGCCCACGCGTCAGATGCTAGCCCAAATAGATTCGCTTGTTGTGCAACTTGCACGATAACCGTGTAGCCATTTCGGAACGTGCTTGGCGCTTCAGTCGTCCTTCTGTCCGAACAACGCCATGTTCGATGAATGCCCGGGCATGACCTTCGCCGCGGGATTCAAGAAGTGCGCAATCTGGTTGACGGCAATACAGGCCTCTGAGAACCCCGTCGCGATGAGTTTGAGCTTCCCCGGATAGGTGGTGATATCCCCGGCCGCATAGATGCCGGGGATGTTCGTTTCCATGGTCTGCGCCACCTTGATGTCGCCCTTCTCGATCTCGAGCCCCCATTCGGCGATCGCGCCGAGTGAGGAGATGAAGCCGAGCTGGGGAATCACGCAGTCCATCGCCAACGTCTCCTCTTCTTTCGTCTTGCTATTGACGATCGTCACCCGCTCGATCCTGCTGGACCCGCCGATATCCTTGAGCTCCCAAAATGTCCGGAGCTCCATCTTGCCGGCCGCCGCCAGCGCCTGGACTTGATCGACCGTCGCCTGATGCGCGCGGAAGCCGTCGCGGCGGTGAATCATGACGATCGATTTCGCGATCCCCTGGAGGTTCACCGCCCAGTCGAAGGCCGAGTCGCCGCCGCCCACGATGAGGATCCGCTTGCCGGCGAACACCTGCGGGTTCAGCACGCGGTCATGCAGCCCTTTGTCGTTCCACCGATCGGCGTCTTTGAGCGGGAGTTTGCGCGGCGTGAAGGCGCCGATCCCGCCGGCGATCAGGACGGTGCGCGAGGGATACTCGTCCGTGTCGGTGGCGATCGTGAACTGGGGCTTGCCGTTCTCCTCGCCCCTCCGCAGCCCGGCGACTTTCTCGCCGAGCCGGACCTGTGGCTTCCACTGGAGGCCCTGCTCCGCCAGCGCCTTGACCAGGTCCTTGGCAAGGATCTTCGGGAAGCCGGCGACGTCGAAGATGTATTTCTCGGGATACAACGCGGTGAGCTGTCCGCCGACCTGATCGAGATTGTCGATCAAGCGGTGCGAAGTGCCGCGCATGCCGGCGTAGAACGCGGCGAACAGACCCGTCGGGCCCGCTCCAATGATCGTGATATCTTTCGCGTCTTGCATCGCGCGAACGCTAGCGTCCTACTCGGTCTCGGGCTACTGGCTTGCGCCAGCGGGGGGGGGGGCGCGAGAGGCCACGGCGCGGCGCTCGGATGGAGCCTGGGCGGCGAAGCGCACGTCTTCGTCGCGGACGATCGCTTTGCCCGCGACTTCTACCGCGAGCTGACGGGCTCCGGTCGGCTGCAGGATACCCTCGCAGAGCGTCCGCTCATCGCGGTGGAGCCGCGCGCCGTGCGCGGCGCGACGGTGCTTTCGGCCCGCGGCGCGGCGCCCGCGCGGCTCACGCTGGTCCGCTTCCACGCCGCGGAAGCATGTGGGGCCAGGGATCTCGTCACGGAGCTCGTGTTGGCGTTCCCGCCCGGCAGCGGAGCCGGACGCATTACGCCGCCGTCCCACGTTACGGTGGTCGCGCTGCTCGACGTGCCGCCCTTCACGAGCAGCGCGCGTCCTCAAGGCGCGTTGCTCTCCCGCGTGAACGCGCTCGAGCTTGTCCGGCAGGTCGCGCAGCGCGCCGAGACGCATGGGACGTTGCTCAGCTCGTTTACGCTGGACCCGGACAAGGCAGCGGACGCCGGCGAAGTCATCACCGTGAGCAAGGGCCGATATGCGGTGGGATTTCGCGCCCGCTTTCTCGTCGGCGGAGACGACACGCTCCTCGTCACCGGCGTCGCACTCACCGACGCCGGGGCCCGCAACCTCCGCTGGGTGATGCGGCCGGTGCGTTCTCGACTCACGAATGGCATGATGTCATCAGGCAGCGGCGCGAGCCGTTATTCGCTCCGCGGCGCCGTGGCCGGCGAGGGTAATGGAATGCTCCTCGTACTCGATGAGATCGCCGACGTTTCGCCGCGCGATTCCCGCGCCACCGCCGTCGATCCCGAGACCGGGCATGTCGTGGCCGCGCAGCCGCTCGCGCTCCGTTGCCCCTAACGGTACGTTCGGCGCGTGAAGATCTACACCAAAACCGGTGATGAAGGCGAAACCGGTCTCTTTGGCGGCGAGCGCGTGCCGAAAGACGATGCGCGCGTGCGGGCGTACGGCGAAGTCGACGAAGCGAATGCCGCCATTGGCCTCGCGGTATCGCTCGAGCCCACCGGCTTCGAATCAGCGCTGCTGCAAACGATCCAACGCGACCTGTTCACGATCGGCGCCGAGTTGGCAACACCCGATCCATCCAAACTCGGGAAGGCGCTCGCGCGCAGCGGCTCCGCGATCGGGCCTTCGGAGGTCGGCGCGCTCGAAGACGTCATCGATACCCACGACGCACGACTGAAACCGCTCAAGAACTTCATTTTGCCGGGTGGCACACCCAAGGCCGCGGCGTTCCACCTGGCGCGCACCGTCTGTCGCCGCGCCGAGCGCGCCGTGGTGTCCCTGGCGCGCGCGCAACCGATCAACCCGGCGATCCTTCACTATCTCAACCGGCTCTCCGATCTGCTGTTCGTGCTGGCTCGCGCCGTCAACGCCCAAGCCGGTAAAGCGGATGTGACGTGGTGACGGTCCGCGTCCCGCTCCGGGAGCAGCGGGATGCGTCCTACGACATCCTCATCGGCTCGGGTCTGGTCCGCGAGCTGGACAAGATCCTGGCCCGCGAGTGCCCGGCAGCGGCGTACGCGATCATCTCGGATACGCACGTCGGCAAGCTCTATGGAGAATCGCTCGCGACAGAGCTGTCAGGTGCCGGGTTTCAGGTAGAGCTCTTCACCTTTCCGACCGGTGAGTGGAACAAGACCCGCGACACATGGGCTTCGCTGTCTGATCGGATGCTCGCGGCGCATTTCGGCCGCGACTGCGCCGTCATCGCACTCGGCGGCGGCGTCGTGAACGACATCGGCGGATTCGTCGCGGCGACCTACCTGCGCGGCGTGCCGCTCGTCCAGGTCCCCACGTCACTGCTGGCGATGATCGATTCGTCGATCGGGGGGAAGACAGGCGTGGATGTGCCCGCCGGCAAGAACCTGCTGGGCGCATTTCATCAGCCGCGCGTCGTCGTCGCCGATCTCGACCTGCTGGGCTCGCTCTCGAGCGTGCAGCTCTCGGCGGGTCTCGCGGAGGCGGTGAAGCACGGTGTGATCGCCGACGCCGAATACTTCACGTTTCTCGAGCGCGAGTACGCCGCGATCTTCGCGAAGGACGCGCGCGCCCTGGAGCGCGTCGTGCAACGCTCGGTCGAGATCAAAGCCCACGTGGTCGCCGAGGACGAGCGCGAGGCAGGCAAGCGCGCGATCCTCAATTTCGGCCACACGATCGGGCATGCGATCGAGGCGACGTCACAGTACGAGGTGCTGCATGGCGAAGCCGTGGCGATCGGGATGGTGTACGAGTCGCGTCTGGCGCAAACCCTGGGCATAGCGGCGCCAGGAACGGCGGAACGCGTCGCCACGGTGCTCGAACGGTTACATTTGCCACTCGAGCGGCCCGATGAGAGCCGCGTGGATGACCTGATCGAGGCAATGCGGGGTGACAAGAAGGTGCGGGCGGGGGCAATCCGCCTGGCCCTGCCCAACCAGATCGGAGTTCCGCACGGAAACGATGCGGCGGGCTGGACGGTCGCGGTCGACGAATCATCGCTACGTCAAGTTCTGGTCAACAGATAGCCCACATTCCTTTCCACCTCTCCACATGCCAGATTTCATCCTTCGGATGGAGTCCGTGTCACACTGGAGCGGGTCACCCACCCGCCATTTTCCACAGAAAGTGTGGATAGTGGACAAACTTCGGAATCACCATAGGTCTAACAATTTGTGATGTGGAAAACTGCGGTGATTTGCACCAAATGGCAGGAAGTCCTATATTGGCGCGTGTTTAGTTGGCCTCTTTGGCGGCAAGTCACGCCCGTTTCCACACACAACATGGGTTCGGGGAGTCCTCTGCATGGCTAGGTCGACCAACGGCAAGGCTAAGGCCTTTTTCCGTACTACTCCCTCCGGCGCTTTCGACCAGTACCTGCAAGACATCCAGAAGTTACCCCTCATCAAAGATCCAGCAGAAGAACGACGTCTCGCTCGTCGCGTGCAACGCGGCGATGAAAAAGCCGCCGAGCGTCTCGTCACTGCCAACCTCCGTTTCGTCATCTCCTACGTCAAAAAATATCAGGGCCATGGACTCGATCTCTCGGAGCTCGTCGCGATCGGCAACGAGGGACTGCTCAAGGCCGTCAAGAAATTCGATCCCGACCAGGGCGTAAAATTCATTTCGTACGCGGTGTGGTGGGTGCGGCAGGCGGTGTTGAAGGCGCTCGCCGAGCAGACGCGGAGCGTGCGTATCCCGCTGAATCAAAACTCGCAGCTCATCCGCATGAGTCGCACCGAGACGTATCTGTCACAAGAGCTCGGTCGCGAACCCACCGATAATGAAATCGCGCAAGCGTTGGAAGATTCAGTCGAGAACGTGCGCACCGCACGTCGTATGACGGCGGCGGAGCTGTCGCTCGACGCGCCGGTCGATCGGACCGATAAGGATGCGGCGACGCTGGGCGAACGGTTCGCGGGCCAGGAAGGCGGCGAGATCGAGGAGCGCACCGACGGCAAGCTGATGCGCGAATTCATCGATCGCATTTTCCAGAAGTACCTGACGCCGCGCGAGCGCAAGATCCTCTATCTCTACTACGGTCTCGAAGAGGGCAGCGAGGCGATGACGCTCGAGAAGATCGGCGCGCTGATGGGCGTCACCCGTGAGAGAATTCGGCAGATCAGAGAACGCGCGTTCGAGAAGCTGCGCGAGTCGCCAGATGGGAAGGCGCTCAAGGGATTCTGGCGAGCGGCGTAGACGCGAGAAGAGAGAGGATCTGAGGGGCCAGGAAGACAACTTCCTGGCCCCTCTTCGTTGGGCGGCTACTATATAGTATGCCCGCGCCCAGTCCACTTGCCCGCGACCTCGCCGCCATTGTTGGCGCCAAGCACGTGCGCGAAGCGCTCGCAGCGCGCGTGACGTACGCGATGGATGGACTGCCGACGCACCGCCGCGTTCCCGACCTCGTCGTTCTCCCGGGCACTCGCGAAGAACTGATCGCCGTCGTGCGCCTGCTCGCCGCGCTCGACGTGCCGTTCGTGCCGCGTGGCGCTGGAACGGGACTGTCGGGCGGTGCGCTCGCCGGCGAGGGTACGGTGCTCATCGTGCTGACGCGATTGAACCGGATCGTGCGCATCGATCGCGCCAACCGCCTCGCCGTCGTCGAGCCGGGCGTCGTGAACGCGAAGCTCACCGCCGCCACCAAGCCTCTCGGATTGCATTACGCCCCGGATCCCTCGAGCCAAACGGCATGCACGATCGGCGGCAACGTGGCCGAGAATGCCGGCGGCCCGCACTGCCTGAAGTACGGCGTCACCGCGAATCACATCCTGGCACTCGAAGTCCTGCTCGCCGACGGCTCGCTCGTAGAGCTCGGCAGTCCGGGCGGGGAGACGTGGGGACCCGACCTCGTGGGCGTGTTCGTCGGCTCGGAAGGCAATTTCGGCGTCGCCACGCGCATCACCGTGCGGCTTACACCCGTGCCGCGCGCCGTCAGAACGCTGCTGGCCGACTTCACCAGCATCCGGACCGCCGGCGAGGGCGTCTCGGCGATCATCGCCGCGGGCATCGTTCCCGCCGCGCTCGAGATGATGGATCAGTCGTGCATCCGCGCCGTGGAGGACTCGGTGTACGCGGCCGGCTATCCGCGCGATGCGGCGGCGGTTCTCCTCGTCGAAATCGACGGCCGGAATGCCGATGCGGTCGTGGCGGAGGCCGATGCGGTCGCCGATCTGCTGCGGACCGCGGGCGCCAGAACTGTGAGAACCGCGGCCAGCGAGGCCGAGCGTGAGCGGCTGTGGCAAGGACGCAAGAAAGCGTTCGGTGCCATGGGCCGTCTGTCGCGCGATCTTGTGGTACAGGACGCCGTCGTGCCCCGCTCCGCTCTGCCCGACGTGCTCGAAACCATCTACGGGATCGCGCAGCGCTACGGTCTGGTGGTCAGCAACGTGTTTCACGCCGGCGACGGCAACCTCCATCCCAACATTTCCTTCGATGCAACCGATCCCGCACTCAAGCAGCGCGTCGAAGCCGCGAGCGCCGAGATCATGTCGACGTGCATCGCCGCAGGCGGTACGATTACGGGCGAACATGGGGTGGGTCTCGACAAACTGCGGTACATGCCGTTGATCTTTGATGCGGAATCGTTGGGAGCGATGCAGGCTCTGCGTCGCGTGTTCGATCCGGAGGAACGGGTAAACCCAGGCAAGGTGGTACCGGTGCATGCGTGCCGTGAGTGGGCTTCCTTGGCGAGAGCGTCATGACCATTCTCGAAAAGGTTACCGCACTGTTGGGTGAAGGCGCCGTCCTCGAGGCCGGCACCGACCGCGTGCCCCGCTTCGCTCCGGGATCGCCGGACGCGGTCGCGCTGCTGCTCGGCACCGCCCACCAGGAGGGATGGCGCGTTCGCATCGAAGGGGCCGGCACGTGGCTCCAGAGCGACGCCCCCGCCGACCTCGCCCTCACCACTCGCCGTCTCGACCGGATCCCGGCGATCGAGCCTCCCGATCTCACGGCGACGGCCGAAGCAGGCATCGGGCTCGACCAGCTGCGCCAACAGCTCGCCGACCGCGGCGCCTGGCTCGGCATCGATCCGCCTGGCCTCGCCGGCCGGACGCTGGGCTCGGTCGTCGCAACCGCGTCGGCAGGACCGCTGCGCCACGGCTTCGGTCCCATCAAGGATCACTTGCTCGGCGTCACGTTCGTGACCGGGGACGGCCGCATGGTGCAGAGCGGCGGCCGGGTCATGAAAAACGTCGCGGGCTACGATCTCACGCGGCTGCAGGCGGGAGGGTTCGGCGCGTTCGGCGTCATCGTGCTCGTGCATCTGCGCCTGCGTACCCTGCCGCGAGCGGACGTGACCTACCTGCTCGAAGGCGCGCGCGAGGATCTGACGCAGGTGGGCGAAGACGTCGCCGCCGCGGGCCTGACGCCGGCGGCCCTCGAGCTCGTCTCGCCGGCGCTGGCCCGGCGCGACCGTTGGGTGCTGGGCGTGCGCCTGGCGGGATCGCCCGCGCTGGTCGCGGCCGATGAGGCGGGGCTTGGTGCCGCGAGCGGCGGCGGCCGATTCACGCCGCTGCGCGCCGAAGAGGCGCACGCCTTCTGGATGCGGCTCGCCGAGGGATTCGCCGTGCGGCCTGTGACGTTCCGCATCGGTGGCGTGCCGTCGGCCAGTGACGAGCTGCTCGACTTGCTGCAGCATCAACTCGGCGATGAGTGGATCTCCGCCTCGCCTGCCGCCGGCTCGATCCGCTGGACGGGCGAAGCGAGCATCGACCGGCTGCAGCGGTTGCGCCGCACCCTCGCCGGGCTCGAGGTGCCGCTGACGCTCGAGCGGGCGCCCTGGCCGCTGCGCAGCGCGGTCGGTCATTTCGGGGCCTACCGCGAGGGCGTCGGCCCGCTCGTGACGGGGCTGCGCCGCACGTTCGACCCCGGGGCCGCGCTCGTCGTGGCCACAGAAGGCGAATGAGGGAGGGCAAAGAAGGAAGAGGAGGGTTTGAAGGGCTGGATGCATGCGTGCACTGCGGCTTCTGCCTGCAAGCCTGCCCCACGTTTCTTGCCACCGGAGACGAAGCCGATTCGCCCCGCGGCCGCATCGAGTTGATGCGCGCGCTCGAGCGCGGCGACCTCACCGCCTCTGACCCGGCGCTCGCCTACCACCTCGATCGTTGTCTCGGTTGCCGCGGCTGTGAGCCCGTCTGTCCGTCGGGTGTGCAGTACGGCATCGGCCTCGAAGCCGCACGGCAGCGTATCGCGGAAGCTCGCGGCGTGTCCCGGCTGGCGCGCCTGGCGTTGTGGGCGTTGACGTCGCCGAAGGTGAGTCGAGTCGTGTACTGGTTTGCTCGTGGGTTCCGCGCGACGGGGATCCCGCGGAGACTCGCTGGCTGGGGACGGCTCCGGTTTGCCATGGGGATGCTGGCTGCTACGCAGGGCGGCGAAAGCCGAACCAAGGCGCGGAAAGTCCTTTCGCCGGCTTCGCCCGCATTGTTGTTTCGTGGCTGTGTCCAGCAGGGCCTGTTTTCCCACGTCCACGACGCGACCGTGCGCACCCTGGGCGTGAACGGCTACCAGGTGGGCGAAGTGAAAGGCCAGGTCTGTTGCGGAGCGCTGCATGCCCATGCCGGGCTGCTCGATGAGGCGCGAGCCCTGGCGCGTGTCAACGTCGCGGCGTTCGGGGAGGGTGACGAACCCATCGTCGTGAACAGCGCGGGCTGCGGCGCCCTTATGAAGGAATACGGCCACCTACTGTGCCATGAACAGGGAGAGCGATTCGGTGCGCGAGTGCGCGACGTGACGGAGCTGCTCGCCGGTGACGCCATGCGCGGTCCAATCGGGGGCGCACCGCTGGACATGCACGTCGCGTACGATCCTCCCTGCCATTTGCTGCATGCCCAGGGTGTCGCCGTGCCGCCGCTGAGATTGTTCGCCGCGATTCCGTTGCTCGAGCTGGTGTCCGTGCCAGGCGCGGCTGAGTGCTGCGGCAGTGCGGGCCTGTTCACCTTGCTCGAGCCTGAGATGTCGCGCGCCGTGCTCGCCGCGAAGATCGAGCGGCTGCGTGAAACCGCGCCGCAGGTGGTCGCCACGGGGAATCCGGGCTGTCAGATGCAGATCGGCGCCGGACTCGCGGCGGCCGGCGTCGCCACGCGCGTGCGCCATCCCGTGGAGCTGCTGGACGACGCGTATCGGGCCGCGGGGCGCTACGAATGAGGTTGAACGAGACACCGTGATCGAGGCCGTGCTGTTCGATTTCAACGGCGTGCTGGTGGACGACGAACCGCAGCACTGCGAAGCGCTGCGCCGCGTGTTGGCGAGCGAAGACATCGTGCTGTCACGCGAGGAGTACTACGCCCACTATCTGGGCCTCGACGACCGCACGGGGTTCGTGGAGGCGTACCGCCGGGCGCACCGCACGCTGACGACGGACGTGATCAAGCGCCTCATCGAAACCAAGTCGCGCATCTATCAGCAGCTGATCGAGCAGTCGCTCACGATGGTCTCCGGCGCCGCGGAGTTCGTCCGTGACGCCGGCGAGCGCTATCGCCTCGGCATCGTGTCCGGCGCGTTACGGCATGAGATCGATCTCGTCCTCAGCCACACGACGATCGCGGATCGATTCGAGATCATCGTCGCCGCGGGCGACGTGCAGCGGTCCAAACCGGATCCGGGCGCCTATCTCGCCGCGCACGCGGCATTCAATCGCAAGCGTCCGATAGCGGCTCGCGCGTGCGTGGTGATCGAAGACTCGCTGCCAGGACTCGCGGCGGCGCGCGCCGCCGGCATGCCGTGCGTGATGCTCACGACCAGTCATCCCGCCGACACGCTGCGACAGCGTGGCGCGGCACTCGTGTGGGACTCGCTAACTGGTCACACTGCTGCGGAGCTGGCCGCGTTGTGAGCGAGCTCTTCCCCACCGTCCCGCCACCGACGGTCACCCGGCTCGAACCGCAGGACGTGCCCGCCGAGGTGGTCGATCGGCTGCGCGCGGGCGCGATCGTCGCGACTGCCGACGTGGGCGTCGTCGACCTGGAAGGACCCGGCACAGGCGCCGTGACGTGCTTCCAGGGACTCCTGACGAGCGATATCGAGAAACCGGGCGACGGCGCGTTTGTGTACGGGGCGCTGCTCACCCCCAAAGGCATGATCGTGGTGGATGGGTGGGCTGCGCGACTGGGGTCGCGCGTGCGGTTCACCGTACCCGCCGAGGGTCGCGAACGCGCGCTGGCAATCTTGCAGCGGTCAGTCCCGCCGCGACTGGCGCGCTCCACGGACCGCACGGCGGACACCGCGGTTCTCCGCGTGGCCGGCGATCACGCCGTCGCGGTAATGGGTGCCGCCGGGCTGCCGGTGCCGCCCAGTTCCAATCGCGCAATCGACGCGAAGGTCGGGACCGTTCTGATCGAAGTCGCCCGGACCGCCGAGCAGCCAGCCTTCGTCTTTCAGATCACGATGGCGGCCGATCAGCGCGACACCGTGCTGCAACGACTCGCCGGTGCGGGCGCGTACCGCGCGAGTTCCGCGGCGCTCGAACTGACCCGCATTCTCGCGGGGTGGCCCCGTCTCTCGTCGGAGGTCGACGAGAAGACGATCCCGCAGGAAGTGCGGTTCGACGAAATCGGCGGGGTGTCATACACCAAGGGCTGCTACACAGGCCAGGAGACGGTGAGCCGGCTGCATTTTCGGGGGCACGCCAATCGCCAGCTGCGCGGCCTCCACTTCGAGACGGACCATCCGGCGGCGCCCGCGAGCGGGTGGAGCGCGGTGACGCACGAGGAAAAAGACGTGGGTCGGGTGACGAGCATGGCCTGGCTCCCGGACGGCGGGGGCTCCCTCCTCGGCCACTGGATCGGACTCGCGATCGTTCGCCGCGAAGTGCCGGTCGGCGCGATGGTGCGCGCGGCCGGGCGGGAAGCGCGCGTCGTGGCATTACCGTTCGCGCTCCCCAGCGTTCGCCCCGCGTGACGCTTCTCGTCACCGGGGGCAGCGGCCTCGTCGGCACGCATGTCCTCGAGGCACTGCGACAGCGAGGGGAACGTCCACGCGCCCTTGTCCGCGACCGGTCACGGGACGTGGTGGAAGCGTTCGGTGCCGAGGCGGTCATCGGAGACGTTACCGACCCGGTGGCGTGGCAACGGGCGTCCGCCGGCGTCCACGTCATCATCCACGCCGCCGCGCTCGTCGCGTCGCACGACTCCCTCGAGGAATTCATGCGCGTCAATGTCGGCGGCACGCGCCTCGCCATCGCGACCGCGCGCCGGACCGGGGCCCGCCTCATTCACATCTCGTCGGTGGCTGTGTACGGACGGACTGCGGTGTTCGAGGCCGGCGTGCGAGGCGTCGCCGAGGACTACGGGTTCCGGCCACTGCCTGACAGAGATTTCTACGCTCGCAGCAAGCGGGCGACGGAGCAGGTCCTGGAGGAGGAAGCGCGCGGAGACCTGTCGGTCATCGCGATTCGGCCGAATGTCATCTACGGCGAGCGGGACCTGCTCTTCACCGGCCGCCTCGTCGCACATCTGAAGCGTCGCTTTCTGCCGGAGATCGGTCCTGGGACGAATCATCTCTCGTGCGTCTACGCCGGCAACGTTGCCGCGGCGGTTCTCGCGGCGCTCGACGCGCCGGTCAAGCCGGGTTTTCGGGCTTACAACGTGACGCGTGATGCGCGGCCACTCCTCACGCAGCGTGAGTTCTTTCAGACGTTCGCCACAGCACTGGGTGTGAGGCCGGTACGCGTGCCCGTGCCCGCTCCGCTGATCCGCGGCGGCGTCGTAGCCTGGAGCGCCTTGATGCGCCTCCTGATGCCGGGTCGCTACACCGCGCTCGGGAATGCCGCAATGTCGTTTATTCTCGGAGAGAACCCCTACTCGACCGAGCGCATAGAGCGGGAGCTCGGATGGTCCCCACCGATCGACACGCGCACGGCCATCGCACGCTCGGTGACGCGACAATCCGGTTCTTGGAGGAGGGGGAGCTCGCGGTAAAACCAGAGCCCGGGGGGGCGGCCCCGGGCTCGATCTACGCGACGACAGCGCGTCGCTTACGGCTTCCGCGCCGGAGCCTTCTTCGCGGGGGCAGGGGCGTGCGCGGGGGCGGGGGCGGGGGCGGGGGCCATGTGCGCCTTCGCCGTATCGCCCATCATGTGCGTGGTGTCGCCGGGCGCCATCTTCATCGAGTCGGCCATTCGCGTCGTGGTGTCAGCAGCCATGCCGGCATTGCTGTTCTGCGCCTTCTTGCAAGCACCCGCGGCCATGACGACGACCGCCACGGCCAATGCAATGCGCTTCATGCTTTCTCCTGTTAAGGGCCCTGTGGGTCGGAAGAGACGGCGAAACGTACATAGGGGACCTGCACAGTCAAGCAGCGGTAACTTATAGGAATTATGCTCCCTTTCGACCGACGGACATTCCTCGGATGGCTCGCCACACTTCCCGCGCTGCGCCGTGTGCAACGCGAAACGGAACAGCAACCGATAATCGAAGTGCGGCCGACCGCGCTGTTTCAACAACCCGATGGGCGCAAGAACATGGTCCGCGTGACGATCGCGGGACTCGGCGCACCGGCCGCGCGGGCGCGCGTGACCGATCGCCGCGGCGCGCTCGTCGGCACCGCGGGACTCCTCCCGTCACCCGAGAGCACCTCGCTCGGCGGCGAGGTCTGGGTGCCGCTCTCCGAGCCGTCCGACTTTCAGGTCGACGTCGAGGTGGGAAAGGATCGCGTCGCGCGCCGGCGCGTGCGCCTCACCCCGCCGAAGCGCTGGACGCTGTACTGGTTGTCCTCGATTCACACCGACGTCGGCTACACCGATCTCCAGGAGCGCGCGCTCGAGATTCATCGGAGAAATCTCGACGCCGCGCTCGCGCGGCTCACGACCAATCGCGACTTTCGCTTTACCGCCGAGTGCGCGCTGCAGGTGTTGTCGTTCCTCGAGAACCGGTCGGCTGACGCGGGTGACGCGCTGCTGCAGGCGATTCGCGACGGCAAGGTCGCCTGGCACGTGCTGTTCGCAAACATGCTCACCGGCCTGCTCGATCACGAGACGTTTGCGCGGCTCGTGTGGCCCGCCGGCAAACTCGCGCGCGAGCGCGGGCTGACGTTCTCGACCGCGCAGATCACCGATGTGCCGGGACAGGCCTGGACATTCCCGACGCTGCTTGCGGCAAGCGGCGTGAAGTACCTGGCGAGTGGCGCGAATCCCGAGCGCGCCGTGCCGCTGCTGCCATCGACGCCGGCGGGTGAGGGGGGGGGCACCGGCTACCCGCAGCTCTACTACTGGGAGGGTCCGGACGGCAGTCG
>Ga0209377_1002085_pt1 | contig 13153 bp, 13 predicted proteins | sample GraSoiAngelo_141_FD_185898 | JGI IMG/M metagenome (GOLD analysis project Ga0209377, IMG submission 185898) | Grasslands soil microbial communities from the Angelo Coastal Reserve, California, USA - 14_0929_12_40cm (SPAdes) (version 2) | ecosystem: Environmental > Terrestrial > Soil > Grasslands ...
AAGTAAAACAGCTTTCCCAAGTCGCCGCCCTGCACCAGCGCCCGCAGCCGCTCCACCGCTGGGTGAAAGACCAATAGATGGCCCGCCACAACCGGGACGTGAGCGGCGACGGCGGCGCGCGCCACCGCTTCAGCCTCGGGGACGCTCAACGCGAATGGCTTCTCGACGAGGCACGGCTTGCCCGCCGCGATGCATTGCCGGGCGAGCGGCGCGTGGGTGGCCGCGGGCGACGCGATCACGACGGCGTCCACCCGGCCGAGCAGGTCCGCCGCGTCGGCGGTGATGTGCGCTCCCGGATACTGGCGCGCCAGCCGCTCTCGGACCTTGGGGTCGGTGTCGCACACCGCCGTAAGCTCGCCTTCCGCCAGCGCCGCCGCGGTGCGGACGTGGTTCTTCCCCCACATCCCGGCGCCGATCACGCCGAGCCTGAGGCGACTCACCGGTAAAAGCCCCGGATCGTCTCGATGACGTAGTCGAGCTGCGCGCGCTCGAGCTCCGGGTACACCGGCAGCGACAGCACCTCTCGGCAGGCCCGCTCGGCTTCGGGGAGCCGGCCCGGAGCATAGCCGAGATGGCTGAAGCAGTTCTGGAGGTGCAACGGGACCGGATAGTAGATCGCGCTGCCGATGCCCTTGGCCTTCAAGTGCGCCTGCAGCTCGTCGCGTCGCTCGACGCGCGCCGTGTACTGATGGAAGATGTGCTCGTTCGCGGGATCGATGACCGGCGGCTTCACCTGCGGCAGGCCGGCGAGAGCCCGGGAGTAATAGTCCGCGTGCTCGCGGCGCTGGGCCGACCACGCCGCGAGGTGCGGCAGCTTGGCGAGCAGCACGGCGGCCTGGAGGCTGTCGAGCCGCGAATTGATGCCGACCTCGTCGTGATGGTACTGCTTGGCGCCGCCATGCAGCCGCAGCCGGCGCAGCCGATCGGCGAGACCGTCGTCCGAGGTGACGATCATCCCGCCGTCGCCCCACGCCCCGAGGTTCTTGCTCGGAAAGAAGGAATAGCCGGTCGCCCACCCCAGCTCTCCGGCCATGCGCCACTCGCCGTCGATGCTGCGGCGCGCCCCGATCGCCTGCGCCGCGTCTTCGACGAGCTTCACGCCGCGCGTGGCGACGAACGGCAGCAGCCGCTCCATCACCGCCATCTGGCCGTACAAGTGGACCGGGACGATCGCCCGGGTGCGCGCCGTGAGGGCGCGCCCCACCGCGGCGGGATCGATGTTGAAGGTGTCCGGGTCGATGTCCACGAACACCGGCGTGCCGCCGGCGTTGTGAATGGCGCCCGCCGTGGCGAAGAAGGTGAAGGGGGTCGTGATGACCTCGTCTCCGGGCTGCAAGCCCAGCCCTTTCAGCGGCAAGAGCAACGCGTCCGTCCCGCTGGCGCACGCGATCGCGTGCTGCGCGTGGGACAGCCGCGCCACCTGCGCCTCGAGCTGCGGCACGACGGGGCCCATCACGAACTGCTGGGACTCGATCACCGCCTGGACGGCGGGCAGGATCTCGTCCTTGATGACGCGGTACTGGGCGACGAGGTCGAGCAGCGGCACGTTCACGGCGTCCGCACCTTGCTCGGCGGGGCGACCGGGCGGAGGCTGCCGTCGGACTCCTCGTACGTCGTGCCGCACCGCGGACACACGAGCCTGCCGGCCGCGGGGAGGGGCGGAAGCCGCTCGCCGCACTGGCACATCCAGCCGACCCGCCGCGCGGGCACGCCCACCATGAGCGCGTAGGCCGGAACGTCGGAGGTTACCACGGCGCCCGCGCCGATGAAGGCGTACTCGCCGAGCGTCACGCCGCACACGATCGTCGCGTTGGCGCCGATCGAGCTGCCGCGCCGCACCAGGGTCGCCTGGTACTCGTGCTTGCGGGGCACATGGCTCCGCGGGTTGAGCACGTTGGTGAAGACGCACGAGGGCCCGCAGAACACGTCATCCTCGAGCGTGACGCCCTCGTAGATCGAGACGTTGTTCTGGATCTTGACGTTGTTGCCGATTCGGGTGCCGGGCATGACGACCACGTTCTGCCCGAGGTTGCAGCGCTCGCCGATCACGGCGCCGGCCATCACGTGGCAGAAGTGCCAGATCTTCGTGCCCCGGCCGATCCGCGCGCCCTCGTCGACGTAACTCGATTCATGGACGAAGTACTCCGCCATCTAGGCTCCCCCCCCTCCCCCCGCTCCGATCACCTTGACCTCGAGCTCCAGCTCCACTCCGGTGCGCTTGGCGACGGTCTTCCGCACGTGCTCGATCACCTTGAGGACGTCGCTCGCCGTGGCGGTCCCCGTGTTCACGATGTAGTTCGCGTGCATCGGCGACACCTGCGCCCCGCCGATCGTGAAGCCCTTCAGGCCGCACTCGTCGATCAGCATCCCCGCGGTGCGCGTGCCGCTCGGGTTCTTGAACACCGAGCCGCAGCACGGCTGGTCGAACGGCGTGCCGGCTTTGCGCCACCGGAACAGCCGCCCCTGCACTTCCTTGAGCTTGGCCGGCGGCTCCTCGATCAACGCCAGCTTCGCCTCCAGCACCACCACGTTCCCGAGGTTCGAGGCGCGGTACTTGAAGGAGATCTGCTTGCGCGGGACCTGGCGGATCTTGCCGCGCGCGTCCATCACCGTGCATTCGGTGAGGACCTCGGCGAATTCGGCGCCGTGGGCGCCGGCGTTCATGTACACGCCGCCGCCGACCGTGCCCGGAATCCCGATAAAGCGCTCCACTCCGGCGAAGCCGGCCTCCGCGGTGCGCCGGGCGAGGAGCGGCGTCGGCAGCCCCGCGCCCACGATGGCCGTGGCGCCTTTCATCTCGAACTTGTCGATCCCCTTCCCCAGGCGGATCACGACGCCCGGGAAGCCGGCGTCCTTGACGAGGAGGTTGGAGCCGAGGCCCAGCACGAGCCACGGCAGGCCGCGGCTCGCCGCCAGCTCGAGCGCCTTGACCACGTCGTCGATCTCGGCCGGCATCACGAGATAGCGCGCGGGCCCACCGATGCGGTACGTCGTGTAGCGCGCCAGCGGCTCGTTCTCGAGCACGCGGCCGCGCAGCTTGACCTTCGGCGGCGGGGGTGGCGCGGTCGACTTGGCCGCGGGCTTCGCCTTCGCGCCGGCGGAGGGCGCCGCGCGCTTCGCTACGCCCGCACCGCCGGCGTGCGGCTTGCCGCCCTTGCGGCCGGCGACGGCTTTTCGACGGTCGTTTTTTCGTGCCATTCCTGGAGACTCCTGACGCTGCCGGTTCGGCTGCGTAGCGCGATGATCGCGTCGCATGCGGCGCTCGCCGCCGACATCGTCGTCGTGTACGGCACGCGGTGCATCAGCGCCGCGCGCCGTATCGCGTAGTCGTCGGCCTGCGTGAACTTCCCGAGCGGCGTGTTGATCAACAGTTGTACCTCGCCCGACACGATCAGGTCGATCGCATTGGGCCGCCCCTCGTGCACCTTGGCCACCTGCTCGGCCGGAATCCCCCGCGCCCGCAGGTATCGCTCGGTACCCGACGTCGCGACGATCCGGAAGCCCAGCTCGTGAAACCGCCGCACGATCGGCACGACGGTCGGCTTGTCCGAGTCGTTCACCGTCACGAAGATCGCCCCCTCGAGCGGCAGGCTGCCGTCCGCGGCGATCTGCGCCTTGGCGAACGCCATCCCGAAGCTGTCCGCCAGCCCCATCACCTCGCCCGTGGAGCGCATCTCCGGGCCCAGGATGGTATCGACCCCGGGCAGCTTCGTGAAGGGGAACACCGCCTCCTTCACCGCGACCCCGGGGAGCGGAAGGTCATCGGGAACGCCCAGTTCGTCCAGGGTGCGCCCGGTCATCACGGCGGCCGCCAGCCGGGCGAGGGATACGCCGGTGGCCTTGCTGACGAACGGCACCGTGCGAGAGCCCCGGGGATTCACCTCCAGCACGTGGACCACCCCGTCCTTGATGGCGTATTGTACGTTGATCAGTCCCACCACCCCCAGCGCCTCGGCGAACGCCTTGGTGTAGCGTCGCATCTCCTCCACCTGGCGATCCCCGATGAGATAGGGCGGGAGCACGCAGGCCGAATCGCCCGAGTGCACCCCGGCGTCCTCGATGTGCTGCATCACGCCGCCGATCACCACGCGGCGGCCGTCGGCGATGGCGTCCACGTCTCCCTCGAACGCATCCTCGAGGAAGCGGTCGATCAGCACGGGATGCTCGGGGGCGACGCGCGCCGCCTTCTCGAAGTAGTCGCGCAGCGAGCCCTCGTCGTACACGATCTCCATCGCCCGCCCCCCCAGCACATAGGAGGGGCGCACCAGCACCGGGAAGCCGATGCGCTGCGCCACGGCGACCGCCTCGGCCACCGAGCGCGCCGTGCCGTTAGCGGGCTGGGTGACGCCGAGCCGCCGGGCGAGCCCCTCGAACCGCTCCCGGTCCTCCGCCACGTCGATCGAGTCGGGCGGCGTGCCGAGGATCGGCACCCCCGCCGCCTCGAGCGGCTTGGTGAGCCGGAGCGGCGTCTGGCCGCCGAACTGGACGACGACGCCCTTGGGGCGCTCCCACCGTACGATCTCGAGCACGTCTTCGAGCGTGAGCGGCTCGAAGTACAGCTTGTCCGAGATGTCGAAGTCGGTGGAGACGGTCTCGGGGTTCGAGTTGATCATGATCGTCTTGTAGCCGAGCTCACGGAACGCAAGCCCGGCGCGCACGCAGCAGTAGTCGAACTCGACGCCCTGGCCGATGCGGTTGGGCCCGCTCCCCAGGATCACGATTCCCGCGTCGCCGAGCGGCTGCGACTCGTTCTCCTCGTCGTAGGAACTGTACAGGTACGGCGTGGCCGACGGGAATTCGCCCGCGCACGTGTCCACGGTCTTGTACACGGGATGGACGCCGAGCCGCCAGCGCTCCTCACGGACCGCGTGCTCCGTGCCACCGCGCAGCGCCGCGAGCTGGTAGTCCGAGAACCCCATGCGCTTCATGCGCCGCAGCTCCGGCGCCCCGACCCGCTCCAGCCCCCCGAACCACTGTTCCGCCGCGAGCAGTTCGTCCATCTGATAGAGGAACCAAGGATCGATCCCGGTCGCCTGCGAGATCGCCTCGACCGACAGCCCCGCCCCGAGCGCCCGCTTGATCTGGAAGATCCGCTCCGGGGTGGGGGTGCGAAGGGCCACTCGCAGGTCCTCCGCGGAATCGCTCGTCAGGCGATCGTCGGCGAGCGTCCGGCCCGCCACCCATCCGGGCCGATCCGCCTCGAGCGCGCGCAGGCCCTTCTGGAACGCCTCCTTGAAGGTGCGGCCGATCGCCATGGTCTCGCCCACGGACTTCATCTGGGTGGTGAGGCGGTAGTCCGCCGTGGGGAACTTCTCGAACGCGAACCGGGGCACCTTCACCACGACGTAGTCGAGCACGGGCTCGAACGAGGCCGGCGTCGTCTTGGTGATGTCGTTGGGCAGCTCGTCGAGCGTGTAGCCCACGGCGAGCTTGGTCCCGATGCGGGCGATCGGGAACCCGGTGGCCTTGGACGCGAGCGCCGAGGAGCGCGACACGCGCGGGTTCATCTCGATCACCAGCATCTCGCCGTCGGCCGGGTTGACGGCGAACTGGATGTTGCAGCCGCCCGCCTCGACGCCGATCTCGCGGATGATCGCGATCGCCGCATCGCGCATGCGCTGGTACTCGCGGTCGGTGAGCGTCATCGCGGGCGCGACCGTGATCGAGTCCCCGGTGTGCACGCCCATCGGGTCGAGATTCTCGATCGAGCACACGATGACGACGTTGTCGCGCCGGTCGCGCATCACTTCCAGCTCGAACTCCTTCCAGCCGAGCACCGAGCGCTCGATCAGCGTGCTGTGCACCGGCGACAGCTCGAGCGCCCGTTCGACCAGCTCCTCGAACTCGGCACGGTTGTAGGCGACGCCGCCGCCCGTTCCCCCCAGCGTGAACGAGGGCCGCAGGATCGCGGGATAGCCCGTCTCGACGACTTCGTCCAGCGCGTCGGCCAGACTGGCGACGGTGCGCCCCACAGGTGTCGCGAGGCCGATGCGGCCCATCGCGGCGGCGAACTCGGCCCGGTCCTCCGCCATCTGGATGGCGCGCGCGTTCGCCCCGATCAGCTCCACACCACACCGCTCCAGCGTGCCATCGCGCGCCAGCGCCATCGCCACGTTGAGCGCCGTCTGGCCACCCATCGTGGGCAGCAGCGCGTCAGGGCGCTCGCGCTCGATCACCTTGCGCACCCACTCCGGCGTCACCGGCTCGATGTAGGTGCGGTCGGCGAGCTCGGGATCGGTCATGATCGTCGCCGGATTGGAGTTGACGAGCACGACGGTGTACCCCTCCTCCTTGAGGGCCTTGACCGCCTGCGTGCCAGAATAGTCGAACTCCGCGCCCTGCCCGATCACGATCGGGCCGGAGCCGAGGAGCAAGATCCGCTGGAGGTCAGTCCGCTTGGGCACTGAGCACCTCCCGCAACGTGTCCTCGAGCGAGCAGCGCGGCGCCCATCCGGTGAGCGCGCGCAGCTTCCCGGCGTCCCCCACGAGATGGGGAATGTCGGCGGGTCGCATCAGATCGGGATCGGCCTCGGGGATCACCCGCACGCCCACGAGTCCCGCGAGCTTGAACAACAGCTCCTCGAGGGAGAGTCCCTGCCCCGAGGCGACGTTGTAGACCTCGCCCGGCTGTGCGCGCGCCAGCAACCGCACGTAGGCGTCCACCACGTCGCGCACGTGGAGGAATTCCCGCACGGGCTCCAGGTTGCCGACCTTCACAACGGGCGCACCTGTCCGCTGCGCCAGCTTGAGGCGCTGCGCCAGGCTCGGGACGACGAAGCGCGCGTCCTGGCCGGGGCCGGTGTGCGCGAAGGGGCGTGCCACCACGACCCGCAGACCGACACGCCGCCACGCCACGAGCGCCGCGAGCTCCGCTCCGGCCTTGCTGGCCGCGTAGGGGGAGCAGGGCGCCACCGGGTCGGTCTCGCGCCGCGGTCCGAGCGGTGGCGCGCCACAGCCGTACACCTCGCTCGTCGAGATCACGAGCACGAGTGGGTCGCCGCGGCCGGCAGCCTTGCGATCCGCGATCACCTGGACGAGCCGCGCCGTGCCGCCCGCGTTCACCGCCCAGGCGTACCCGGGATCGCGCGCCGCCTCGAGGCCCGACGAGACCGCGGCGAGATGGACCACGGCGTCGTAGGCCTGATCCGCGCAGCGGCGCACCGACTCCTGATCGGTGAGCTCGAGCGGCAGCCAGCGCACCGCGTCACGCTCGTCCGGGGTGAGGTCCCATCCCACAGGCGCCGGAGGCTCGGCCTGCCCCGGTCGCGCGGCGCCGAACACCTCCCGCCCGTCATCGAGCAGGCGGCGCACCAACCAGCGCCCCACGAACCCGTCGGCACCCGTCACCAGGACCCTCACGCCACCCGCTCCAAGTCGGCGTCCACCATCTTCCGCACCAGCTGCTCGAAAGTGGTCTGCGGCGTCCACCCGAGCTCGCGCTTCGCCTTCGCCGCGTCGGCCTGCAGCGTCTCGACCTCGGCGGGCCGGACGAAGCGGGAATCGACCTTCACGTAGCGCTGCCACTCGAGCCCCACGTGCGCGAACGCGGCCTGGCACAGCTCGCGCACCGAGTGCGTCTGTCCCGTGCCCACCACGTAGTCGCTGGGCTGCCGCTGCTGCAGCATGCGCCACATCGCGTCCACGTAGTCGCCCGCGAACCCCCAATCGCGCCGCGCCTCGAGGTTGCCGAGCCGCAGCTCGCGCTCCTTCCCCTTCACGATGCGCGCGACGCCGTGCGTCACCTTGCGGGTGACGAACTCGAGCCCGCGCCGCGGCGACTCGTGATTGAAGAGGATGCCGCTCGCCGCGAACAAGCCGTAGGACTCCCGGTAGTTCACCGTGATCCAGTGTCCGTACACTTTCGCCACGCCGTAGGGGGACCGGGGGTAGAAGGCGGTCGTCTCGCGCTGCGGCGTCTCCTGCGCCTTGCCGAACATCTCGGACGTGCTCGCCTGGTAGAACCGGGCCGTGGGGTGCGCCAGGCGAACCGCCTCGAGCAGTCGCGTGACGCCGAGCGCGGTGAACTCGCCCGTGAGCACCGGTTGGCTCCACGAGGTCGGCACGAAGCTCTGGGCGGCGAGGTTGTAGACCTCGTCGGGCTTGGCATCGCGCACGACGGACGTGAGCGAGTGCTGGTCGAGGAGGTCCGCCGGCACGATATGGACGCGATCGAGCAGGTGCCCGATCCGCTCGTACGAGTCGTGCGACGTGCGGCGCACCACGCCGACCACTTCGTAGCCCTTGGCGAGCAGCAGCTCGGCCAAATACGAGCCGTCCTGTCCGGTGATCCCGGTGACCAGCGCGGTGCGGCGGGATTGTCCCGAGCGGGTGGGCGGTGTAGCTTTAGCCCGCGTTTTCTGAGCGCTCATTCCTCGGTCGGATGGATTCCATGGCTCGAGTGTGCGACATCTGTGGCAAGGGCCCCGTCGTGGGGCACAACGTCAGCCACGCGAACAATAAAACGAACCGGCGCTGGTACCCGAACCTGCAACGCGTGCGAGCCGTCGTAAACGGCACGACGCGGCGGTTGCGGGTGTGCACGCGCTGCCTCAAGTCGAACCGCGTCACGAAGGCGGCCTAACGAAAAGGGGGACCCAGGGTCCCCCTCGCCGTCTCGCTGTCCCCCGCCCTCCGCCCCCGCCGCGCCGTCACTCACCCAGCAATTCGATCCGAGCCACCTCGGCGCCGTCGCCCGAGCGATGGCCCAGCTTGATGATGCGCGTGTACCCGCCGGGGCGCGCGGCGAAGCGCGGCCCGAGATCCTTGAACAGCCGTGTGGTGACTGCCTTGTCCTTGAGGCGCCGCTCCACCAGTCGGCGGGCGTGCAGGTCACCGCGCCGCGCCAGCGTGATCAGGCGCTCGGCGTAGGGTCGCAGCTCCTTCGCCTTCGCCTCCGTGGTCACGATACGGTCGTGCTGGAACAGGCTGGTGGCGAGGTTGGCGAGCAGCGCCCCCCGTCCCCGCCGTCCCCGTCCCACCCGTCCCCCCCGCGCCCCCCAACTCCTCCGGCTCCGCCTCGCTCGTCTGGGTCTGCGGCGCCAGGCCGGGGTCGGTCACGCTGAGCTCGCCCTCCGTCTCTTCGAACTTCATCCCGAAGTTGAGTCCTTCACGGCGCAACAGGTCGGCGATCTCGCCCAGCGCCTTCTCCCCCACGTTCTTCACTTTGAGCAAGTCTTCCTCGCGGTACTCCACGAGGTCGCCCAGGGTGCGGATGTTCGAATTCTTGAGCGAGTTCACCGAGCGCACCGACAGCCCCACGTCGTCGATCGATCGCGCCAACAGCTCGCGCAGTCGACCAGTGGCCGCGCCGCCGTTTCCGGCGGGCTGGGCCGCGACCATCGGCACCTTGCCGAAGTCGACGAAGAAGCGGAAGTGCTCCTGCGCCAGTGCGGCCGCGTACGCCACGGCGTCCTCGGGCGAGATGGTGCCGTTCGTCTCGACCGTGAGGGTGAGGCGATCGTAGTCGGTGCGCTGGCCGACGCGCGTCTCCGCCACCGTGAAGTTGGCGCGCCGCACCGGATTGTAGATCGAGTCGATGCGCACCACGTCGACCGGCATCGTGCGATCGACGGGATGCTGCTCGGCCTCGACGTAACCGCGGCCCTTGTTCACGTACAGCTCACCCGCCACGTCGCGATCGTCCTGCAGCGTGAAGAGGAGCTGATCGGGGTTCACGATCGTCACCGCGCCGTGCGCCTCGATGTCGCGGGCATAGACGGCCCCCGCCCTATCGCGCTTGATGTGCAGCACCGCATCGTCCACGTCGGGCGCGAGCACCAGCGTCAGCTGCTTCAGCCGCTGGATGATCTGATGCACGTCCTCGACCACGCCCGGGATCGTCTGGTGCTCGTGGACCACGCCGTCGAGGCGGAACGCCCACACGGCCGCGCCCCGTAGCGACGACAGCAGCATGCGGCGCAGCGAATTTCCCAGGGTGTAGCCGTAGCCCCGCTCGAGCGGCTGGAGGCGGAACTCGGCGGCGTTGGGATTGTCTTCCCGCTTGGTCATCTCGACCAAATGGGGGCGGACCAGCCCGGTCAAATCAAGAGTCGTGATCACTTGGAATAGAGCTCGACGATTAACTGTTCTTGCGCGGCGATCGGAATGGCATCGCGGGTCGGCCGTTGCGTCATCTTGCCGAGCACCTTCTCGGTATCCACCTGAATCCAGGACACGGGCTGCCCGCGGCCGAACTGCTCGAGCGCGTGCTTCACCAACACCAACTCGCGGCTCGCTTCGGCTACCTTCACCTCGTCGCCCGGGCGCACCCGGTAGGACGGCACGTCCACGGTGCGGCCGTTCACCTGGATGTGCCGATGCCCCACGAGCTGGCGGGCCTGCTTGCGTGACACCGCGAAGCCCATGCGGTAGACGAGGTTGTCCAGCCGGCTCTCGAGTGCCACGAGCAGCGCTTCGCCAGTGACGCCCGGCTCCTTGAGCACGCGGTCGAAGATGTTGCGGAACTGGCGCTCCGAGAGACCGTAGATCCGCTTCACCTTCTGCTTCTCACGCAACTGCCGCGCATAGTCCGACGCCTTGCGCCGCCGGCCGGACGATTGGCCGTGCTGGCCGGGCGCGTAGGCGCGGCGCTCCACCGCGCACTTCTCGGTGAGGCAGCGCGTCCCCTTGAGGAACAGTTTCGTGCCCTCGCGGCGGCACAACCTGCAGACGGGCCCGGTGTAGCGCGCCATCGCTCACACCCGCCGTTTCTTGGGCGGGCGGCAGCCGTTGTGCGGGATCGGCGTCACGTCGCGGATCGAGCGGATCTGCAGACCCGCCGTGGCGAGCGCCTGGATCGCCGATTCGCGGCCGGACCCGGGCCCCTGCACGCGCACGTGCACACGGCGTACGCCCAGATTGAGCGCCTCGCGCGCCGCCTGCTCGGCGGCCACCGTGGCCGCGAACGGCGTCGACTTCTTCGAGCCCTGGAACCCGGCCTTGCCGGAAGAGCCCCAGGTGATGGCATTCCCTTGCATGTCCGTGATCGTGATCAGCGTATTGTTGAACGTCGCCGTGATGTGGGCGATGCCCTCGGCCTCGACCACCTTCTTGGCGCGCTTCGCGCCCCCCGCGCCCCCGGCGCCCCCGGCGCCCCCGGCGCCCCCGGTGCCCCCGGTGCCCCCAGTGCTCCCCGTGCTCCCCGTGCTCCCCGTGCTCCCCGTGCTCCCGGCGCTCCCGGTGCCCCCGGTGCCCCCGGTGCCCCCGGTGCCCCCGGTGCCCCCGGTGCCCCCGGTGCCCCCGGCTGCCGCTGGTTTCGGTTGTGCCATTTATTTCTTGAGCAAGGGCTTTTTCTTGCCCGCGATGGCGCGCCGCGGCCCCTTCTTGGTGCGCGCATTGGTATGGGTGCGCTGGCCGCGCACCGGCAGGCCCTTGCGATGCCGCGAGCCGCGATACGTCCCGATGTCCATCAGCCGCTTGATGTTCATCGCGACTTCGGTGCGGAGCGCGCCCTCGACCTTGTAGTCCCGCTCGATCACCTGCCGCAACCGTGCGACTTCGGCGTCGCGCAGGTCGCGCACGCGCGCGTCGGGACTGACGCCCGTCTCCTCCAGAATCTTTCTCGAATTCGCGAGGCCGATGCCGTAGATGTACGGAAGGGCGTACTGGATTTTCTTGTCGCGCGGGAGATCCACACCGGCAATACGCGCCATGCCCTAGCCCTGCCGCTGCTTGTGCTTCGGGCTGCGCTTGCAGATGACGCGGATGACCCCCCGCCGCCTGATCACCCGGCAATGCTCGCAGATCGGTTTAACGCTGGTCCGAACCTTCAAGTCGGTCGCTCCAGAAAAAAAAATCCAATTGAATCGTGAATTGTAGACGGGGCCGTAAGTTCGCGCAAGGGGCGAGATTACGGGGCACTCCGCAGCTCGGTGAGGACCCACGCGGCGCCGACCCGCTGGAAGCCGAGAAAGATCGTTTCGCGCCGCAGGTCGGTCGTGCCCGCCACCACGTAGCGCCGTTCCAGCTCGGCGTACCCGCGGCCCGGCTCCACTTCCCGCACGGCGCTCACCGTGAGGCCCCGTTCCACGGCGGTGCGGAGATGGCGGCGCAGCAGCTCCACCGCCTGCGACCGCTCCACCGGGGCGGACGGATCAGCGCCGGGCATCTGGAACACGACGCCAGCACTTTGACCGACAATGGCTTGCGCGTCATGGCCGAGCCACGCCTGACGCGTGCGCTCGGCCGCCTCGGGGAGGGACCCCTGTGCCGCGCCCGCCGCCCCGGCGAGGCTGCAGCCGGCAAGCAGGGCGACGGTCCCGAGCCATCGTGTCATACGCTTTCCACCAAGCGCTGGTACACCCCAGCGGGGTCCGCGGCCCGCGTGATGGGCCGGCCCACCACGAGGTGCGTCGCCCCGCGCCGCACCGCATCAGCCGCGGGGATGGTGCGCGCTTGATCCCCGGCCGCTTCCCCCGGCGCCCGGATTCCGGGCACGGCGATGAGCGGTCCCGGGCCGAGCGCCTCGCGCAGCAGCACGAGCTCATGCCCGGACGCCACCACGCCGGCGAGCCCGACGGCGAGCGCCAGGCGCGCGAGACGCTCGGCTTCGAAGCCCAGATCCGGCACGCCGCGTCCCACGACGCGCTCGAAGTCCCCCGCCTCGTGCGAGGTGAGCACGGTGACCCCGAGCAGCGCCACATCGCCCGCCGCCGCTCTGGCCGCGGCGAGCATCGCCGGCCCGCCCAGCGTGTGCACGGTGGCCATCGCGACGCCCAGATCGCGCGCCGCTTCCACGGCACCGGCGACGGTGCTCGGAATGTCGTGCCACTTGAGATCGAGCAGCACGCGCACGCCTCGCGCCGCGAACTCGCGCAGCAGCGCCGGTCCCTCTCGCACGTACAGCACCGACCCGATCTTCACACAGCGCAGCGCGGGCAGCCGGCCCGCGAGGGCGAGCGCCTCGCGACCGTTCGCGAGATCGAGCGCGACGACGAGCTCAGCCACGAGCGAGCTCGCGCGCGACGCGTCCGGGAACGCGCGGATCCGCCAGCGCCGCGGTGCCGATCGCGACTAGCGTCGCCCCGGCGGTGAGGTACTCTTGGACGTCCCGGGCCGTGCGAATCCCACCCACGCCGATCACGGGCATGCCCACGCGAGCGATCACGCGGCGCGTCGCTAGCACGCCGATCGGCAGCAGCGCGGGGCCGCTCAC
>Ga0209377_1002094_pt1 | contig 13114 bp, 10 predicted proteins | sample GraSoiAngelo_141_FD_185898 | JGI IMG/M metagenome (GOLD analysis project Ga0209377, IMG submission 185898) | Grasslands soil microbial communities from the Angelo Coastal Reserve, California, USA - 14_0929_12_40cm (SPAdes) (version 2) | ecosystem: Environmental > Terrestrial > Soil > Grasslands ...
AATCTGATGGCGCTGACCGACTCCACGGCCAGGCTGTCTGACGAGCTAGAGAAGCGCCATCCCGAGATCCAGTGGGAACAGGTGATGTCGCAACTCATGCCTACGATCGAATACAGCTCAAGCAGGTGGCCAACATCGTGGCGAACGATCTCCCCTTGATGCGCCAAGCGATCGATATGGAGTTAGGCCCTAGAGACCGCGATCTTGAGCCCGACCGGTGACGCTCCGCCCCTGGGACGGCGTGCCGGTTTTGTACAGCAACGCCCACGGCAAACAGTGGTGTTCGGGGGCACTCAACGGCACGAAGCGAATTCAGAGCACCATTTCTGAACGGGCCGCAGCGAACTGTTAACCGCAAGGTTCGGGGTTCGAGTCCCCGTCCCGGAGCCAAATCCGTGTGCTGATTCGGCTGAAGCACGACAAAAGCGTCCCGGAGGATGCCTGTCAGCGCTTCGGCTGATGCCTGACAGGTGTCCCGGCTGATACCTGACACTCCGGCGCATGAGGGAGATGAGCGTGGCTGAGCAAAGGTACAAGGCGGTCATGGCTGTAATCGCTGAGGGTCGCACGGTGACACAGGTGGCTCGAGACTGGGACGTTGCCAGACAGACGGTTCACGTTTGGCTCGAGCGCTACGAGGCCGACGGACTGGAGGGCCTGGCCAACCGTTCACATCGGCCAGCGCATTGTCCTCATCAGATACCGGCCGCAGTCGAAGCACAGCTGCTGGAGATGCGACGTGCGAAACCGTTTTGGGGCGCACGACGGCTGGCGCTCGAGTTGGCCCGCAAAGGCGTTCAAGCGGCGCCCTCGAAGTCGGCGGTCTACCGCTCGCTGGTGAGGGCTGGGGTAATCGACCCGCTGCAGCGGCAGCGCCGGCGGGAGAGCTGGAAGCGCTGGGAGCGGGCGGCGCCGATGGAGCTCTGGCAGTTCGATGTTGTCCATGGTTTCCTGCTCGCTGATGGAACCAGCGCCAAGGCGCTGACCGGAATCGACGACCACTCGAGGTTCTGCGTCTCCGCCCGGCTCATGACCAGAGAGCGGACTCAGACCGTCTGCGACGGATTCAGTTCAGCTCTCAAGGCGTATGGCCTTCCAGCCCAGGTCCTGACCGACAACGGCAAGGTCTTCACCGGGCGCTTTGCTCAGCCACCAGTGGAAGTGCTCTTCGACCGGATTTGCCGGGAGAACGGGGTCGACCACATCCTCACCCAACCGCGCTCGCCGACCACAACGGGGAAGATCGAGCGCTTTCACCGCACCCTCAGGGTGGAGTTCAACACCAGGCAGGTGTTCCACAACCTGAAGACCGCACAGGAGGCACTGAATGAGTGGGTGACCTACTACAACACGCAACGTCCGCACCAGGCGCTGGGCGACCTGACACCGGAAAGCCGCTTCAATGCCACTGAGCGGCAGCCAGCGGATCCGCGTACTCCTCGGCCAGAACGCAACGGGGAACAGGGGGTCTGCCGGAGGGTAGCCAGTAACGGCGTTGTCAGCGTCGACTACCAGCAAGTCAGTGTTGGCAGGAACTACGCCGGCGGTTCCTGCGACGTGCTGGTGACCGACGGCCTGCTTCAGTTCTGGGTGGGCAGCGAGTTGCTCAAGACAGTCGCTCGCACGGGCACTGGCGTGGTCCGCAAACTACACGCCAACGGCACTGCGCCGAGGTCTAGGTGAATTGGGAGTGTCGGGTGTCAACCGGGACGCCGCTGTCGGGCATCAACCGGAACAGCACAGGGTGGCACTCCTGTCAGTGATCTCCGTCAGTTTCAGACCGACGGGCTCGCGGTGGCGCTGGTCGCGGTCACTCCCGGTGGGCATGGTTGCGTGTCACCGCTCGCGACGTGCTGAAGACTTGCGCCGGATCGACTGCTCACCGCGGTCGAGGAGCGCCCGTGCGTTGGTGGCCGCGATCCAGTCGCGGTAACGGCTGGGCGGCCATCCCCGCTTGAGGACCAACAGGTCGTAGACGGCCAGCGAGTTGATTGTCCACAGCACGTCCGCAGCCTCATCGATCGACAGCCCCGGTCTGAGCGCACCACGATCCGACAAGAGTCCGGCGATGCTCTTCATCCCATCGAGTCGCTGGGCCTCCAGCTGAGTCCAGACCCGCGCCAGCTCGGTGTCGGTTGTGGCTGCCTCGATGAGCACCCGATGCAAGGGACCCGCCCGTGCGTGGATCCCCGGTTGGGTGCTGGCGTGGAGCTCGAGCATGCGGCGCGGATCCTGCTCCTCAATCATCGCCTTGATGGCAGGACGCTCCTCGACGGGGACCATCGCCCGACGGGCGCCCCCCGCAACAGCGGCCTCCACGACCGACTTGAACAGAGCGGCCTTACTGCCGAACGCCCGGTAGATGGTCTCCACCGCCACACCAGCAGCCTTGGCGATGGCGACGATTGTGGTCCCAACGTACCCTTGATCCAAGAAGAGGACGAGCGCGGCGGCGACTATGTCGTTCCGGGTCTGGGCGGCCTGAGCCCGGCGACGCGTGGAGTCGTAGTGCCCGCGGGGCTTGACAGATTCTGTATTCGATGGAATACTCATGGCTCCAATCCAGACTCGTTCCCTCCAATCATATGGGAAACGAGGGGACTGTCCGGAGGCACACGGCTCGAGGAGGGCGCCCCGAAAGGGAACCTCGAGGACATCAAGGAGGGTCCGATGGTGGCAGTGGTGGTTCGCGAGAGAGGAGAGGCGGAGCACGTGCAGGGAAGTCGCGATCACCTCGAGGCCAACGTTCTGCCCAGGGTGAGGCAGGTGCCCGGGATCGTCTCAGGGCTCTTTATGACAGATGAAGCGGGACGCACGTTAAACGTGCTCATGTTTGATAGCGAGGAAGCTGCGCGAGCTGCTCTGGGTCCAATACAGAATGCCCCGCGGCCCGGATTCCTCCGCTTCGAGGACGCAACGCTGCACAAAGTTCTGGTCCACTTCTGATCCGGAATCTTTATGACAGGCTGGTTGACGGTATCAAGTGCATCGAGCGGCCGGATTCGGGAGCACCAAAGCTATCCCGCCGAGAACGAGCGTTGCTCTCGAGAAGTTGCCCAGCCGGCTACGTACGCGAGCCTGCCTCAGGGTCCGTCGGTCGCCGCGCCTTCACATGACGATGCGTTAAGCGCGATTGTGTCGCCCGGGATCACGGGCGAATGGTTCTTTTTCTGTAACTGCGGGGGCACCAATCCGGGGTCAGGTCGCGCGGGCTGCGCTGAAGGTGTGGATCGCCTCTTCCAGGACGGGCAGCGCCCGCTCGACCATCGCGTCCGAAGCGGTGAGAGAGAGCCGGAAATGTCCCGGGCGCTCGAACGCTTCTCCCGGAAGCGTGTAGATCCGTCGCTCGGCAAGCCAATCGCAGAACTCTGTTGCGTCCGAGATGGGAGTCCGCGGAAACAGATAGAACCCGGCCTCAGGCGAGGCGAGCGAATAACCCATGCGCCGCATCTCCGCGACCATCCGATCTCTTCGACGCTCGATCGCCGGGATGTCGATGGTCAGCTTCTCGAGCTCCGGCATCGCTCGCTGCATGACCGTGTCGGGGACCGTGCCACTGGCCAGCGACGCGGCCATGAGCACGAATCGGAGTTGCTCCCGTCCCGGCATCGACGGAGGCATGGCCGAGTAGCCCGCGCGTTGACTGGGTGCCAGCAGAGTCTTTGAGTAGCTGTGAAGCATGAACGTCGCCCCATAGAAGCGCCCGGGCGTGATCATCTGCCGGCCGTCGAAAAGAATGCGCGCATACGCCTCGTCACTCAGCAGATAGATGCGCCGTCCGATCCGTGCCGACGCCTTTTCGAGAACCAAGGCGAGGTTCCGCAGCTGGTCCTCTGGATAAATGCGGCCGCTGGGGTTGTGCGGCGTGTTCACGATCACAGCTCGTGTGCGCGGGGTGATCGCTTGCTCGACAGCATCGGGGTCGAGGCTGAAATCGGCCTCGCTGAGCGGGACTCTGACAGGCTCCGCGGACGCCGCCAGCACCATGGCTTCGTAGAAGAACCATGGCGGCGACATCATCACAACCTGGTCGCCGGGATCGATCAGCGCATGCATCAGAAGGGCAAGGCCCGAGCTGGCGCCGCGGGTCAGGACGATGTCCTGGGGGTCGAGCTCCAGGCCCAGCCTCTCGCCGAGCGCCGACGCCACGGCCGTCGTGGCCGGCCCCCAGGGAGGGCCGTAGCCGTAGTACGAAGGGGAATCCGGCACCACCGCTCGCTGCAGCGCGTCGATGTACTCGGGCATCGCCATCTCCTGGGGATTGCCGGCGAGGAAATCGCACGCGTCAGGGTGAGCGAGGTCGCGCGGCTGCATGAGAAAGCGCAAGACCGAGGCGGCTGATCCGAGAGAGCTGGCGGCGTGTCGGGCGACGTCGAGGTGCTTACCGGCGAACAGGTCCATTGCCGCGAAGGTTAATCCGTCAGCCGGTCCAGTTCGTCCCGGGCACCGGCAGGTACGGCAGAGGGTCTGTCACCAGGTCGTTCACCCGCAGCTCGAAGTGGACGTGGGGCCCGGTCGAGTAGCCGGTCGAGCCTTCGAGGCCGATGAGCTGGCCGCGCACGACCTTCTGGCCGGCCGCGGCGTTGGTCTGCAGCAGGTGGCCGTACAGCGTGGCGATGCCGCCGCCGTGAGCAATGATCACGTAGTTGCCGTAACCAATCGCGCTGTGTCCCACGGCGACGACGACGCCGTCGGCCGCGGCCACCACGGCGGTGCCCAGTGGCGCTGACAGGTCAACGCCGGTGTGGAAGTGCTTGTATGGGCCGAGCGGCGGTTCGAGCGCGAAGGTTGTGGGACCGAATCCCTGCGTGACCTGGAACTTGACCATGGGCCACGACAGCGAAAGCCCTGAGATCGTCTTTCCGAGAGGAAGAGCGTGGCTGACGATGGCCAGGCCGGTGCCAACCTCGGCCTGCGCCCAGGCCGTCTGGTACGAGCGCAGGATCAGGTCCTGCTCCTGGGCTTCGAGAAGCTGGGCGAGGTTGGTGGTGACATCGGCCGGCTGGTTCAGGAGATGGTTCTTGGCGGTCGTCAGCTGCGTCACCAACCCGGTGAGCTGACCGCTGACCACGTCTTGCTGGGCCATGACTTCTTGTAACGAGGTGAGGTTTGCGACCAGCAGATCCCTCGCGTTGGTCTCGCGATCGAGATCGGTCTGCCGCGCGTCGCGGTCGGTACGAAGCTTCGCAAGGTCTGCTTCCAACCGGTCCTGCATCGCATGCGCACGCTGGCCCGCGACCACCGCGTCAGCGGTCGCGATCAACGCCTCCCGCAGGTTGCCTGTCCGCGCGATCAACAGCCAGAACGAGTCGGGCTGCCTGTAGATCGCTCGCGACATGGCCGCCAGCTGCTGCTTCTCCACCTCGATCCTCGCCTCGGTGTCCGCGATCTCGGCATCGAGCCTGGCGATCTCCGCTTCGAGGCTCGCGATGAGAGCTTCTTCCTGAGCGACCTCGGAGCTGAGCGACTGCTCGATGCCTGCGAACTGGTCGAGGGTTGCCGAGAGTCGATGCTGAGCGGTCAGCGCATTGGCGATGTCTCCGCCAAGCCGTGTCTTCAGCGAGTCGTAGGCGGCCTGGTTGGGATCGGTCGTCGCGGCCGGGCACGAAACGCGGCTGCCCGAAGACACGGTCTGACTGGAGCATGACGTGGAATCGGTGGCGCTCGCGCTCGAGACCTGGAGCGTCAGGATGGCGGCGGCGACGGTCGCCGCGCCAAGCGCTCGCCTCACGCGCGGGCCTTGCGGAAACCCAGCATCGCAGTGGCCGTGCCGAGGACAAGCCCGGCAGTGATGACCGCCGCGAGCACGTACTGGACGGACGTGGAGTCGACCCCGGGAAGGAGCTGGAAGTAGACCGTGGACTCGAAGCGGACCGCCAGCAGATACGCAGCGGCGATCAGGGCCGCGGCCAGGGCGCCGGCCAGGGCACCGGTCGTGAGCCCCTCGACCACGAATGGACCACGGAGCATCCAACTCCTCGCCCCAAGCAGCCGAGTGATCGCGACTTCCTGGCGCCTGGAGGCGGCGATGCCACGCATCGAGTTGGCGATGACGACATACGCGACGATCGCAAACAGGAGCACGATCCCGCCCGCGATTCCGCCCGCCACGAGGGCGAAATGGCGCAGGCGCGAGTACGTGTCCGGGTCGTATGAGGTCGGGTAGCTCGGGTCAACGGCCGGGTCGCCAACCACCGAGCTGGCCACCCCCCCGACCTGGGTGACCAGGCGAACCCGGACGTCCATGCTCGCCGGGAAGGGGTTGGTCGAGCTGAGGCTGGCGAGGTTGTCCAAACCGTGACGCTTGCTCGCCTCCGCCAACGCTTGCTCCGGCGAGATCTCGGTCACGGAAACGACACGTGAGTCGGCCGTGAGCTTCGCCTTGAGCGCCGCTACCTCGTCCTGGGTGGCCCCGTCCGCCAGGTAGACGCGGACCATCGACGCCTCGCCGGCTTGATCCATCGCCGCCCTCTCGACCGCGACCCCGACGAGCGCGATCGTTCCGCACAGCATCAGCAGCAGCGCGATGGTGCCGATCACGGGAGTGGTCAGCCGCACGTCTCGACTCCAGCTCCGCAGGCCGCTGAGCAAGACGAGCCGGTAGGCGTTGGCAGTGAAGGCCGCTATGCGCCGCCACAGCGCAAGTTGAGGCGTCTTGGCAGCCCTGTGCGGCCGCGGGCGCGCGGGGATGATGATCCGCCACCACGCTGAGGCAGCCGGCGCAGCGACGGTGTGCCCGTTGCCGTTGGCGTGCCCGTTGCCATTCGAGCTGCCGTTCGCATGTCCATTGCCGTTGAGCAGAGGCCGGCGTGCTCCGTTCGTCATCACCTTGGCGCTGGGCAGGCGCAGGATCCGGCTCGCGGGGAAGGTGTGTCGGTGCGACGCCACGATCACGGTCGTTCCCTTCGCGGCCGCATCCTCGAGCAGCTGCGTGATGATCGCGGCGTTCTCCTCGTCCATCGACGCCAGCGGCTCGTCCGCGAGCAGCACCCGGGGCCGGGTTGCCAGCGCCCGAGCTACCGCCACCCGCTGCCGCTCGCCGGCCGAGAGCTGATGTGGGTACGCCCGGCGGCGATGCGCCAGCTTCACTGATTCGAGAGCTTCGATCGCACGCTGCTTGATCGCGCGGTTCGGGACAAGCGGGTCCCTGACCTGCAGCGCAACCACGATGTTCTCCAGGGCGTTCAGCCGAGGCAGCAGGCGCTGCTCCTGGAAGACGAAGGCGACGTCGCGGCGCAGCCCGCGCAGGCCGCGCCTCCACCTGCGATGCAGGCCACGTCCGCGCACCCACAGCTCACCGGCGTTAGGGCGCAGCTGCCCGTGGACGAGGCGGAGGAGGGTCGTCTTGCCGGAGCCGCTCGGGCCGGTTACCTCGACAAGCTCGCCCTGGGCGACGGTGAGGTTGACGCCTTTGAGGACCGGGTTGCGACCGTACGACTTTGTGACGCCGACGAGCTTGACCGCCGGCGGTGCTTCGAGCTCGCCGTTCGTCCCCGGGCGCTGCCTGGTCGCCGCTTCCTTCTTCGCTCGCACGACCTTCGTGCCGTCGCCGTTTTTGAGCGCGCGAACGCGGCCAGTAGTTGCTGGTCGGCTTCCCACCCTTGGCTCCAGATTAGTTCATGCCAGAGTACAGGGGAAAAGTTAATCCCGCATGGTACGAATGTCCTAAGAACTGGCTGGGACATCGCCTAGGCGCAGCCGCTCAGGTGAAGCGGCGCCGGTGTCACGGCGATCACGAACGCACCACCAGTCGGGGTTGCGAGGACGAGCCGGCTGCCGTCGGGCTCGTCGCTCACGAGCGCACTCACGGCGCCGTCGGTGGTGATCTGGCCGGTCACCTCTCGCGGAACGTAGACGACCGTTGAAGGGTCGCCGGCTTTGCCGCGGGCGTGCATGGTGAAGTGACCGTCGGATGCGTCGTAGTGATAGGTCGCGGCCGGGTCGTCCGTAAGGCGGGGGTAGACCCTCGCCAGCATCCGTTCGCGAGCGACCCGCAGGCATCCGCTCGAGTCGCCGGGCGTCTCGGGTGGCTTGAAGACGCCCCAGGAGGCGCCGCTGCTCTCCTTCCATGGCCAGAACGCAAAGCCCGTGCGGTGCCTCTCCTGTTCGGCGAGCTGCGACTTCAGCAGCGTCCCCTCGTCGCCCGGGGCGCTCCCGAACTCCGACACGAAGAGTGCGGCACGCATGGCTCTGGCCTCGCGCTCGCCCAGTGAGTAGCTCTGGTCGTAACCACCCCACGGATAGCTTTTGCTGGACACGATCTGAGGGGCGAGGTGATCGATCGTGTAGATGTGCGTGTAGGCGTGAAGCGCGAGGACGATATTCGCGTAGGAGCTCACCGGCAGGCCTAGATGCGTCGGGAAGTCGGTCACCTCCCTGAGCAGGCCGGTGTCGAGAAAGATCAGATGGCGTGCGTCATCGGGGCCCAGGTCACGGTACCCGCACGGTGCCGGCATGAAGAATCCCGACCAGCAAGGAAATCCGTCATGGACTCCTGTGATCGCGTCGATGGCCCGTCTATAAAAAGGAAACAGAAGCAGGTCCTCGAATCCCGGAGGCAGGTTCCAGCCCAGGAGCGGCTCGTTGTAGATGCCGTAACCCGCGACGGCCGGGTCGTCACGAAAGCGCTTGGCGATGACGGCGAGGGCGGCGAGGTATTCGTCCTGAATGCCGTCGCGGTCGTACCAGAAGTTGGTGGTCGCTTCCAGGACCGCGGGGTTGATCTCGCGGTTGTTTGCATACACATGGGACGGAAAGCCGTCTGTGAACGTTGCCCATCTGGGGGCTCCGCTGTCATACGAAAGGTTGACCGTCGAATCGCCTGCGCCGACGAAGTGCGAGTAGGCGTTCTGATGCATGTCCACGATCACGTACATCCGGAGCTCTCTAGCCCAGTCAACTATCTGCGCGACGCGGTCGACGTAGGTGGTGTTGAACCTCCCGCGCTCGGGCTCGAGCAGGCTCCACGAGATCGGCAGCCGGATCGAGTTGAAGCCGAGACCCGCCATCGCCTCGAGGTCTTTCCGGCACAGCGGTGGATACTTGCTTGCGCGCGAATTCGCCGGACACTGGCCATTCTCGTAGGCGGACGGTTCGAGGGAAAAGACCGGACCGCTGCCTGGGCCGAACTCGAGCAGCGAGGCCGGGATCGCTCCCTGCAGCAAGACCATGCGGCCCTGTTCGTCTGCGATGTAAGGCGTCGCCCCTGAAGGGTGGGCGACGTGCAGCCATGGCAGCGCGCCGGCCGGTCCGGCGGAGGCGTTGTGCGTACCCAGCGCCACGACCAAGACGACCAGGCCGCCCACCACGCGCCGGATCACGACGCGAGCCACCAGTAAGCGATGCCGACGACAAGCGTGGCGAGCGCGATGACTCCCGCGGTCAGACCGGCCATGGCCCGTGTCGCGCCTCGGAGCTCGCCGCCCGAGGCTCTGATGCGCCGTAAGGAGCGCAAGCCGCTGAAGATTGCGAATGGCGCGAAGACGCCGAACGGCAGCGCGAGCAGACCAAGGACCAGGGCCCTGGTCGCCGCGCGATCCCTCACGGCGTCAGAGGCTTACCAGAGCTTGCCACCGCCCAGGAGTATGTACAGGATCGGGCCGATGCCCCAGAAGAAGCTGATGATGATCCACAGCACCTTGGCCACGCCGCCCATGTCCTTGCGGTTGACGATGTCGACCACCGCGAGCACAAAGGCGATTGGGTGCAAAAAGATCGCCAGCAGCACCTCGACAAGAAACTTGATCAAAGCGTGTCTAGTGTTTCACGACCGCGTGCGATGGGCCGGGGATCCGAGGCCAGCCCCCGGACGGTGCGTACGTCCCATCGGCGGCCTGCTCGTAGCTCGCCTTGATCCGGCCGCGAGCGATGTAAGTGACTGCCTCGAGGAACCGATCCACTTCTTGTTCCGTGTTGTAGGGAGCAAGACTCGCGCGAACCGCACCCGGTAGCGCCTTCCTGCGCCCCGCGGTCACCTCGCCTTCGACCGCGACCACGTCGTCCCTGCTCATGTGGAGCAGATGAAAGACGTAGGGGTTGGCGCAGAAGCATCCATGCCGGACGGCGATCCCCCACTCGTGGCTCAGCGCGGCTGCGACCAGACCGTGATGCAGCTCGTCGACCACAAAGCTGCCAAGCGCCAGTCGGCTGCCGGCGGTGCGGGGTTCGACGCCGCCCAGGACGCTGACACGGGGTATTGCACCCAGGCCTTCGAGCATCCGGCGGCCGAGCGCCACCTCGTATTCGAGCATCTCGTCAAACCCCAGCTCGAGAAGGGTCTCGATCGCGACCCCGAGCGCCACTGCGCCGATGACGTTGGGCGAGCCGGCCTCTTCTCGGTCCGGCAGATCGGCCCAGACGGTGTCGTCCCAGGTCACGATGCTGATCGCGCCTCCACCCATGACCTCAGGGGCGCCGGCGAAGAAGTCACGTGGCGCGACAAGCACTCCGGCGCCGTACGGCGCGTACATCTTGTGTCCGGAGAGCGAGACGAAATCGAGGTGGCCGGGGTCGTCCGCCGGACGCATTTCGATGCGGTGATGCGGGGCCAGCTGCGCGGCGTCGACTGAGATGCGCGCGCCGTAGCGATGCGCCAGCTCCGCCACCTCGTGAAGAGGCGACACGAATCCCGTGACGTTGGAGGCGCCGCACAGAGCGACCAGGCTGATCTTGCCCTCGGCATTTTTCAGTGCATGCTCGATCGCCTCGAGGTCGATGTGGCCGTCGTGCGACAGCCCGACCATCACGTGCCCGCTCCTGTGCCGCCAGGGAAGCAGGTCGGCGTGGTGCTCCATCTCCGTGACCAGAACCTGCCGGCCATCGAGGCGAGCCTCCTCGGCGGCGATCCGGTTCAACGCGTCCGTCGTGCCCTTGACGAAGATCACGACCTGGTTTGTTTCGTCGACGCCGAGAAAATGCGAGACCAGCTCTCGCGCATGCTCGTAGGCCTCGGTGGATAGGCGTGACTTGTAGCCCGTGCCGCGATGCACGCTGGAGTAGAGGTCGGAGAAACCGTTGACCACATCGCGCACCCTGGTCAGCGGTGGCGTGCTGGCGGCGTTGTCGAAGTTGATCCCCGTCACGGTCCCACCACCGAAGAGCGGGACCGGCAGGTCGACTCCGGCGAAGTGCTCGCGCCACTGGCCGGAGTGTGGAGATCCCACGGTCGGCCTAAATCTAACCCCTACTCGCGGGCAGGTCGAGCCTGTATAGCTCACACTAGGATAGGCGTTGTCCATTGTGTTATTGACACGAGGCTCGGCGTGAAGAGCGAGGCGCCGGATTCGAGCCTGGCGGCCCGGGAGCTCAATTTCCTGGTCCGCCTGGCGCAGGCGGCGGCATCGACGCAGCGCCCTGATGAGCTGCTCGAGCTGATCATCCGGGAGACGACCTCCGCCATCGGCACCGACGTCTGCTCTCTCTACCTGTTGACGCCACCTGGCCTGGAGCTGCTGCTCACGGCAACGAACGGTCTCAACGAGAACATGGTCGGCAGGGTCACCATGAAGGTGGGGGAGGGCATCACCGGTTGGGTGGCCGAGTCGCGCCGGCCGGCGGTGGTGCCCGACGTGAGCCAGGAGCCGCACTGGAAGTGGGTGCCAGGCCTGGACGAAGACCGATTCCACTCCATGGCATCCGTGCCGATCGAGTCGGGGCCGCGCCTCGTCGGTGTGCTCAACGTCCAGAGCACCGACAGGCGCGAGTTCAACTCCGGGGACATCGACTTCCTGCGCGCGATCGCGGCCCAGGTGGCGGGGATCCTCGAGCGAAGCGAGCTCCAGCGCCGGACCGAGGTCCAGCTGGCGGAGATCCGCCTTTCGCACGATACGCACGAAAGGTTCACGAAGCTTTCGCTGGATGGGGCGGGCATCCCCTCGATCCTCGAGGTCATCGCCTCGCTGGCGGGGGGCCGCGCCGCCCTGTATTCGGCCGACGGCTACCGGATCCGGGGTATGGGGGAGTCGTCGGATGGCATGCCGGCGCGGATCCAGGTGCCATCGATTGCGGCCGCGCGCGAGGTGAGGATCAGCGCGGGCCGGCCGCCGCGGCCGCTGGACGTGGTGCCGGTTCGCGCCGGGTCAGACATGCTCGGGCTGCTCGCCGTCGGCGTCGACGATGAGACGATCGATGCGGAGGGCCGGCTGCGCGCGCTCGAGCACGGCACGACCGTGCTTGCGGTGGAGCTGTCGAAGGAGCGCGCCGCGGCTGAGGTCGAGCGGAGGCTTCGCGGCGACCTGGTGGAGGAGGTGCTCGCGGGCGGGCTCGAGGCCGACGAGGCGGAACGCGTTGCGCGTCAGGCGGAGCGGCTCGGCCACCGGCTGCCGCAGAAGGCGTGGGTCGTCGTGCTCGAGCCCGACGACGACAAAACGGAAGCAGCATTGGCTGCCCGAGGACAGCAGGACCGTCTCGACGGAGCGCTCAGCGGGCTGGTCCGATCGCGCATGCCCGGAGCCCTCACCCTGGTGCGCTCCGCATCGGCGGTGTTCCTGGTGCCCGACGAGCTGGCCGCCGACCTGCCCGCGGTCGAGAAGCTGGCGAATCAGGTGCTCGCGGCCGCGGCCCCGGTGATGAAGCCAGGCTCGGCCTCGGTCGGTATCGGCAACCTGGCGAATGGTGTCGGCGAGCTGGCGCGCTCGCACGTGGAGGCGCGCCAGGCGCTGCGGCTGACGCGTCGCGCCGGAGGACGCGGGCGAGTCGCTTCTTATCGCTCCCTGGGCGCCTTCCGCCTGCTGCTAGAGGTCCAGAGCCCCGACGCGCTCCGGCGCTTCGTCAACGAGTTGCTCGGTCCGCTGCTCCAATATGCCCAGTCGCGGGACACGCCCCTGCTCGAGACGCTGGAGGCGTTGTCGGCTGCGAGGTGGGTCAGGCGTGCCGCCGCGCGCAACCTCGGCATCCACATCAACTCCATGACCTATCGGGTGGAGCGCATCCAATCCCTGACGGGCCTGCAGCTCGATGACCCTGAGACGCGGGTCGCGATCTCGATTGCGCTTCGTGCTCGAGCGATGCTGGGGATGTAGCGAGGCAGACCCAGTCGGGGGATTGGGCTCGTTTGGCGCCAAACCGCGCCAAACTCAACCAACGCCGAGACTCACGTTTGGGCCAAAAAGCGGGG
>Ga0209377_1002098_pt1 | contig 13075 bp, 14 predicted proteins | sample GraSoiAngelo_141_FD_185898 | JGI IMG/M metagenome (GOLD analysis project Ga0209377, IMG submission 185898) | Grasslands soil microbial communities from the Angelo Coastal Reserve, California, USA - 14_0929_12_40cm (SPAdes) (version 2) | ecosystem: Environmental > Terrestrial > Soil > Grasslands ...
GTGCGGAGGAGATTCTCCGATGCGTCGTCGAGGTCCTCGAGGACCGTATCGAGCACGTACCGCTCCGTCTCGACCGCTCCGGCGTCGAGCCCGCTCGCCGCGAAGAGCTCGAGGGCGAGCGGGTGGCCTCCGGTCGCCGCGACGACTCGAGGCACGTCGGCCGGTTTGAGAGAGGCCCCCCGGGAGGCGAGCAGCTCCGCCGCGGAATCATCGTCGAGGCCTTCGAGGCGGAGTTCGACGACGCGTCCCCGCGCGACGTCGGGTGGTTCGAAGAACGTCGGCTGCGTGCGGCTCGCAACGAGGATTTTCGCATCCGGAGGATGTTCGAAGACCGCTCGGAGGAGGGCGTCGGCGGCGGGGCACGCATGGAGGTCGTCGATCGCGAGGACACAGCCGGACAGGTCTTCCCGGAGGACGGCGACGACCTCGATCGGGTCGTAGGCGGGACGCGTGATGGCCGCCTTCAGCCGCCGGCGATTCTGATGCGCGAGGAAGTCCGCGAACGAACTCAACAGGCCGTGCGCGTCGTCGTGGGCGTACACGCGCCGGAGGAGTTTCGGACGGCGTTCTTCGGCGAGGGCCCGTGCGAGGAGCGCGGACTTGCCGATCCCCGCCACGCCGATCACGACGGCGACGGCCCGCGACCCGGAAGCGAGCCACTCCTCCAAGTAGCGTCGTTCGTCTGCTCGGCCGAAGAACGTGCGGCTCGGGACCGCGGCCGGCTTCGCCGGTTCCGGTCGGGGCATCTCGACGACCTCGGAGACAAGGACCCGCTGCACGGCCTCGGCTTCCCTGAGGCCCGCATGGCGCAACGCATCGATCGCCTCGCCGCCGAGGACCGTCCGACGACCTTCCGGCGCCGACAGCTCGATCGTCCGTGCCCGCGCGTGCTCCCGCATCCGCCGCGAGATCTCTTGGCCCGCCGGCGTCAGCTCGTACACCTTGCGGCGGGAGCGGGCATTGGCGACGTGGGCCATCCGCTCCTGCACCTTCCCGGACGACTTGAGCCGCTTCAGCTCGAGCGCGACGTGCGCGCGGCTCAGGAGGAGCGCCGCCGCGATGCCGTCCTGGGTCATCTCGACCGGGCATTCGTACGAGTCCGCGTGACGCAGAAAACCGGAGAGGTGGACGAGAATCCTCTCTCCCACGGTGACACTGGGCAAGCCCTCCGCCCCTCCATGGCGGATATCGAAGGATCGTTACTTAACCGTGTGGGCGGCGCGTCACGTTTCGGGATTTCTTCCAGGCCGCGGCGCGAACCCTACCGCTCAACGGTCGTGGGAGAGCCGCTTGACGATCGCCGGCAGCTCGCGGAGGTCGTGCGCTTCGGCGTCCGGCGTGGGATCGGCGGGTCCGCGATGAAGGCCCCCGCGGTTCACCCAGACGGTCCGCATCCCGAGTCGCGATGCGCCCTGCACATCGGCCACAAGGGAGTCCCCGACGTGGATCACGTCCTCCGGTCGGACCCGGAGCGACTCGAGGGCCGCCTCGAAGATCCGGGGACGCGGCTTGTACGTCTGCGCGGATTCCGACGTGATAACGGCATCGAATCGCAGGGCATTTCGCTGGAGGATGTCCAGGAGGAATTCGTGGTCTGCATTGGAGACGACGGCGCGCGGCACGCCATCGAGGGTGTCGAGGACCCGCGGGACTTCGGCGTACGCTTTCGCCTCTCGCCAGAGCGCCACGAGCCGGTCCACGTACGGCGCAGGCGATGCGTCGATGGAATATTCGCGGAACGTCTTCGCGAGGCTGTCTTCCGTAATCTCCGCCAAGGTCAGGAACGGCGCGGTCTCCGCCGCGAAGAAGTGCCGATCCCAGGTCGCGAGGAGCCCTTCCGCGTCGAGGCTCGGTCGCTGATCGTCGCACACGGAGCGGGCGATCCGGATCAGCACGTCGCGTCCGGTGTCGATGAGGGTCCCGAACGCGTCGAACGTGATCGCACGGACCATCGCACGTCCCGAGGACACGGTTGCCCTTATCGCTTTCGTCGACGGCCGAAATCGCAGAGGGATCGGATCGGACATTCTTCACAGACGGGATTCGTGCGACGGCAGAGCGTCTTCGCGTGTCGCACGAGGAGGGCGTGGTACTCCTGATAGGTCGCGAGCTCTCGCGGAACATGCTGCTCGAAGAAATTTTGAATCGCTCGGTACTCGCGAGTCCGAAAGAGGCCGATTCGCGTCCCGATGCGTTCCGTATAGGCATCGACGACGAAGACCGGATGTCCGCCGGCGTAGAGGAGGATCGAGTCCGCGGTCTCCGGCCCGACGCCGTCCTGGGCCAGGAGGTCCGCGCGCACCACGTCCGTAGGACGGCCGAAATAGCGCGCCAGGTCGCCATCGCAGCGGTCGAGGAGATGACGACAGAACGCCCGGACGCGCGCCGGCTTCGTGCGGTAGAGGCCCGCGATCCGCACATGCCTCCGGATGACGGGCACGGGCGCCTCCGCCAGCGCCCGGACATCGAGGAGCCCCGCCCTCCTCAGGTTCCGGATGGCGACCTCGACGTTCCGCCAGGATGTCTGCTGCATAAGCAGCGCTCCCACGATTGCTTCGAAGGCCGTCTCGGCGGGCCACCAGTGCTGCGGTCCGTAGTGCCCGAGCAGACGTTGGTAGACGTGTCGCGCCCGATCCATCTCGCGGCGGCCATCACGATTGACGGTTTGAGGGTTGTCTGTGGTGCTACCGACTTTAAGGGACCCCCGGCCATCCGGGCGCGTGAACCCGGTCCCGATGTTCGCCTCAATCGGGGGCGCCGACGAGTTCCTCTTTAGGGCGCTCAACCTCGCCGGCACGAACGCGACCCTGGACGTCATCATGGTCCTGATCACGACGCTCGGGGGCACGTACATCCTCGCCCTCTTCGCGATTCCTCTCTGGTTGCGCGGCCAGCGGGAGGCGACGTTCGACTTCATCCTCATCCTCGTCATCACGATCTTCCTCACGACCGCGATCAAGTACCTCGTGGACCGGTCGCGGCCCTGCGTCGATCCGACGTTCGGGGCCCGGACCCTCCCCGGATACGGCTGCGCGACGGAGCCCGATCCGTCGCTCCCGAGCGGTCACGCATCTCGCGCGTTCGCGCTCGCCGGCCTCGTCGCCTTGCGATTCCGCTGGCGGGCGGGAGGCGCCGCTATGGCGTTCGCCACGCTCGTCGGAGTGAGCCGCGTCTACATGGGCCTCCACTGGCCTTCCGACATCCTCGGCGGGGCGATCGTCGGGATCGGGATCGCGGTCCTCGTCGAGATTGTGAGCCGACGCGTCGTCGTGTACCAACGGATCCGCAAATGGATCGTCGAACTCATCCCGCACTGGCCTCGGCGGAAGTCCGCCTAGGTCTCGCCGAGCAGGCTTTTCGCCTTCCCGAGGGCTTCCTCGACGGCCTTGCCGAACGCCGCGGTCTGTTTCTCCGCCATCGCGACGAAGAACATCTTCCCCGAGACGCCGTGGACGCTCAGGATGCCGCTGTCCGAGGCGACTGAGATCCGATTCGGGGCGTCCATCTTCATCGCGCCGTACATGACCTCGAGGGCCCCGAGCAGGGTCGCCGCCATCGTCGCGAAGTTGTCGACTTGGGTGTCGTCCGGGAGGACCCAGGCCACCGGCACGCCGGAGCGCGAAACGATCGCGGACATCTTGGCGCCCGTCCGGGAGTTGAAATCGGTGAGCAATTTCCGGAGCGCCTCGACGGCCACAGGCACGGGACTCCCTCCGAATCGCCTCGCGATGCAGCCCTCGTTATTTAGCTCTTGTTCCGAGAAAATCGGGGCGACATGCCCTAGAAGAGGACGCCGCCCGAAGGCAGGTAGGAATCGAGCCGGATGATGTCTCGCGCGGCCATCCACGCGGTGAGGAACTCGATTTTCAACCCCGCCTCGAACGCTGCGGTGAGCGCGCCTTCGTTGAGGCCGGGGACCCAGGCGGAAACCGCCTTCATCCCGATTTCATGCGCCTTCGCGATGGCCGCGGACATCAGAGCCGCGCTGAGCGAGGGGTCAAGAACGCCGCCGGGCCCGATTGCACCGTTTCCTTGGATCACGACATAGCCCACAGTCTTGCGGCCCGCCCGCGCGTCAAAGAACCGCGAGCCTTTGACGGTCGTGAGGAAGTGGCGTTGGTCGACGTCGCGGCGGGCCTCCCGGAGTGGACGATCGAATCGTGCCGCCAGGTCGCGTGCCCGCTTCGTCGAGGTCCCCGTGGGTCCGAGTTGTCGTAGCTCGACACCGTTAGCGGTCGACTTCCTCGGCTTGCCCTCGACGTGGTACAGGATCGTCCGCGGGAGCATCCCGAACTTCGCGTACAGCGCCTGGGCGCGCAGGTCGAGGGAGGCCACGACGCACCGGGCGGTGCCGCGCGGGGGACGGGGCGCGTCGAAGGCGCGCGTGAGCACTTGCCGCCCGACCCCGCGGCTCTGCATCCCGGGAAGCGCGAAGAACTGCGCGAGGAAGTGCGTCTTGCCGCGCAAGATCGTGATCGCGTAGCATACGATCCTCCCTTTGACAACAGCGACGTGGAAGCCATCCGGGTCCGTCGCGAGCGCGTGTCGGAGGAACGGGAGGAGATCGCGGACCGGGAAGTTCGGCGGCCGCTGCCCCTGGCGGCGGATCAGGTCCCGAAGGGAGCCGCTGCACAGGCGGGCACAAACGACGAAATCCCTCGGGCGCGCTGGGCGGATGCGGACGTCGAGGGGCGGCTTGACCACAGAGCCGGATGGTCGACTCCATATTAGCGTGTGGCGCGCGGCCCAGCGGTATCAACGGTGGAATCGAGAAGGGGGTCGGTCGAGCGAGTTCAGCGGTGATATAGGACGCTGTAGTACCGGTTCTCCTTCGCGGTGCGCTCGAGCCGCCCGAAGATCGCGAGCTGGTATCCGCACTTCTTGCACTTGTTGTCCTTGTCGAGGTACCAGCCGGTGATGTCGAATCCGTATCGCTTGATCGCGACGGCGCCGCAGCCCGGGCAGTAGGTGTGCTCGAGCGGATGGCCTGAGACGTTCCCGATGTAGACGTACTTCAGGCCTTCCTCCTTCGCGACCGCGCAGTGCTTCTCGAGCGTCTCGACCGGCGTCCAGGGGAACTCCATCATCTTGTAGTCCGGGTGGAACCGCAAGAAATGGATTGGGGTGTCGGGGCCGAGGTTGTCGTAGACCCACTTCGAGAGCTTCCTCGCAGCGTTGAGGTCATCGCCGACCTGCGGGACGATGAGGTCCGTGATCTCGATGTGGATCTTCTTCGTGTCCCGGGTGTCGAGGAGCGTCTGGAAGATCGGATCCGCATTCGGGATGTTGATGTACTTTCGGACGAAATTCGTCTCGCCGGATCCCTTGAAGTCGACCGTGACGCAGTCGAGGAACTTCGGCATCTCGGCGACGGTCTCTGGTGTGTCGTATCCGTTCGACACGAAGATGTTCAGCAGGCCTGCCCTGCGAGCCATCATGCCGATGTCTCGCGCGAATTCGATGAAGATCGTCGGCTGATTGTAGGTGTAGGCGAGACCCTGGCATCCTTGTTCGAGGGTCATGCGAACGACGTCTTGCGGCTCCACCTCGATGCCCTCAACTTTGCGGCGTTGGGAGATATCGCTGTTCTGGCAGTAGCGGCACAGCCAGTTACATCCGGTCGTCGCAATACTGAAGATCTTCGATCCGGGCCGGTAGTGCGACACCGGTTTCTTTTCGATCGGGTCGACGTGGCCCGTGATGATGCGTCCGTACACGTACAACCAGAGCTTGCCCTGGTGAACCCCGCGAATGCCGCACAGGCCAACCTGGCCCTCGCCGATCTTGCAATAGCGGGCACACGCCGTGCACATGATCTTGTTCGTGCCCTCGACCGGCTTCCAGAGCTCGGCGACCTTCCCCGTCGCCTTGCCCGGCGGCTCCCGGACATCGAGAATTTCCGGTTCCGAGATCATCTCTATCGGTACACGGGCCCTATCGGGTTAAAACACTTTGCGAGCGCGTTACCGAATCCCGGAAGAACGGAAGTGTTCCCACCCCTTTGCCAGGAGCGGCTCCCTCCCGGTTTTCGTCACGAGTACGTTGCCCCCGGAGGCCGCGACCTTGCCGATCACCGTGAGCCGTCTTCGGTCTCGAACGGACGAGTCCGAGTACCTCGCGAGCACCGTCGGGATCGCATCCGGCCGAACCGTCGCGAGGAGTTCGTAGTCACCTCCGTAATACAGGACCAGGTCCTTCGCGACCGCGGGCGGCAGGGACGCGAGGCCTTGGTACCGCGGCAACGCGGCCTCGTCGATCTGGTACGAGAGTTTCGTCATCCCCGCCATCTGCGACAGGCTCACCCCAAGGCCATCCGAGAGGTCCATGCAGCTCGTGACCGCGCCGGACTCGGAGAAGAACATGCCGTCGGCGATCCGTGGATACGGCCGCAGGAGTTGGTTCAGCGCCTCGGTCCGCATGCCGGACGACTGTTCGAGCATCTTCGCGGCATGGCCCGCGCGCCCGAGGTCTCCCGTGACGACGATCGCATCGCCGGGTCGCGCACCCGTCCGGAGCAGGATCCGATCTTTCCGCACGCGTCCGAACGCCGTGCCCGCGATCGAGAGGATGTCCGCCTCCTTCGTGTCGCCGCCGAGCACCGCGATCCCGAACTCGCGGACGCATGCCTCCATCCCGGTCGCGAGGCCGCGGAGGAACTCCACCTCGGTATCTGCTGGCATCGAAAAGGCCGCGACGAAGCCGAGAGGTCTCGCACCCGCCGCCGCGATGTCGCTCAGATTCACGGCGGTCGCATACCAGCCGATCTGCGGGGCCGTCGCCCCGGTCGGGATGTGGGTCTTCCGGTTCACGACGTCCGTCGTCACAACGAGATAGTCGTCCCCCCAGTCGACGACGCCGCAGTCGTGTCCCAGGCCGATCGGCTGCCCCCGGTCATAGATCCGCGCGAGGATGTCGATCGCGCCGCGCTCCCCGATGTCCGAGAGCTTCGTCACGGGAGTGGCATAGGGGCTCGCGATAAGAAGGCTACGCGGCTCCGTCGATTGCGCGGGGCCGATGTCACTGGGCCGGTGGTTCCTGAGGCTGCCGTGGTCGGCGGCGAGCCCAGATCGCGACCGCGACGATCCCGACGATCACGGCGACGATCCCGGCGAGCAGGAGGGGATTCCCCAGGAGACCTCCAAGGAATCCGGCGGGGCGGACCGTGATGTTGCCCCAGAGGTTCCCATCTCCGTTGAACCGAGATCGGTACACGAACGTGCCGGTCTGGTTTCCAACCGTGAAGTTGTATTGGAGGTTGGCCCGGAACGTGCCGGAATCGGTGTAGCTCTCGTTCGCGTCGACGGCCGAGTTGTCGTTGTAGTCGATGAACCAGTTGTGGTTTCGTCCATCCAAGGACGTCAGGTTCAATGTGACTTGTTCTCCGACCGCGACCTCGAGGTTCGGACCCGGGCTCGTCAGAGACGTATTCGTGAAGCCCCAGCCCGTGGTCCGATTCGCGTAGAGGTAAGTCGGACTCGCCGCCGCCGTCGCCGGTGTCGCGAATCCGGCCAGAGCGAGCAGGAGGCCCGCGAGCACGACCGCTGCAAACGTTCGTGGATGAATCGTCGGCACCGCATCCCACCCTGGTGCGCCCCACTGGCCTGTCTTGGTGATAAAGGCATCGGCCTGATTAGCTGCGACCTACAAAAACGATCATTGCGGGGAATACAGAACGCACCCCGTTCCCCGAGATGCGCGCAAAGAAAGAAGGCGATGGGCACGGTCGATTCCGCGCCCGGTTCGTTCACTGCGGCGGAGGCGGTGGCGTCCCTGGCTTGCCCATCCGGCGCCAGAAGAACGCGGCGAAGGCGATGACCGCGACGATGATCACGATCACGCCGGCGACGATCAGGACGGTGTTCTCACCGCCCGGCAGCAAGGGGGGCGGCGTCGTCTGCGCGGCCAGAATCGTGATGTTGCCCCACATTGTCGAGAGGTCGTCGCCGGGGCCTCCCGTGCGATCGCTCCGGTAGCGGAACGTCCCGGTCACATTCGAGACGGTGAAGTTCCACAGCAGCGCGGTCCCGAAGTTCGGCGATGTCGGCTCGGCGCCGTTCGAGACGTTGTTCCCATTGTAGTCGATGAACCACCGGTGAGTAAATGCGTCGAGCGAGGTCAGGTTCAACGTGACGTTGTCGCCGACGTGGACGGTCAACGCCGGACCGGGGCTCGTCACGGTCGTATTCGTCAAGCCCCAGCCTCCGGCGCGGCTGCCGAAGAGCGTGAACGAGACGTTGTTGGCGGCCGCGGCCGGCGTCGAGAACGCCGACACGCCGAGGAGGGCGGCCGCGATGCCCAATGCCACAACGAAAGCCATGCGCGGTTTTGACATCACAAGAACCCCATTCCTTCGGCGGCCGATGGAAAGGCCTCCGATTAAAGCATCGGTTGTTTTTTCATTTCCCGCGTCCAGAAAGCGGCACTGGGCCGCAATTGCGGCTCCTTGTCCGCGCCCCGTGGAGTGCCCCTCAGGCGAGGCCCCGCGGACTTCCCCGCACATCGATAGGAGTGCGGTGCGCGGGATTTGAACCCGCCTTATAGCCTTGGCAAGGCTATGTCCTAACCAGACTAGACTAGCACCGCGCGAAAGGGGACGAATGCGAGAGGGTTTGAAAAGATTGCGGGGCACGGAGGAACGCACGACGTGAGGAAGTCGACCGGACCCCTCGCGTCTACGCGCCCACCCCGCCGCTCACGAGGAACGCGATGCCGAAGCCCGCGATCGCGGACGCGAGACCAATGATGGCCATCTGAACGCCGCTTCGCGTCGGTCGACCGACGGTCGTCCTGGCTTTCCACCAGCCGATGAGGAACAGCGTGATCGCGCTGACGACGAGCGACACGGCGATGCCGAGGAGGATGTCCCGGCCGATGACGATGAACGGGATCAGAGGGACGAGCGATCCGAGAATCGCGGCGAGGCCGACGAGGATCGCGCTCCTCCGGGCCTGAGTCTTCCCGACGGGCGCGAGGTTCAACTCATGGGCCATCATGAGCTCCAGCCACGCCTTCGGCTTCGAAGTGATCTTGCTCACCATGTCGAAGATCTCGCGTACCTCGTTCCGTTCGAGGTCGGGCAAGTCTTTCATCTCTTGCCGCTCCCGTTCCACCTCCGCGGCGTAGTGGTCCCGGCGGGCGACCGTCGACGTGTAGGCGACGGCCCCCATCGAGATCGACTCGGCGAACGCGGCCGCGAGGCCGCCCGCGAGGATGATCGCAATCGGGTTCGGGTACCGGTAGGAGGCGATCGCGACCCCGAGGATCACGCCGAGGACGTTGACGAGACCGTCCTGGCTGCCGAGGATGAAGTCGGAGAGGAGGCCGGGCTGCGCGTGCTTCTCCGCGAGGGAGTCCTCCTCGATCTTTCGCCAGAACGCGAAGCGCGTCGCCATGGGCCCGCCACCCTAAGAGCCAGTCGGATTTGACCGTTGCGCCGGGCTCCGAATCATCCGCCAAGTCTCTCTCGCCCCTCGGGGACGAAGGTTTTTCTAAGCACCTCGTGATGGGCGCGCCCGATGGCGGTCGCGGCCCTTCCGTCGCTCCTGACGGAGGTCGAGACCGCGGTTGGCGCCTCCCGGCCCGACGCTGTCGACGCGGCCGTCAAGGCCTTCCGCGCGAAGGCGCCGCCGCTCGAACTCGCCCGCGCCGCGGCCCGCGGCGTCGCCTCGCATTACGATCCCGCCTCCGGGGTCGCGCCGCGGAGCCTCGCGATTCTCGGCGCAGCGGCGAATCTCACCTCCGTGATGGAGCCGCGCTTCCAAGTCCTCCCGGTCCTCCAAGCCATCGCGTATGCCGCGTCGGAGAGGAAGCCGGCGGTCCCCGCGAAACCGCCCTTGGTCGTATCGGGCGAGGTCACGCATCTCGGGCGGTCGTTCCTCTTTGCCGTCCGGGCGGGCGACGTCGCCGAGGCAGAGTCGATCTTCCTCGGGATGGTCGACGAGGACTGGGAGCGCAAGATGGCGGGAGACATGCTCTTCCGCGCGGCGCTCGAGGACATGGGCGAGGGCGGTCGCAAGCTGTTCCTCTCGGTCAAGACGTGGCAGCTCGCGCGCTCGCTTGGCTTCAAGGGGGCCCGCACGATTCTACGCCCTGCCGTCGACTATCTCGTGAAAGGCCCACGGGATCGCACCGCATTCGACACGATCCTCGCGGTCCTCGGGAAGGAGTGGGTCGACCTCGAGGCGCTCTCATCCGGTGGGCGGCCATTGGACGAGCCCGGGCGGAAACGAATGCACCTGATTGTGTCGGCCCCGAGCGATGCGGCTTGCATCGATGCGATCCTCGCGTTGCTTCGGGATGGATATGCGGCCTCCGTCCTCGCGGAAGGGCTTGTGGTCGCGGCGGCCCGAAGGCTCCTGACCGCGAAAGGCTACGACACGGAAGCCGCCCGCCGGCTCTTGTTCGCCCACGCGTCGCGGTTCGTCCTGAATTTCAGCCGGACTGGCGAGCGGCTCTACGCCCTCTTCCAGGCGGCCCTCCGCGTTCGCTCCCCCGAACCGGCGCTCAAACCGGACGTCGACCCGCGGACTCCAGTAGCCAAGCTCGATGTCATTGCGAACCTCGCGTGCCGCGACTCCCCAGCGGCCAACGAGGGCTACAATCTGCTCCTTGCGGACGCGTGCATCACCGAGTACGCCGCGACGAAGGCAGCCCCAATTGTCCTCGCGCTCGCCCGGATGAGCGAGGCGTCTCCGAAGGATCAGGCGGCATACCAGTCGTGGGCCTCCCTGTTCGGGCCGTGATCACTTCTTGCTGAGTTCCTGGCCGATCAGCGCGAAATGGGCGAGGAGCGACTCGATCTGGATCCGCTCGCTGCTCCCCTCCGTGAGGCGGAAGTCCGTCTCCCCAATCCGGTCGAGCAGGCGGACCTTCGACTCGTCGGGAATGTTCAGGTCGAACACCGTCCGGTGGAGCTGCCGGACGATGTCCTCGCCGGACAGGCCGTACTCGATCAACAGCTTGTCGAGGACTTCCCGGGCCCGGAGGAACTCCCCCTCGAGCGCCTTCTCGATGAGGCCCTTCACCTCCTCGGGTCGGACCGTGCTCGAGACCTTGTAGAGCACCTCCGCGTCGACCGTCGACCCGAGGGAGGCGGCGACCTGCAACGCGTTCACGGCCCGCCGCATGTCCCCTTCGGCGACGTAGACCAGGGCCTCCATCCCGTCGTCCGTGATCTTGAGTTTCTCCGACTTCGCGATCCGCCCGATGTATTCGGCGATCGCATCGGGCTTGAGCGGGCGGAAGCGGAACACGGCCGTGCGCGATTGGATCGGCTCGATGAGCCGCGACGAATAGTTCGCGGACAGGATGAATCGGGACGTCTTCGAGTACGTCTCCATCGTTCGGCGCAAGGCCGCCTGCGCGTCCGCCGTGAGGTTGTCGGCCTCGTCGAGGAAGATGATCTTGAAGTTCGACCCGCCGAACGGCGCGATGCGGGCGATCTCCTTGACCTTCGTCCGCACGGTCTCGATGCCGCGCTCGTCGCTGCTGTTCAGTTCGTAATAGTTCTGGCGCCAGTTCTCGCCGAACATGTCGCGGGCCAGCGCGATCGCGGACGTCGTCTTGCCGGTCCCCGCCGGCCCCGCGAACAGGAGATGCGGCAGGTTTCCCGTCTTCGCGTAGGCCTTGAGGCGCTCGACGATCTCCTCCTGGCCGACCACCTCGTCCAGGCTCTTCGGTCGATACTTCTCGACCCAGAGTTCCTTCATCGCCGCCCCAACACGCGGCACATCCGGCGGATGTGTAATAAGCCTTTGGCGGGGGGCGAACCGGAGCTACTCGATGACGACGTTCAGGGCGTTCGCGACGGCGGCGATCGGGTTGATCAGCGTCGTCGTCGCGCCCCCCGCGAACAGGAGGCCGATCGCATGCCGGGCGTCGTCGACGACGAGCGATCCGCTGTCGCCACCGTTCGAAAGGAGATCGCTCACGATCTGCTCCCGGAAGATCGCCGTCGGTCCGCCGTAGTCCACCTCGACGACCGCGTCGATCGCCGTGATGCGTCCTTGTGTGACCCCGGTCGTGCGACCGCTCTTTCGGACTGGCACGCCGATCTCCGGTTCCTTCGTCCCGCGGACGCGGCCGATCCCCAGGATCTCGGGCGTGACGAGCCGCGTCTCGATCGGCTCGGCGACCGCGGCGTCGACGAGGTTCGACGCGCCGCTCGGGAGACGTTTCAGGCCCCAGCCCGCGGCGTGGAGGAGGGGCGCGAAGAGCCGAGCCAGGAAGCGCGCGACCGGCCCGGGCTCTTTGTCCTTGAATTGGATCGGCACGAAATCGGCGAGGCGCGCGATCGTGTCCTGCAAGCGCCCGCCGTCGACGGGCCCGGGTTGCAGGATCGGGTCACCGACCCGGCCCGCGTTCTGGTTCGCGAGGACGTGGTTGTTCGAGAGGATCACGGGCCGTCCGTTCCTCCGGGCGAGGACGCCCAGCGCCGGTCGAATCCGCTTCGTCCGGCCCACGTCGACCGCCTGGGCTGTCTCGAGCGCGTGGAAGCGTCCCGTCTCGACGATGTCCGTCCGGACCCCGCCGAACGCCTTCGGCACGACATCCCGCCGCCTGAGCTCGGCCTCGGGGCGCTTCGCCTCGACGAAGACGACGATGCATCGCTCCTCGGTCTCGCGCCCGCGGATCGACTTGTTGCCGATCGCGACCCCGACCACGTTGGCGCGGGCGAAGATCGCCGCCTCGTTCGCGGCCTTCGCGGCGCGGACGTCGTTCGCTGGCATGACTCAGTCCTTCCGCTCGAACGCGCTGATTTCGAGGAGGCCTTCGCCGAACTTGCCCCCCGCGGTCGTGCCGGCCACCCGGACGACCATGTTCGACACGAAGCCGATGAAGATTCCGATCCCGTAGTACGCGAGGAGGTCCCGCGCGTACAGGAAGGACATCATGCTCACCCCGAACACGATCGCCATGAACGCGGCGAAGGCGCCCCATTGGACCTTGTACCGACGCACCGCGAACAGGAGGAACCACCCCAGGACCGTCCCCATGAGGACGAGCCCCAGTTGGTTGATGTCCATAGCGTTCCCTCGGAGAATGGGCGAAATTCCGGCGATTCCGGATAAAGGAA
>Ga0209377_1002103_pt1 | contig 13039 bp, 12 predicted proteins | sample GraSoiAngelo_141_FD_185898 | JGI IMG/M metagenome (GOLD analysis project Ga0209377, IMG submission 185898) | Grasslands soil microbial communities from the Angelo Coastal Reserve, California, USA - 14_0929_12_40cm (SPAdes) (version 2) | ecosystem: Environmental > Terrestrial > Soil > Grasslands ...
GCTTCCCCGGCGGCACTTCCCAGCGGCCGGACCTCACCATTCGGTCGTAGAAAGGGATCTTGCGCGCGCACGCGAGGAGGAGCGCCATCGTCTGCTCCGCCACCTCCTCGATGCAGTAGGTGGGATTGTTGGTGACGATGATCCCGGCCTGCGTCGCGGCGTCCAGATCGATGGTGTCCACGCCGATTCCGTAGCGGGCGATGATCCGGCACTTGGGCATTTTGCTCATCACGGCGGCGGTGATCGGCCCGGCATAGGTGTTGAGCAGCGCATCGCAGTCTTTCGCCGCGTCGAGGAATTCCTCGGGTTTCTTCGTCTTGAGCGGAACCAGATCGGCCAGCTCGCCCAGCGTCTTCTTCTCCACGTCGAGCGACTCCCAGACATAGTCGGTGATGACCACCTTCGCCTTCACTGCATCCACCTCACCACGCCGGAGACGCCGTCGACCGCGACCGTGGATCCGTCGGGGATGCGCCGCGTCGCGTCGAGCACGCCGAGCACCATGGGGACGCCGCGCTCGCGCGCGAGCGACGCGAGGTGCGAGGTGCTCCCGCCCAGCTCCGCGACCACGCCCGCGACATGCGCGAGCACCGCACCCAGCGCGGGCCCGGCGACGGTGGTCACCAGCACGTCCCCCGGAGCGACGCGCTCGAGCTCGCATTCGCAGCTCACCACCCGGGCGCGTCCCGAGCCAAAGCCGATTCCGGAAGGATGGCCGTCGAGCCGCGGATGCTGCAGCCAGATCTCGTCGGGCACGTTCGCCTCGGCGACGCGCAGCGGCCGTGCCTGGAGCAGCTTGATTCCGGACTCGTCCGCCGCCCACTCGATCTCCACGGGCCCGCCGATCGTCTCCTCGCTCTGTTTCATCAGCAGTCCGAGCTCGGCGACCTGCTCGGGGTCCAGGCAGCGACTGCCCGCGAACGAGCGCGACAGCGCCTTCCTGCCGTGGACGCATGCGACGCCGTGGTAGCTGCGTCCGAGCGCCGATTCCTTGAAGTTACCGTCCCGATCGAGCACGTAGCGGTCGGGCGCGACTTCGCCCTGCGCTACGCCCGATCCCAAGCCCGGGGCCGCGTTGATCACCCTATCGCCTTCGGCGGTGCGCGACAGGCCGCCTCCGGAAACGCGGGCCGCAACGAGCGGCTGAACGACGAGCGCCATCGCGGTGCCCGCCGGATCGAGGCCGTGAGTCGCCATGTAGCGCAGCGCACGCGTAGACCACAGCGACGCCCAGCAGGCGCGCACCGCAACCAGAAACTCCTCCTCGTTCTGCAGGTCCAGGAAACTCTCGAACTGGCCCGCGAAGCTCGAGTCCGCGCGGTCTTCGACCAGCGCGGACGAGCGCACCACTCCGCGTTTCCCGGAGGAAACGATCGCCCGCCACGCGGCGAGCAGCGGTTCGAGCAGCTGCGGCGCGACCGCGCTCTCCATGAGCCCGAGCTTCATGTCGAGCGCGCAGCGCCGCGCGCGCGCGCGGTCCTCCGCCGCGAACACCTCGCGCGCGGTGGCCTCGAGGCCGAGCGCTGCGAGCTGCATTCGATACGCCTCCGCGTCGACGGCATAGCCGCCGGGAGTGGACATTCCCGCGCGCCCGAGCGCGGCGAGATTCGCCGCTTTGGGTCCGAAGCGTAGAGCGTCGGCGGCTTCGGGCGCCGCAAGAGGAACGACGAGGGAATCCATGCGCGCTAGCCCTGCGAATCGATCACCAGCCGCAGGATGCGGCTCGGGTTGCGCTCGTACTCCTCGAAGGCCGCCGCCGCGTCGGTCAGCGGGTACTTGGCGCTGATGAAACCGTTTACGTCCACCGCGCCCGATGCGATCAGCTGGATGCTCGGGTTCATGTCCTGCGGAGTGAGCGCGCGCGAGCCGATGATGCTGATCTCGCCGAAATACAGCGGAAAGGTGGAGAAGCCGCGGACCGTCTCGTGGCTCACCGCGAACGCCGCGAAGCGCCCGCCGGGCCTGAGCATGTCCATCGCTGCCCTCAGCGCTTCCGCGCTGCCCGCCGCGTCGATGACCACGTCGGCGCCCTTCCCTCCCGTGAGGCGCCTCACCTCCTCGACCGATTTCTCCAAGGACGCCTGGATGGCGTGATGCACGCCCATGCGCTCGGCCATGTCGAGCTTCCACTGGGTGCGAGAAATCGCGATGACCGGGGTTGCCCCGGTCAGGACCGCGAGGCGGGCGTGCAGCAGGCCGGCCGTGCCCATGCCCAGAACCACCACCGATTCCGCCGTCGCGACGCCCACGCGGTGCTGCGCGTGGCGCACCGTCGCGAGGGTCTCGATGAGCGTCGCCGCTTCCAGCGGCAGGCGCGGCGGCAGCACGTGGACGTAGCGCGAGGGGAGCTTGACATACTGGGAGAGCGAGCCTTCGATCTCCCGGCCGAACAGGCCGGCGTTGCGGCACAGGTTCCCCGCTCCGCGCACGCACTGGTCGCACGTCCCGCACGTGATGATCGGGTTGATGATGACGTGCTCGCCCGACTTCAGCCCGGTGACGCCCTCGCCGATCGAATCGACGATGCCGGTCGACTCGTGGCCCATCACCACAGGATAGTGCACACCGGGATGCTCCCCGACGTAGATCGAGAGATCGGTATGGCAGACCGCCGTCGCGGCGGTCTCGATGATCACCTCGCCGGCGCCGGGAGCGGGCTTGGCGCGCTCGACGACCGCGAGCTTGCGGGGCGCTTGGAGGAGAGCGGTGCGCAAAGCTGCCTAGCGCCCCGCGAGCGTCGAGTAGCCCGGCATGGGATCGACCACGGTGATCTGCTCGACCGGGAAGTTGGAAATGATCTCGATCTTGTCCTTGTGGACGATCAGCATCTCTTCGATGCGCACGCCCCACTCGAACTTCTTGCCGTGCTGGGTCTCGAGCGCGAACACCATGCCTTCCTTGATCTCGATCGGGTGGTCGAGAGACCAGATGCGCGAAATGACCGGCTGGTCGTATTGCGCGAGGCCGAGCCCGTGGCCCCAGAGGTTCGCCGCGGCCTGATCCTCCTCCGCGTAGCCCCAGGCTTCCTTCGCCGAGGGCCATTTCGAGGCGATCTCCCGCGTGGTGGCGCCGACCTTCACCGCCTTGATCGAGTCGTACAGCCACTTGAGCGCCGTGGCATAAATATCCTTTTGCTCCGAAGTGGGCTCCTTGCCCGCGCAATAGGTGCGGTAGTAACAAGACTTGTAACCATTCCAAGTCAGGGCTGCAAGATCCATAAACACGATGTCGCCGGGCTTGACGATGCGGTCTGAGAAGTTGCGCCAGTTCGGCCAGGTGTTCGGGCCCGAGGACACGATCACGTCCTCGACGTCCTCCATGCCCGGGACGGAGTACAGGTACTGCATGATATGCGCGGTCAGCTGGTTCTCGGTGCGCCCGGGCTGCAGGAACTTCATGAACTCCCAGTGCGCGGCGTCGCCGATCGCGCCCACCATGCGCAGCGCCTCCTGCTCGTCCTCGTTCTTGATTGCTCGCGCCTCCATCATCGGCGTCATGCCGTCGGTCCACTCGATTTTCTCCTCGCCGAAGACCTTGAGCATGTTGATGTCGATGAAGTCGACGCCGAGCTTCGTGCCGGCGACGTTCGCCTTTTTCATCTCCTGCTTGATCGCGTTGGTGAACTTCTTCACTTGAGCGAGCGAGGCGGGCCCGGCCGCGCCCTTGATCCAGGCGTAGGACCAGCGCACGTGGTCCTTCGGGATCCACGGCGAATGGCGCTCGATCTGCATGCCGATATCGCCTTGTTCGAATAGAACGGGGGCGTCGTCGCCGCAGAGCATGGCGTAGCGCAGCCCCGGCTTCAGGCGGTTCCAGCCGGGAGTGAGCGTGCTGGTGACATACCGGACGTTCTCGTCGTACATCAGCAGCATCGCGCCGAGGCCCGCCGCCTTCATTCGCGCGCGCGCGCGTTCCAGGCGGTACTTGCGCAGCCGGTCCCAGTTGATGCGCTGCTGCCAGTCCAGTCCCACCATTCCTGCGTTTGCCATTACTCGTCTCCGTCTTTGATATATGTGTAGGGTTTGCCCCGGCTGTCAGTCGGCGATCGCCCCGGATTCTTTTGCCACTTTGCCCCAGCGCTGGGTTTCAGACGCGACGAAGTCCGCGAACGCCTGCGGCGAGGCGCTGGTCACCGCCTCGGCTCCGCCCTTCGCGAGGCGCTCGATTACGTCGGACGTCTTCATGGTCTGCACCAGCACTTCGAACAAGCGATCCACAACCGCGCGAGGTGTGCCCGCGGGAACGAGCACCCCTTGCCACGAGCCGGAAGAGCCGTCGACATAGCCGGACTCCTTCATGGTGGGCAGGTCCGGCAGCTCCTTGATGCGCTTGGGGCTCGTGATGGCGAGCGCCTTGAGCCGCCCGCCCTTGATGTGGCCCATGGCCGAGGAGACGGTGCTGAACATCATCTGCGTTTCGCCCGCGACGAGGCCGGTCACCGCGGGACCTGCTCCGCCCTTGTAGGGCACGTGCACCATGTCCATCCCGCCCTCGACCGTCCTGAGGATCTCCATCTCGAGGCGGTTCTGGCTGCCGCTCCCGGGCGAGGCATAGTTCAGCTTTCCCGGGTTCGCCTTCACGTAGGCGACCAGCCCCTTGACGCTGCTCACCGGCACCGAGGGATGCACGATCAGCACGCCTGGCACGTCGACGACCTGGGTCACCGGGATGAAATCTTTCAGGTTGTTGATGGACAGATTCGTGAACACGCCGGGATTGATCGCTGTCGAGCCGACGTTGCCCAGTACGAGCGTGTAGCCATCGGGAGCCGAGCGCGCAGCGACCTCCATGCCTATGGTTCCGGCTGCTCCGCCCCGGTTCTCGATCACGATCGGCTGGGCGAGCAGCTCCGAAAGGCGCGGCTGGATGATGCGGCCGACGAAGTCGGATGCGCCCCCGGGCGCGAACGGGACGATTATCCTTACGGGCCGATTCGGATAGCCGCTCTGCGCGAGCGATGGTCCCGGGCACAACACCAGCGCGAGCGCCGCCCACAGGGCGATTTTGCGCTTCATCGTCTCTCCTCTTCCTGCTCGTTATACCGCGGCACGCACTCCCATGCGGGGGCTTTCGTCCTTCGCCGTGATCGGGAGCGACACGGCGCGCTTCAGGCGCGCCGAAAGATCGAAGGCCTTGGTCAGCATCAGCCGGTTGTGAGCCTCGGCTGCGGTCGCGTGCTGCGTGGCCACGCCGACCGCGAGGCGGTTCAGCCAGCTTTCCGTTTCTTCGCGCATCGGGCCGCGCAGCTCTCCGAGCGCGACGTCTCCAGGAGGATAGCTGCCGAGAAAATCGACCCGCCGCCCCGCGTCCGGCGCATAGCCTTCTCCTTGCGCAGTCGTCGTGGCGAGAACGATGTCGCGGTGCGTATCGTCGATGGTGAGGACGCCTTCGGTGCCGACGATGCCCACCTCAAGGCTGTATACGGCGCCGGGCCAGACCGTCGGCAAAGCCCAGGATATCGAGGCGTGATAGAGGCTCCCGTCTTCGAAGGTCACGAGGCCCGCCGTCGCGTCTATGCCCCGGCACAGCGGGCCGAGCGCCTTGTCCACCGAGCGGGCATAGACTTCCGCCGGGCGCTTCGTCTCCATCATCCACATGACGACATCCAGTGCATGCGTGCCGGAGATCACCATCGGCGAGATCTCGGAGGGATCGTCGGTCCTCTTGTAGTTGTCGAGGGCGACGAGCCGGTTCATGAACGCCCGGGAAGTGACCAGGGTCACCTCGCCGAGCGCTCCGGTGCGGACCTTCTCTTTCGCCACCAGCCAGCGGCGGCGGAAGCGCTGCGTATACCCGACCACCGCGTCGACCCCGGCGTCGCGGATTGCCGCGAGGACGCGCTCCGAATCGGCGAGCCCGGTTGCGAGCGGCTTTTCGATCAGCATCGGCAGCTTGCGCTCGACTGCGGCGAGGATCGGAGCTACGTGCAGGCGCTCGTCGGTCGCGATGATCGCTGCCGTGACCTCGGGGCGCGCGAGCAGCTTGCGGTAGTCGTCGGTCACGAAGTCCGCGCGGAGTTTTTCCCCGACGAGCTTTGCACGATCGGGCTTGATCTCAGCGAGGCCGATAAAGTCGACCTGCGGGTGGCGCGCGGCGACTTCGCCGCGGAACAAACCGACCCGCCCCCCTCCGATGATGGCGAGGCCGATGCGTTTGGGGTTTTTCTTCGGCATCGGAAAAACTAGGCCGCAGCGCGCACCGGCTTGGACCCCTTCAGCGGCAGCGCCACCGATTCGTTGCGCTCGGCGGACAGATCCGCCGCCATGTAGATCTCCATCACCATGCGCGCGTGCTCGGGCGTCACCATGACCGGCCGGTCGTACGCGACGGCCTCGAGAAAGTGGACGGTTTCGGCCGCCATTGGGCCCGCGTAGGTGTGATCGACACGCTCCCCGGGCATGGTGGACATCGGCAGCTGCATGCCCTTTTCCATCGTGTTCAGGACGACGTCGCGGTGGCTGTCGTCCACCAGCAGCGCGCCCTCGGTCCCGACCATCTCGATCCAGGTCGTCGAGAAATTCGGATAACCCGGCGGCAGGCTCCAGCCGCCGCCCACGACGAAGGAGAGGCCCGAGTCCATCGTGACGGTGATCCATTGCGTGTCGGCGATCGGCGAGCCGCTCGCGGCTTGCATCGCGCCGTAGTTCGCCTGGGAATAAACGCGCACCGGTTTCGCCGGTTCGAGACACCACAGCACGAAGTCGAGATCGTGCGTGCACTCCATCGCGGCGGGCGAGAGCTTGACGCGCCCGCTGATCTTTTTTCCGAGGCCGCGCGTGATGTGCCGGCTCACCAGGGCGCTCACCGGCCTGCCGATGGTACCGTTGCGTATCGATTTGCGCACGTAGGCGAACTTGGGGTTGAAGCGCTGCGAATAGCCTATGGTGAATTTCAGCTTGTTCTTGCGGGCGAGGGCGATCAGCTCATCGGCCTCCGAAAGCTCCATCGCCATCGGCTTCTCCAGAAAAACATGCTTTCCGGCGGCGAGCCAGTCGCGCGCCATCGGATAGTGCGTGGTTTCCGGTGTCGCGGAAATGTACACCGCCTCGATCTCGCCCATCTTCAGGAGCTCGCCGTGGTCGCTTACCGCGGTCTTCGCCCCGGTCGACTGAGCCACCTCGGCGAGCCGCTCGGGACGGATCTCCGCGATATGCAGGCTCCTCGTCAGGGGATGCGCCGCGCAGGTTTCGGCGCGGATGCCTCCGCACCAACCGGTTCCGACGATTGCCACGCCAATCTGCCTCATGGACTCCTCCTTCGAATCTCGCCTATTATCGCCCGATCTTGAGCAGACGGGCAGCGTTGCCTCCCATTATCCTTTCCTTCTCGGCGGAGGGGAGCCGCGGCACGCTGTTGATCAGGCCGACCGGGTCTTCCTCGCCCATGTCGAAGGGATAGTCGGTGCCGAGGAGCACCTGCGCCGCGCCGAATTTGTCGATCAGGTTGCGCAGCATCTCGGGATCGAACGTGATCGTGTCGAAGAAGAATTTCTTGAGGTAGCTCGTCGGAGGTTTCTCGATCACCGTGCGGCAATCGGGCCGCGCGCGCCACGCGTGATCCATGCGCGCCCAGTAGTGCCCGAGGAACCCCCCCGCGTGCGGGAGCACGATCTTCAGGCCCGGGTGCCGTTCAATAACTCCCCCGAAGATCAAATGGCTGGTGCCGACGGTCGTGTCGAGCGGATTGCCGATGACGTTGTTCAGGTAGTGGTCCATCAGGCGGTCGCCCTGGGTGAATCCGATCGGGTGCATGAAGATCACGATGTCCAGCTCGCGCGCCTTGGCGAAGAACCTGTCGAGGTTCAGGCTCGGATCGGTGAGCTCCTTCCCGGCGACGTTGGGATTGATCTCGACCCCGCGAAGGCCGAGCTGCTTGACGCAGCGCTCGAGCTCGATCACTGCGAGCTCGACGTTCTGCAGCGGCACCGTGCCCAGGGCGACGAAGCGCTCGGGCCATTTCGCCACGATCTCCGCGAGGCGCTCGTTCACCATGCGCGAGACCTCGGCGCCCAGCCCCGGCTCGGTCCAGTAGTAGGTCTGCTGCGGTGCCGGCGACACGGCCTGGATGTCGATGCCCATCCGGTCCATGTCCTTGAGCCTCACCTCGATCGTGGAAAGCATGGCGGCGCGGTCCTGCATCTGCTTCACGTTGACTTCGCGCGTGAGCGCGCTCGCGTATTTGACCGAAGGCTCGTACTGCGCGGGATTCAAGTGCGCGAGCTTCGCGGCCGCGTCGCGGTTCAGGTAGTGGCAGTGGATATCGACGCGGAGCGTGCGCCCCTTCTTGTCGCGGACGAGCCGGGTGGAGGCCGGGCGCTTGCGCGCGCGCGCCGCTGCAGCGTGGCCTTTGCGCGCCGCCGCGAAGCCGTGGCCATGCGCGGGATCGGCACAGCTAGGTGTCGTACAGGTGAACATCATGTGAGGGTTCCCTTTTCTTCAGATCGACTGGTTAGAAGACTCCGAGATGCTGCGTGATCAAAGCCTGGTCGCTTCGCACTTGGCCGGCGCTTCCGCTGAACGCGACGCGGCCCGTGTTGAGGATCACGACCTCGTCGGCGAGGCCGAGGGCGAGCTTGATATTCTGTTCGACCAGCACGATCGACTGGCCTTCCTGCTTCAGGCGCAGGAGGGTCCGGCCGACTTCGGCGACGATCAGCGGCGCGAGGCCTTCCGAGGGCTCGTCCATCAGCAGCACGCGCGGATTGCCCATGAGCGCGCGGCCGATCGCGAGCATCTGCTGCTCGCCTCCGGAGAGCGAGCCGGCTAGTTGCTGCAGTCTGTTCTTCATGCGGGGAAAGAGCTCGATCACCCGCTCGAGCGTCCACGGCATTGCGACGCCCTTGCGCGTCTGCTTCGAGACGGCCAGATTTTCATGCACCGTCAGGTTGGGAAAGATCCGCCGGCCTTGCGGGACGAAGCCCACGCCCTTTCGTGAAATCGTTTCGGGCGAGAGCTTTCCGATCGCCTCTCCGAACAGGCGGATCTCCCCTGCGCGCGGCGGCAGGAAGCCGATGATTGTGCTCATGCAAGTCGTCTTGCCGGCACCGTTCCGGCCCAGCAGCGCCAGTACCCGGCCGGCGTTCAGATTGAACGATACCTGGTGCAAGACATGACTCTCGCCGTAGAGCGCGTCGATGCCTGAAAGTGAAAGAGCTTCAGTCACCGAGGTAGACCTCGCGCGTTTTCGGATCGGCGACCACTTCGGCTCGCGTACCCTCGACGATCACGCTGCCATAGTGCAGGACGGTTATCCTCTCGGCGAAATCGAGAGCGGTGTCCATGTCGTGCTCGATCATGATGACGGTCACTTCGCGCGGGATGCCCGCGATCAATTCCTTCATCGCCGCGCGCTCCTCGCGCGAGAGCCCCGCGAAAGGCTCGTCGAGCAGCAGGACCCTGGGTCTTTGCGCGAGCGCCATGGCGATTTCGAGCCGGCGTTTCTCGCCGTAGGAAACGGCGCCGATCGAGCGCTGCGCAAGGTGCTCCAGCCCCACGCGCTTCAACACGCGCCGCGCCTCCTCGTTCAGCCCGGAATACCGCGCGAGCGGCCTGAATGCGTTCCAGCGCGATCTCGACAGCCCGAGCAGCGACAGCACGAGGTTGTGCTCGAGCGAGTCCCTGGGGAAGAGCGTGATGATCTGGTAGGTGCGGGCGAGCCCGCGATGGGCGCGTTGGTGAGGCTTCAGGCGCGACACTTCGTCGCCGAACAAGCGGATCGCGCCCGAATCGCGGCGCAAGTCCCCCGTGATGAGATTGAACAGCGTCGTCTTTCCCGCCCCGTTCGGCCCGATGATGAGTCTCCGTTCGCCGGGCATCACCTCGAGCGAGACGCCATTCATGGCGGGAAGGCCGCCGAAGGATTTCCTCAGCTCGCGAAGCTGCAAGGCCGGCGTCATCGGCGGCTCCTCCACGCTCTCATCCCGCGCCCAAAGAGGCGGCGCACTCCGGGCACGACGCCCTCGGGCATGAAGATCACGATGAAGACGAACACGAACCCTAGCAGCATGTTCCAGCGCTCGATGAAGCCTGAAACGTAGTTCTTCAGAATCATCACGATCACCGCCCCGACGATCGGGCCGGCGAGCGTGGCGGAACCCCCGGCGATGACCGCGAGCAGACCCTCCGCCGAGGCCGTGATCGAGAGCGAAGCGGGATGGATGTACTTGTTGTAGTACACGAACAGGAGTCCCGAAACAGCGCCCCAGAACGCGGCGTAGACGAAAGTGATCCAGCGTATCAGCCAGACGTCGTGCCCGAGCGCGCTCATTCGCCGCGCCTGATCGCGTGTTCCGCGCAGCGCGACGCCGAAGGGCGATGCGACGAATACGGCCATGAGCCAGACCGCGACCGCGGTGATCGCCAGGGCAAAGTAGTAGAAAGAGGCCGCGTCGTCCAGGCTGATGCCGAAAGGCGTCGGCCGGGTCAATCCCCGCAAGCCATTGTCGCCGTCGGTGACCGAAACCCAGCGATATGCGGTGCCCCATAGAACCTGCGAGAGAGCGAGTGTCAGCATAAGAAATCCCAGCCCGGTTGCGCGAAGCGACACCCATCCGAAAGCACACCCGACCAGAGTTGTCGCGAGCAGCGCCAGCGGCGCCGTGGCCCAGTGCGCCAGTCCCAGCTTGAGCGACATCCACGCGGAAATATACGCGGCAAGTCCCAGCCAGGAAGCGTGACCCAATGAGGGGAGCCCCCCGTAGCCGACCAGCAAGTTGAGGCTGGCAGCGAAGATCGCGGCGATGAAAATCTGGCTGGCTAGATTGATGTAGTACTCGCCCCCCACGAGCGGAAAGCCGAGAAGCGCGGCGGCGAGCGCAACCCAGCCGGCCCTGCTCATACGGATTGGCGGCCAAAGAGGCCCGTGGGACGAAACGCGATCACCACGATCATCGGCAGAAAAAGGATCACGTAGGCGAGGTCGGGGAGGAGCGCTGTCCCGAAGGTGTAGATCGCGCCGATCAGGAAGCTTCCGACGAAGGCGCCGAGCAGGCTCCCCACCCCGCCCAGCATCACGACGATGAGAGCGAGCGGCAGCATGTCCGCGTCGAGACCCGGATAGGCGGACATGATGGGCCCCCCGATGATGCCCCCTGCCCCGGCGAGCGCGGCGCCCAGGCAGAACACGGCCGTGAAGAGCCGCGATACCGGGATGCCGACCGCGCGCGCCATCTGCATGTCGTCGACGCCCGCGCGGATCATCGCGCCGATCCGGGTCCGGTCCATCAGCAGATACAAGGCGAGCGCCGTTGCTACGGCGATGGCGAGCACGACCAGGCGATAGGTCGGAAACGCCACGCCGCCGACGAGAATGGGCTGCTGCAGCGCCGGCGGCGTCGGCACCGGGATCGGATCGCCGCCCCAGACAATCAGGCAAAGGTCGGCGACGATGAAGGAGATGCCGAGCGTCACCAGAACCTGGCCGAGCGCGTTCCCGGCAAGCGGGCGCAGGATCAGGCGCTCGACCAGCCCACCGAACAGGGCCATGACGAGCCCGCCGATGATCGCCGCAAGCCAGAGATTGGGGACATATTTCAGCACGGAGATCCCGACGTACGCCCCGAGCATGTACAAGGAGCCGTGCGTGAGATTCGCGATGCGCATCAGCCCGAAGATGAGCGAGAAGCCCGCCGCGAGCAGGAACAGCAGGCCGCCGAGGGCGAGGCTGTTCAGCGTCTGAATGATCCAGTACTGCACAAAAAACGGGGCCGGTTGTCCCGGCCCCGCGTTTCTCCCTTGCTTACGACTCGAGATTCTTCGCGGGCGGCCAGTCGCGCGAGTACACCGGGTTTTTCAGGAACTCCTCCGGCTTGTAGGTCCAGAACTGGCTCACGTTCGGGTAGGTGTGGATGACGCGGTTCACGAGGCGCCCGTCCTTGCGCTCGACCTTGCGGATATACACGCTCCCGACCACGTTGCCGTAGCGGTCGAAGGACACCGGTCCGCGCGCAGTGTCGACCTTGATGGCGCGCACGGTTTTCATGAACGCCGGCTTGTCCTCGATGTCGCCTTTCAGGGCCTGCAGGGTCGCCTCGAGCACCGCGGCCTCGACGTAGGTAGCCGCGGCGTAGAACCCCGGATCATAGCCCCAGTCGACGCGGAAATTCGCGACGAAGCGCTTGTTGATCGCATTCTCGATCTCCGCCGAGTACCAGCAGGAGGTGACGATGCCCAAGGCCTCGTCGCCCATGTTGCGCAGCACCGCCTCGTCGAATGCGGTCATGCCGCCGACGACCGCGATCTTCCCGCGGAGGCCGTACTCGTTGAACTGCCTGAAGAAGCGGAAGCCGTTCGAGCCCGCGAAGCCGAGGAAGATGCCGTCCACGTTGGTCTTCAGCTGGGCGATGTAGGTTCCGTAGTCGGGAACGGTGAGCGGCGAAAACAGCTTCTGCACGATCTTGCCGCCCGCATCCTCGAACACGCGCTGGAAGCCGGCGCACATCTCGTGCCCGTAGGCGATGTCGTCGGCGATCGTCGCCATGCGCTTGTACTTGAGCGTCTTGGCGCAGTAATCGGCGAGCGGTTGGGCGCTCTGCGACGAAGTCGAGGTGCCGCGGGTGAACCAGGGATTGGGCTTGCGCTGCGTCATGTCCTCGGCCGCGGCGACCGACAGCGTCAAAAGCTGCGCCTGCCGGATGTAGTCGTCGGCGGCGAGCGCGGAGGCGGTATCCAGCGGCCCGATCATGACGTGGATCCTGTCGCGCTCCACCAGCTCCTGGATCTTGGTGCGCGCCTGCGCCGGGACTCCGCCCGAGTCGCCGACGAAGAGGTCCACTTTGCGGCCGCCCATCGTGTAGTTGCGCTCCTTAAGGTACTGGACGAGCGCGCGCTCCATGTCGATGCCGCCCGAGGCGAGCGGGCCGGTCTTCACCGTCATGAGGCCGACGCGGATCGGTCCGCTTTGCCCTCGAACGATGGCCGGGAAGCCGAGCGCGGAGGCGCCGAGCCCGGCGGCCTGGATGAAACGCCTGCGAGTGAATGCCATGGGATCCCTCCTTTGGATTGTCGCGATTCAGTGAGCCGGGTTCTTGGGGGCGTCGGGC
>Ga0209377_1002104_pt1 | contig 13034 bp, 9 predicted proteins | sample GraSoiAngelo_141_FD_185898 | JGI IMG/M metagenome (GOLD analysis project Ga0209377, IMG submission 185898) | Grasslands soil microbial communities from the Angelo Coastal Reserve, California, USA - 14_0929_12_40cm (SPAdes) (version 2) | ecosystem: Environmental > Terrestrial > Soil > Grasslands ...
CGAGGCCGGGCTCGTCGCCAATATCGACATCGGCATCCGCTACCTCGCTGCTTGGCTGGGCGGCCAGGGTTGCGTGCCGATTCACAACTTGATGGAGGACGCCGCCACGGCGGAGATCTCCAGGGCACAGATCTGGCAATGGCTGCGCCACGGGGCGCGCCTCTCGGACGGCCGCACCGTGAGCGAGCGGCTCGTCCGGGAAACGCTCGCGCGCGTGACGCAGACCCTACCCGAACGGGTAGGTGTCGATCCCGGCGGGGCGGGTAGATTCGAACTGGCGGCAAGAATCTTCGAGCAAATGGCGACGGCGGCGGAGTTTCCGGAGTTCCTCACGCTCGTCGCCTACGATTACCTGGACTGATCGAGCGACGGAGTTCGGCTATGGAACGGCAGGAGTTCATCACCACGGTCCAGCGCGAGTGGGCGACCGACAGTCGCTGGGAGGGAATCACGCGCCCTTACAGCGCCGGCGACGTCTACCGGCTGCGCGGCTCGATCAACATCGAGTACACGCTCGCGCGGCTCGGCGCCGCGCGCTTGTGGGAGCTGCTGCAGGAGGAAGCGTTCGTACCGGCGCTGTCGGCGGTGACCGGGAACCAGGCCCTCCAGCTCGTGCAGGCCGGCCTCCGGGCGATCTACGTGAGCGGCTGGCAGGTGGCGGCCGACGCGAATAACGCGCTGCAGATGTACCCGGACCAGAGTCTGTATCCGTCCGATAGCGTCCCCACCCTGCTCCGCCGCATCAACAATGCCCTGAAGCGCGCCGACGAGATCCACCACCTGAAAGGGGACCACGCGATCTACTGGTTCGCCCCGCTCGTGGCGGACGCCGAGGCGGGGTTCGGCGGCCCGCTGCACGCCTTCGAGGTCATGAAGAACATGATCGCCGAGGGGGCGGCGGGGGTGCACTTCGAGGACCAGCTCGCGTCGGTGAAGAAGTGCGGGCATCTCGGCGGCAAGGTGCTGGTGCCGACGAGCGAGTTCATCACGAAGCTCGTCGCCGCGCGCCTGGCGGCGGACGTGTGCGGGGTGGATACGATTCTCGTGGCGCGCACCGACGCCAACAGCGCCACGCTGCTCACGAGCGACTGCGACGAGTACGACCGCCGCTTCCTCGCGGGCGAGCGCACGACCGAGGGGTTCTTCCAGGTCAAGAACGGCGTGGAGGCCGCGATCGCGCGCGCGCTCGCCTACGCGCCGTACGCGGACCTCCTGTGGTTCGAGACCTCGAAGCCCGACATCGAGGAAGCCCGCCGCTTCGCCGAGGCGGTGCACGCCAAGTTCCCGCGCAAGCTCCTCGCGTACAACTGTTCGCCGTCCTTCAACTGGAAGAAGCACCTCACCAAGGCCCAGATCGCCTCGTTCCAGAAGGACCTCGGCGCGATGGGCTACAAGTTCCAGTTCGTCACGCTCTCGGCCTTCCATGCGCTCAACCACAGCCTGTGGCTGCTCGCGAAAGAGTACAGGGAAAGGGGCATGGCGGCCTACGCCGACCTGCAGGAGCGCGAGTTCACCTCCGAGCGGGACGGATACGAGGCGATTCGCCACCAGGAGTTCGTGGGTGTGGGCTACTTCGATGAGGTCACCCAGGTGGCGACGAACGGCAAGTCGGCGACCCTCGCGATGGAGGGCAGCACGGAGCAGGAGCAGTTCCGGGGCGCGTGAAGCGCTCCACGCTGTACGCCGTCGCGCTCGTCGCCGCCGTCGCAGCGCTCTTCTTCTACCTGACCACGGCACGGGCCACACAGACCTGTCGCGTGTGCGTGGAGTTCCACGGTCGCAGCAACTGCGCCACCGCTCGGGCGGGCAGCGTGAAGGACGCCGTCTCCGGCGCGCAGCAGACCGCCTGCGGCCCCCTCACCGCCGGCATGGACGACCGGATCGCCTGCGACAACACGGCCCCCATCTCTTCCGAATGTCAGACCCGCTAGGCGACTAGGAAGGCGTCAAGGAGAGGCGTCGAGGAGAGACGTCACGCTTTTCCTCGACGGCTTTCCTGGACGGCTTTTGGTTTCGTTTGTAAGTTGTTTCCCCCATGTCGCAATTCTCCCTCCCCCGGTCCCCCGTGCCGGCCCGCGTGCTGCTTGACCAGGGCGTGTCCAGACCGGGAGACGTGTTCGTCATGGAGCGGGTGCCGCACCACGACGGCGCCGAGACGGTGCTCGAGATGCTGAACCGGCGGGAAGGGTTCTTCGCCTTCCGTCCCGCCGATGAGGAGGGAGTGCTGCTCATGTCGAAGGTCCACACGGTCTCGGTGTCGGTGGACCGCCAGGCGCCGATCGCCGATCCGGCGCGGCTCTCGGCGGCCCGCATGCTGGGGATCGAGCTGGTACTGGTGGGCGGCTCCACGCTGGGCGGCTGGGCGAGCGTGGAGCTCCCCGAGCATCACGCCCGGCTGCTGGACTACCTGAACGCGTCCGACGAGCCGTTCTTCGCGATGTGGACGCATGCGACGACCCACTACGTCAACCGGGCGCACGTGCTGTACGCGCGCCCATTGGACTGAGCCCGATGCCCGCCCGCCTCGATCCGTTCGTCGACGTGCTGCTCCGGGAGCGGGGAGATCAGCTCTATCTCCTCCCCGACGAGCCGGTCACGATGGTCAAGGACGGCAAAACGCGGAAGGTGAGCCGCCAGCCGCTCACGGATCAGCACATCTACGCCCTGCTCGTCGAAGTGGCCCCGTCGGAATCGGCGGACCGCATCGACCAGATGGCCGAGACGGAGTTCGAGTACGTGGCGGACCGCGGGCTGGTCCGGGTGCGCATCGTACCCGAGGCCGGGCGGCTCACGGCGATGGTCGCGCCGCTCGATCAGGCGACGCCGGCGGAGCCGGTGGCCGCGGCCGCGCGGGAAGCGCCCGCACGCGGCGCGCCGCGCGCCGCGGCCTCGCCCGCCGCCGTTCCCGCGGCTTCACCCGCGCCGGCGCCTGCTCGCCCGGCCCCGCCGGCCTCCGCCGCCCCGCCGGTCCTGCCGGCCGAGTCCTCGGCCCCGCAATACCAGGCGGCCGAGCAGGCGTTGGGCGGGCTGCTGCGCCAGTTGGTCCACACCAAGTCGTCCGACCTCCACCTCCGCGTGGGCGAGCCGCCGATCTTTCGCACTCACGGCGAAATGAAGCGGCAGGCGGGCGAACGCGTGCCGGCGGAGCAACTCGAATTGATGCTCGTCGCCGTGATGCCCGAGCGGAACCGCGCCGACTGGAGGGAAACCGGCGACGCCGACTTCGCCTACGAGATCGCCGGTCTGGCGCGCTTCCGGGTCAACGCCGGGCGCGACCGCAAGGGACCGGTGGCGGTGTTCCGCGTCATCCCCGCCCAGGTGCTCACGGTCGAGGAGCTCGGCATCGCCAAGGAGGTGCAGCAGCTTTGCTATCTCACGAAAGGGCTGGTGCTCGTCACGGGGCCCACCGGCTCGGGCAAGTCCACCACGCTGTGCGCGCTCGTCGACCTCGTGAACCGCATGCGGTCGGACCACATCATCACGATCGAGGACCCGATCGAGTTCGTGCACGAAAACAAGAAGTGTCTCATCACGCAGCGGCAGGTCGGCGTCCACACGGAGAGCTTCAAGTCCGCGCTGCGCGCGGCGCTGCGCGAGGATCCGGACATCATTCTCGTCGGGGAGATGCGCGATCTCGAGACCGTCGCGATCGCGATCGAGACGGCGGAAACGGGACACCTGGTGTTCGGGACGCTGCACACGACGACGGCGGCCTCGACCGTGGACCGCATCATCGACCAATTTCCCGCCGACCGGCAGGCGCAGATCCGGGTGATGCTCTCCGAATCGCTGAAGGGCGTGATCTCGCAGACGCTGTGCAAGCGACTGGGGGGCGGCCGGGTGGCCGCCCGCGAGGTGCTGCTCACGACGCCCGCGATCGCGAACCTCATCCGCGAGGGCAAGACGTTCCAGATCCCCTCGATCATGCAGACCTCGAAGCAGCTGGGCATGGTGACCCTGAACGACGCGCTGCTCGAGCTCGTCGAGAAGAAGGAGACGAGCCCCGACGAGGCCTACACGAGGTCGGTCGAGAAGGCGGGGATGCTCGCCGCGCTGAAGCAGCGCGGGCACAAGCTCACGATCGCGGGATAGGCCCCCGCCGTATCAACAGTACGCCGCGGGCATGGCCTCGCGCATCAGCGCGAGGCTGCGGCAGGCGGCTTCCTGCACGGCCGCCGGGGACTCGCCGCGACGCACGCATCGCTTGACGATCTCCAGCGCCTGAATGGGATGTTCGTCATCGTACTTGGCGTGCTCTTCGAGCCACCATCGTCCCTTGCGTCCGATTCTCTCGTTCCTGCTGAGCCCGCGGAGCGCCTTCTCGGAGATCTTCTGCGCGATTCCCTCGACGGCATAGTTCGTCGCCGACACCGCCGCTCCGAACGGAGCCGCGAGGCACATGTTGGTGAGGTAGTCGTGGAAGGCGCACACCTGGGGAACCGCTGGCTCCGCGCGCTCGAAGCGCTCCCGCGGCACCGCGAACCCGTCGCCCATGGCGCGCCACATCGACCCGTGGCGTCGCTCGACCCTGATGTTGTCTTCGAAGAACTCACGGCCGTCGTCGGGAGAGCGGTCGAGCAGCAACTGCAGCCACTGCGGGAAGTCACGGATGACGGGATAGAAGGCGACGAGGAAGTTCTGAATCTTCGCGGGCACCAAGCGGTTTTCTGCGGCGTCTTCGATCACGGGCGTGTTGAGGATCGCTTCTTGGGTCGGCTCCAGAGCCGCATTCAGATCGGCGACCCAGGCGGGGTGGGGGGTGACGTTCACGAGTCGTGCCCTCCTTTCACCGCTAGAGCGATGCCTAACCCGTGCCATCGTCGTCGCGGACGGTCTGTAATCTTGGGTCGCGCCCGCCGGCGTACCGGGTGTTGCGCGCGCGCAACGGTGGCTCGGCAAGGACTACGCGCAGCGAAGGGTCGGGCGTGCGGGGAGGGAGCAGGAGCCACCGGTCGGATTTGAACCGACGACCGCTCGATTACGAATCGAGAGCTCTACCACTGAGCTACGGTGGCGCGGTCCTAACTTAGCCACGTGCTGCGCGACGCGGTACTCCACCAGTGCGCTCCGCCCTCCAAGCCTCGATCCCTTCGCGCACGATCAGGGGAAGCATCGCAAGAGCAGCTACCGGATCGGCCCACCACCAGCCGAGCACCGCGTTCAGACCCAGACCGAGAAGAGTCGTTGCCGAGAGCCACGCACCGCCCGCGCTTCGACCGCGGGCCCAACGCGCGCCGCGCCCAGCTCCGCCCTGAGCCGCCACCAAAGAACGACGCCGCTTGTCACCTCGATGACCGAGTCGATTCCAAATCCAGTCAGGGCTACCGAGCCGGCAACGAGACCGGCGGCGATCGCGACAATCCCCTCCAGGGCGTTGTAGCCAACCGTCACGCCCTCGAGCGCCAGCCCCCGACGCAACAAAGCCACGCGTTCCATGCTACGGTCCTGCCGTCTGCGTATGCTCCGGGGGTCGAAGCAACAGGGCATTCACCGTCACCGTCACCGTGCTCGCACTCATCGCGAGGGCGGCCCACGCCGGTTTGAGCAGGATCCCCAATGATGGATACAACACGCCGGCAGCGAGCGGGATAGCGATCAGGTTGTAGATCGCGGCCCAAAAGAGATTCTGCTTGATCTTGCGGTGCACTCGGCGAGCAAGAACGAGCGCGACGGGAACGTCGGCCGCGTCGTCCTTCATCAGAATGGTTCCAGCTGTCTCGATCGCAACGTCCGTTCCCGCGCCGATCGCTATGCCGACCGTCGCCGCCGCAAGCGCGGGCGCATCATTGACGCCGTCCCCCACCATGGCGACCCGACGGCCCCGCTCCTCGAGGCTCCTGACCTCTGCAGCCTTGTCACCTGGCAACACCTCGGCCCGCACATCATCGATGGCGAGCGTGCGGGCCACTGCCTCGGCGGTGGCCCGGCTGTCCCCCGTGAGGAGCAGAACGCGGATGCCCAGGTCGTGGAGCGCCGCAACGGCACCTTTCGCGTTCGGACGAATCCGATCGGCGATTGCAATGAGACCGAGCACCCGGCCATCCGCCGCAACGTAGAGCGCGGTCTTGGCTTCTGCTCGCAGCCTCTCGGCTTCGCGCTCGAGCCCCGGCACGACGCCGTTTCGCTCCAGCAGCTTGCCATTACCCACCAGCACGGGGCGACCGCCCACGGTCGCCTGTACGCCGTGGCCAGGGATGGCCTCGAAATGGGAGGGCGGATCGACGACAAGCGCACGCTTCCTGGCAGCTTCGACAACGGCGGTAGCGAGTGGGTGCTCCGACTGCGCATCCGCTGCAGCGGCGAGCCGCAGAATCTCTCCCTCTTCCACGCCGGCCGCAGGAATGACATCCGTCACTGACGGCCGGCCTTCGGTGAGCGTGCCGGTCTTGTCAAAGACGACCGTGTCCACCTGGGCAGCCGCCTCGAGAACCGAGGCGTTCCGGAAGAGCACGCCGGCACGCGCTGCCCGCCCCACACCGACCGTGATCGCCGTCGGAGTCGCGAGCGCGAGCGCGTCTGGACAGGCGATCACGATCGCTGCCACCGCAGCCGACAGCGCGAAGGAGACGCCTTGGTGTCCAAATAGCAGCCACGCAGCGAACGTGACGGCTCCGGCCGCGAGCGCCACAATCACCAGGTACTTGCCAGCGAGATCGGCTAAACGCTGCGCCGGCGCCTTTGAGGACTGTGCTGCCCGGACCATGGCGACGATGCGAGCCAACGCCGTATCAGCGCCGACCTTGGTTGCGCGGAATCGGAACGCTCCCTGCTGGTTTCGCGTCCCGCCCACGACCTCGTCGCCGGGCCCCTTCGCGACCGGCACCGGCTCTCCGGTGAGCATCGATTCATCTACGTAGCTCGAGCCCTCGATGACGACACCGTCCACGGGGATGGTATCGCCCGGCCGAACCGCAAGGACATCACCCACCGCGATGGCTGCGAGTGACACTTCCTCCTCTTGCCCATCCCGCACGCGCCGCGCGGTGGGCGGCGCGAGCTTGAGCAGCGCCTCGACCGCCCGCCCGGTGGCGAAGCGGCTCCGCATCTCCATCCAGTGGCCGAGGAGGCTGAAGGCGGTCAACATCGCTGCGGCATCGTAGAACGGCTCGCCCGGCAAGCCGAACGTGACTGCGGCCGAGTACACGTAGCTCACGAGGATGCCGGTCGCGATCAGAGTCATCATCGTGAGCTCGCCCTGTCGCAACGAGCGCGCCGCGGACGACACGAATGGCCACCCGCCCCACCAGACGACGATCGAGGTCAGGATGAAACTCAGGAGCCCGGGCGACAGCCCAAATGGCGGCGCGAGCTCGCGGCCGAAGAGCGAGGTGCCAAGCGGCGAGTAGAGGACGATCGGGACGGTGAGGATCGCCGACCCGATGAAGCGGCGAAGCATGTCCTGCACCATGTGCGCGCCGTGGCCGGCGTGCGCTTCCAGGGAGTGCCAGCGCTCTGTCGGACCTTCGCGACGCGCAGCCCCTTCCACTTTGTGAACGTGTTCCGCCACAGGATTCTCCCGAGTCATTGAGTCCGGCGCAGCTCCCAGCTCCGCCACAGGTAGTAGATGACTGGGATTACGATCAACGTCAGGATTGTGGACGTCACCATCCCACCGACCATGGGGGCGGCGATCCGCTTCATCACGCTCGCGCCGGCGCCGTGGCTCCAGAGGGCTGGCACGAGGCCCAGCATGATAGCGAGCACCGTCATGAGCTTCGGTCGCACGCGGTTGACCGCGCCGTGCTCGATGGCGCCCACGAGCTCCGTCAGTGTGGGACGCCGCCCGCCCTGCGTGACGGCCTCCCAGGCGTGATCGAGGTAGATGATCATCACGACGCCGGTTTCCGCAGCCACCCCAGCAAGCGCGATAAATCCCACGGCGACTGCGATCGACAGGTTGTAGTCGAGCAGCCACATGATCCACACCCCGCCGACCAGGGCGAACGGCAGCGATAGCATCACGATCGCCGTCTCGGCCACGGTACCGAACGTGAGATACAGGAGCAGCGCGATGATCCCGAGCGTGAGCGGGACGACGACTTGGAGCCGCGCCTTCACCCGCTGAATCGCCTCGTACTGACCGCTCCAACGCAGCCAGTAGCCGGTGGGGAGCTTCACCTCGCGCGCCACGACGCCCCGAGCGTCGCGCACATAGCTCCCCACGTCCCGCCCCCGCACATCGATCGACACTTGATCGTAGAGGTAGCCGCCCTCGCTCCGGATCATCGGTGGGCCGGGGCTGAAGCGAATGTCGGCCACCTGCCCGAGCGGCACCTGCGGGCCGCCACTGCTGCCGACCAGCAGCCGGCTGATCGTGGTGGGGTCATCCCGGAAGTCACGGGCATAGCGCACCTGCACGGGGTAGCGCTCGCGGCCCTCCACGGTCGTCGTGATCTCCTCCCCGCCGAGCGCCAGGCTGATCACCTCCTGCGCGTCGCCGGTGGTGAGTCCATAGCGGGCGAGGGCATCCGCATCCGGCCGGATATCCAAGTAGCGCCCCCCGAACGACCGCTCGGCGTATACGCTCGCCGTGCCCGGGAGCGGTGCGAGCGCGCGCTCGATATCCTGACCGATGCGCTGGATGGTCCGGAGGTCGGGGCCGAAGATCTTGACCGCGAGGGTCGTCCGCACACCGGTCGAGAGCATGTCCGTGCGGTTCTTGATCGGCATCGTCCACGTGTTCACCGTGCCCAGCAATCGGAGTTTCTGATCCATCTCGGCGATGAGCCGATCCTGCGTCATTCCCGACCGCCACGCGGACTCGGGCTTGAGATTGACCACCGTCTCGACCATGGACATCGGCGCCCAGTCGGTGGCCGTGTTCGCCCGGCCCGCCTTGCCCCAGACCGACGCGACCTCCGGGAACGTCATGAGGATGCTGTCCTCCACTTGCAACAGACGCCGCTGCGTTGTGAGTGACAGGGCTGGCAGGGTGTTGGGCATGTACATGAGCGAGCCCTCATTCAAGGGCGGCATGAACTCGCTGCCGAGCCGCGCGAGGGGAACGAGCGTCAGCGCGAGGACTGCCGCCGCGCCGCCCAGCACCAGCCAGCGGGCGTCGATCGCCCAGCGGAGCACCGGGCGGTACACCCTGATTGCCCAGCGGTTGAGCGGGTTCTCCGCCTCCGCGCGGATCTTCCCCTTCACGAACCAGCCCATCAGCGCGGGCACGAGCGTCACCGAGAGCAGCGCCGCGGCCGCCATCGCGAAGGTCTTCGTGAGCGCGAGCGGCCGGAATAGCCGCCCTTCCTGGTCCTCCAGCGTGAAGACCGGTAAGAACGACAGCGTGATGATCAGGAGGGACATGAACAATGCCGGGCCGACCTCACGGGCCGCAGCGAACACGCGCTCCCAGTGCGGCCGCTCCGGCTCGTGCTCGACGTGCTTGTGGAGATTCTCGAGCATCACGATCGCGGCGTCGATCATCGCGCCGATCGCGATGGCGATCCCGCCGAGACTCATGATATTGCCGTTGATGCCGAGCGAGCGGGTGACCGCGAGCGACACCAGAATGCCGAGCGGCAGCGTGGCGATTGCCACGAGGGCGCTGCGCGCGTGCAGCAGGAACACCGCGCAGACGAGCGCGACAATGACCGACTCCTCGAGCAGCGTGCGCCACAGCGTCTTGATGGACCCGTGGATCAAGTCGGAGCGGTCGTACGTCGCCACGATGCGGACGCCCGCCGGCAGCGCGGGCGCGATCTCGGCGATCCGCTGCTTCACGCCGTCGATCACGCGCAACGCGTTCTCGCCATAGCGCATCACCACGACCCCACCGACGGCCTCCCCTCTGCCATCCCGCTCAGCGATCCCGAGCCGCAGGTCGGGCCCCATCGTCACCCGGGCCACATCGCCCACCCGCACCGGGCGCCCATCCTTGCCGACGCCGACCGCGACCTTCTCGATGTCCCCGACGCCACGGAAGTAGCCGAGCCCGCGGATGGCGTAGTCGGAGCCCGCCACCTCTACGGTCCGCGCCCCGACGTCTTGGTTCGCCCCGCGAACGGCACTGATCAACTCCCGCGCGGTGGCCCCGTACGCGAGCAGTCGCGCGGGGTCGAGCAGCACCTGGTACTGGCGCACAAAGCCGCCCAGGCTCGCGACCTCGGCCACGCCCGGCACGGACTGGAGAGCGTAGCGCACCTGGAAGTCCTGAATCGTGCGGAGCCGATCGGGCGAGTAGCCGGGACCCTCGAGCGCGTACTGATAGACCCAGCCCACGCCGGTGGCGTCGGGCCCCATTCGGGTCTTGGCACCGGCGGGGAGCCGGCTCTGAATCGCGCTCAGGTACTCGAGCACGCGTGAGCGGGCCCAGTAGAGATCCGTCCGGTCCTGGAAGATCACGTACACGAAGGACGAGCTGAACATCGACTGCCCGCGCACGACTTTCACCTTGGGAACCGCAAGGAACGTGGTGAGTAACGGATAGGTCACCTGGTCCTCGACGACCTGGGGCGCCTGGCCCGGCCAGTCCGTGTAGACGATTACCTGGGTATCCGAGAGGTCGGGGATGGCGTCCACCGGCATCGTGCGGAGCAAGAACACGCCAGCCACGAGCACGAAGATCGCGCCGAGCGCCACGAGCTCGCGACGCCGGATGGACCACACGATGAGCTTCTCGATCATGGGCGGCGCTCTCCTTCCTTGGCGGGCATCTGCATCCCGCCCATGTTCAGGCCCATCCCCATCTGAAGCATGAGTCCCTGAATCGCCGCGGCGAGGTTCGACTCCGAGTCGAGCAGGAACGTCGCCGAGGCCACGACCTCGTCACCCGGCTTCACGCCCTCGACGATCTCGACGAGTGAGTCACCGCGGAGCCCCACGCGAACGTCTCGGGGCACGAACCTGCCATCTCCACGGTTCACGAAGACGATGTCCTTCGTCCCGGTGGGCAGCACCGCCTCGAGCGGCACGCTCACAGCCCGCCGGCCCGCCGTCGCGAGCGCTGCCGTCGCGTACATTCCCGGGCGCAAGGCGCCGTCCACGTTCGTCACCGCCACGCGAGCCGTCAGCGTGCGGGTCTTCTCGTCGAGCTGCGGGTAGATGAACGTCACGCTTCCGCGAAATGTCCGTCCGGGGAGCGCGTCCACGGTGATCGTGGCCGGCGTGCCGACGCGGACCGCTGCCGCGTCCTGCTCGAAGATCGCGACGTCCACCCATAGCACTCGGGCGTCGGCGATCTGGAACAGGTTGTCCCCAGCTCTCACTGCCTGGCCTTCGATGACCATCTTCTCCGTGACTTCGCCGCTCCGCGGGGCGCGCAGAACCAGCGTTCGCTGCGCCGTCCCCCGGCTCTCCAGGCTGTCGATTTGATCGGGCGGGATGTCCCACAGGGTGAGACGGCGCCGCGCGCCGGCGGCGAGAGTGTCATCCTTCAGCCGCCGCGCCAGGAGGTATTCCTCCTGAGCACTCACCAGGTCGGGAGAATAGAGTGCCAGCAGTTGGTCGCCCCGTTCGACGCGCTTGCCGACGTAATCCGCATACAGGCGCTCCACCCAGCCGCCGACCCGAGCATTGACGTAGACGCGGTTCGGCTCGGCGTACTTGAGGACACCCACCGCCCGGATGGAGGACCGGACCGGCCGCTCAGTCGCCCGCGCGAACGTGACCCCGAGTCGCTGCGCTTCGCTACGGTTCACCGGCACCCCCGAAGTGTCAGCGCCGGCGGCCGGCATTCCCGGCATCCCTGGGATCCCCTGCATCTCCTTCATGCCCGCTGCCTCGTCGCTTCGCGCGGGCTTCCGCTGGCATCCGGTCAGCGTCACGGCGGCGACGACCAGGCCAATGATGATTCGTTTCACGGCTGCCCCTCCCCTGCGGTCAACTGCCGCAGCATGACAAGTTGAGCCTGGTAGTCCGCTGCTACCGCGACCGCTTCCAGCTCGGCACGGTACCGGGCGTCTTCGACCGACAGCAGGGTCAGGAATTCGGCGCGACCGACCTGATAGCTCCGCAGCACCGATTCGACGGTTCCCCGCGCATTGGGCAGGACGCCGTCCACGAGGAGCGCAAGCCGCTGTTGTAGCGCCTCGACTCGGGCAGTGGCTTCAGTGACCTCGCGGCTGAGCTGGAGCTCCGCGTCGCGCAGCCCGGCCGCGGCCCCGGTTGAATCGGCGCGCGCGGCGTCGGCCAGCCGGTTCTGTTTGCGCCAGGCCCAGATCGGGACGCGCAGTCCCAAGAAGGCGGAAAAGAAGTCGGGAAACTTGAACGTTCCCGCGTACGGCGGGCGGTACCCGTAGCGGGCGGTGAGCGTGAAGTCGGGCCGCGCTCCCAGACGCTCAACCTGGATCGTCCGCGTCGCCTGCTCGACGGCCGCGCGGCGGCCCGCGAGGCGCGGGTGCGCCGCCAGTGCCAGGGCGACGAGGGAGTCCGAGGGCGGCAGCGGCGAGATCCCCGCCCGTACTTGAGCGGGGTCCATCGGAACGATACCGAGAGAGTCTCCCGGCGTCCGATTTCGCAAGGCGTTCACAGCGGCGAGCGCGGCGACGCGCTCGCTCTCCAAAGCGAACTCCTCGGACCGCAGGCGATCGCGGGCCAGCTTTGCCTGGAGAGGATCGCTTTGCGGCGCGGCGCCCGTCGCATAGCGCGTCGTGCTGAGCTGGACGGCGGCGTCGAGAAGCTCCCGCTGGTGGCGCAGCGTCTCCAGCGCCGTGACCGTGTAGCCGAGGCGGTAGTAGGCGACCGCCATTGCGGTCGTAAGCTCACGGCGGACGGTGCCCTCTTCCGCGCGGGCGCCTGCCGCAGCCGCCCGCACGACGCCCGAACGCGCGCCGAGGCTACCCGGCCAGGGAATCTCCTGGCTCAGCTCCACGTCCACCTCGGTGAAGTCGCTCCGGTTGAACTCGAAGTGCGGCAGCAGCAGATCCATCACGCCGACCGTCAGCATTGGATCGGGCAGCGTGCCGGCCGGGCGGATTCGCAGTGTCGCCGCCCGAACCGCCGCCTGTCGCTGGACGAGTGTCGGGTTGCGCTCGAGTGCCTCCGCGACCAGCGATTGTAGACCCGAGTCGCCGGCGATGGGCGCCGCCAGGCCC
>Ga0209377_1002113_pt1 | contig 13006 bp, 11 predicted proteins | sample GraSoiAngelo_141_FD_185898 | JGI IMG/M metagenome (GOLD analysis project Ga0209377, IMG submission 185898) | Grasslands soil microbial communities from the Angelo Coastal Reserve, California, USA - 14_0929_12_40cm (SPAdes) (version 2) | ecosystem: Environmental > Terrestrial > Soil > Grasslands ...
TTGACGCCCTTCATGGCGCGTTCGAGCGAGACGGGGTCGCGCAAATCGCCGGTGACATACTCAAGCGAAAGATCGGCGATGGCGCGGTTGGTGCTGGAAGGGCGCAGGAGCACACGGACGTCTTCGCCGCGCGCCACCAGCTGACGCGTGACGTGGCTGCCGAGAAATCCAGAGGCGCCTGTGACGAGAGTGGTCATGCGACCCTTATACTCTCCTCACACGATTCTGCGGGGGGCTTGTTCGCAAGGGAGGTTCCATAGGATTCCCTGCCCTTCGCTTGCAAGAGAAGTTCCTGTTCGACGAGTTCGGAAAATCGCCGCCAGGAGGCGGTGGGTATCAGGCTTCGAGCTTCAGCCGCTATACCGGCAACGACATGGTCCTCGGATGCAGTTGTAATCAGCCAACCGTCCACATCCTTTTCCCCGAGGAATACGCGGAGATTCTTGAGTTCAGCAATGTCCGAGACAGAACGAACTTTGGAGTGGACCACGGTGAAAAAACCGGAGAGGCGTGCGGCGCGGAGTCCTTCGACAGCAAGAGCTGATTCGCGTGCCTGGGGTGCGTCCAGCCAAACCGTTAGAAAGAGCCGGGGCAATGGCTCAAATTCGTGGATGCGGCGGCGCAGTGGAGTGCCACCGGTCTCAAGAAAAACATAGTGGCCACCCTGGGCGATGGCGCGCACAAAATGCGCAATTCCAGGATGATCCAGCGGTTCGCTCCCGCCAATCCAAATAACAGGAGCCGTGCTTTCGGTGATGCTTTGCATCTTATCGTGCGAAACAGGCGCCGCCGAGCCGGGATGAAGAATTTCCGCCGGCTCAACACACTGGATGAGAGAACGCGCAGGCGCAGACCGGAAAAATCGCGCGATTCGGCTTTGCAGTAATTTTGCGATGAGCGGCGCGGGCAAGCGCATCATGCGTTCTAAAACCCGCTGCGCAGCTTGAACTCGCCCGGCTGGAGCCTTAGCGCAGCGTACTCCGCAGAGCGGCGCGATTGGTTGAAGTAGCGTGCGAGAGCGTAGACCGGAAACGAATTCCGGTAGAGATGGTACTTCAGATAAAAAACGCCTGGGAAACCCGTGCCGGTGAATTCCGGTTCGCTCCACGAACCATCCTCCTGCTGCCGGTGAACCAAGTAGGACACCGCCTTCGTGACGGCGGGGGCATTGGACTGGGTGCCAGCAAGCAGCCCGATCAGTCCCCAAGCGGTTTGCGAAGCGGTGCTGGGGCCCTGGGCCTTGGTGGAAGGAGAGTCGTAGCTCAGCAGCGACTCGCCAAAACTGCCGTCCGCTTTTTGAACGCTGCGGAGCCAGCCCACGGCTCGCTGGCAATATTCGCGAGCGGCGAGCGAAACGGTCTCGAGCGCGCGCAGGACGCCGCCGGTTCCGTAAATATAATTGACGCCCCAACGACCAAACCACGAGCCATCCTCGCATTGATCCTTCTGCAGGAACTCGACAGCACGCTGAATGCCGGGATGCCCGGCGGGCCAACCGAAGCGCCCCAGGCACTCGACGACGCGCGCGGTGACGTCGGCGGTAGAAGGATCGATCATGGCGTTGTGATCGGCGAAGGGAATGTTGCAGAGGAACTTGCGATCGTTGTCGCGGTCAAACGCGCCCCAGCCGCCGTCGCGGTTCTGCATGCTCAGAAGCCATTGGATGCCGCGGCGAATGGCGCCTTCCATGCGATGGGGATCGGGATACTTGACGCGTTGCAGAGCCATCAGCACAAAGGCGGTGTCGTCCACATCCGGATAAAAATCATTGCGAAATTCGAAGGCCCAACCACCGGGTTCGGCTTCCTTGTTTTTGATTTGCCAATCGCCGGGACCGAGGACTTGCTTCGAGAGCATCCACTCCGCGGATTTGACCAGAGCGGGGTGATCCGGAGGAAGGCCGGCCTCTTCCAAGGCGACCATGGCGATGCACGTGTCCCAGACCGGAGAAACGCACGGCTGCATGCGGATGGTGTCGCTCTCTTCGATTTCAAAGCGCGAGAATTCCTTGATTTCGCGCCAAGTGAGCGGGTCCTCGGGGCCATGACCCAGCGCCATTAACGCGAAAATGGAGTTCATCATCGCGGGGTAGATGGCAGCAAGACCTTCCGTGCGCTCCATGTGATGCAGCATCCAAGATTTCGCTTCGCGCAGCGCGCGCTGGCGGAAGGGTTTCCAAGGCGATCTTTCGTAGAGCTTCAGCCCGCGGTCCACGGCCAGGAAGAAATTCTTCCAGGAAAGGATCTGCTCGTTCCAATCAAATGCAGCGGTCTTGTGGCCGGGATTCTTGTACAGTTCATCGACGCAGGCGCGCTCGGGCAACCGCCAGTTCGGACGGAGCGTGGACAAGATGGCCATAGGGATAACGATCCCGCGGGTCCAGGAGGACATTTCGTAGATGTTGAATGGCAGCCACGTAGGAATAAGCATCAACTCCGGAGGAATGGAGGGAACCAGCTCCCAGCCAACCGCGCCAACCAACGCCAGATAGAACCGAACATAGGAATTCGAGTGCTCGAGGCCGCCCAGGCGATGCACCGTCTCGCGCGCTTGCGACATGTTTGGCGCGTTGGGCGAGTCCCCCGCCAGCTTCAAAGCGAAATAGGCCTTGCAGGTCGCATTCAGCTCGCAAGGCCCACCAGGGTAAATGCTCCAGCCACCATCAGACAGTTGACGCCGGCGGACATAATTCGCCAGTTTGCCGATGCGCTCGGGATCGGCTTTGCCAAGAACATAAAGATAGTAAATATAATCGGATTCGAGGGTCGTGTCGGCTTCGAGTTCGCCCTGCCAGTAGCCTTGGTCCGCTTGAAGGGAGAGAAGATGATTCGCGCCGCGCTCGATGGACTTCTCCAGACGCTCGGCCCAGTCCTGCTCTTGCCAGGTCGCTGGCGCAACCGGAAGTTCTTCCCCTATGCGAGCAATTGAGGCCATCAATGCTTCCCCCAGAGCACAAGACCCTTCGGCAGGTTCAGCAGGCCCGCCGAACGCGGCGGTTCATTTCCTCTAAGTGGCCCACCGCCTATGACTTGCACAAAGGCACGCGGCAAAGCGATTAGGGTTCCAGTAACATCGGTACTACTCAATTATGGCTGCCTTGGTGCAGATGGTCAACGACTAAGATGCCCAGGAAATGCTGAGTTGTCATATTGACACAGTTCCTGGCCCTTCCAATACCCGCTGAACAAGCACGGATAGCGGCCCCGGAAGAGGTTCGCCTTCTTTCTGCGAAACGGAGGGTTTTTCGCACGGCAGGCGTATAAGGAGTTTCATCCAGGATGGAGCCGTTGCCGGAAAGTTTTCGGTCGAGCCGCGAAGCACGATCGCGTCGGCTCGATCCAAGGCGGCACGGGCGGAGTCCTTGAAATCCTCCTTGGAGGGGTCCACTACGGCAAAATACAGACTCGGCTTCAGAAATTGCAGCAGAGAATTGCTTTCTACGATCAAGGGAGGCGGATCACCCTTCGCATGTTCGTGAGCTTTCTTGAGAGCCGAACGCAACAAAGGAAGCCCTTCGGCGAGATAACCTTGTTTGGTCCGAAGCCAGAATGATCGGCGCGCGCCAGCAGCCAGAAAGCGGGCGCTATCTGTACCCGTGTTCGCATGCGTTTCCCAGTCCAGCGCGCAGACGTGTTCGCTCGGTGCACAATCGCAATCCTCGCCGTTTTGGGCGCACACGCCGTGACCATACTGGGTAATTTTCCCCGCAAGCCAATTCCAATGGGGAAAGGCAGAAATCACGTCGCACACCAATTGCGTCTTCCCAATGCTGCGCGTGTGGCCGCCGATAACGATTACGCGCCAATGCGGCGAGGTGTCTTTTTCATTTGTTGCCAACTTTGGCCTCAAGATCTTTGATGCGCGCAGCCAACTCCGGGAGCCGCGCATATAACACGTACTGCTCTTTGAATTTCGCCAAAGAGCGTGCTGGCGTACCCCACACCGGGTCCCCGCCGCGAATAGTCTTGCCGCCTAGCACCCCCGATTGTCCACCAATTACGGCGCCGTCTTTGACTTCACAGCGTTCACCGAACCCCGCTTGCCCGCCGATCACCACGTTTTTTCCAACCACACATGATCCAGAAAATCCCGCCTGAGCCGCAATCACCGTGTGCGGACCGATTTGGCAGTTGTGCCCTACGTGAACCAAATTGTCCAGCTTCACACCTTCCCCGATGCGCGTGTCGTCGAGCGAGCCGCGATCAATTGTCGTGTTCGCTCCAATCTCCACGTCGTCGCCGATCTCCACGATGCCGGCCTGCGGAAACTTCCAGTACTTCCCTTCACCGAAAGCGTAGCCGAATCCGTCAGCCCCGATGACGGCCCCGGAATGCATTTCCACACGATGGCCGATTCGAACGCAGTTATAGAGGGTCACGTGGGGATGAATCCGGCAGCCCTCGCCAATCCAACAGCCCGCGCCAATCACAGAGTGGGCACCGATCTGAGTACCCGCACCGATGTGCACGTCCTCCTTGATCACCGCGTAAGGGCCAATGCTGGCTCCCTCCGCAACGCGCGCAAGAGGCGCGACAATCGCGGTCGGATGAATCCCTACTGCAATCGGCGCGCGTTCCAAGAGCAATGCCGCGGCTCTCGCAAACGCCACTTTCGGAAGGGTGCTACGCAAGATGGTTTTGCCGGACAGCCGCAGACCCTCGCCGGCAACCACACACAGGGCAGCAGAGGCCGTGGCTCGCACGGCATGTTTTGCCGACTCGACATAGATCAAATCGCGCGCCCCAGCTCGTTCCGGCGCGGCCACGCCGCCAACTTCCAGCGTGCCATCGCCTTCCAGTTTTGCGCCAACCGCTTCCGCCAATTCTTTTGCTGTTCGTTTCATCTTCAGCCTCACAAGAAATCGTACAGCGGCGGCTCGCCTTTGGGCCGCGTGTTCCACCGACCGTGCACCCAAATCCACTGGTCAGGATACCTTCGAATGATTTCTTCCAGCACTTTCGTGAACTTCTGCGTGTTCTCGAGGACGTCGCGTTCCTCATCTCCGGTGTGAATCAATTCGAGGGGAGGCTCGAACCGAAGGCGGTATTTGTGGATCTCTTCATCCCAAACGGCGTACCCGGGCACTACGGCGGCGTCCGTATGCAGAGCGAGGCGAGCGATTCCGGTTGTAGTGCTGGCCGCCGTTCCAAAGAAATCCACAAAGGCAGCCTCCGAAGGCATGGTGTTCTGATCCGCCAGGATTCCGATGGTTCCCGCTTGCTTCAACACCTTCAGCATGACGCGCGCCGATTCGTTCTTGAAGATCGGCTGATTCCCGGACAAGCGCCGATAGCCATTGACGAGCGCATCGATTTTGCCGTTTTCGATGGGCCGCGCCATGTAATGCAGGGGAAATCCGTAAACAGCGTGCGCAAAGGAGGAAAGTTCCCACGCGCCAATGTGCCCGGTCAGAAACAGCACGCCTTTTCCGCGGCGCTGGCCCTCGAGAAAGTTTTCGTGACCATCGAGGACGACAATCTCTTCGATATTCTTCTTTGTGTACTTCGGGAAACGTGCGAACTCCGCGGCCATCCAGCCCAGATTTCGCAGCATTCCCCGGATAACCGCCTTGCGCTGCGTGTCGCTCCAATCAGGAAAAGCGATCCGCAAATTCAGCTTTGCGGTCTTCCTCAACTTCGGAAGAAGCGCATAAAGAACGCGCGTAACCGCAACTGCAAGGCTTCGCGCCACGGGCCTGGGCAATACACCCAGCCCTTTCAAAACGAGCCACACCGCTGCGAATTCGCGCCATTCCTTCATCAAGGAACCGGTTTGCATGAAACAGCCATTGCGCGACAGTATGCAAGAGGTCTGGCATTTGAAGATAGTGGTTCGATGTTAGACTCGACCTTCTGTGACAGAGCTAAACTCCCCTGACTCACGGCACACCAGCAGGGCCGCCCAGATCGGGTGGGGCATCCTGATCTGCGCCACACTTTCCGTATGTTACTTCAGTCACCTGGGGACCATCGGTTTTGTGGGACCGGATGAGCCCCGCTACGCCTGGATCGCGCGGGACATGATGGAGACTGGCGATTGGGTGACGCCGCGACTCTACGGACGGCCATGGTTTGAAAAGCCACCTCTTTTGTACTGGGGCGCAGCGTTAAGCTTCAAACTTTTTGGCGTGAGTGAAGCGGCTGCGCGCTTGCCCAGCGCTATTTGCGCGCTGCTCGCTACGCTGGCGCTAGCATGGCTTGCGCTGCGCTTGTATGGAGCAGAAACGGCCCGTTGGCTTTTGCTCTTATTGCCTACGACTGCTGGCATGATTGGGTTTTCTCACGCTGCGGCTACGGACATGCCCTTCAGCGGCATGCTCACCATCGCGATGGTTTGCGCTGCCGTGGTCTTTGGGCTTACGCGCAACGAGAACACACCGATCCTCCCGCGCACGCTGTGGCTCGCTTTAGTTCTCTTTGGATTCTTTCTCGGACTCGCTGTCCTCGCTAAAGGCCCGGCGGCAATTGTTCTTTGTGGCGGCGCCGTGTTCTTCTGGGCGCTATTCACCAAACGCTGGCGCGACGCTCTGCGTCTGCTTCATCCTGCTTCCATCGCGTCCTTCTGTCTCACTGCTCTTCCCTGGTACATTCTGTGCGCCCAGCGCAATCCGGATTTCTTCCGCGTATTCATCATCGAACACAATGTCAAGCGCTACCTCACTCCCGAATTCCAGCACATCCAGCCTTTCTGGTTCTACGGCCCCGTCCTTTTGGTGGCTTTCCTCCCGTGGACCGCACTCTTTCTCTGGTCCGCGGTTCACGGCGCTATCCATCTCTGGCGCACGCGGTGCGCAAAGGAACATACCTGGTTCCTCGTCTGTTGGGCGGGATTCTGCGTCATTTTCTTTTCCATCTCGCAATCGAAACTCCCTGGCTATGTCCTTCCGGCCATTGCGCCATTAACGTTGTCGCTTTCTCACTTTATTTGGTCTTCTCGCTACACCGCAAAAGGAGCTTTGATCGCGGGCTTAGTGGTAACTGCAACTGGCCTTGGGACCACTGGAGTTCTGCTTTCCCACTCATTCATACACCTGGCGCCAAAGTATGACTCCCTCTCCCAATTTGTTGCGCTAGTTCTGTACACTATCGGACTCTCTACTTTCTTGCTGGGCCTTTCTTTTCTGTCGAGGCTTTCCAGTCCAGCACGAAACGCACTCCTAGCTTCCTGCGTCGCGGTTCTCCTCGTCTTAGTTGGAAGCGCCAAAATCCTGCTCACGCGATGGAATCTTGACTCCATTTCAACGGACTGGCTCGCAGATGCGCTTCGTCAGGACTCCGTTTCGCTGCATCAACTTCGCGTATTTCGGATCCCGCGTAGTTTTCACTACGGGCTCAACTTCTATCTTCATCGGGAAATTCCGGATTGGGAGACGGATCGCGTGGCAGACGGATATGTACTGTCTGACGGAAGTTATTGCGACCGCCTTGCCACAGAACAGGAGTGCCACGATCTCTGGGGAATGAGGGACTTCAGTAGCGGCAGTTGGGCTCTGCTGCGTGTTACGCCCGATTTGTCAGTGCAGAGGTCTCGCAGTGGGGAGCATGTGCAGAAGAAAGAATGACACGACGCGGTTCTCGTAGCTGCGTTTATCATCGTCGTTCATGCTGACGAAATTACCGCGGGCAATGATGGCTTGTTCGCGCGGTTCGGGAGCCTTCAGGAACATCTCTCGAGTAATGCCGGCTAACTCCGGGTCATCCATGGCCTGTATGAACAGCGTGGGCACGCCGTTTAGCGCGAGGAGCTTGCTCGAAAGCGGTGGATCCTGGCGGTGTGCGTAGTTCAGATATTTAAAGCTGAGCTCCGCGGATTTGATCATGAAGGGAAAACCGCCGAGGCCATTGCGTTCAACCCCCACCTTGACCATCTGCTCGGGCTGGTCATAAACAGAATCCACTATCAGGGCGCGAACGCGCTTGTCATTTTCGGCTTCGCGCAACGCAGCATAAGCACCCAGGTTGTAGCCCCATAATCCGACGCGTGCCGGGTCGACATCGTTCCGCCCAGCCGCCGCATCGACGGCCCTGCGAAGTTCATCCGCTTCGCGGTAACCCAAAGTGGTAATCCCCGCATTCGCCCCGTGCGCCGTAAAGTCAAACACGAAAACGTTGTACTGATGATCCTGAAGTGCGGAAACCAGAGTCAACAACTCGCCGCGGCTGGATCCGTAGCCGTGACATAAAACGATCGTGGACGCACCCCGCAACCCGGGGAAAAACCAGGCTTCCCGCTTGCCGAGCTCCGGCACTTGAAATTCCATATTCTCCGGACGCCCGGGAAAACTGGCCATGCTGATTTCCGTGCTGGTGCGCTGAGGTTTGACGATGCGGTAGACGAGAAATCCGGCGATGGCCGTGGTTGCCAGCACGGCGAAAAAAACCAAAGCGAACAAAACGAGCAGAAGCTTGGTGGACCACGTGGTTGGGTATCGTAGTTCAGAGAGGAGTCGCATTCGTCGCCTGTGCCGCTGGGCCAGCGGCGTCTCTTGCCTCGCTATTCACCAATGCAAACTTGACAACGGGCATCGTAGCATATCTTCCGCGGGGCACCGGAGGACGCGGCTGCCCTTGTGTCGAATTTGTATCACCTGGCGGAATCTGCCCCATCCTCGGCCCAAACCCGAATCGGCTATGATAGGGGGAGCGCAACAAAGGCTGCATCCTTGCCTCGCATCCATGAACATCGTCGACCTGCGACAGACCACAGTGCGTCAGATTGAGCCGCTTCTCGAAGAAGAAGCGCGGCACTGGCGCGACGAACTCCATTGGGATTATCGCGGAGCGCTGGAGCTGATCAAGCGGTTCCTGGAAGCCCGCGCTCTCGCTGGTTGTGTGGCGTTCGAGAACAGCACGGCCGCAGGTTACTCTTTTTACGTCCTGGAAGAACAAAAAGGCCTCATCGGGGGCTTGTATGTCGCTTCCAAATTTGCGCAAGAGATTCTGGGAAGGAAGCTGCTGAAGGAAATGCTTTACTCGATGCGCGCCATCCCGCATCTCATGCGCATCGAGGCACAGCTGATGCCCTTCAGCGGTCCGGTGGACTCCCCGTTGCTTGAGCAGGGATTCCGGCTCTACACGCGGCAGTTCATGCTTCTCGATTTGCAGAAAACGACGGAATCCAGGGCCAGCTCATCTGGCGCGCTGCGGGTTGCACGATGGAACGACCGCTACTTCGAGCCGTGTGCCAAGCTGATCTATCTGGCTTATGCGAACCACGTGGATGGCGAGATCAACGACCAGTACCGCAGCCGGGGTGGCGCCCTGAAATTTTTGAAAAACATTATTCTGTTGCCGGGCTGTGGGCAGTTTGTTCCCGGCGCCTCTTTTGTGCTGCACGAGCCGGGCAGCGATGAGCTCGCGGGCGCCGTCCTCACGAGTGAAGTCTCTTCCGGGGTCGGCCACACCACACAAATCTGCGTTATGCCGGGCTTTCAGGGGCACGGCATCGGCCGCATGTTGATGGAAACTTCAGCCGATGCTCTTCGGTCGATGAAGTTCCGCGAATTGACGCTGACGGTCACTTCCGAGAATCGCGGCGCCGTCCAGCTCTACGAAAAACTAGGTTTCCAGACCATAAAGTCATTTACAGCAGGCGTCTGGCCGAGGTAGCGATTCAACGAGACTTATCGGGAAATGCTTCCGGAGGACTTACCGCTATCCAGATATGCTTCGGCAGGTCATACCGAGTATCTTCCTTGGGCGGATACTCCGCCTTACCTTCGCTGACAAATTCATATGTTACTTCGAAAGCTGTCGGACCCAACGCAGGGGGCTCAAATTGCCAGCTCCGAAGATTCTGGGTGGCAGCATCCTTGAGAAGAGGATGCCCACTCTCCACATCCAGTTCTACAACTTTGCCGAACTGATCGATTACAACAAACAGTTTCACAACACCCTGTATTCTCGTCTGCCGGGCAAGCGCGGGATAGTGCATCGGTGCATGGCGGATCACGTGAACTCGGGATCCGGCATCGGCATCGACAGGCGGGGGACTCGCAACCACGCGCACCGTGTGAGGAAGGTCGAAATCAAACGACACATTTTCGTCTGGTGACACGCTTGCCTTCTCGCGCAAAACAAACTCATAGAACACAGTGAATTGGAATGTGCCGGAAGCCCTCGGCTCAAAGGTCCACTTCCCGATATTCTCAGCGGCTGCCTCCTTCAATATCGCTCGCGTGCTGGTCGCTTCGATGTGGACGACCTTCCCGTCGCTGTCCACATCAGCGGTGAGCATGACTTCGCCCTGAAGTCCGGCAGCTCGCGCAAGGGCGGGATAATGCAGCGATTCAACACGGGTTACTGAATACTTTTGGAGCCCAGGGACGGACTGGAGCATCGAAAGAGCAAGTCCCAAGTTAAAGAAGCGCCACATTTAACCCTCCACCGCGCGCCGCGGGGGGACTTCACATGAACAAATCAACTACTTTTTCGCACGATCCTTGAGCAGATTCTTCAGCTCGCTCATGAACTCCTGCACATCCTTGAAGTCCATATAAACAGACGCAAACCGCACATACGCGACTTTGTCGAGCTTCTTCAACCGGTGCATGATCATTTCTCCGATTTCCGTGGTGGTCAGCTCGCGCTCGGTAGATTCATGCACCACGCCTTCAATCTCGTCCACGATCCCTTCCAGCTTCGGCGTGGCCACGGGCCGCTTCTCGCAGGCCTTCAATAACCCTTGCAATATTTTTTGCCGTTCGAAACGCTCGCGCCGGCCATCCTTCTTGATCACCATGTAGGGAATTTCGTCGATGCGCTCGTACGTCGTGAAGCGGCGATTGCACTTGAGGCACTCGCGTCGCCGCCGGATCATATCCCCGCCGCGGCCTTCCCGCGAATCGATCACCTTGTCGTCGATGTGCGCGCAAAAAGGGCACTTCACCGAGCTGATTCTCCTTGTTGGGCGGCTGCTTCGCCCGCCGCCTGTTTCTCGTGGTTCGCCAACTCGCGCAGTTTGCCCAGCGACAATCCTTCTTGAATGAGGATCGGTACGCCCGCCAGACTACACGCGGCGAAGCCAATCAGCCAGAGGACGATGGCAGCGGCGGTTGCTGGCTCCGTTTCTACCCCAAATATCTTGGTGTATACGAGCACAGATGCTAACTGCGCGCCTCCCCCGACCGCTGGCAATTGCACGATGGACCCTACCAGCGAGAACGCCATGACCAGCATCACGTCACCCAAACTGAGCGTCCCCAACCTTCCGCCAAAACTGCGCGAGCCCCAGTAGTACACAAGAAGGACCAGGAACCAATGCACCGCAGAATAAAGGATAGCCAGCAGCAGCTCACCTATGTTGCGTATGGCTTGCACTCCGCGAGCGAATCCTAGCAAAATGCGCGCAATGGTCCCCCGCCAGCCATGCGATTTTCGCCAGCCCTGAAGCCACCGCTCCAGCACGGCCGTGCCGTGCAACCGCAAATAAACCAGAAATACGATGGCAGCCGCCACTCCTGCGAATAAGAAGCTGCCCGCAGTCCTTGCCGCTGTCTCCAGGGCCCTCGTGGTTTCCCCGTTAACGGCACGGGATTGAAAAAACAGTAATCCCAGGCCGGCAATCACCGCCGTGCTCGCGGTATCGAATACACGCTCCAGCGCGTAAATGCCAAACATATCGGCAACCGGCAAGTTTTCTTTTCGCGCGAGGAGCAGGGGCCGGACAGGCTCACCAGGGCGCCCCAGCGCAAAAATCGCTGCAAATCCTGCCAGTGTCATCTTGTAAATGACCCAGAATCGTGAGGCCCCGAGGTTGCCCTGAAACAATTGCCATCGGAGGGCCCGTACCGCGTAGCAGGCGTAGATCACAACGACAGGAAGTAGCAATAGGGTTAGGTCTGCTCCCCGGATCGAGCGAAGCAGCTTTTCGCCACTGAAATTGGCGCGGTGAATGAAACCGCTGGACTGATAAACAACAAATCCGGCCAGAATCAAACCGGCCAGGACCACAAGAACTCTCCTCGACGATGTTTGCATGCGCTGGTCAGCCTAACGGGCGCAGCCAATCGCGTCAAGTTCTGACGTCCGAATCTTCGCTAATGAGGCGTCAACTTCCTGGCCACCCGCTCTGCCGCTTCTTCGCCGGTGCGCAAGGCGCCTTCGCTGGAAAGCCCATCAAGGTAATCTCCGCAAAGATCAAATGGCTCCTCCCAGGCCGCTAGACGCTTTCGTAGGGCAGTCATTTCGCGCAGTCTTCCTGGAGGAAATTGCGCGATACCGATGTTCCATCGCACGACATGGGCAAAAAGCACCTTGCCACGGCACTCGGGAAAATTCCGTTCCACAATTTCGCTCGCTTGCTGTTTCATTCCATCATCGTCGGCATCCAATCGGCGGGCTCCTGGCGTGTCCCACAGGAAAACACCCGCCATGCCTGTGCCCTCCGGGCAGCGGTTCGGCGCACGCAGGTGCTCCATCTCGATCTCCGCCCCGGGAACAACATCCGGTGTGAAGGCATACCCCGCATAAGAGACATTCGGCGGCTTGGAAAGCGCTACCGCCACGTTGGCTATCTTTGAGTACTGCGCTCGCGCCAGTACTTCGCGCAAGTCAGCCGGGAGGCCAGGGCAAAGGCCCGGCACGAGCTGGCCTGGAATTGCAAAAATGGCCGCTCGCCCGTGCAAGATCTCCCTCTTCCCGCTGGTCTCCGCTTCCACCTGAATCCCTGCACCGCTCCGTTCCACATGCAGAACGCGGGCTCCTGTAACCACACGCGACTGAGCGGCCGCGGCTTCCGGAATTCGATCCACGCCGTCCGTAAGATTCCACTGACCTCGCACCAGCAAGTTCCAGATCACTTGCATCAGAATCACGCGTGAGGACTTCTCCACGGCCCCGCCCATCGGTCCATTCAGCCCCGGCCAGAAGATGCGCTCAAATAGTTCCTCGCCGCCAATGCGCTTAAAGTACGTCTGGCAATCTTCTCCATCCATTGTGTCGCTGAGGAAGCTGTTCCCATGAGAGAGCGCACGACGATGCCGCAACAAGTCAAACCCAAAACGCAA
>Ga0209377_1002116_pt1 | contig 12992 bp, 13 predicted proteins | sample GraSoiAngelo_141_FD_185898 | JGI IMG/M metagenome (GOLD analysis project Ga0209377, IMG submission 185898) | Grasslands soil microbial communities from the Angelo Coastal Reserve, California, USA - 14_0929_12_40cm (SPAdes) (version 2) | ecosystem: Environmental > Terrestrial > Soil > Grasslands ...
GGCAGCCGAGTTCGACTACTCCGGCACCCAGGCCGCGAAGGCCCTGCGGGAAGAGGGCTACGTGGTCGTGCTCGTGAACTCGAACCCCGCCACGATCATGACGGACCCGGAGCTCGCCGACCGCACCTACATCGAGCCGGTCACGCCCGATTGGGTGCGCAAGGTGATCGAGCGCGAGCGCCCGGACGCCCTCCTGCCGACGATGGGCGGGCAGACCGCGCTCAATGTGGCGATGGCGCTCGTCAAGGACGGCACGCTCGAGCGCTTCGGTGTCGAGCTGATTGGCGCGAACGCACGGGCCATCCAGATGGCCGAGGACCGGGCGGAGTTCGGCGCCGCGATGCGGCGCATCGGGCTTGCGACGCCGGTGGGCCGCACCGTGGCGTCCGTGGCGGATGCGCTCGCGGCCGTGGGCGAGACCGGGTTCCCGGCGATCATTCGACCGTCGTACACGTTGGGTGGCACGGGTGGCGGCGTGGCCTACAACCGCGCCGAGTTCGAGGAGCTGGTCGAGCGAGCGCTCGAGCTGTCGCCGCTGCACACGACGCTCATCGAGCACAGCGTGCTCGGATGGAAAGAGTTTGAGCTCGAGGTCATGCGCGACCGCCGCGACAACGTGGTGATCGTATGCTCGATCGAGAACCTCGATCCCATGGGCGTGCACACCGGCGACTCGATCACGGTGGCACCGGCGATGACCCTCAGCGACCGCGAGTACCAGCGCATGCGCGACGCGGCGATTGCCATCATCCGCGAGATCGGCGTCGAGGCGGGCGGCTGCAACATCCAATTCGCCGTGAACCCGGTCGACGGCGAGATGCTCGTGATCGAGATGAACCCGCGGGTGTCGCGCTCGTCCGCGCTCGCGTCCAAGGCCACCGGGTTCCCGATTGCCCGCATCGGCACCAAGCTGGCCGTCGGCTACACGCTCGACGAGCTGCCGAACGACATCACCAAGACCACGCCTGCCTCGTTCGAGCCGGTGCTCGACTACGTCGTGGTGAAAGTGCCACGGTTCGCGTTCGAGAAGTTTCCCACGGCGGACTTCCGTCTCACGACGCAGATGAAGTCCGTGGGCGAGGCGATGGCCATCGGGCGCACGTTCAAGGAGGCGTTCCAGAAGGGGCTCCGGGCGCTGGAGATCGGTCGGCCGGGCTGGGTGGCCGGCGCATCCCTCGCGGACGACCGGTTGACCAGCGACAGCCCGGAGGATCTGCGGGTGGCCCTGCGGACGCCCACGCCCGAGCGGATCTTCCAGATCAAGCGGGCCCTGCTGGCGGGGGTCTCGGTGGACGAGGTGGCGCAGGCGTCGGGCATCGATCCCTGGTTCCTCTTTCAGATGGAAGAGCTGCTCGAAGCGGAGCGCTGGTTCGCCGCGCTCCCCCCCCCCCGGGAGACCGGCGCCGCCGAGCTGCGCCGCATGAAGCGCATGGGCTTCTCGGACCGGCAACTCGGGACGCTGCGCGGGATCCCCGAGGAGACGGTGCGTGAGGCGCGCTGGCGGCTGGATGTGACCGTACCTCTACAGCTCGTACGACGCCGAGAACGAATCGGAGCCCCTTGGCGCCCAGGGAATCGTGATCCTCGGGAGCGGGCCGAACCGAATCGGGCAGGGGGTGGAGTTCGACTATTGTTGCGTGCGGGCGGGGCTCGCGTTCCGCGAGCTCGGCTTCAAGACGATCATGATCAACTCGAACCCCGAGACGGTGTCGACCGATTTCGACATCTCGGACAAGCTGTACTTCGAGCCGCTCACGTTCGAGGATGTGCTCGAGATCGTGCGGTGGGAGCGGCCCAAGGGCGTCGTGGTCCAGCTTGGTGGGCAGACGCCGCTGCGCTTGACCAAACCGCTCGAGGCGGCCGGGGTTCCCATCCTCGGCACCGCGCCCGACTCGATCGACATCGCGGAGGATCGCGGGCGCTTCGAGGCGCTGGCGGACCGTCTCGGCATCACGCAGCCGGCGAACGGCACAGCGCGCTCCGTCGAGGAGGCCGTGAAGGTGGCCGAGCGGATCGGTTTCCCGGTGCTGGTGCGGCCCTCGTACGTGCTGGGCGGGCGAGCCATGGAGATCGTCTACGATCAGGGCTCGCTGCGCGACTACTTCGAGAAGGCGGCGCGCGTCGCGCCCGAGCATCCCGTGCTGATCGACCGCTTCCTCGAGGACGCGTTCGAAGGCGACGTCGACGCGTTGGCCGACGGAACACGGTGCGTCATTGGCGGCGTGATGCAGCACATCGAGGACGCCGGGGTCCATTCGGGGGACTCCGCCTGTGTGATGCCGCCCTATCTGATCGGCGATCGGCAGGTCGACGAGATGCGCCGCTACACCAAGGCGTTCGCCGAGGCGCTCGGCGTGGTGGGCCTGATCAACGTCCAGTACGCCATCAAGGACGGCGTGGTCTACGTGCTGGAGGTCAACCCGCGGGCGTCCCGGACGGTCCCGTTCGTGAGCAAGGCCACCGGGGTGTCCCTGGCCAAGCTCGCGGCGGCGGTCATGGCCGGCCACACCCTGGACGAATTGGGTGTTCCCGATGACCTTCCGCTCCCCGGGGTGGCGGTGAAGGAGGCGGTCTTCCCCTTCACGAAGCTCCCCGGCGTCGATACCATCCTGGGCCCGGAGATGCGGTCCACCGGCGAGGTGATGGGGCTGGCGGACAGCTTCGGGATGGCTTTTGCCAAGGCGCAGATCGCCGCCGACGGCAGCCTGCCGCTGGCGGGGGGGATCTTCGTGACGGTGAACGACTCGGACAAACCGACCGTGCTGCCGATCGCGCGGCGGTTCCACGAGCTGGGGTTTCGACTCACGGCCACCGAGGGCACCGCGCGGTACCTGCGGTCCCGCGGTGTGCCGGCCGAGCGAGTGGCCAAGGTGCACGAAGGGCGGCCCAACGCGATCGATCTGATCGTGTCGGGCGAAGTCCAGCTGTTGATCAATACGCCCCTCGGGAAGTTCACGCAGGCGGACGATTACGCGATCCGGCGCGCGGCGTTGATGCACCGCGTGCCGTACACGACGACGATGTCGGCCGCGAGCGCCGCCTGCGATGCGATCATCGCTCTGCGCAGCCGAACCGGCAGCGTGAGGAGTCTCCAAGAATGGCACGAAAGAACGACCGTCGAAAACCGGCCGCCGGGGCCCGCAAGGGAAGCCGTCCGAGCCTAGCGAAGGGGCCGGCCAAGCCGGCGGGGAAGGCGGGCAAAGCGCCTGCCAAGCCGTCGGCCGCCGCTGCGCCGCCTGCTCCGAAGGTCAAGTTCCGGGGCCGGGTGCTCGAGAACGAGCCACTGGCCCGCCACACGACGTATCGGATCGGCGGGCCGGCGCGCTACCTCGTCATGCCCGCCGACGTCGATGACGTCGTCAAAGCGCTCGAGCTCGCGCAGGATCGCGGGCTCCCGTGGGTGGCGCTCGGCCTTGGCTCGAACGTGCTCGTCAAGGACGCCGGCTTCCCGGGCGTCGTGATCCGCATCGGGAAGGGTCTCGACCGTTTTGAGATGAAGGGTGCCACCGCCATCGTGGGGGCCGGTCTGCCGACGCCGCTCCTCGCCCGTCGCACCGCCGAGGCAGGCTTCGCGGGCGTGGAGCGCTTCATCGGGATTCCGGGCACGGTGGGCGGCGGCGTGTACATGAATGCGGGCGCGCACGGGGCCGAGTTCGCGGAAGTGCTCACGGAGGCCACCGTGATGGATGCCAAGGGGAAGGTGCGGCAGGTCCTGCGCAAACAGATCTCGTTCAAGTACCGGTCCTCGAACCTCGGCAACGTGATCGTGGTCGAGGCGAAGCTGGCGCTCATCGAGGAGCCGCCCGCCAAACTCAAGGAATTGCAGGCGCGGCTGCTGCGGTGGCGCAAGGCCGGGACGCCGTTCGACCAGCCGTGCGCCGGCTCGGTTTTCAAGAATCCGGGGGGCCCCCGGACCGCCGGTGCCCTGATCGACGAATGCGGGCTGAAGGGCTTCACCATCGGCGGCGCTCAGGTCTCGCCGCTGCACGCGAACTACATCGTGAGCACCGGCAACGCGACGGCGAATGACGTGCTCAAGCTCATCGAGCACGTCCGGAAGACGGTCGCCAAGAAGACCGGCGTCGAGCTGGAGCTCGAGATCAAAGTGATCGGAGCCTAGATGGCGGAGTTCTTCGTCCATGAATCGAGCTATGTCGACGACGGGGCACAGGTCGGCCGGGGCACGAAGATCTGGCACTTCTGCCACGTCATGCCCGGTGCGGTGATCGGCGAGCGCTGCAACCTGGGCCAGAACGTGGTGGTGATGCCCGGCGTGCGGATCGGCAACAATGCCAAGATCCAGAACAATGTATCGATCTACGAGGGCGTCACGCTCGAAGACGACGTGTTCTGCGGGCCGTCGTGCGTGTTCACCAACGTGATGAACCCCCGCAGTCACGTGCCGCGCAAGCATGAGTATCGAACCACCCTCGTAAAGCGCGGCTGCTCCATCGGCGCCAACGCGACCATCGTCTGTGGCGTGACCCTGGGCGAGTACGCGTTCATCGGTGCAGGTGCCGTGGTGACCTCCGACGTGCCTGCATATGCGTTGATGGTGGGCGTGCCCGCGCGTCGAGTCGGCTGGATGTGCCAGTGCGGCGAGCGGCTGGCGGTGACGGGCGGCAAGGCGGCGTGCGCCGCCTGCGGCACCGCCTATGCGGAGCGGAACGGAACCCTGACCCGGAAGGCGACGTGAACGTGCCGTTACTGGACCTCGTGGCGCAATATCAGGCGATCAAGGACGAAGTCCTGCCTGCCCTGCAGGCGGTCATCGAATCGCAGCAGTTCGTGATGGGTCCCCTCGTGCCACAGCTCGAGACCGCCGTCGCCCGGCTCGCGCGTGCAAAGCACGGCATCGCCTGCGCCAGCGGCACAGACGCGCTGCTCCTGCCACTCAAGGCGCTGGGGCTCCGCTCCGGAGACGAGGTCATCACGACCCCGTACACGTTTTTCGCCACCGCTGGGACGATCCACAACGCCGGCGGAACGCCCGTCTTCGTGGACATCGACCCCGGGACGTTCAATATCGATCCGGCGGCGGTGGAGGCGGCGATCACGCCGCGCACGCGGGCCATCATGCCGGTCCACCTCTACGGCCAAATGGCCGCCGTGGAGCGGCTGCTCCCGATCGCACGCGTTCGGGGGCTCCAGATCTTGGAAGACGCCGCCCAAGCCATCGGGGCGCGCCGCAAGATCGACGGGCAGTGGCGGATGGCCGGAGAGCTGGGCTGGGCGACCGGGTATTCCTTCTTTCCGAGCAAGAACCTCGGCGCGTGGGGCGACGGCGGCATGATGGTCACGTCGGACGACGCCCTCGCCGAGCGCCTGCGCAAGCTGCGGCTCCACGGCGGGGCGAAGCAGTACCACCACGACGAGGTCGGCACCAACTCGCGACTCGACTCGATCCAGGCCGCGGTTCTGCTGGCGAAGCTGCCATACCTCGCCGCGTGGTCCGAGCGGCGGCGCGAGCACGCCGCGACCTACACGAACGCCCTGGCGGACGTGTCGGAGGTCCGCACGCCCGTGGTGGAGGCCTGCAACGAGCCCATCTTTCATCAGTACACGTTGCGCGTCGAGCGGCGCGATGACCTCCAGGCGCACCTGAAGAGCAAAGGGGTCGGCAACGCGGTCTACTACCCCGTGCCGCTCCACCTCCAGAACTGCTTCAGTCACCTGGGCTACAAGCGTGGCCGGCTTCCCGAGGCCGAGCGGGCGGCGGGGGAAGTGATCTCGCTCCCCATCTATCCCGAGCTCACGCGTGACCAAGTCGACTACGTCGCGGACACGATCCGCGGGTTCTACCGGTGACCCGTCTCAAGATGGGCGTGATCGGCGCCGGGGCGTGGGGGAAGAACCATGTGCGGACCGCGGCGACCCTTCCCGAAGCCGAGCTGGTGGCGGTGTGTGACGCGGACCCCAACACTCGGGAACGGATCGGCCGCCAGTACCCGGCCGTGCACGTGACGGCCGACGTCGCAGACCTCTTGAGCCGGGTGGACGCGGTGGTGATCGCCTCACCCGCCACGACGCACGCCCGCGTCGCGTTGCAGTGCGTCGAGGCCGGGAAACCGTGCCTGGTCGAGAAGCCCTTCGCCCTCAGCACCCGGGACGCCGAGGCGGTAGCCCGCGCCGCGGCCGAACGGAAGGTCCCCGTGCTGGCCGGTCATCTCCTGGTCTTTCACCCTGCGGTCGAGCGGCTCAGGGCCCTGGTTCAAGGGGGCGAGCTCGGCCGCGTCTACTATCTGTATGGCCTACGTGTCAACTTGGGGCAAGTGCGCGCCGATGAGAACGCGCTGTGGAGCTTCGGACCGCACGATGTCTCCATGGCACTCTACTTGCTCGGAGAGGCCCCCGTGCGGGTGGCCGCGCACGGGAAGAGCTACCTCCAGCGCAACGTGGAAGACGTCGTGTTCCTGACCATGGAGTTCGGGAGCGGCGTGCTCGCGCACGTGCAGTTGTCATGGCTCGACCCGCACAAGGAACGGAAACTCACCGTCGTGGGGGCGCAGAAGATGGTCGTGTTCGACGATATGGAGGCGCGGGAGAAGCTCCGGATCTACGACAAGGGGGTGGAGCGGCCGCCCGAGTACGGGTCGTACGGGGAGGCGCTGTCGATTCGGGAGGGGGACATCTTCATCCCCAAGATTCCCAATGTGGAGCCGCTCGCGGCGGAGGTCGAGCACTTCACCCGCGTGGCGCGGGGCATGGAGCCGCCCCGCGCGAGCGCGGAGGATGGCGTGCGGGTGGTTCGAGTGCTGGAAGCGGCTACGCGCTCGTTGGCGACGGGCGGGGCGCCGGTCCAGTTATGAGCGCCGCCGCCCAGGCCCCTGCGGACCTGCTGGTCGCGAAGGCGCAAGACCGCTCCGCGCTGATCGGGATCGTCGGTCTGGGCTACGTGGGTCTGCCGCTCGCGATGGAGTTCGCGCGCGCCGGCTTCCGGGTGCTCGGGTTCGACGTGAGCCAGGCGGTCGTGGACAGCTTGACCCAGGGACGCTCCCACGTCCAGGACGTGCCGAGCGCGGACGTGGCGCGTTTCACCAAGGAAGGCAAGTTCACCGCGACCACGGACCTGGCGCGGCTGCGCGAGCCCGACGTCGTGTCGATCTGCGTGCCCACGCCGCTTTCGAAGACCAAGGACCCCGACGTGAGCTACGTGCTCGCGGCGACGAACGCGGTGAAGCAGGCGCTGCGGCGCGGCCAGCTCATCGTGCTCGAATCCACGACGTATCCCGGCACCACCCGCGAGCTGATGCTCCCCGCGCTCGAGGAAACCGGGCTGCAGGTGGGGGAGGACTTCTTCCTCGCGTTCTCTCCGGAGCGGGTAGACCCGGGCAACCCGAAATGGAACACGCACAACACGCCCAAGGTGGTGGGAGGGCTCACGGCGGCGTGTCGGCGCGTGGCCATAGCGGTCTACGAGCCGGCGATCGAACGCCTCGTGGCCATGTCCTCCACGGAGGCGGCCGAGCTGGTCAAGATTCTCGAAAACACGTTTCGCAGTGTGAACATCGGACTCGTCAACGAGATGGCGATCGTATGCGATAAGCTCGGGGTCGATGTGTGGGAGGTGATCGAGGCCGCGGCGACGAAGCCCTTCGGCTTCATGAAGTTCACGCCTGGCCCGGGCGTCGGGGGGCACTGTATCCCGCTCGATCCGCATTATCTGGCGTGGAAGATGCGGACCCTCAACTATCGCACGCGATTCATCGAGCTGGCGGGCGAGATCAACGCGGAGATGCCCGAATACTGGGTCGGCCGCGTGGTCGATCGCCTGAACGAGCAGGGGCGCGCGGCCCGGGGCAGCAAAGTGCTGGTGGTGGGCGTGGCCTACAAGAAAGACATCGACGACATTCGCGAAAGCCCGGCACTCGATGTGATCCGGTTGTTGCAGCGGCGCGGTGCGGCGGTCTCCTATCACGATCCGCACGTCGGGAAGCTCAGGGACGAGGCCATCGATCTCGCCTCGGTCCCGCTCACGCCCGAGACGGTCTCGACCGCTGATTGCGTGGTCATCGTGACCGATCATTCGGATGTGGACTACGCCCTCGTGGAGCGGTGTGCGCGCCTGGTCGTCGATACGCGCAACGCCCTCGCGACCGTTCGGCAGCGGAGGCAAGCGCGGTGAAGATCGCCGTCGTCGGCACGGGGTACGTCGGGCTCGTCGCGGGGGCGTGTCTGGCCGAAACCGGCAACGATGTCGCCTGTGCGGATGTGGACGCCGCCAAGATCGAGAGTCTCCGCCAGAACCGGCTCCCGATCCACGAGCCCGGACTCGAGCCGCTCGTCGTGCGCAATCAGCGGGACGGCCGCCTGGAGTTCACCACCGACGTCGGCGCTGCGGTCGAGCGTTCGGACGTCATCTTCATCGCGGTCGGCACGCCACCGGGCGAGGACGGCTCGGCCGACCTGCAGCACGTGCTCGAGGTGGCGCGCACCATCGGGCGGCACATGGACCGCCCCAAGCTGGTCGTCACCAAGAGCACGGTTCCCGTCGGCACCGCGGAGCGGGTACGCGGCGAAATCGCCAAGCATACGAGCACCGCGTTTCACATCTGCGCCAATCCCGAGTTTCTCAAGGAAGGCGCCGCGGTCGAAGACTTCATGAAGCCGGACCGGGTGATCGTGGGTGTGGATTCGGCGGAGGCGGCGGATGTGATGAGTCAGCTGTATGCGCCGTTCGTGCGGACCGGCAATCCCATCATCTTCATGGACCTGCCGTCAGCGGAGATGACCAAGTACGCGGCCAACGCCATGCTGGCCACGCGCATCTCCTTCATGAATCAGATCGCCCTGCTGTGCGACGCCGTCGGCGCGGATGTGACCCTCGTCCGCAAGGGAATCGGGACGGACCGGCGCATCGGACCGGCGTTCCTGTTCCCGGGGCCGGGCTACGGCGGATCGTGCTTCCCGAAGGATGTCAAGGCGCTGATCCGCACGGGGGAGGACCGCAGCGTGTCACTCGGCATCCTGCACGCGGTCGAGGCGGCGAACGAGCGGCAGAAGCGCGTACTGTTTGAAAAGCTGGCGCGTCGGCTGGGGGACGGGTTGCGCGGCGCCGCGGTCGCCGTCTGGGGGCTCGCGTTCAAGGCCGAGACCGACGATGTGCGCGAGAGCCCCGCACTCGTGCTGGTCGAACAGCTGCTCGGCGCGGGCGCACAGGTGCGGGTGCACGACCCGGCGGCTCTCGCGTCCGCGCGCCGCCACTTGGGAGACCGGGTGACGTATGCCAAGAGTGTGTACGACGCCGTGGACGGCGCGGCGGCGCTCGCGATCGTCACCGAGTGGCTGGAGTACCGGAATCCCGACTTCGAGCGCATCAAGCGCGCCCTGACGCGGCCCGTGATCGTCGATGGACGGAACCTGTACGACCCGCAGCGCATGGCACGGCTGGGGTTCATCTACGAGAGCATCGGCCGCCCGGTGGCATGCGCATCCTCGTAACGGGTGCCGCTGGATTTCTCGGTTCGCATCTCTGCGACCAGCTGCTCGCGCTGGGCCACCGGGTGGTCGGGATGGACAACTTCATCACCGGGAACCGATCCAACCTCGAGCATCTCAAGAGCCACCCGAACTTCCAACTCATCCTCCACGACGTGGCCAACTTCATCGAAGTGGAGGGGCCACTCGAGGGCGTGCTCCACTTCGCGAGCCCGGCCAGCCCGGTGGACTACCTGGAATTGCCCATCCAGACGCTGAAGGTGGGATCGCTCGGTACCCATAAGGCCCTCGGCCTCGCGAAGGCGAAAGGTGCGCGATTCCTCCTCGCATCGACCTCCGAAGTGTACGGCGATCCGCTGGTGCATCCCCAGCCGGAGAGCTACTGGGGGAATGTGAACCCGGTCGGGCCCCGTGGCGTATATGACGAGGCCAAGCGCTTTGCCGAAGCCATCACGATGGCCTATCATCGCTTCCATCGGCTCGACACCCGGATCGTGCGTATCTTCAATACCTATGGACCCCGCATGCGACCCCACGATGGCCGCGTGGTGTCGAACTTCATCGTGCAGGCGCTCAAAGGCGAACCCCTCACCGTGTACGGTGACGGCTCGCAGACCCGCTCCTTCTGCTATGTGGACGACCTGGTGGAGGGCATCGTGGGGCTGTTCGAGCGCGGGGGGCCGGATCCGACGAACATCGGTAACCCCAATGAATTCACCGTGCGCCAGCTGGCCGGGCTGGTGCTGCGACTCACCGGGAGCCGGAGCCGCATGGTGGAGCAGCCTCTCCCCACCGACGATCCGAAGGTCCGCCAACCCGACATCCAGCGTGCCCGCGAGACTCTCGGCTGGGAGCCGAAGATCTCGCTCGAAGACGGGCTGCGCCGCACCATCGAGTATTTCAGCGGGCTCACGGCGGCGTGAGCACCCGTCTGCTCGTCACGGGCGCGGCCGGCTTCATCGGCTCGCACGTGAGCGAAGCGCTCCTCGCCCGGGGTGACGAAGTGGTGGGCGTCGACAACTTCGATGCCTTCTACCCCCGCGCCGTCAAGGAGCGGAACCTCGACGGGCTGCGCCGGACCACGGGCTTCCGGTTCGTCGAGGCGGACATCGTCCGTGATCCGCTCCCGCTCGAGGGCGTGTCGGTCGTACTGCACCTCGCGGCGCGCCCGGGGGTGCGGCCCTCCCTCGAGGACCCCGCGTCTTATGGCGACACGAACGTGACGGGCACGGTGCGGGTGTTCGAGGCGGCGCGGCGCGCCGGCCTCCAGCGAATCGTGTTCGGCTCGTCATCCTCGGTGTACGGCGACGCGACGCCTGCCCCCTTCGCCGAGGACGCGCCGGCCGTCTGGCCGATCTCACCCTACGCTGCCAGCAAGCGCGCCGGGGAGCTGATGGCGCACCGCCCGCCCCCTTCGCCGAGGACGCGCCGGCCGTGTGGCCGATCTCGCCCTACGCCGCCAGCAAGCGCGCCGGGGAGCTGATGGCGCACGCGTTCGCGCATCTCTACGGCATGCAGATCGCTTGCCTCAGGTTCTTCACGGTGTACGGGCCGCGCCAGCGGCCCGACCTCGCGATCCATCGCTTCACCCACCTCATCGCCGGTGGACAGCCGATCCGGATGCACGGGGACGGGTCGAGCGAGCGCGACTATACCTATATTACGGATTGCGTGGACGGCATCCTCGCCGCCGTGGAATGGACCGCCCGGCCGCGGCCGGCGGGGCTGGCCGAGCCGATCAACATCGGCGGCGGGGCGCGCGTGCGGCTCGACCAGTTGATCGAGCTGATCGGGCGAACGCTGGGGCGTGAGGTGCGGATCGAGCGCCACGGCGACCAGCCGGGAGACGTGCGGCTCACGGCCGCGGACCTGCGTCGTGCCCAGCGCGAGCTCGGGTACCGCCCCGCGGTCGGACTCGAGGAAGGCATTCGGCAATTCGTCCGTTGGTACGAGGCGACGCATGGACGTCAGCGCTGAGCATATGGTCGAGCAGGCCCGGGAGCGGTTCCAACTGCAGGACTACTACGGGGCCATCCACCTCCTCGAGGAGGTGGTGGCGGCCGGCCGCGCGTTCGCCGATGCGCACCACGTGCTCGGCCTGTCGTACTCACTCGTGGGCCAGCAAGATCAGGCCCTCGCACAGCTCGACCGTGCCCTGGCGCTCAACCCCCATTACATCGAGGCGCTGGTGCACCGCGCCATCGTGCTGAACGAGCTGGGACGGGAGGCCGAGGCGGATGCCGCGTTCCGGCGCGCCGCCCAGGTCGGGGGCGAGCCGCGCGAGGGCTTCGCGGCCCATGTAGCCGCCAAACTGGCCAACCAGCACGCTGCCCTGGGCGATGCGTACCTCGGGGCCGGCGGCCTGACGCAGGCGATCGGGGAGTACCAGCAGGCGCTTACCCTGGGACCCGCGTTTCACGACCTGCGGTACAAGCTGGGGCGCATGCTGCTCGAGGCGGGCCGCGCCCTCGATGCGCGCGAACACTTCGAGATCATCGTGCGCGCCCGTCCCACCTACCTCGACGCGGCCGCCATGCTCGGGCTCGCCTGCTACCTCGCCGGGGACGGGCTCGCGGCCAAGGCGGTGTGGGAGGAGTGCCGGGAGCGTCGGCCGGAGGATCCGCGCGTGGAAGCCTACCTGGCCATGCTGGCTCGCAACGACGCCCCCGTGTCGGTGGCGGTGCCGGCTTCCGGTGGGGACGGCGATCCGCCGTCGGCCCATCCCTCGAGTCGATCCGGGCGGAAGAAGCGGTCGTGACACGCTGGGTGTTGCTGGGTGTCGCGCTGGGGCTTGCGTGCCAGCCGAGTGCCGCCGACCACGAGGAGCTGGGCGATCGCGCCTACGCGGCAGGGGCGTACCGCGATGCCTTCGCCGAATACGAGCTCGGACTGAAGGCCCACCCCGGTAGCGCGGATCTGAACGCCAAGGCGGGCGCGGCGGCGCTGCACGTCGGGGACTTCGCCAGCGCCGTGGACGCGTACGTGGTGCTCGGAGCGCGCGACGGATCGCGGGCCGGTGAAGCGGCGGATGGCCTCGAGCGGGTCGCCCGTGCGGCGCTCGCGGCGAACGACCGGGGCGATGCGGCGAAGGGGCTTGCGGGACTCCGGGCCGTGGCTCCCACCAGGCCGCTCGGCCGCTACACGCGGTTGGCGGCGCTCGATGCCGCCGATCGCGGCGATACGGCCAGCGCGATAGTGCTGCTGCCGGGGGCGATCGCGGCCGCCGGCGACGCTCGCATGGCCGATTCGCTGCTGTTCGTGTATGGCATGGCTGCGGTGCGCGCGCGTGATTGCGCCACGGCCGTCCCGGCGTTCGAGGGTGTGATCCGGCGGCAACGGGAGCCCGCGGTCGCGGACCGCGCGCGCGAGGGCTTGGGGTTGTGCTCGCTGGTCGAGGGCCAGCAGCTGCTCGAGAAAGGCAAGCCCAGCGAGGCGGAGGACTGGTTCCGGCGCGCCACCGCGCCGGGGTCGCCCGCGGACGTTGTGCGCGGAGCGTTTCTCGGCCTCGGAGACGTGAAACTCGCGCAGGGCGACGTGGCGGCGGCGTTGGAGAG
>Ga0209377_1002117_pt1 | contig 12990 bp, 9 predicted proteins | sample GraSoiAngelo_141_FD_185898 | JGI IMG/M metagenome (GOLD analysis project Ga0209377, IMG submission 185898) | Grasslands soil microbial communities from the Angelo Coastal Reserve, California, USA - 14_0929_12_40cm (SPAdes) (version 2) | ecosystem: Environmental > Terrestrial > Soil > Grasslands ...
AGAAGAGCCGCCCCGAGGCCGAGTGCGATGGTGATGGGAGCGACCCTGATCACCGGGAAGAAGGTCGGAAGCGCCTTCGCGAAGCCCTGTACGACGGGAAACGTCAGGAGAAGCCCGAGTACGCCGCCCGAGAGGGAGATCACGAGTGCCTCGCCGAGCACGAAGCCGACGAGGTGGCGCCCCGAGAAGCCGATGGTCTTCAGCACTGCGTACTCGCGGGTCCGCTCGCGGACCGACATGACGATGGTGTTGGCGAGCACCAGGAGGATGATCCCGACGATGACCACCGAGATGACCTGCAGCGACGTGATGATCGCGGACGACATCTGGACGAAGCTCTGCTGGAATTCGCGCTCGCTCTCGGTCTTCGTTGGCGCGCGCGAGTTTACGAATTGCGTGTCCACCGCCGCCGCCACGGGCGGCATTGCGTCCGGCGTCGCGACGCGCAGGATGTACCATCCGGCGTCCACTGGCCGCCCCGGCTCTCGCTGGCGCACCTGCTCGTACAGGTAGGGAAATTGGAAGAACATCTGGGTCTCGTCCGTAGACGGGTCGCGGCCAGTGTAGATGCCGCGCACGACCCACTGCCAGGTTCCCGGAAAGATGTCGCCTTCCATCGTGATGACGTCGCCGCGCTTGAAGCCGTGCTGCTGCGCCAGCTTGCGGCCGATGACGCAGGCGTTGCGCTCCTTCTTGAACGCCGCCAACTGGTCGGGCGGCAGCTGGAACTCGGGGTAGAGATCGAAAAATGTCTCCGGATCGACCGCCATTCGTGGCCAGAAGTTCTTGAAGTCGTTCGGGTCGCCGTAGACACCGCCGAACCAGTTCGCCCACGACACGGCCGTGACCCCGGGCACCTTGGCAATCTGACCCCGGTAGGGGAGGGGGAGCGGGAAGATCAGAGACACGCGATGGCGCGTGATCATGCGATTGGCGGCCGCCCCGGTGACACCTGCGTTCCAGGCGCCCACGATCGTGCGGATGAGGCCGAACGCCATCACCGCGGTGGCGATCCCGAGGATCGTGAGCGCCGTGCGGAGGCGGTGCCGGAAGAGGTTCTTGAAGGCGAGTCGCAGGAGCTTCACGGCCGGGCCCTCATTGGAGTTCGCCCTTGTCCAGGTGGCGTACCAAGTGCGCGCGCTCGGCGGCGTGCGGGTCGTGCGTCACCATCACGATCGTCTTCGTGAACTCCTTGTTCAGCCGCTCGAGCAGCGTGAGAACCTCCTCGGCCGATTTGCGGTCCAAGTCGCCCGTCGGCTCGTCCGCGACCACGATCGTGGGATCCGTCGCGATCGCCCGCGCGATGGCGACGCGCTGCTCCTGCCCGCCCGAGAGCTGCCGCGGGTAGTGGTGCATTCGGTCGCCCAGGCTCACGAGCGTGAGCGCCGTCTCGACGTGCTTGCGACGCTCCGACTTCGAGAGCGGCGCCAGGAGCAGCGGGAGCTCGACGTTCTCGAACGCCGTCAGGACCGGGATCAAGTTGTAGAACTGGAACACGAAGCCGATGTGCGTGGCGCGCCACTTGGCGAGCTGCGACTCGCTGAGCTTCGTGACGTCCGTGCCGGCCACCGCCACGCTCCCCGCGTCCGGCCGGTCGATGCCGGCGATCAGGTTGAGCAGCGTGGTCTTGCCCGACCCCGAGGGGCCCATGAGGGCGAAGAACTCCCCCTCCGGGACGTCGAGCGTGATGTCGTGCAGCACGGGGATCGCCATGCTGTCGCGACGGTAGGACTTGGAGACACCGCGGATCTGAACGATCGAGTTGGTCATGGAGAATTCCCAGACTGGACTTTCACCTTGACGCCGCGGCGCACGCGGTCGTCCACGCTGTCGATGACGGGCATTCCCGGTGCGAGCCCGTGGTGAATCGCTACGAGCGGCCCGAGCCGCCGGCCCAGCGTGACCGGCACGTCCACCGCCCGTCCCTGCTGCACGACGTAGACCACCGTACCGCCGTTTCGCGCGGCGACCGCGGTGGCAGGGACGGTCAGCACCGGCTGCGTGTCCGCGCCGGCGGCGCCGCGCGCCAGCCGCGGCAGGAAGTGCGCCTTCGCGCTCATCTCCGGTAGCACCCGCGCGTCGTAGGAGCGGAACGCAACCTTTACCTGCACGGTCGCCTTCGCCCGGTCCGCCGTGGGCACGACCTTCGCCACGTAGCCCGGATAGCGCACGTCCGGGTACGCGTCGAGCACGATCTCGCACGCCTGGCCCGGGGCGACGGCGTCGATGTTAGACTCGGACACGTCGACCTCGACTTGCAGCGAGCGCAGATCCGCCAGCGTGACGACAGCGGCCTTGGAGAACGCGCTCGCCGCCAGCGGCGCCACCACCTCGCCCACATCGGCGTTCTTGCTCAGGACCGTGCCGTCGAACGGCGCCCGGATGACCGTGTTCTCGAGCGCTACCTCCTGGGACCGCACGGCCGCCTGGGCGACCGCGATGCCCGCGCGGACACGGCTGTAGCGCGCCTCGGCGGCGTCGTAGCTCGCCTGCGACGTGAACCCGCTGTCGAGCAACATGCGCTCCCGCGCGAGCGACTGCTGCGCGTCGTGCAACTCGGCCTGGCTGAGCTGCAGGTTGGCCTTCGCCTCCTCCAGCTGCGCCTTGATGTCGGAGTCTTCGAGCCGGGCGATGACCTGCCCCTCGCGCACGCGGTCTCCTTCGACGACGCCGAGGTAGACCAGGCGTCCCGTGCCCTTCGACGCCACCGCGGCCTTGCGCTGCGCCACGACGTACCCGCTCGCCACGAGCACCGCGGCCGACTGGGTCGGGGACACCACGGTAGCGGGCGCGAGCCGGACCGGGACGGCCGACTGGAACGCCCCCCTCGAGAGCACCGCCCCGGTCCCCGCGCCGACGACCAGCACGGCGGCGGCGACCAGTCCGAGCTTCAGCCGGCCTGTCCCGCGACCGCCCCGCACGGCGGCGGTCGGTTCCGCCGGCCGGGTGATGCGCAGGGCCGAGAGGTCGGCGTCCTTGGCTTCCATGTGCAGAATCGTAACTACCTCAGCTTAGGACCGCGGGCGCGGCGATGTTATCTTACGATGCTGATATCTTAGTGGCGAAGATAAATACGGGCACCACCGCGGCGCGTCAAGGGGCGGGGGCCACGGCCGCGTACACCAGGTGCGACAGGTCCCGGACCAGCCCGTACGCGACGCTGTCCTCCTGAAGGCCGCCCGTCAGGACCACGAGCACGTAGCCGCCCCCCGCCGGTGGCGACACCAATGCCGCGTCGTGGTAGACCACCTGCCCGATCCACCCCGTCTTGTGCGCCACCGGGATTCCGGGGGGCAGGCCGGCCGGAATCCCTTCGTTGAACTCCTGGCGGGAGAGGATGGCGAGCATGGCGGCGCACGCAGCGGGGCTCGCGGCGCGGTGCTGGGCGATCGCGGCGAGCAGCGCGCCCAGGTCCCGCGCGGTGGTCGTGTTATTGAGCCCGGCGCGGTAGGCCTTGCCGTCTTCCACGCCGCGCAGCACCTGGATCGACCACGCGGCGAGCGCGCGGGCGGACGCCTGCGCCCGCGGGGCCCCGACCCGCTCGATCAGGATGTCGGTCGCGAGGTTCGACGAGCGCGTGATCATCAGCTCGAGCAGCTCGCGAACCGAGGCTTTGCCGCCGAGTCGCAGGTACAGCGTCGAGTCGGAATCGTCCGCCTTGTCCACGTCGAACGGCGAGCCGTCCACGAGCGACGGGAACGTCGCGTGCACGACGAGCGAGTCATCCAGCGTGAGGAGCCCCGCGTCCGCATCCCGGAAGATCTGGATCATCACGGGGACCTTCATCGTGCTCGCCGCGTGGAACCGCAGATTCGCGCCGATGAGCACCGAGTCGGGCCGCGCGAGGCTCCGATAATAGAGGCCGACCGCCTGCGCGGGAGCGCGCGCGATGCGGGCTCGCAGCTGGGCCGGAAGCGACGTCCCATCCTGGGGGACCGCGCGACCGGCTGCCCCGGCGACGAGCGCGGCGAGCAGCGCTAACCGTTTCATGGCGCAGAATATACACGCCAGCGCGCTGATGGCTGGCCGCCGACGGCTGATTACATTTCCACTCGTGAGCGAGTTCGTGTTCGGCACCCACAACGCCGCCTTCGTGCAGGTGATGTACGAGCAGTACCTGCGCGACCCCGCCTCCGTTTCCGACGACTGGCGGCAGCTCTTCGATAACGGCCGGCTCGCCGAACTTCCGGTGATTCCGACCGATCGCGCTGAAGTTCTGGGGAGAGGGGAGAAGGGAGAGGTGCCCTCCGCTGCACCGCCCCGTACCTCTCCCCTCTCCCCTCTCCCCGGCACCTTGACTCCGATCACGGGCCCGGCGGGTCGGCTAGTGCAGAACATGACCGACAGTCTGTCCGTGCCGACCGCGACGTCGTTCCGCGAGATCACGGTCGACGTGCTGGACGCGCGGCGCCGGGAGCTCAACGCCCGGCTCGCGACGACGGGGAAGAAGATCTCCTACACCCATCTGATCGGGTACGCGATCGTGCGCGGGGCGCGCGATTTACCGGTCATGACGCACGCGTTCCAGGACGTGGACGGCAAGCCGCACCGCTTCGACCCGCACGGCGTGAACCTCGGCCTGGCCGTGGACGTCGAGAAAAGGGACGGGAGCCGCGCCCTGGTGGTGCCCGTTATCAAGCACGCGGACGGAATGGACTTTGCGACCTTCCACGCGACGTACGAGTCACTCATCGAGAAGGCACGCGGCAACAAGCTCCTCCCCGATGACTTCGCCGGCGCGACCATCACGCTCACGAACCCCGGGACCATCGGCACCGTGGCCTCCGTGCCGCGTCTCATGAAGGGTCAGGGATCGATCATCGCGACGGGGGCGATTCGCCAGATCGGGCCGGCCAAGGTCATGACGATCACGAGCACCTACGACCACCGCGTCATCCAGGGCGCGGAGTCGGGGATGTTTCTGCGGCGCCTCGATGGCTTGCTGCAGGGCGAAGAGAACTTCTACGAGGCGGTGTTTGAGAGCCTGCGGCTGGGAGCAGGGAGCAGGGAGCAGGGAGCTGTTCGTGCGGCGGCAACTGCTGCTCCCAGCTCCCCGCTCCCTGCTCCCGCCGGCGACGACCTGAAGCACGTCGCCGCGGCCATGGCGCTGGTGAAGGCCATCCGGAATTTCGGGCACCAAGCGGCGCAGCTCGACCCGCTGGGCTCGACGCCGCCCGGCGACCCGGCTCTCGACCCCGGCCCGCTCGGGCTCACGTCGGAGATCATGGCGCGGATCCCCGCCGACGTGCTGCGCATTTACGTCCCCGGCAGCACCCTCGCCGATGCGTACCCGCGGCTCCAGGAGACTTACTGCGGCACCATCTCCTACGAAGTGGAGCACATCGGCAGCCACCAGGAGCGCGTGTGGCTGCGTCAGGTGATCGAGTCGGGCGAGCATCGCAAACCCCTCACGCCGGACGACAAGCGCAGGCTGTTCTCGCGGCTCACCGCAGTGGAGACGCTCGAGCGCTTCCTGCACCGCGCCTACCTCGGCCAGAAGCGGTTCTCGATCGAGGGGCTCGACGTGCTCGTGCCGATGCTCGATCAGACGATCGAACTGGCCGGCGCGAGCGGCGCCCGTCGCGTGGTGCTGGGCATGGCGCATCGCGGCCGGCTCAACGTGCTGGCCCACATCGTGGGGCTGCCCTACGAGACGATCTTCGCCGAGTTCGAGGGCGGGCGGCCCGTGGAGGAGACGCTGACGCCGGAGGGGGGCACGGGCGACGTGAAGTACCACCACGGCGCCGACGGCGTGTATCAGACCGCCGCCGGCAAGCCGGTCAACATCACGCTGTCCCCCAACCCGAGCCACCTCGAGGCCGTGAACCCGGTGGTCGAAGGGCGGGCGCGCGCCAACCAGACGAACCGGCGCGGCAAGGAGTCGATCCACGACGGGACGGTAGCGGTGCCGGTCCTGATCCACGGCGACGCGTCGTTCGCCGCGCAGGGTGTCGTGGCCGAGACGTTCAATCTGGCCCGCCTGAAAGGCTATACCACGGGCGGCACGATTCACCTGATCGCCAACAACCAGCTCGGCTTCACGACCGACCCGCGGGAAGGGCGCTCGACCGACTACGCGAGCGACCTCGCCAAGGGGTTCGACGTCCCCATCGTGCACGTCAACGCGGACGACCCGGAGGCGTGCCTCGCCGCGGCGCGACTCGCCATGGCGTATCGGGACAAGTTCCACGCCGACGTGGTGATCGACGTCGTGGGTTACCGGCGGCACGGCCACAACGAGGGCGACGAGCCGGCCTACACGCAGCCGCTCATGTACGACCGCATCAAGCAGACGCCTACGGTGCGCCAGCGGTACGCCGACCAGCTCACCCGCGAGGGCGTGCTCGACGCCGCGCAGGCGGAGGCCGAGGCGGAGCGGACCTATCAGCAGCTCGCGGAGATCCAGCAGTCGCTCAAGGCCCACCTCGCGGAAGGGGGGGCGGGGGGGGGGGCCGGCGAAGAGCCACAGCGGATCTCGGGCGCGCAGCAGGCGATGGCCGAGCCCGACACCGCGGTGGCTGCGCCGCTCGTAACGAGCCTGAACGAGCAGCTGCTACAGGTCCCGGCGGGGTTCACGGTGAATCCCAAGCTCAAGCGGCAACTCGAGCGGCGGCGGCCTGCGCTCGCCGAGGGCGGCATCGATTGGGCGCACGCGGAGGCGCTCGCGTTCGCCTCGCTGCTCGGCGAGGGTACCGCGATCCGGCTCACCGGCCAGGACACGGTGCGTGGCACGTTCAGCCAGCGGCACCTGGAGCTGCACGACACGGTGACCGGGCAACGCTACGCGCCGATTCAGAACCTCCCCGGCGCCCGCGCGCCGTTCGAGCTGCACAACAGCCCGCTCTCCGAGTTCGCCTGTCTCGGGTTCGAGTACGGCTATGCCGCCGCGGCGCCCGAGGCGCTGGTGCTGTGGGAGGCGCAGTACGGCGACTTCACGAACGGCGGCGAGGTGATCATCGACCAGTTCCTCATCGCCGGGCTCGCAAAGTGGGGGCAGACCTCGCGCCTCACGCTGCTACTGCCGCATGGCTACGAGGGTCAGGGCCCGGAGCACTCGAGCGCCCGGATCGAGCGGTTCCTCGCGCTCGGCGCGGACGGGAACATCCGCATCGCGAACTGCACGACGCCCGCGCAGTACTTCCACCTGTTGCGCCGCCAGGCACGGCATCCGGAGCTGCGCCCGCTCGTCCTCTTCACGCCGAAGAGCCTGCTGCGACTGCCCCAGGCGACGTCGCGGCTCGAGGACCTGACGAGCGGGGCCTTCCGGCCCGTGCTGGACGACGCTGAAGGCGACGCGCGCCGCAGCGCGACCCGGCTGGTGCTATGCAGCGGGAAGGTATACTACGATCTGCTGGTTTCGCCGCTCCGCCCGCAAGCCGCTCATGTGGCGATCGGTCGCGTCGAGCTGCTCTATCCCTTCCCCGCCTCGGAGCTCGCCGAGCTGATCAAGCGGTACCCGGGCATTACGGAGATCGTCTGGGTGCAGGAAGAGCCGCGCAACATGGGGCCGCAGAAGTTCATGCGGCCGCAGCTGCAGGAGCTCGTGAGCCCGGACGTAGTGGTGCGCGACGTCGGGCGCCCCGAGCGCTCGAGCCCGGCCGAGGGCTACCCGGCCGCGCACCAGGCGGAGCAGGCCCGGATCGTGGCGGCGGCGTTCAGCCCGTAAGCCCGGCCGCCCTACCCTGCCCGAGTGCAGGCACGCTAAGTTTTTCTCCAATGGCTACGGCCCCGGCTCTTCGGGCTCGGCAGGCACGCGAATCCGTCGTCATCCGCTTCGCGGGAGACTCGGGCGACGGGATGCAGGTGACGGGCTCGCGCTTCACGGTGGAAACGGCCCTCGCCGGCAACGACCTCACGACCTTCCCCGATTTCCCCGCCGAGATCCGCGCTCCCGCCGGGACGACCTACGGCGTCTCGGCGTTCCAGATCCAGTTCGGTGCCGGCGACATCATGACCCCGGGCGACGCCGTGGACGTGCTGGTGGCCATGAACCCCGCCGCGCTCAAAGTCGATCTGAAAGATCTCCGGCTCGGCGGGAGCATCCTGGTGGACACGGGCGCCTTCAGCGAGCGCAACCTCACCAAGGCGGGATTCCCGGCCAACCCGCTCGAGGACGGCTCCCTCGCTCCCTACCAGGTGCTCACCTTCGACATCACGCGACTCACGACCGAAGCGGTCAAGGCCTTCGGGCTTTCGACCCGGGAGGCGCACCGCTGCCGCAACATGTGGGCGCTGGGCCTGATGCTGTGGATGTACGGCCGCGACCGGCAGGTGACGATCGACTGGCTGCGCCGCAAGTTCGCAGACCGGCCCGAGCTCGCCCAGGCCAACGTCGCGGCCCTCAACGCCGGCCACGCGTTCGGCGAGACCGCCGAGATGTCGGAGCAGCTAGTGGGGTACACGGTGCCGAGTGCGCCGGTCGCGCCCGGGCGCTACCGCACCGTGAGCGGGACGGAGGCGCTCGCCTGGGGTCTCATCGCCGGCATGCGTGGGGCAGGGCTCGAGAAGATGATTTTCGCGGGGTATCCGATCACGCCCGCCTCGCTCCTGCTGCACACCCTGGCGAATCTCAAGGCGCACGGCGTGATCACGTTTCAGGCGGAGGACGAGATCGCCGCCATCGGCGCCGCGATCGGCGCCGCCTACGCCGGAGCCCTCGGCGTGACGTCCAGCTCCGGCCCCGGGATGGCGCTGAAGACCGAGATGCTCGGCCTCGCGATCGCCACCGAGCTGCCGATCGTCGTGGTCGACTCCCAGCGGGCCGGGCCTTCCACCGGCATGCCCACCAAGGCCGAGCAGTCCGACTTGTTTCAGGCGGTGCACGGCCGGAACGCCGACGCGCCGCTTGCGGTGATCGCCGCGGCGACGGTCGTCGACTGCTTCGACGTCGCGATCGAGGCGGTACGGATCGCGACCACGTATATGACGCCGGTGATCCTGCTCTCCGACGCTTACCTCGCTCACGCCGCCGAGCCGTGGCGCCTTCCCGACGCGGCGGCCCTGCCGCGCTTCCCCGTGCGGTTCCGGACCGACCCGGCGGGCTTTCACCCGCTGCTCCGCGACCCGGCGACCCTGGCGCGGGCGTGGGCCGTACCGGGCACGCCGGGGCTCGAGCACCGCATCGGCGGGCTCGAGAAGGACTACGATACAGGGCACATCTCCTACGATCCCGACAACCACGCGCGGATGACCCGCGCCCGCGCGGCGAAGATCGCCGGGATCGCGAACGACATCCCGCCCCAACACGTGGCGCTCGGAGACGACCACGGCGCGGTCGCGGTCGTGGGCTGGGGCTCGACGTACGGCGCGATCCATCGCGCGGTGCGCGAAGCGCGCGCGGATGGGCTCGACGTTTCGCACATCCACCTCCGCTACCTGAACCCGTTCCCGCGCAACCTCGGCGAGCTGCTGCAGCGGTTCGGGCGGATTCTCGTCCCCGAGCTGAACAACGGGCAGCTCGTGCACCTGCTGCGGGCGGCCTACCTCGTGCCGGCGGAAGGGCTGAGCAAAGTGGCGGGAAAACCATTCAAGGTGGCGGAGATCGTGGATGCGATCGAGTCCGTCCATCGGAGCAAGCCCCGATGACAGTCACGACGATCACCGACGCCGAATTGGTGCCCAAGGATTACGCGTCGGACCAGGAGGTTCGGTGGTGCCCTGGGTGCGGGGACTATGCGATTCTGAAGGCAGTCCAGAAAGCCCTGGCGGAGCTGGGCGCGCCGCGCGAGCGGACGGTGTTCGTTTCGGGGATCGGTTGCGCGGCGCGGTTCCCGTATTACCTGTCGACGTACGGGTTCCACACCATCCACGGGCGGGCGCCGGCGATCGCCACCGGGATCAAGCTCGCCAATCCCGAGCTCGACGTGTGGGTCGTCACGGGCGACGGCGACGGCCTCTCGATCGGCGGCAACCACATGCTGCACGTGCTGCGCCGCAACGTCGACCTTCAGATCATCCTCTTCAACAACGAGATCTACGGGCTCACCAAGGGGCAGTACTCGCCGACGTCGCGGCGGGGGACGCGCTCACCCTCGACGCCGCAGGGCTCGGTCGAGTACCCCGTGTCGGCCTGCGCGTTCGCCCTCGGCGCCGGCGCGCGGTTCGTCGCCAGGGCGGTGGATACCCAGCAGCCCGACGTCGTGGCGCTCTTGAAGCGAGCCCACGCGCACCGGGGCGCGTCCTTCGTCGAGGTGTTCCAAAACTGCGTCGTCTTCAACGACGGGGTGTTCGATCACTTCACCGCGAAGGACGTGGCGCCCGACACGCAGCTTCACGTCGAGCACGGCAAGCCGCTCGTCTTCGGACCGAGCGAGGAGCGAGGGCTGCGACTGACGCCGGGCACACTCGCCCTCGAGGTCGTGCCGGTGGGTGACGCCGGTGTCCCGCTCCGCGACATCCTGGTGCACGACGAAACGAACCGCGCGCTGGCACAGCTGCTCGTCGCGCTCGAGCCCCCGGCTTTTCCCGTGGCGCTCGGCGTGCTGTACTGCAACCCCACCACGTCCTACGAGCGGGAGCTGTACGCGCAAGCGCGGGCCGCCGGCTTCGGGCGCGAGCCCGCCGACCTCGGGGCGCTGCTCGGCCGCGAGGGGACGTGGACCGTCGAGCGGTGAGCCCGCTCGAGCCCGCGATTCGCCCCGCTGCATGAAACCGCCGGCCGTCGTGCTCCTCGCCTGTGCCACTGCTGTGCCGGGCGACGGCGGCTGGTCCCCCGCAGCGCCGCTCCCCGAGCCGATCCAGGAGCTCAGCGCCGCCGCGCTCCACGGGAAGATCTACGTCGCGGGCGGGATCGACCGGTCCAACCACCCCACCGCGGCCGCGTTTCGATACGACGCCGCGACGAATCGCTGGGAGCGCATCGCCGATCTGCCCGCCCCGCGCCACCACATGCCGCTCGCCGTTGCGGGCGACACGCTCTACGCCGTCGGTGGGCTGTCGGGCCAGAGCTTCATCCCCGAGCGCACGCTCTGGGCCTACCGCGAGGACGTGAACCGGTGGGAGACGCGCGCGCCCCTCCCGGTGCCGCGCGGCGCGTCGGGAGCGGCAGCGGTGGGCGGCCGGCTGGTCGTGGTGGGCGGGTGGGGCGCCGGGCGCCGGTTGGTGGACTCCACGGCAATCTACGATCCGGCGGCGAACGGCTGGCGCAACGCCGCCCCGATCCCCACGCTGCGCGACCACCTCGCCGCCGCCGCCATCGCCGGAATCGTGTACGCGATCGGCGGACGGCCCCTCGACCCCGATCGCAACTACGACGTGGTCGAAGCTTATGACCCCGCCACCGACCGCTGGACCACGAAGGCGCCGATGCCGAGCCGGCGCGGCGGGCTCGCGGCCGCAGTACTCGACGGCAGGATCCACACGGTGGGCGGCGAGACGCGCCGCGCGGTGTTCGCGAATCACGAGGTGTACGACCCGACCACGGACCGCTGGAGCGTGGCCCCCGCGCTCCCGGCGGGGCGCCACGGGCTGGGCGCGGCCACGCTCGCCGGCACGCTGTACGTGATCGGCGGCGGCCCCGCCGCGGGGTTCGCGCAGACCGACGCCGTCGCGGCGTTCAGGCCTTAGACTTAGGCCATGCCCGCGTTCCAGGTCGTCGTGCGCTACGGCGTTTTTTCCCTGTTCGTCCTGAGCGCGCTCGTCGCGCTCGCGTCCTGGCTGGTCCGGACGCGACGCCTGTCGCCCTTCGGACCGGTCGGCCGGGCACTCCGCGGCGCGACCGAGCCGGTGCTCCGCCCGGTCGAGCGCCGGCTGGTCCGCCTGGGCGGCAACCCGGTGCACGCCGGCTGGTGGCTGGTCGTGGTGGTAGCGGCGGGCGGCGTGCTGCTGCTGTCGCTGCTCGATTGGATCATCCACACCGTGGGGTCGGTCGTCGGGTCGGTCGCGAACGGCCCGCGCGGCGTGGTCCTCCTGCTGATCCCGCTGGCCTACTGGGTCCTGGTCGCCGCGCTGATGCTGCGGGTGATCGCGAGCTGGTTCGGGTTCTTCCGCTACGCCCGCTGGATGCGCCCCGCCTACGCCCTCACCGACTGGTTCGTCGAGCCGATCCGTCGTCTGTTGCCCACCATGGGAACGCTCGACTGGAGCCCGCTCGCGGCGTGGCTGCTGCTCTACGTGCTCGAGCGCATGTTGCTCGCCTTCGTGGCAGCGCTCTGATAGCCACGCTCGTCGTGCACGTCGCACCGCGCGCTCGCACCACGGCGGTCGCCGGCCGACACGGGGACGCGATCAGGATCCGGGTCGCCGCGCCGCCCGTGGACGGTGCCGCCAACGCTGAACTGGTGCGCTTCCTCGCGGAGCGACTCGGCGTATCGCGGAGCGCCGTGGCGATCGCCGCCGGCGCCGCCGGGCGCCGGAAAACCGTCGAGATCGCGGGGCTCGCGACGGACGCGGCGGTGCGCATGTTGCTGGAGGGACACGAGTAGCGTCTTCCGTCATCCGTTGTCCGTCATCCGTAACGGCGTGTCGTCGCTCACGACGGATGACGGATGACGGACGACGGATGACGCCCCTTGAACACCCGAAACAGATAGTAGAGCGACGGCAGCAGCACTACCGCACCCACGGCCAGCGCGCCGAGCACGAGGCGCAGTGTGGCGGCGGGCGCGGCCGCGGCGGCAATCGTCAGGTCGGGCGGGAGGACGTAGGGGTGCTGCCCGAGCGCCCACCCCCAGAGGATCAGCGACACCTGCACCGCGGCGGCGAGGCGGGCGGCGCGCCAGCGCCGGTACCACAGCGCCACGAGCGCCGTGATCGCCGCGGCGGCGGTGAGCAGGTGCAGCGGCACCGCCCACGCGGCGAAGATCAGCCCGTCGCGCACGAGCGGCGCGTAGCGCAGCGCCAGCACCAGGACGAGGACGGCTGCCACGAACAGCCCCGCGCCGGCGGCAAGCGCGCGGCGGCGGAAATCCTCGGCGAGCTCTCGCTCCCCCTCCGCTTCGAGGGTGAGATACACCGCCGCCAGGAACGCGAAGGCGACGAGCGCGAACAGGC
>Ga0209377_1002119_pt1 | contig 12982 bp, 10 predicted proteins | sample GraSoiAngelo_141_FD_185898 | JGI IMG/M metagenome (GOLD analysis project Ga0209377, IMG submission 185898) | Grasslands soil microbial communities from the Angelo Coastal Reserve, California, USA - 14_0929_12_40cm (SPAdes) (version 2) | ecosystem: Environmental > Terrestrial > Soil > Grasslands ...
GATGCCAGAGAGGTGAAGTCCGACCAGGCCACCGTAGAGATTGATACGCCCGACGGACAACGAGTCGTGGTGGAGTTTGACCTGACCAAGCTGCGCTAGTGCCGTTCTAACTTTTTCTTCGCAGAGAAGCAGCAGCAAGGTTTGGGCGGCGGGTATTTGGCTGAAGAAGTTGGAACGGCACTAGCTGCGCCAACGGAGGGTCACAGGCCCGTCCATCGGGTGGACCATCGGCGCGCCGGTGCGGCGGGACTCGAGCAGGTTGGCCTTCAGCGCGAAGTACCACTTCGCGGGGCGGTCGGCGTCGTCAATCAGCATCAGGTGCGGATTGTGCTTGAGGCCTTGGGCTTGTCGAATCATCGTCTGCTGGTCCTGCCACAGGAACCGCTTGCCGAAAAAATGAAAAATCGGCAGGACGAGGGGCGCGGCCCACAGGAAAAGATTCCACGCCGCGACGAAATCGATGCGGCAGAGGTCGCGGCGGATGGGGGTCACCGTGGCGCGGCTGGAAAACCAGAGATTGCCGCTGCGAATTTCCTCCAGCCGCATACTCGGAAGCACAAAATCAATCATCGTCGTGGTCGGCTCGCCGGTCAAGCGGCGCAGGATCTTGTACGGCGCGCTGTTGGAAGACGGTGCGTGCGGGCTCATGCGAAAGCCGTTCGGGATGGGCTCGAAACGCTTTTCTTTTTCGTGAATGCTGCGGCGGCTGCGCCACCACCACGATTGGTGGACAAACGGTCCGTGCGCGGGATCCATCAGGCCGATAATGCCGTGGTCAATGTGCGTGGGCAGCTCGCAGGCGAGATGCGTGATGCGGTATTTCTCGCTGAAAACGGGCAGCACCGGCGCTGGCGGCAAAGTCTCCGGCAGGCCCGCCTCGGCGGGCAGGCGCGAATTCGGCGCCGTCGTAAAGACCCAAACGAAGCCATCGCGCTCCTCGCAGGGATAATGCCCGGCAAAAATGCGGTCAACCTTTAGCTTGTCCTGACTGGTCAGCGAAGGGATCTCAAGGCAGCGGCCCGAGCAGGCATCAAAGCGCCACCCGTGATAGCTGCACTCCAGGTTTTCTCCGTCGAAATGACCGTACGAAAGCGGCATGCCACGGTGCGGACAGGAATCGCGCATCGCGAAAGCGCGCCCGTCTTTTGTGCGGCCGATCACGAGCGGGACTTCGAGTAGCATTGCCGCCGCGAGTCTGTTGCCGCGAATTTGGCTGCTCCGGAGGGCGGGGTACCAGAAATCCCATAGAAAGCCAGGATCGGAAACAGCCCCGGGTTCGCGCTCGGAGGCGTTCTGCGGCTCTTCGGTCGCGTGGACAATCTGGCGTGTAGCTTCACTCATCGTCGTGCAGGCATCGTAGTACACGCCGCGGCATGCGGGCAATGTCACCGATGGTTCCCTGCCGCATCCAAAGGAAATGAGTGTATAATCAAAATATGCTCTGCGCGTTCTATTAGCCGACCCGCCGTACGCCCGATCCATCGGGCGCCAAAGCTGCTTTTCCATTCCTCCGGTTTCGACAATCACCAGTCAAAGTCTTAGGTTTGAGGGATCGCCATGGCTGTTCTGACATTATCGGAAAAACTCGATCAACTCGGTGCGCGTTATGACGAGCTGACGCAGCAGCTTTCCACACCGGACGCGGTGTCGGACTCGGCGCGCTTTCAAAGGCTCGCCAAGCAGCACGCCGAGCTGGAAGAGATTGTCGCGAAGCACCGCGAATACAAGCAGATCGAGAAGGACCTCGCGGGGGCGCGCCAGATGGTGCTCGAAGCCGAAGACGCGGAGATGAAGCAACTCGCGCACGAAGAAGAAAAGCACCTGGCCGCGCGCAAGGAAGCGGTCGAGCGGGAGCTCAAGCTGCTGCTTCTTCCCAAGGACCCGATCGACGAGAAGAACGTGTTGCTCGAAATTCGCGCCGGGACGGGCGGGGACGAGGCCGCGCTCTTCGCTGGCGAGCTTTTCCGCATGTATTCGCGCTACGCGGAGACGCAGGGATGGAAGGTGGAAGTGCTCGAAAGCTCGCCGTCGTCGCTCGGCGGGCTGAAGTACGAGAGCGGCGTACATCGCGTGCAGCGCGTGCCGGAAACGGAGCAGCAGGGGCGCATCCATACCTCCGCGGCCACGGTTGCCGTGCTGCCGGAAGCGGACGAAATTGACATCAAGATCGAGCCGAAAGATTTGCGCATTGACACGTTTTGTTCTTCGGGCCCGGGCGGGCAGTCGGTGAACACGACGTACTCGGCGGTGCGCATCACGCATATTCCGACGGGGCTGGTCGTATCGCAGCAGGACGAGAAGTCGCAGATCAAAAACAAGTCCAAAGCCATGCGCGTGCTTCGCGCGCGGCTGTATGAAATGGAGCAGGAGAAGCAGCACGCGGCGATTGCCGCGGAGCGCCGCGGCCAGATCAAGACCGGCGACCGCTCCGAAAAGATCCGCACGTACAATTTTCCGCAGAACCGCGTGACCGACCACCGCATCGGCTTGACGCTTCATCAGTTGACCGAGGTCATGGACGGAAAGCTCGGGCCGCTCGTGGAAGGGCTCGTTACACACTACGAAGCCGGGCGCCTCAAGCGGGAACTTGCTGAGGCATAATCCCTCGAGGGAGGTGTGCCATGCTTACACGGCCCGGAGCAGGTCCTGGTTGCGGGTGGATGAGACAAATCAACGAAAAAGTCACTCGGACGGGCCAGGAATCGGAAACCGCACCGCGGTGGTGGAAGCGGTATTGGTTGATTTACGGCTCCTTTATGTTTCTTTGGCTTTTGGTTCTCGCACCGCTGCTCCGCCATTCGGTTCCTCCGGTAGCCAGCCCAATCCAGAACTATGAATCGGAAACACGCATCGCCGGACTGCCGCTATGGGCTCGCGGCTCAACGCCACGCGGCATTATCGCTATCGGCGGGCAGCCCATCGGGCTTGTCGCGATCGGGGGTCTCCCTGTGGGAATCATTGCCGTCGGGGGAGCGGGCGCCGGTATCTTTTGCTTCAGCGGGCTTGCGGTGGGACTGTTCGCATTGGGTGGTGGCGCGGTGGGATGGTGGTCGTTGGGCGGTGGAGCGGTCGGCTACTATGCCTTTGGCGGGCTATCCGTCGGCGGTTACGCCTATGCGGGCAATGGCGTTGCGTTGGGCTATTACGAAGCGAGCGGGCGACAGAAGGAAAAGCTTTGGGGATGAAGAGCGATATCACAACACCTGCGGATGTGCGCGCCGCGCTGAAAGATGGCATCGCGCAGCTCCGCAGGGCGCAGGTTCCGTCCTACACCCTGGCGGCTGAGCTGCTGCTGATGCACGCCTTGGGGCGGGACCGCGCGTGGATCTACGCGCATCCGGATGACGCGATTCCCGATGAAGCGGCGCAGAGCTATTCCGCGCTGATTGCGCGGCGCGCGGCGGGCGAGCCAACCCAGCATCTGACGGGCAAGCAGGAATTCTGGACCCTTGAGTTCGAGGTCACGCCCGACGTTCTAATTCCGCGCCCCGAGACGGAACATCTAATCGAGGTTGCGCTCGACCGGCTTGGGCTCCGCGAAGTTCGGCTGGGCCGCTCGCAAGAGACGCCGGGCGACGGCCTGCTGATCGCCGATGTCGGCACCGGCTCCGGCTGCATCGTTGTGGTGCTGGCGAAAGAACTTCCCGGTGCGAGATTCTTCGCGACGGACCTCTCTGCCGCCGCCTTGGCGGTCGCTCGCCGCAATGCCGCTCGCCATTCCGTCTCCGACCGTATCCATTTCCTCGAATCGAATCTGTTGGAAAAACTCTCCAGCGTAGGGGCGCAGCATGCTGCGCCGCTACGGAAACATGCATCCGGTATGCGCAATCGCGAGTCACGAATCACGAGTTACGAATCACGCCCCTTCGACGTCATCGTCAGCAATCCGCCCTATATCGGCCGCCGCGAAGCCTCCGCGCTTCCCCGCGAAGTGCGCGAACATGAGCCGGAAGTCGCCCTCTACGGCGGCGCGGAGGGCTACGAGCTTTATCCCGAGTTGATCGCGCAAGCCGCTGCAAAATTGAAGCCGGGTGGGCTGCTTGTGCTCGAACTTGGGCACAACAGCTTGCCCGCCGTTCGGCCGCTCTTCGACGGCCCTGTTTGGACCGACGTAAGTGTCACCAACGATCTCGCCGGTATCCCCCGCGTCCTCGCCGCCCAGCGCTTGTAGTAACTCTCCCCCAAGCGTACCCTTGCCCCCATGAACTCCCTGGCGCGCTTGCGAGGAAAACATAGCGACGTAGCGTCGGCGCTCGTTCCCTCGGAAACCGCCATTCTTCACGTGGACATGGATGCCTTTTTTGTCTCCGTGGAATTGCTCGAACGGCCCGAATTGCGCGGCAAACCCGTCGTCGTGGGCGGCCGCCCCGATCAACGCGGTGTGGTCTCCGCGGCGAGTTACGAAGCGCGCAGATTCGGAATCCAATCGGCGATGCCGCTGCGCACGGCGGGCCGGCTCTGCCCCCATGCGGTATTTCTCGACGGCAATCATGCGAAATACGCGGAATGGAGCGACTGCGTCGCCGCTATCCTCGCGAAGTATTCGCCGATCGTAGAAATGGTCTCAATCGACGAAGCGTATCTCGATCTGGCGGGCACGGAGCGGCTCCACGGGCCGCCGCTCGCGGCTGCTCACCATCTCTTGCGCGAAGTCACGAACGGGACAGGCTTGCCCTGCTCCGGCGGTCTGGCCGCCACGCGGCTGCTCGCCAAGGTGGCTTCCGATCAGGCCAAGCCGCGCGGCCTGCTGTGGGTGACTCCCGGAAGCGAGCAGCGATTCCTCGCTCCGCTCCCGGTGCGGAAGATTCCGGGGATCGGCGAAGTGACGGAGAAGGCCTTGTACGCTCTCGGCGTCGAAACCACCGGCCAGCTCGCCGCGTTGCCTTTCGAGAGGCTTGAAAAAATCTTCGGCCAGTGGGGCGCGGCGCTCTATCGCAAAGCCCGCGGCGGCGATTCCTATGAGTTCGTCATCGACGCGGAGCCGAAGTCCATCTCACACAATCACACCTTCGCGGAAGACACGGAGGACACCGAAGCGCTCGAGGCCATGCTGAGTTTGCTTTCCCAAAAAGCGTGCAAGCGCCTTCGCGAGGCGAGCCTAGAAGCGCGGACGCTCACTTTGACGATCCGATACGCTGGCTTCGACACGCGCACGGGGTCCCACACGCTTGCCGTGCCCGTGCGCTTCGATGTCGACATTTTTCGCATCTTTCTGGCTCTGTTCCGCGCGCATCGTGACCCGCGGCGCAAGGTGCGCCTTTTGGGCGCCGCTTTGAGTGGTTTCACGCATGGCGCGCAGCAGCTCGATCTCCTCGACCACGTCCGCCGTGAAAAACTGGCGAAGCTCACGCGCGCTGCCGACCGGCTTCGCGACCGCTTCGGCTTCGGTGCCGTGCAGTTCGGCGGCTCGCTCCGCCGCGACGAGTCCTGAAGCGCGGCCCCAGCGCCGAAATGCCCTATACTTTTCCGCTATGAACGCTTCCAGCCCAGCCCAACCCGAATCCGTTCGCGAGCGCCCGCCCCTGCTCGAGCGCGTGCGCGACTTCTGGCGGCGCGTCAGCGAGGGCCGCCAGATTGGCGATCTCTGGGCGCAATTCACGGCGGACGCCCGCGCCACCTACGGCTTCTATTCGCGCGAAGTGGACTGGGACGCGGCGGATAAGAAAACCGGCTTACAGCGGGCGCTTCACATCGCGCGGGGATTCTTCTGGGCGCTGCTGCTGAAGCTCTCACCGGCGCGGCGCGTCCTCCTCCTCATCGCACTCGGGATGCTGGTTTTGTCCGGCCTGCACGTGAAGTTTGGAAGCGAGGCGAATCTTGATATCAATTTTCAATTTCTCGCGACGCTCTTGTTCTTCTTCCTTCTGGTGCTGGAGCTGGCTGACCGCGTGGCGATGAAGCGCGACCTGGAAATCGCGAGAGAGATTCAGACTTGGCTGGTTCCTTCCTCGCCGCCGGAGATTCCCGGCGCCGAAATGGCCTTCGCCGCGCGGGCGCAGAACACGGTCGCGGGCGACTATTATGATGCGTTTTATCCCACCGCGAGCGCCGCGGACGGAGGCAAGCTGCTCGTTGTAGTCGCGGATGTCGCGGGAAAGAGCGTTCCGGCGGCGCTGCTCATGGCCACGCTGCAAGCGAGCCTGCGGACCATCGCGGGCGAGGGCGCATCTCTTGAGGAGATGGTCACACGGCTCAACCGCTACACCTGCGGTCACAGCCTCGGTGGCCTGCGCTTCACGACGGCGGTGCTCGCCGAATATGATCCCACGACGCGCGCCATCCAGTATGTGAATGCCGGACACAACCCGCCGGTGCTCCGTCGAAACTCTGGTGATTTGGAATTTTTCCGCACCGGCGGACTCCCGCTGGGAATCGCAGCATCCAGCTCCCATCAGACTGCCCGCGTCGAACTCCACCCCGGCGATGCTCTCGTCCTGTACACCGATGGCGTTGTGGAAGCGTTCGATGAAGGCGGCAAGGAATTCGGCGAAGACCGCTGGTTCGCGGCGATCCGCGGACTTCCGCAGGCGGATGCACCGAGTATGCTGCGGCATCTGATGCAGCGTGTGGATGAGTTTGTGGGCCGGACGCGCCAGTCGGATGACATCACCTGCCTCGTTCTCCGCGTGAGAAGTTGACCGCTTGCGGTCACCCTTGAATTGACCGCTTGCGGCGTTTACGCGGACGAAATCGGGGCGGTCACACTGGCAAGGAACTGTCCGGTCTGCGAGACTTCCGTTCCCGCTTTCCCCGGGCCTGGCGCATAATTCAAGCATGAGCGGTCGAGAGCTTGCTCTCCAGGTATCCCGGCGCCTCCGCGAACAGGGGTTTCAGGCGCTGTTTGTCGGCGGGTGTGTGCGCGACCTGGTCCTTGGCCGCGAGCCTGCCGATTTCGATGTGGCAACCGACGCCACGCCCGATCAAGTTCTGGCTCTCTTCCCGAACAGCCTTGCCGTGGGCGCGCAATTTGGTGTTGTAGTCGTCGTCGACGGCGAGCACAGAGTGGAAGTCGCGACCTTTCGATCCGACGTGGGTTACTCCGACGGGCGCCATCCGGACCGAGTCGCGTATGCGCGGAGCGCGCAGGAGGACGTGCAACGCCGCGACTTCACGATCAACGGCCTTCTGATGAATCCTGAGAGCGGCGAAATCTTGGACTACGTAGGCGGCAGAGCTGACCTGAAGACATGCCTGATCCGCGCCATCGGCGAGCCCAGCCGGCGCTTCGCCGAGGACAAACTACGCATGCTGCGCGCGGTCCGATTCGCGGCGCGCTTCGGTTACGCGATCGAAGCTGGAACCTTTGCGGCGATTCACGATCACGCGGCGGAAGTTCCTCGGATCTCAGCGGAACGCATGCGCGAGGAATTGACCAAGCTCCTCACGGAAGGCGCCGCGCGGCGCGGCTTTGAGCTGCTGGACGAAACCGGTTTGCTGGAGCAAGTGCTCCCGGAAGTTTCGCGCATGAAGGGGGTGGAGCAGCCGCCCCAGTTTCACCCCGAAGGGGACGTTTGGATTCACACGCGCATGATGCTCGAAATGCTTCCGGCGGGGTGTTCGCCGACCCTGGCGTGGGGCGCGCTGTTCCACGACGTCGGAAAGCCGCCGACCTTCGTGCCCGAATCGGTTACCGGCTCACGGATTCGGTTCGACGGCCACGTTGAGGTCGGCGCGAGGATGGCCGAGGAGATTTGCCGGCGATTGCGCTTCTCCAACGAAGACACGGATCAAGTTGTGGCGCTCGTTTCCAATCATCTGCGTTTCAAGGATGTCCCCCAGATGCGGCCGGCGACGCTGAAGCGCTTTGTACGGCTTCCGCGATTTGCGGAACATCTCGAACTGCACCGGCTGGATTGCCTGTCGAGCCATCGCAATCTGGGGACGCATGACTTCGTCCGTAGATTTCTGGAAGAGACGCCGGAGGAACAGGTTCGCCCCGCCCGGCTGATCACGGGCGACGACCTCCTCGAACTGGGTCTCACTCCTGGGCCACGGTTTGCCGAGATCTTGAAGGCGGTCGAGGATGCCCAGCTCGATAGTCAACTAACGAGCAAAGGGGAGGCTATGGAATGGGTGCGGCGGCATTTCGTTGAGCACAGTTTGGGTTCAGGAAAATCGTAATCCATTCATAATAAACGACAAAGTAGAACTTGCCAAGGCTGCTGCCCTGGTGTATACTTTAGCGTTGGACGCTAAGATTTTCTGCCTACTCTGTTGAAGCTCTGTATCCTTTTACGGCAATCGGCATCCAACTGCTTGTAGCGCCGATTCAGACTTTGTGGTGCTGTAGGTGAACGTATGGCTGAGAAAAGAATAGCAGTGCCGGAGATTCTTCCCCTGCTGCCGGTGCGAGACACCGTGCTCTTTCCGGGCGCCGTGCTGCCTCTAACGGTGGGCCGGGAAACATCGTTGGCGTTGGTGAACTCTCTCAACACCGAAGAGAAATACATCGGAGTCGTGGCCCAACTTGATCCCCGTGTGGAGGACCCTTCGGCTGCGGACCTGCACAACGTCGGCACGATGGCAAAGGTCCACAAGACGGTGAAGATGCCGAATGGAAATGTTGTCGTCTTCCTCGAAGGCATCGCACGCTTCCGGGTGGATGAGGTGATCGGTTTCCGTCCATTCCTCCGCGCCCGCGTGGTGGCCGAGCCGGACATTTTGGGCGAGCGTGACAGCGAGCTGGAGGCACTGCATCGCAATGCGCAGGAAATGTTTCGGGATGTCGTGAGCCACTCGCCACAGCTGTCGGATGAGCTGCAGTCGGTCGCTCTCAATATTGAAGACCCTGGCCGCCTGGCCGACTTCATCGCCGGCACTCTGCCGTCGCTTTCGACGCTGCTGCGCCAGGAACTGCTCGAAACGGCCAGCGTCCGCAAGCGGCTCGAGACGCTGATTCGCGAACTCTCCAAGGAGCTCGAAGTCCTGGAGTTGCGCTCGAAGATTCAAGAACAGGTGCAGGAGCAGGTTGGCCAGAGCCAGCGGGAATATCTCCTGCGCGAGCAGATGAAGGCGATTCAAAAAGAACTCGGCGAGTCCGACGACGGCGCGCAGGAGGTCGACGAGCTGCGCAAAAAAGTAGAAGAAACGGGTATGCCGGCCGAAGCCAAGAAAGAATGTGAGCGCGAATTGAAGCGCCTCGCCAAAATGACGCCGGCATCCGCTGAATACATGGTTTCGCGCACCTACCTTGAATGGATGACTTCGCTGCCGTGGACCAAATCTTCCGGCAGCGCGGACATCGATATCGCCAGGGCGCGCGAGATTCTCGACGAAGACCATTACGACATCGAGAAGGTGAAGGAGCGCGTCCTCGATTACCTCGCGGTGAAAAAACTTCAGCCGGGAATGAAAGGCCCGATACTGTGCTTTGTCGGCCCTCCGGGCGTGGGCAAAACCTCGCTTGGCAAATCGATCGCCCGCGCGCTGGGCCGGAAGTTCGTGCGCATGTCGCTCGGCGGGATGCACGACGAAGCCGAGATCCGCGGCCATCGCAGGACCTACATCGGCGCGCTGCCCGGGCAGATCATTCAGGGCATCCGGCGCGCGGAGACGAACGACCCCGTCTGCATGCTCGATGAAGTGGACAAGCTGGGGCGCGATTTCCGCGGCGATCCCTCCGCAGCCTTGATGGAAGTGCTCGATCCGGAACAAAACGTTGCCTTCCGCGATCATTACCTGGACGTGCCGTTCGATCTATCCAAGGTGCTCTTCATCGCGACGGCGAACTGGATGGATCCCATCCCCGAACCGCTGCGCGACCGCATGGAAATTCTGGAACTCCCGGGTTACACCGGCGAAGAGAAAATCCATATCGCGCGGAAGTACCTGATCCCCAAGCAGGTGGCAGAACATGGCCTGAAGGTGGGCGAGCAGCTTGAATTTACGGATGAGGCGCTGCAGGAGATCATCCACAGCTACACGCGCGAGGCCGGCGTGCGCAACCTGGAGCGCGAAATTGCGACTCTGACCCGCAAACAGGCGCGGCGCATTGCCGAAGGCAATACCGAAAAGCTCTTGGTGACGCCGGAGATTGTGCGCGAGTATCTGGGCGTACCGAAGTTCCGTATCGAAAAAGAAATCGACGAGCGGGTCAAACTGCCGGGCGTCGCGATCGGGCTGGTGTGGACTCCCGTGGGCGGGGACATCGTGTTCATCGAAGCCAGCCGCATGCGCGGCGGAAAACAGTTCACCATGACCGGCCATTTGGGCGAGGTCATGCAGGAATCCATGACCGCGGCGCTTACTTGGGTTCGCTCCAACGGCGAGCGCTACGGAATCGATGCGGATTTCTTCCGCAAGCAGGACATCCACATCCATGTTCCATCGGGAGCCGTTCCGAAGGACGGTCCATCTGCCGGTGCGGCGATGGTGACGGCGCTGGTCAGCCTGCTTAGCGGACGACCGGTCCGCGACCGCGTAGCCATGACAGGAGAATTGACGCTTTCTGGCGTCGTGTTGCCGGTCGGGGGAATCAAGGAGAAGGTGCTGGGCGCAAAGCGGGCGGGCATCCGGGAAGTCCTTCTCCCCGCGGACAACGAACCAAACGTCGTTGCGGACCTTCCGGCACATTTGCTCGGCGACATGAAGATCACCTACGTGCGCACGCTCGACGAAGTACTTGAACATGCTCTCTCGAAGGAGCCCGTCGTCACGCCTTTGGGAACGCCATCGGAGCGGGGCGCAAAGAGGACTGGCCCGGAAAGCCCGCGCGCCATCCACTGACACGCGAACATCGCAGAGACAATCCAGGCCCGGTGAACGCGCCGGGCCTTTTCTTTTTGGCTTGCCCGGGGCAGCGCGCTGCACGACTCCTGCTACCATGGAACCTTCATGTCCATGGCGAAACGCCCGGCGCGGGATTTGGCAACTGAACTTGCGGCGGAAATTGTCGCCGCCCTGCAGAGAGAGCGGCCGATTCCTCGGTTCGTGGACTCCTATGTCGTCGAACACGGCCGCCATGCATTGCAGGCGCATCCTACGCGTTATCGCGAGCTGCTCGCTCTGCTCAACCGCGAGGCCCTTCTGGCTATGACGCTGCGCGCGCTGGAGGAAGAAGCGTCCTTGGCGCGCCAGTCGGCCGGAAAGCGCCGGAACGCGGGCAATCCGCAGGCTTTCCGCCGCAACTTCCTCACTTCGCTCGCGCGGCTGCAAAAGTGGAGTGCGGGAGACGCACTGGATTTTCAGGCAGAATTGCGGATTTATGAGGACTTGTTCACGCACAGTCCCGGAGCCAGACGCGCACGCAAGGCCTACGAGGCCGCCGACCACCCGTTTGTGGACCGCTGCGCAATCCTCCTGGACCCGCCCTTCATCGAGCAAGCGCGCATCGCGGCGACCCGCGCGCTCGCAGAGCTGGAATCGCTGGCGACTGCCTTGACCGCAAATCTTCTCGGCGGCCCACCGCACTGACCGCCCGCACGGACCGCCGGCTATTACTTGTGTGACGTCGCGCCGGAAAACAATTGCTGCCAAGCCAGGGCGGCTCCGTTTCTCTAGAACGCGACCTCGGTGATGGCAAAGGATTCCGCCACTGAGGCCAGGCACCTACTTCAGGAAATCTTCTCCACCTGGACCGCAGTTCCGTAGGCCAGGACTTCCGTCACGCCGGACATGACCTCGGTCGCATCATAGCGCATGGCCAGGACGGCGTTTGCCCCGTGCTCCGCCGCGTGCTGGAGCAGCAGTTCGTACGCCTCCTCGCGCGCTTGTTCGCACAGGTCCGTGAGGATGGTGATGTTGCCGCCGAAAAACGTTTGCACCGCGGCTCCCAGGTTGCCGATCACGCTGCGCGAGCGGACGATAATGCCGCGCACAATGCCAAAATTCCGGACGATCCGGTATCCGGGCAATTCCATCGCTGAAGTCACCATCGTCGAGTCCACGCGGCCTGGCATGAGATTCTCCTCCTTGGAAGGCGTTTACCGCTGCGATTCTACCGGTATTGACGAACCGTGCGCGACCCTTTTCCCTCTGCTATTCTCCTCATGACGTGATCCAGCTCTTTTATCTTCTCGCGGCGTTGCAGATCCTGTTCGGCCTCTACCTCATCTACGAGGGGATTCGATGGATTGGTTATGCCCGGCGGCGATTGCTTCGGCATTCCGGCTTCTACGCGCCACGAGTGGCCGTGCTCTGCCCCTGCAAGGGAACTGAGCCGGGGCTCGAAGCCAATCTGACCGCTCTGTGCGAATTCGACTACAGCAACTTCAATTACGAGATCTTCTTCATTCTGGCATCGCAGGACGACGCGGCCTATTCCGCGCTGCAGCGCCTTGCCGAGCGCTCGAGGGCAAAAGCGCATATCGTCATCGCCGGACTCCCGGAAGGGTGCGGCGAAAAGGTGCACAATCTTCGCGGCGCGGTGCAGCAGTTGCCGGAGGAATTCGAGGCGCTCGTCTTCGCGGATTCCGACGGGCGTCCCGGCCGCCACTGGCTGCAGAAACTGGTCGCGCCGCTGGGCGATGACAGGGTGGGCGCGGCCACGACGATGCGGTTGTTCCTGCCGAATCGAGAGAATTTCGCCACAGCTCTTTTGGCCGCCTGGAATGCGCCGATTGTGACGCTGCTCGGCGAGAACCGCAGGAACTTCTGCTGGGGCGGCGGCACAGCGATCCGGCGCAGCGTGTTCGAGCAAGCGAACGTGCTCGAAGAGTGGCAGAATTCGGTGAGCGACGATTATTCCCTGACGCGCGCCCTCGAGCACATCGGCCGGCCGATTGTCTTCGTGCCGGAATGCCTGACGGTATCTTTGGCGGCGACCGGCTTTGCGGAGCTGATGGAATTTACGAATCGCCAGATTGTCATCACTCGCGTCTATGCGCCGTGGTTGTGGTATCGGGCGGCGGCCACTCACGGGCTCTATTGCCTGACGCTGGCGCTGGGCGTTTACGCAACGCTGGAGACGGTGTTGGCGTCCAGGCCGGCCTTCCAGCTCCTCGCTCTGACCTTCCTCCCCGTGCTGCTTTCTGTCATTCGCGGC
>Ga0209377_1002125_pt1 | contig 12961 bp, 14 predicted proteins | sample GraSoiAngelo_141_FD_185898 | JGI IMG/M metagenome (GOLD analysis project Ga0209377, IMG submission 185898) | Grasslands soil microbial communities from the Angelo Coastal Reserve, California, USA - 14_0929_12_40cm (SPAdes) (version 2) | ecosystem: Environmental > Terrestrial > Soil > Grasslands ...
GGTTGTACTCGAGCCAGTGTCCGTCGGCGTCGACGATCGGATGGGTCAGGCGGTTTCGGAGCTTCCGGGCCTCGGTCGGTTGGTTGGTGAGCATGGCGTCCCCCGCGGGCTCTCAGGCTGGGGGGATGATACTCCGGACCCGGCCCGCCTCGCGTGGCCCGATCGGTGCTAGAGTCTGGGCACGCACGCAGACAAGGAGCCCCGCCATGGGAACGGTGTTGGGATCGGAAATCCTCGCGCAGGCCCTCAAGTCACAGGGCGTCGACACGATGTTCTACATCATGGGCGGCCCGATGCTGGAGACCGAAGCCACCTGCATCAAGCTCGGCATTCGCGCGATCGACACGCGTCACGAGCAGGCCGCCGCGCTGTCCGCCGAGGCCTGGGGCCGCGTGATGCGGAAGCCGGGCGTGTGCATGGGCGCCTCGGGCCCCGGCGCGACGAACCTCCTCACCGGCGTGGCCGACGCCTTCGCCAACGCGTCACCGCTCGTCGCCATCGGCGGCTCGAGCCCGCGCGTGTCGTTCGGCATGGAGGCGTTCCAGGAGATCGATCAGCTCGCCGTGTTCAAGCCGGTCACGAAGTGGGCGGAGCGGATCTACGACGCGCGCCGTATCCCCGAACATCTCGCGACCGCCTTCCGCCAGGCGACGACCGGACGCGTCGGCCCCGTCTACCTGGACCTGCCCGGTGACGTCCTCGGCGAGAAGGTCGACGAGTCGCGCGTCGTCTATCCGCCCGCGTGGAAGACGCTCCCGCGCGCGCGGGGCGACGAAGGCGCGGTGAAGGAAGCGATCGCGCTCCTCGGAAAGGCGTCGCGCCCGATTGTCCTCGGGGGCAGCGGCGTGTGGTGGTCGGACGCCGCCAAGGCGTTCCAGGCGTTCGTCGAGACGAGCGGGATTCCGTTCTACACGACGCCGCTCTCGCGCGGCAGCGCGCCGGACGACCATCCGCTCTCGTTCCTCAATGCGCGCAGCTCCGCGTTCCGTGAGGCCGACGTGATCCTCGCCCTCGGCGTGCGCTTCAACTGGGTCGTGCAGTTCGGCGCGCCGCCGCGCTTCGCGCAGGATCTGAAGGTCATTCACGTCGACATCAACCCCGCGCAGATCGGCTGGAACCGCGACGTCGAGGTGCCGATCGTCGGCGACGCGCGCGCCGTCCTCGAGCAGCTCGGGGAGGAAGCCAAGGGCAAGCTCGATCCCAAGAAATACGCGCCGTGGGTCGGCAAGCTCCGTGTCGTCGACGGCGAGAAGAACTCGGAGTCCGAGAAGGCGATGTCGACGGACAACACGCCGATCCATCCGCTGCGGCTCTGCAAGGAGGTCCGCGACTTCGTCAAGCGCGACGCGATCCTCGTCGTCGACGGCCAGGAGATCCTGAACTTCGGGCGCCAGTCGATTCCGACGTTCGTGCCCGGGCATCGCCTCAACTCCGGCGCCTTCGGCACGATGGGCACCGGCCTGCCCTTCGGCAACGGCGCCAAGGTGGCCAAGCCGGACAAGCAGGTGCTCGTGCTGCACGGGGACGGCTCGTTCGGCATCAACGCGATGGAGATCGACACCGCGGTCCGCCACCGCATCAACACGGTCGTCGTGCTCTCGAACAACGGCGGGTGGACGGCGAATGCGCCGTGGCAGTTGCCGCTGCCGAAGCCGGGACGTACGCTCGGCTTCACGCGCTATGACCGGATGGCGATGGAGCTCGGCGCCCACGGCGAGTTCGTGGAGAAGCCGAGCGAGATCCGCCCGGCGCTGGAGCGCGCCTTCGCGGCCGGCCGGCCGGCCGTCGTCAACGTGATCACTGACGATCAAGCGCGGGCGCAGACCGTGCGCTTCTCGGCGTACCAGACGTGAAGATGGGGGCCACGAAATGGCCCCCATACCCCCAGCGTTCGGAGCGTCCCGGGGAACCCGGGCCGCTCCTCGATCACGGGGTGCTGAGAACTGGGGGCCCCGAAATGGCCCCCCACACCCCCCAGGCGTTCGGAGCGTCCCGGCGAACCCGGGGCGCCCCTCTATAATGGGCTCCACAATTGGAGGCCACTCAATGGCGAAGGCTCTCGATGGGATTCGGGTGCTCGATCTGACGCAGTACGAGGCGGGGCCAAGCGCGACACAGATGCTGGCGTGGCTGGGCGCCGACGTCGTCAAGATCGAGCCGCCCTCCGGCGAGCAGGGCCGCACCGCGCTCTCCGACAAGCGCGGCGAGGACGCCTGGTTCTTCCTGCTGCTGAACTCCAACAAGAAGGGCGTCACCCTCAATCTGAAATCGGATCGCGGGCGCGACATGTTCCGCGACATGGCGAAGACCGCCGACGTCGTCGTGGAGAATCTCGGGCCCGGCGCGTTGGACCGACTCGGCCTCGGCTGGGACACGCTCTCGCGCCTGAATCCCCGCTTGATCCTGGCGTCGGTGAAGGGCTTCGGCAGCACCGGGCCCTACGCGGACTACAAGAGCTTCGAGTGGATCGCCCAGGCGATGGCCGGCGCGATGAGCATGACCGGCTCGCCCGACGGCCCGCCCACCAAGGCCATCGGCGGCCTCGCCGACACCGGCGCCGGGCTCCATACGGCGATCGGAATCCTGGCGGCGATCATCCAGCGCCACGCGACCGGGCGCGGCCAGCTCCTCGAGGTTGCCCAGCAGGATTCCGTCGTGAACCTGCTCCGCATCCATCTGCGGGAGAGCTATCAGAGCGGCAAGCCGTCTCCGCGCCTGGGCAACCGTTCGATGGCCGCGTCGCCGTCGAACATCTATCGCTGCCGTCCGTTCGGCTCGAACGACTACGTGTTCGTGCACTGCGCGACGGTCGAGATGTGGAAGACGCTGACCAAGATCTGCGGCCGGCCCGAGCTGGGCGACGATCCGCGCTACGCCGACCGGCGCGATCGCGTGAAGTTCATCGACGAGATCGACGCGATGATCGGGGCGTGGACGGAGAAGCACACGAAGCACGAGGCGATGAAGATCCTGGCCGGCGCCGGCGTGCCGTGCGGGGCCGTCCTCGACTCGAACGAGGTCCTCGCCGACGAGCACCTGCGGCAGCGCGGGTTCATCGTCGAGCTGGAGCACCCGACGCGCGGCAAGTTCCCGATGCCGGGCAACCCGGTCCGCCTGTCCGACTCGCCGACCGAGCTGGTCCGCGCGCCGCTCCTCGGCGAGCACAACGCCGAGATCTACGGCAAAGCGCTGGGGCTCGGCGACGACGACCTGGCGACGCTCAAGCGCGAGGGCGTGATCTAGCGACGTCCAGGATGTGGCCGTCGGGGACGACGGCGAGGAACTCGCCCTCCATCACGGCCGCGCCGGCGCGCCGCACCGTGACCTTGACCGAGCGCTTCTTGCCGTCCGTCTGCTCCACGGTTGCCTCGGCCTCGAGCCGATCGCCCACCACGACGGGAGCGAGGAACTTCGCGGTCGCATTCGCCGGCACCACGGTCGGCTCGTTCACGGCCAGCATCGCCGCGTAGTCGGCCAGCCCGAACGTGAATCCGCCGTGGATCAAGCCGCGCCAATCGGCCGCCATCTCCTGGCTGGCGTCGAGCACGACCTTCGCGTGGCCGGCGCCGAGCTCCTCCGCGCGCCCGCAGAGCTGCGGCGAGATCTTCTCGTGAGTCCGCTGATCGGCGCTCATCGCCGGCTCAGCACCGCGTCACGTGGGCAGAGACCGCGAGCCATCGGCCGTGACGTCGCGCCCACACGTCGGTGTAGCGACCTGAGCCGGGGCGCCCGTCCGGACCCGTGTACGTCGTCTTCGCGTGAATGATCGCGAAGTCTCCCATGAGGCGCACGTTGACCTCGTGGGCCTGGAGGCCGGAGATCTTGACCGGCACCGCCGTCTGCTTCAGGAAGCCGGCGCGATCGACGAGCGATCCGTCGGGATTGCTGCACAGGAAGTCGTCGGCCAGGATCTCGTCGAAGCGCCGGACGTCCGAGGTCTGCACCGACGTGATGTAGTCGCGGTTCAGATCGATCAACGCCGCCAGATCGTCCATTCCATTCCTCCGCTATTCGGCGAACAGCTCGACGCTCCACGCGCGGTGCGCGGCGGCATCCGCCTTGAGAAAGCGAAAGCCGGCCACGGTCGCGTAGTGGTCGTCGACGTCCGTGTCGCCGATGTGATAGTAGGCGGCCGCCGCGAAGCGGGCTTTGATATCCGCGAGGCGGTGCTTCAGCACCGTGAAGTCGGCAGCGATCCCGAGCCGCTGCCACATGTCCTGCTGGTAGCGGATCGGACGGTCCGAGCAGCTCCCGATCAGGTAGCCGCGCTGCTTGGCCTGTCTCACCATTGCGATGGACACGATGCCGGGCGGCTCCCCGATCTCGAGCGTTCCGTCGATGTCGAAGCTGACGAGCATCACGAGACTCACGGCCACCAGACGCGACGAGCCGAGCGATACGGTTCCTGCCGCATGACGTGCGCCACGAGCCGGTCGAAGGGAACGATGCCCGTCGTGACTTCACAGCGGCCGAACACGCGCGCGCGATGCACATCCCACGCGGCGATATAGGCCCAGGCGCCGGCCCGCGTGTACTCATGCTCGACCCGCTGCGATCGCCCAGGAGCGGGCGGCTGCGACGGATGGCGTCGGCGCCGGGCTTGGGCTTGGATGCTCGCCTTCTCGTCGGCGCAGAGCACGTACTCCCGCGGCCCGAGAGGGATCCCCTGCCAGCGGCGTTCGTAGAGATCCAGAATCCGGCCGGCCTTGAGCCCGAACTGTGGATCGCAAGGAAAGATCCAGCCACCAGAGGTTGAGCACATCGACTGCAACGCATGAGCGAACCTCCGCACTCTGCGCTGCGACGCACGTACCGGTCTACCGATTCCCGTTGAGACGCCTCGCGCAGGATGTGCAGACATCAGCTGAGGCAGTGAAGCCCTTGTTCCCGCGCGGTCCTGTTCAACGTCAGAGCAATCCAGCACCGCGCGCCCACTTGTACTTCGCGCCGAGCACGTCCACCGGAATCTCGGTCGAGTAGGGATACGCGGGAATCTTGTGATCGAAAAGGTATTCAGATGCCTCTTCGACCTCGACGTCGCCTGCGAGCGACACGACGACCGGCTTGTCGATGCCCTTGCCTCGCATCTCCTCGACGATCTCGGCCAGCAGCTTTGCGAACACCATCGGCGGCGTGACGATCGTGTGCCAGTAACCGAGGATGAGCGAGTGGATCCGCGGATCCTCGAGCCCGAAACGGACGGTGTTCTGGTAGGTCTTCGGCGGCTCGCCGCCGGTGATGTCGACGGGGTTGCCGGATGCGCCGAAGGGAGGAATGAACTTCTTGAACGCTCCGTCGAGGTCCGGGGGAAAGGCCATCAGCGACAGGCCGTTGTCCACGACCGCGTCCGACAGCAGAACGCCGGAGCCGCCGGCTCCGGTAATGATGACGATATTGTCGCCCTTGGGCGTCGGCAAGATCGGAAGCGCGCGGGCGAATTCGAGCATCTCGCGCAAAGACCGCGCGCGAATCACGCCGGACTGCCTGAGCACGTCATCATAAATTTTGTCGTTGCCCGCGAGCGCTCCGGTGTGCGAGCTGGCGGCCTTGGAACCCAGAGACGTTCGTCCGGCCTTCAGCACGACGACCGGCTTCTTCTTCGACACCCGCTTCGCCACTTCTGCGAACGCGCGGCCGTCTTTCAGATCCTCGCAGTGCTGCACGATGATGTGCGTGTTGTCATCCTGCTCGAAGAACGTCAGCAAATCGTCCTCGTCGATGTCCGACTTGTTCCCCAGACCGACGATGGCCGAGACGCCCATCTTCGCCGAGCGGGAAAAGCCGATGATCGCCATTCCGATGCCGCCGGACTGCGACGACAGCGCCGCGTGGCCTTTGACGTCGTACGCCGTGCAGAACGTCGCGCAGAGGTTGCTCCACGTGTAGTAGAAGCCGTAGATGTTCGGGCCCATCAGGCGGACGCCGTATTTCTGGGCGACGGAGACGAGTTCCTTCTGCCCTTCGTGATTCCCGACTTCGGCAAACCCTGAGGGAATGAGGACCGCGCCCGGAATCTTTTTCTCGCCACACTCGGCGATCGCGGCCGCGACGAACTTGGCCGGGATCGCGAACACCGCGACGTCGATGTCGGCGGGGACGTCCTTGACGCTCTTGTACGCCTTCAGCCCCATGATCTCGTCGGTGGACGGGTTGATCGGGTAGACCTGCCCCTTGTAGCCGCCGTTGATCAGGTTCTTCATGACCGAGTTGCCGATCTTGCCGGCCTCTGACGATGCGCCGATGACGGCGACCGCCTTCGGCTTCATGATGCGGTTCATGTCGCGCACGATGTCTTCGTGCTTCGGGCGATACCGCGCCGGCGCCGGCGAGAAATTGACGACAATGCGGACGTCGGCCGCGATTGCGTCATCCCTGGTCGCGAAGACAGGGTTCAAATCCATCTCCGCAATTTCGGGATAGTCTGCGATGAGCTGCGACACGTTCTGGATCATCTTCGCAAGCGCGTCGCGATTGACTGGATGCGCACCGCGGACGCCCTTGAGGATCTGCGCGGCGGCGATGCCATCCAGCATCGACAGCGCATCGGCCTCCGTCGCGGGCGCGAGACGGAACGTGATGTCCTTGAGCACTTCGACGAGGACGCCGCCGAGACCGAACGCGACGAGCTTGCCGAAGACCGGATCGGTGACCGCGCCGATGATTACTTCCTGGCCGCCGGTGAGCATCTCCTGCACTTGCACGCCGAGCACGTTCGCCTTCGCGGTGTACTTCTTCGCGTTGGCGATGATCGTGTCGTAGCCCTTCTGGGCGTCTTCGGCGCTCTTCACGCCGACCAGCACGCCTCCCGCTTCGGTCTTGTGGAGGATGTCCGGCGAGACGATCTTGAGCACGACCGGAAAGCCCATCGCCGTCGCGATCTTCGCGGCGTCGGCGGCCGACGTCGCCACGCCTTCCTTCGGAACGGCGATCCCGTAGGCCTCGCACACGACTTTCCCTTCCGGTGCCGTGAGCGCGGTTCGTCCTTCGGCTTTGACGGTGTCCAGAACACGCCTGACGTCGGTGCGGTTGCTCATCTTTTTTCCCTGAAGTCTTTCGTGTCAGATGACTTTTTCAGTGCGCAGCGCGGCGATCTGATCCGCGCCGTAGCCGAGTTCTCCGAGGACCTCGTCGGTGTGCTCGCCGAGCAGCGGCGAGCGCTTCACGTCGGACGGACTATCGGACATCGTGATCGGATATGGTGCGTATGCTTCCGCGCCCTGGCTGCGAGTTCCCTGCGCTCGGCCTTGCTCAGCTCGATGACGTATGGACTCTGGCGCGGCATCGGCACCTCCCACTCGGGAGTGTGCAAGAGCCGCCGGCAACCGGCGCCTAAAATACGTCATCATATTTACGAACATAAGTACTAAGCTCGGCTTTGGCATCGGCAGGTGAAACGATTTTCATCAGCAGCATCCGCCCCGGATCGGCGCCGCGGCCGGCAGCACGCGGTCGGGTTCCCAACCCCACGGGCGTGGTCCCCAGTCCGGCGTGAAGACGCGGCCGCGCTTGAGCGTCACGAACGGAACCACCGCCTGGGTGACGCGCAGCCCCGCGCCGAGAACGTCGTACACCGTCCAGCTCCCTTCGCGCAGCTCGAGCACCGAGATGTCGGCCTGACGCCCGACGCCGAGGCTGCCCAGACGCTGCTCGGCGCCGATGGCCTTGGCCGGGTTGGCCGTGCACATGGTGACGACCTGCGGGAGCGTGAAGCCGAGGCCGAGGAAGCGCGTCATCATCTCGGTCATGCTGTGCACGGTGTTGATCCGGCCGGGCACGGTGAGGTCGGTGCTGATGCAGTGCGGGAGCAGGCCTTGATCGATGATGCGGCGCCCCACGTCGAAGCTGAAGTTCATCCGGCCGTGAGCGGTGTCGAACCAGACGCCCCGGTTCGCGGCGTCGTAGGCCTCGGGCACCAGCTTGCCGTTGCCGTCGAGCACGCCGCCGGGATTGGCCGTGAAGTAGTGGGTGAGGATGTCGCCCGGCTCGAGCAGCGGCAGCAGCGAGCGGATCACCATCGGGTCATAGCGCTTCTCGGTGTCGCCGATGTGCACCATCAGCTTGATCCCGCTCTCGCGCGCGGCGCGCTTGGCGAGCTGCGGCATCTTCATGCCCATGATCTCGAGCGCGGGCGAGACCATGCGGGCCTTGATCCCGCAGATCAACCCCTTGTGCTGATCGGCCACGCGCAGCGTGTCGTCGAGGTTGATGCTGCTCTCGGCGATGATGTCCGGCATCGTCGCCAGCCCGGTCTGGCAGATGTGCAGGAACGGGATGATCTCGGTCTGGCAGCTCGGGATGATGTGCCGCGGGAACGCGGCGAACGTGGCCGAGCCCGAGCTGCCCGCATCCACGATGGTCGTGACGCCCGCGTACACGCCCGCGAGATCCGGGTTGACGCCGGTTCGGTTGACGCCCTCGAAGACGTGAGCGTGGACGTCGATCAGGCCGGGGGCAACGACCTTGCCGGTCACGTCGATCGTCCGGGCGGCCTCGACGCTCGGGATGTTCGGCGCGATGCGAGCGATCGCACCGGCCTGCACCGCGACGTCGGACGGGCCATTGAGCCCGGAGGACGGATCGACGACGTCGCCGCCTTTGAGCAAGAGATCGTACATGGTGGTCTCCCTGGGGATCTCGGTTCGCTATCGGTTCGCCGGGGCCGAGCGGCGGATCTCTTCGGCGATCGCCGCGTAGCTCGATCGGAGCACGGCCGCGTCCGACGAGTAATTGATGATCGTCGCGCCCAGCGCGATCATCTGGCGCACGCCCTCCACGCTGTCGGTCAGCATCGCCACCGCCTTGCCGTGCTTGCGGGCCGCCTCCACCAGTCGGTGACGGTACTCGTCCAGGACCTGGCGCTGCCGCGGCGTCCCCAGCACGCCGAGGTCCTGGGCCAGGTCCGTGGGCCCGAGAACGGCGAGTGCTCCATGTCCACCCGGGCGAAGTCGAGGCCCGCCGCCTGGAGCAGCGTGAGAATCGCGGGCGTGCGAATCATCGTCACCCACGTGCCGATCTGGACGTGGCCGCGCTCGGCGCGCACTCGGTAGGCGTTCTCGTTCATCGTGTCATCCTCACGTGTGGTGCGTCCTCAGGCGTTGCGGTACGCGGAAAGAACAGCCTGGGCCATCTGGCGCGTCGTGGCCGTTCCGCCCTGGTCGGGCGTGAGCGTCTTGCCCTCGCGATAGACGCGCCCCACCGCGGCCTCGAGCCGTCCGGCCTCGGGGCCGAGTCCGACGTGCTCGAGCATCAGCGCGGCCGACAGCAGGGTCGCCGTGGGGTTGGCCATGCCGCGGCCGGCGATGTCGGGGGCCGAGCCGTGCACGGGCTCGAAGTATGCCCAGCCGTCGCCGAAGTTGCCCGATGGCACCAGCCCGAGCCCACCGGCCGTCTCGGCTCCGAGGTCGGAGAGGATGTCCCCGTACTGGTTCATGCACAGCACGACGTCCATGGACTTCGGGAAGCGCACGAGGCGGCGCGCGGCATCGTCGACGTGGAAGTGCTCGAAGGTGAGGCCTCCGGTCTCGCGCACGACGCGCTCGGTGATCTCGTGGAAGAGCCCATCCGTCTTGCGCAGAACGTTCGACTTGGTCACGCATGTGACCTTGCCGGGCCTGCCCTTCGCCTTGCGGGAGAGAGCCAACCGGCTCGCGAAGCGCGCGACGCGCTCGACACCACCCGGCGTGACGACCTTCACCGCGAAGCGTCCCTCGCCGTACTCCTTCACGGTGCGGCCGCTCCGGTCGCGCAAATCGGGCATGACGCGGGCCAGGTCGGTCAGGTCGCCCTCGCGGCCGGGATAGATGCCCTCGCTGTTCTCGCGCACGATGACGTAGTCGATGCCCTCGGGATCGGCCAGCGGCGAGCGCATGCCCGGACGAAAACGGATCGGCCGCACGCCGGCCCACGCGCGCATCTCCCAGCGCAGCCAGCTCACGACGTTGGTGGTGGCCGGGCCCGCCGCGCCGAAGAGCACGCCATCCGCCTCGCGCGCCAATTGCCTGGTCTGGTCGGGAACGGATCCGGCCACGGTAGGCGTGGCGCCCTCGACCTGCGGCGGCGTCAGGATCTTCAGCGGCAGACCGGCGCCGACGAGCACGTCACAGGCCGCGTCGACGACCTCGATCCCGATCCCCTCGCCCGGCAGCACCACGACGGTCTTCGTCATCGGTCAGGGCTCCTCTCGAGCGTGGAGTCTCCCCGCCGATGGACCGCTTGTCAACGCGGTGCCGACAAAGTCGGCAACGTCAGGGCACGAGCACGAACGGCACGCTCGCGCTCTTCGCCACCGCGCGTAGTTGCTCCATGAGATCGTCGGGAACCGGCACGCCGGCGCGGAGCCGCTCGGCGCGCGTCGCCATCTCGGGATCGCCCGCGACGAGAACGGGCTGGGCGGGATCGGCGCGCTTGGCGCCGTGGAGCACGTCGATCACCTGGTCGAGGTCGTTCTCGAACTCGCCCTCCGCGCGGAACGCGCGGGGATCGATGGCCAGGAAGAAGTGGCCGATGTTGTGCGGATCGGAGGGTTGCTGCGTCCGATTGCGAATCGGCGAGAACGAGGCGCCCGACAGCGCGCCGCCCAGGATGTGCACCATCACGGCGAGCCCGTAGCCCTTGTGACCTCCGACCTCACGCGCGCCGCCGAGCGGCGTGATCCCGCCCTCGGGCCGGTCGAACACGTAACGAAACGCTTCTTCGGCATCGGTCACGGGCTGGCCACCCGCGTCGACGACCCAGCCTGGCGGCAGCGGGCGATGGTTCAGCTTGTGGACCTTCACCTTGCCCGCGGCCACCGTCGTCGTCGCCATGTCGAGCTGGAACGGCGGATTGCGCCTGGCCGGCGCGGCGAAGGCCAGCGGATTGGTGCCCATCACGGGCTCGGCGCCGAACGTTGGCACCATCGACACGCCGCGCGTGGAGGCGGTCACCATGCCGATCACGCCGCGCTCGGCCGCGATGCGCGAGTAGCAGCCGGCCGCGCCGAAGTGATGCGAGTTGAACACCGACACCACGGCGACGCCGCTGGCCCGACACTTGTCGACGGCGAGATTCATGCCGTACACGGACACCGGGTGACCGAGCGAGGCGTCGGCGTCGATCAGCGCGAACGCCGGGCCCTCGCGGACGATCTTGAACTGCGGCCGCATGTTGAGCCGGCCCGCGCGGAACTCGCGGTCGTAGGTGGGCAGCATGGAGATGCCGTGAGAGTCGACGCCGCGCAGGTCGGTCTCGACCATCATCTCGGCCGTGGTCTCGGCGTACGCGTCCGACATCCCCCACGCGCGCAGGACGGCTACGAGCTGCTCGTGGATGTGCTTCGCCGGGATTCGCATCGTGACTCCTCTCGTGTCGGGGTGTTGGTCGCCGGCGTCGGGTGTCATTCGCCGGTGGAGACCGCGGGCAGCCGCTGGCCCGCCACCGGGTTGGCGACGGCGTCTTCCAGCGTCAGGGCCTGGCGCCACTCGCTCGCCGGTCGCACGTCACCGCCGGTGCCGACCTGGTCCAGGCCCCAGTAGATTTCGAGGTTGTTGCCGTCCGGATCCTTGAACTCGACGGCGATCTGACAACCGGCGCGCCGCCGTCCTTCGAAGTGGATGGGCACGCCGTTCTTGCGCAGCCAGGCGCGGGCGCGGAACACCTCGTCCAGCGTCCCCACCTCGAACGCGAAGTGATTGAGCGTGCTGTGGCCGGACCGGGGCGCGCCGCCGACCAGCGCGACGCCGTGGTGATCGGTGTTGCAGCGAAGAAAGACCATCCCGCCCGGGACCATACTTTCGTTATAGCGGTCGCTCACCTGCAACCCCAGCAGCCCGGTGTAGAAGCGCGTCGCGGCCTCGAGATCACTGACGTTGAGCACGACATGGCCGATCTTGCGCACGTGGAACGGTAACGGACTCTCCGGCATCTGGCCTCCCGCTCAAAACGAATGGCTCCGTGATGGCCGGATATTCTAGCTCGTGATAGGCTTCGCGGGTGAAACGCCGGTTGTTCGCGCCCGCCGTGGCCCTCATGGACCGCCTCACCTACCCGCGAAAGTTCGTTCTCATCAGCGTGCTGTTCGGCATCCCGCTGGCGCTGGCCACGTACTTCCTGTTCGGCGAGATCAACGACTCGCTGGAGATCGCGCGGCGTCAGGTCGTCGGGCTGCGCTACCTCGAGGCCAGCCAGCCGCTGTTCCGCCGTATCCAGGAGCACATGGAAGAGGAAATTTCGCCGCTCCGCGGCGAGGCCGGCGAGGCGAGACGACAGCGGCAGCTGACGGAGATCACCGAGGCGTTCGCCGTCCTCGCGCGTGTGCAGCGCGAGCTGGGGCCGATCCTGAACAGCGCGCAGCGCTTCGGCACGGTCAAGAGCAACGTCGAGACCCTCACGTACGAGCTCTCGCGCGTGGCCAGCTCCGCGGAAGCGCTCGTCGACGCCGAGCCCGTGGGCGCGCTCACGCTGAAGGGATTCGCCCGCCCCGTTCCCGCCTCGCTGGTGACCGGTCTCAAGCCCGCGTCCTGACCGCGCTCAGGCTCCCCCGAACTCCAGGATGTTGAGGCCGGCGTTGGTGTCGGTCAGGTACATGAGCCCGTTCCGGTCCACGTAGCAGTCGGCGGACTGGATCACCTGCGGACGATTCGGGCGCGGATCGATCATGCGCTCGGGATCGGGCGGCACGTAGTATCCAACCTCGCGCGGCCGGAACGGATCGTCGATGTCGAAGACGCGCACGCCCGCGTTGTAGTACGTCGCGAAGATCAGGCGCGAGCTCTGGAACGCGCCCGGCCGGTTCTCGTGCAGATTGTGCGCTCCGAAGTTCCCGCCCTTGGCGCAGTAGTCGGCCTCCGACGGCGTGGGCATCGTCGCGATGCTGACGGGATTGCTCGGCTCGCGAACGTCGAAGATCCAGACGTGGCGCAACCCGTCTCGGCAATTGGCGCTGGTGGGCTCGTCGGCGACCACCAGCAGGTTGCGATCGGGC
>Ga0209377_1002131_pt1 | contig 12948 bp, 12 predicted proteins | sample GraSoiAngelo_141_FD_185898 | JGI IMG/M metagenome (GOLD analysis project Ga0209377, IMG submission 185898) | Grasslands soil microbial communities from the Angelo Coastal Reserve, California, USA - 14_0929_12_40cm (SPAdes) (version 2) | ecosystem: Environmental > Terrestrial > Soil > Grasslands ...
GTTGGCGCTGTTGCTCGCGCGTCATTGGTCGCCGCAAGGAGGGGTAGCCTGGTCGTCGTTCAAACGCATCACCGTCGCAACGGCATGTTGTTATCTCGCCATCGCTCTGATCGTTCCCCGATTGGTCGCCCGGCTTTTCCCTGCCTATCAGCTTTTCCAAGAATCGCGGAGGTATTTGCAACCGGACATGCAATTTGGTTCAGTGGAATTCGACGAACCAAGTCTTGTCTGGTATTTCCGAAGCCGCGTACACGGTTTCCTTACGCTGATGAACCGCAACCGCGCGATGGAGTTTATGGCGGAAGCAGGGCCGCGTTTTGTGATTATGCCAACCTCGCTGGTCAGGACGCTTTTCGCGAACCATCCTGAGACCTGGAAAATGTTTTCGACACGCGGTTTCAACATCGCGAAAGGAAAACATGTCGATCTTACGCTCGTGCTGAAGCCAGAATGACCGCATTTGACGTTTTAACCATTTAACGATGTAACGTTGTAACGATTTGTATGATTACATTTCTCCGCGGCAAACTTATCAACGCGTTGCCCACCCAGGCGATTATCGATGTCGATGGGGTCGGCTATGAAGTTTTTATTCCGCTTTCGAGTTACGACAAACTTCCTGCGGCCGGGCAGGACGTCCGCATCCTCACCCATCTTCATGTGCGGGAAGATGCACACATCCTTTACGGATTCATGACCGCAGCTGAGCGCGATCTTTTTCGATTGCTCGTTAATAATGTGAGCGGCATCGGGCCGAAGCTGGCGCTCGCGGTGTTGAGCGGGATGAGCGTCAACAATTTCAAAGCCGCAGTCGTGAACTCTGATGTCGCGTCGCTTTCGAAAATCAGCGGTCTCGGCAAAAAGACGGCCGAGCGAATTGTCCTCGAATTAAAAGACAAACTGGGTGTGGCTGCGGCTTGGGAAGCGGCAAGCGCGATCCACGCGCCCACGCCTGATCAGGAACAAGCAAATGAAGCGGTGCTCGCGTTGATTGCGCTTGGTTACAAACAAATCGATGCACATAAAGCAGTGCGCGAATTGCAGGAGAAAGGTCAAGCGAAGGCAGCGGAAGAGTTGGTCAAGCTTGCGTTGAAGCGCATGGCCGCGGGAAGATAAATCGAGGTTTGATGTTCGAGGTTTGATGTTTGATGTATACCCGAGGAATCACGCCGCATTGAAATCAAACCTCAAAAATCAAACTTCAAACGTTACCGCCGTCGCCGAAAGCGAGAAGCTGGACGCAATTCGCTCCGCTTTCCCCACAGAAGGCCTCTTTGCCGAAAAGGATTGGCTGCTTTCGCCTGACGCATTTCCGATCGACAAAAAATTTCGCGACGAGCTCGAGCAGCTGGGACATCGCCTGTTTGTTTTCCAGCGTGCGTGCAATCAACTCTATCAATTGAGCGTCAAAGGAAAGCAGCCCGAGTGGGTAGCGCGTTATCTCGATGCGGGTAAACCGAGGGAGCTGATTGAGTTTTCGCGGCGCAAGGAAATTCGCGACGATTTGCCTCGGGTAGTCCGGCCCGACCTGATTCTGACCGACGAAGGCTACATCATTGCTGAGATCGATTCCGTGCCAGGCGGAATCGGGTTAACAGGTTGGCTCAACCAAACATATTCGGCGTTCGACAACGACGTCGTTGGTGGTGCGAACGGAATGCTCGATGGATTCGAGAGTGTTTTGCCTAATGGCGGCGACATCGCCATCTCGCAGGAAGCGGCAACCTATCGGCCGGAGATGGAGTGGATCGCTGCGCAATTGAAAGATCGACATCGTGATTTCGATTGGCGCGTTGTGTCCGCCGAAAATTATGAGCCGCAGGACGGCCGCACCGTTTATCGCTTCTTCGAGTTATTTGATCTGCCGAACATTCCAAAGATCGACAGCACGCTCCGCGCGAACGGCGAGAACCGAATCACGATTACGCCGCCGATCAAGCCGTATCTCGAAGAAAAAATGTGGTTCGCCCTTTTCTGGATGCAGCCGCTGCGAGAATTCTGGCGACGCGAGCTGGGCGAGAAATATTTCGTCAAGTTACAAGAAGTGATTCCATACTCCTGGCTGCTCGATCCGACTCCCTTGCCGCAGCATGCCGTCATCCCTCGCTTGGAAATTCACGACTGGCGCGAGTCCACCAAATTCAGCCAGAAAGATCGTGATCTTCTTTTGAAAGTAAGCGGATTTTCTCCCCTCGGCTGGGGCAGCCGCGGCATCGCGCTTGGCGGCGATCTGCCGCATGCGGAGTGGGAACGCAGAATCGATCACGCGCTCGCTACATTCGAATCGTCACCAACGATTATGCAGCGTTTTCATAAAGGCCGCCTTTTTGAGCATCGCTATTGGGACACCGATTCCAGCGAGCTAAAGACAATGAAAGGACGCGTCCGGCTTTGTCCTTACTTTTTTGTCGAAGGAGACCGCGTGAAATTACGCGGTGCTCTAGCGACACTTGCTCCGGCAGACAAGAAATTTTTGCATGGAATGAGCGAGGCTATTCTAGCTCCGTGTAAGACACAGTGAACGAGCGAGGGCAACAGCCGGCAAAGCCGAGATAGCGATTGGTCATCGATTGGGTGGAAACGGCACCAACACCCGAGCGGACGAAGGGGCACGATGCGCCGACGGCGAAGGCGCCCGTAGCGAGATCATGTGAAACGATGGGCCAGGTCATGTTCAGTGGTCAGTATCAGCGTGTGGATAGTTCGGGGAAGTCTTCTTCGCGAAATTCGTTGGAACTGCGTCGGCCTTCTTTCGCTCGCTTTTCTTCTTCCTGTCGCAGTTCGACACGACGGATCTTGCCGGAGATCGTCTTTGGCAGGTCGGAGAATTCGATGCGACGCACGCGTTTGAACGGCGCCAGGACCTGGCCCAGGTGCTGAAAGATCGAGAGCGCTGTCGTGCGATCTGGCACACTGTTGGCAGTCAGCCTCACATAGGCTTTCGGCACGGCGAGACGCAGCGGATCGGGAGTCGGAACGACGGCAGCCTCGGCTACTGCGGGATGCTCAATCAGTGCGCTTTCCAGTTCGAAGGGACTGATACGGTAGTCGGAGGCTTTGAACACATCATCCGCGCGTCCGACGTAGGTGAAATAGCCCTCTGCATCGCAGGTCGCCACGTCACCTGTTCGATACGCTGTTCGTCCTAACGGGGCGAATGAGCCATCATCATTCTGGTAGCCGCGCATCAAACCGACTGGCACGGGATTGAGTGCGATACACACTTCGCCTTCCTCGATCTCCTTCTCGTCGGCATCGAGCAGACGAATGCGATAGCCAGGCGCCTCTTGCCCCATGCAACCCGGCTTCACCTTTTGACCAGGAAAACAGGCAATCTGCACCGTGGTCTCGGTCTGGCCGTATGCCTCTCGCACGGTAAGGTTCCAAATCTTCTGCACATGCTCGATGATGTCGGGATTCAGCGGTTCGCCGGCGGAGCAGACTTCGCGAAGCGCCGTTTTGCATGACTGCATGTCCTCTTGCACGAACATGCGCCATACAGTGGGCGGCGCGCAGAGCGTAGTCACCTTATTCGCAGCGATAGCCCGCAGCATATCGCATGCATTGAAGCGTGGCTGGTTGGCAATGAATACCGTGGCACCAGCATTCCACGGTGCAAAAAAACAGCTATACGCATGCTTTGCCCAACCCGGCGACGAGATGTTGAGATGCATGTCGCCAAGCCGCAGACCAAGCCAGTACATTGTGATCAGATGCCCGACCGGATAGCTCTGATGACTATGCTCCACGAGTTTGGGACGGGAAGTGGTACCAGAGGTGAAATAGAGTAGCATTGGATCGGTTGCGTTCGTCGGAGCGTCTGGCGTGAAGCGTGGTGACGCATGCAATAGAGAGCCATAACTGGTCCAGCCTGACGGCGCTTCTCCCAGAGCAATGCGCTTTACCGTCGGATCGAGGCCATCGAATTTCGCTGCGTCGGCGGCATTGACAATGAGATGCCGCACACGGCCACGCTCGAAGCAATCCTTCAAATCATTCCGAGTCAGCAGCGTGGTGGCGGGAATGACGACAGCGCCGACTTTCATTGCCGCCAGCATCGTCTCCCACAGCGGGACGACGTTGCCGAGCATTAGCAAGATGCGTTCGCCACGCTTCACACCCAGTGCGTGCAAACCGTTGGCGATGCGATTGGAGCGTTCGGAGAGTTCGGCGAAGGTGACGGTGGCTGCGCCATCACCGACGATTTTCAGAGCGGGCTGGCTTGCACTTGCGCCGCGTGCCAGCTCAGCGTCGAACCAATCGAGCGCATAGTTAAAATGCGTGAGCTGGGGCCAGCGAAATTCCGTATGGGCAGTCTTGTAGTCGGTCCGATACGCGAACAGAAAGTCACGCGCAGCCTTAAACGCTTCGACCCCCATCACAACATCTCCTTTTCAGAAGATTCACCACAAACATCTTACATGGATCGTCGACATTCTGCGGTGATCATGATTATTGCATCGTGTTTATCACGGCAGCCCTTTGTCCTTACCCGCATTACATCGAAACAGCGGTATTTACAGCACTCGGTTCCTTACACTTGCTGGTTGTCGTCCTCACTAATTGACGGTTCGCACAGCTCGTCACCGCAGCCTTTGTTATGTTCAGCATCGCTGTTACAGGGATGGCGGTAGTGATCATTTTGAGACTTTTGTATGCCCGCAGCACCTAAAAATTGCTCCAGCCAACGGCTGGCCGTTGCGACGAGACATTTGTCAGAGAGTTTCTACTTCTTCCTAGCCATCCAGTGCAGAGCAAGAGCCGGCACGAGAAAGAAAAATACCAGCACGACGCGCAGCTGGATGAAAAATAGTAGGACCAATCTTCCAAATTCTTTCTCGTCGATTTTGAAGAAATGCGTGGCCCAGGATGCGCCAGTGTTCCAAAAGAGCAGCGTCGCGCCGAAATAGAACAGGGCGAATATCAGGCCGATAATAAATGCGTTGAAGAAAAAGTTTCGGAAGAAGATGATCTTATCGCGGTCCATGCCGCGATTATTTACTTCAACGAGGCCAGATCAATCACAAACCGATAGCGGACATCGCTCTTCACCATTCGGTCATATGCATGATTGACCTGTTGAATGGGGATGACCTCGACGTCTGCGGTAATCTTGTGCCTGCTGCAGTAATCGAGCATCTCCTGTGTTTCGGGCAAGCCCCCGATCAGTGAGCCAGCGATGCTCCTTCGGCCCAACACCAGGTTAAACGGTGAGAGTTGTTCCTCACCCGATGGCAACCCGACGCAGATCATTACGCCATTTGTTCGAAGCAGGCTCAGATAGAAATCCAAGTCATGCCTAGCTGAAACGGTGTCGATGACAAAATCAAACTGGTTACTCAGCGTTTTCATTTTTTCGGCATCACTCGTCAGGACAAAATCAGTCGCACCCATACGTTTAGCATCGCGTTGCTTGTTCGGTGATCCGCTTAAGACCGTCACCTTCGCTCCGAATGCGGAAGCAAATTTGACGGCCATATGGCCCAGGCCTCCCAGACCGAGAACGCCAACTCTGTGTCCCTTACCGACTTTCCAGTAACGAAGTGGGGAATACGTGGTGATGCCGGCACATAAAAGCGGTGCCGTTTTTTCAAGCGGGAGTTTCGATGGAACTTTCAAGACGTAATCTTCGTCCACGACAATTTTCGTGGAATAACCTCCTTGGGTGACGGTCTTCCCGTCCTTCTCGTAGCTGTTGTATGTCAGGACGAGCCCGTCAGTGCAATATTGCTGCAGCCCGTTCTTGCAATTCGAGCATTTTCGGCACGAATCTACGAAGCAGCCGATAGCCACAAGGTCGCCCTTTTTTAATCTTCGTGCCCTTTTGCCCTTCTCGATGACTCTGCCGACGATCTCGTGTCCCGGCACCATCGGGTAAATCGACCTGCCCCATTCGTTGCGGACGAGATGCAGATCGGAATGACAAATCCCGCAGTAAAGGATATCGATGAGAACGTCCTTCGGGCGAAGATCGCGCCGCTCAAAATCAAACGGGGACAGAGGCGAAGTGATGCTTTGTGCCGCATAGCCTGCAACAGGAATCATGATGAACCAGAGTTACGCGGAGAGGCGGCAGCAGCAAATAGTTTGCATTCCGAGCGCTTTAAGCGTGCAAACGCGATGCGATTCCCTCAAAAAAGTCCATGATCACAAAAAATCTCGGAATGCTCCTGCTGGCCATCTATCTCATTCTTGTCGGAATCATGGCTCTCGTTCACTTCGCTATCCCGCGTGATCGTCACCGGAATTCTAGCGCTGCGGGCAGGGATTTTGATTCTCATCGGCAAGTAAGACGGCCCGCGCAAAAGGTTAGGCGGCAAAGCCGCATCTTATTGGCAACGCGTTGAGGACAACGGTTCCACCTTCTAGCAGCGAAAGGTGGATCGGCTTCTCTGAAGACGATGGCAAACCAATCGCCGAAGGCGCAGATTAAAAACTTGTGCCACTCAGATTGCGCCCACGGCGCCCGAGATCAGCAAAACGACGATGCTGAGCGAAATAAAAATCTGGATCATCGCCAGAATCTTCGCCCAGCGCGCCAGAAGCGGCGCGTCGGTCGGGCCGAAGGTAGAACTCTGCGTGAAGGCGACGAAGAGATAGTCGATAAAGCGCGGCCGCCAGCGTGCACACGCAAATTCGGAGCGCTCATCGTGCGGAATTTGCATCTGCGGAAAAAGGAAACTCGTGCTGCCGAATTTCTTTTGTGTGTGGCGCAGGGTGGGTCCGCCGCCGTCCAGCCGCCAATACCAGAGAGCGAAGACGATCACATTCGTCAGCCAAAGTAGTCCGCCTGAGCGAAGCAACTGCAATGGGGATTCGCGGTGTGCAGGCAGTGCGCGCACCAGCAGAATCACTGAGCCGATCAGCGCCAGTGTTGTGATTCCATTAATGATGAATCCGAGAATGCGATTAAGTGAATGTTTTCCTACGCGATGGCTCACGACCGTTGGCACGAGCAAAACGACAATCACAGTGGGTAACAACCAAGTCGGGCCGACAACGAGATCGCGCGGTAGCGCCAGGTAAATTGCGCAGATCGCCAGAAATGCGAGCACCGCTTGTCCGCGCGGCTCTGGTTTATCAATGTGCTCTGGCGAGCTGGTCATTACATGACTTATAGCTAATTTTAAAAGTCGTGGCGAGAGATCGCTCTTACCCGTGCACCGCTGGCTCGCCTCGCTTGGAGCTCCAGATTATAGTTCCCACATGCCAAAGCGCGTCTGCTATATCCACGTCGGTCCGCACAAGACGGGCACGACTTCGATCCAGTGGTTTCTGCAGGAAAACCGAGAGGAGTTACTGAAGTGTGGTTATTTCGTACCTGAAAGCGAGACAAAGCGCGGCGCGCACTATGCGCTGGTTGAGAAGCTGTGTGGACTGGAGCTGGGGGAGCACCGAGAGCCGCTGGTGGCTAAGTCCATCCGGGCACTCGTTGAGACGCCCTCTGAAGCAATCGTTATTTCTTCGGAGTCTTTGGAAGGAATCCTGCGAAGCCGAAAACATGCCGATGTATTCTTCAGCCGAATTGGAGAACTGAACCTTGAACCGAAGCTCATTTTGTTCCCGCGCAACCAGCCCCAATGGATTAACTCGAGCTATTCCAGTTCGGTCAAGAGCTTCCGCCTGTCGGACCCATTCCAACCCTTGCGCTTCGTTCAGTCGGTCGGCGCCAAATTTTCGCGTTGGCTCGAGTTGGCAAACGCTCACGCCGCCGAACTGATTGCTCGACCCTTCACGAAAGAAACCATCGACCGCGGCGTGATACCGGAGTTTCTCCGGAGCATCGACATCAACTCATCGCAATTCCGAGATGGCCAGATCAGGCAGAATGAAGCAGCCGGGCCGTTCACGGTAAGCGTGGCCCGCGACGTATTGCGCTCGATCGGCGAGACCAACAAGCGGCTTACCTGGCTTCAGGCGAACCGATGTAAAGCCAAGCTCGCCGGGTATCTTGGCGAAAAAGGATTGGCTGATGCCGGTTACTGCGGGCTGACTACCGCCCTGGCGAGACATATTGAACAAGAATTGCGCTCGGATAATGATTCATTTGCACAACAAGCCTGGGGCAGATCATGGGCTGAAATTTTTGCTGCCGATACTGCCGAGGAGTTTACCCCTAACGACTTCGAGATGTGCCGGCCAGCCTGGTTCACCGCCAGGCGGCTCCAGCGGGCTATTCGCGAGATGAAGGAAATTGTGCATGAGATCCTGCTGGATCCGGCCCTTGCCGTCGAAGCGCCTTGGAACGACGTGCGGCAACGGAGTGGCCGCATTTTCCCAGAGCAGCCTCTCGGTCGATGAAAAGGTTTAATTGACGAGGGTGCTATTCCAAGTGTCAGCGCATGTTCTGTCGCCGGACACTATGCAAGTGAGAATTAAATTGCCCAATCCACGGGCGTGTATTGCTGCATCGTATTAACATGCGCGTTTCCCACGCTGATGTGAGCAGATGTTCAAGCGCCTTCTAAAATGGATTGGGGCGATCATCGCCGTAGTCGCGATCGCTTTCGCCGTGTTCCTGACCAATCTCGTTTGGTTTCGGCCCTGGAGTCTCAACCTGTTTTACGAAAAGGTTTTCGCCGAAGTCCTCTTCGATCACCCGCAGCTGCTGTCGACGCTCGGTTTGGTGGAGCAATTTGGTATTACCAGTCACAATGGGAAGCTCGACGACGAATCGCCAGCGCATCAACAGCGCGAATTCGACAGGTGGAAGCGCGACCTCGCGCAGCTACGCCAATATCCACTCGATCGGCAATCGCGTTCGCAAAGGCTTTCCACGCGCGTGCTGGAGTGGTTTTTGCAAATGCAAGTCGAGGGCGAAAAATGGCAGTGGCACAATTATCCAGTCAATCAGCTCTTCGGGGTGCAGAACCAATTTCCGTCTTTCATGGCAAACACGCATCGGCTGCTCAGCCGCAAAGATTGCGAGTATTACATGAACCGAATCGATACTCTTCCGAAAAAGTTCGATCAATTGCTCGAGAACCTGAAGATGCGCGAACAAAAGCAAATCCTGCCGCCGCGTTTTGTTGTTGGGGAAGTGCTCAAGGAAATGACGGAGTTTATCGGTGCACCTGCTTCGGAAAATATTCTCGCGACCTCGTTCAAAACTCGCGCTGCTAAAATCGAGAAGTTAAGCGACGCAGACCGCGCCGATTTTCAAGCGCGCGTGGAAACGGCGATAAACAGCAAAATTTATCCGGCATATCAAAAACTGATAGACTATTTCCGGGACATTTTGCCGAAAACAACTACAGACGACGGCGTCTGGAAACTACCGGATGGCGATGCTTACTACGCGTATAAGTTGCATGAAAACACGACGACTACGCTCAAGCCGGATGAAGTGCACGAGTTAGGTCTGCGCGAAGTCGCCCGTATTGAAGGCGAGATGCGCACGATTCTCGACGCAAATGGCTTTTCGGTCCAACCAATCGGGGAAGCCATGGACAAGCTCGCGAAAGATTCGCGTTTTCTTTTTCCTAACAATGACAAAGGCCGTGCGGAGGCCTTGGCGAAGTACATGGAATTGATCACGCAGGCCACGGCGCATTCGTCGAAAGAATTGTTTCTCACCACGCCGCGCGCGAAGATCGAGGTGCGTCGCGTCCCGGAATTCAAGGAAGCAACAGCACCAGGGGCATACTATGAGCCTCCCGCAATGGACGGCACGCGACCAGGGATTTTCTTCGCGAACCTTCGCGACATGAACGAAGTGCCCAAATGGAGCATGCCGACTCTGGCGTACCACGAAGGTGTGCCGGGACATCATTGGCAAATCTCCACGGCGGAGGAACTCAAAGGAGTTCCGCAATTTAGGAAAGTAATTCCGTTTACTGCGTACATGGAAGGCTGGGCTGGCAAAACAGGCGGGGTGGTACGACAACGATCCGTTTGGAGACCTCGGGCGTTTGCGTGACGAGCTTTTCCGCGCGGTGCGATTAGTAGTTGATACCGGCATTCATGCAAAGCGCTGGCCCCGCGAGCAGGCGATTGCTTACATGCGCGAGAAAACCGGGATGGGCGAGAAAGAAGTTAAATCGGAAATAGAACGTTACATTGTCGCGCCCGGCCAGGCATGCGCTTATAAGGTCGGCATGTTAAAGATCCAGGAGTTGCGCGCCCGCGCTGAGAAAGAACTGGGAGCGAAATTCGACCAGCGCGAGTTTCATGACGCTGTCCTCAACAACGGTGCATTGCCGCTCGAGATTCTCGAAGAACAAGTGAACGATTACATTCAGCGAAAGAAGATCTAGTATTGTAGCCGCCTCGCTGTGTCGAGGCGCTTTTCATGGATTTCCAAACACGGCGACACAGCGCCGTGGCTACAACGACAGCAAAGATGCGCAAAATCCTGATCACGCTTGGAATTCTCGTCGCATTTACTATTTCGATATCGGCGACATGGATTTTTGGCGGCCGTCAGCTTTCACTCTTCCTCGATCGTTTTTGGACGATTGAAACAGCTTCAAGCCGAATCAACTCGGTCGTGTATGAAGGCAGTGGGACCGGTGGGATCCTTCACGTTAACGATCTCGCACTAAGTCTAAACGACAGGAATGGCCCCACTCCGAACGTCGGCACAGCGAAAGATGGTCAGCTTGCTCTCGCCGACAGCGGAAGAGTCTTCGCTTTCGGTCTACCGCGGTCAGAAGCAGAGAACCTCGCTACTGTGCCACCGCAAGGCGATGATGCTTTCATCCAAATCCGTCGGAGCATTCTTAGCTGGCCAACGCCATTCGATTTCAATTTCATGACTGGCCATTCGCCATCATGGAAGCGCCATTTGTATTATCGGGTCCTTTGGACAAAACCTTCCGGTGCACAATTACAAATGCTCTGGCGTTATGAACAGTATTTTTATCCGGGCAACGGCTGGGCGAGCGGTTTCATGACCCGTGAGGGTTCCACCGGCTTGATCCGGCTCGATATCCGACCGTGAGCCAAGCCCCAACTGGCTTGTCTCTCGCACACTTCCCTGCATCATTTACGAGTGCAGTTTTCCCATAAATTCCAAAAGCTGTTTTCCCGTGACGCGGCGCAAAGCCTGTGGGAACACGCATGTCGCTGGACGCACCCGGTGAGTGCTCGGCGGATTCTGGCTACGATTGATCGAGCCGAATTAGAGAGGTTGCGCCAGAGCTATCCCTACCGACCCAATGCTCGAAAGATTAATGCTTACGAAGACGCCGCGTACTGGATCAACGTGAACGTCAAGCGCGTGCAGGATCTTTGGCTTGATCGCTCGCCGCCACTCCAGATTCTCGACCTTGGCTGCGGCCCGGGTTATTTTCTCTACCTTAGTCGGCTCTTCGGGCACGAAGGACTTGGCCTTGACCCAGACGACGAACCTTTCTTTCGCGGCACAACTAAGCTTTTCAACATCCCGCGCGTCATAGCGCGGATCAGTCCCCAAGCGCCTTTGCCCGACGTTGGAAAAAAATTTGATCTCGTGACTGGCCACCGCGTCTGCTTCCACCGCATCGCACGCGCTGAAAATGGCAAATGGCTCGAGTGGTCGCCGGCAGATTGGGAATTTTTCATCAACGATATTCGAACACGATTCCTCAAACCTGATGGACGTCTTCTTTTGGAATTTAACCGGCGACAGGACGGTTCTTCATTCTTTACTGAGGAATTGCGCGCTTTTTTCGAATCGCAAGGCGCGCGAATTTTCCGCTGGAAAGCGCTGCTTGCAGCGGATCCGAACGAGCGTCCGCGATTCAAACGAACAGGTAGGAGCGATTGACCTTAATCGCCCGTCAGGCTTTGCAACCGACGCGGTCGCCCTACAAATCGACCTCACAACTTCCAGTCTGAGCAATCCCAGTCGAGTATCTGCTCAACCTCTGCGATGTCTTCCGCAAACAGATTGTAGAGGAAAACCCTCTCCTCCCAGTTCATCGCGCGCTCGTATGGCACGATATTTCTGTCTTTACTGCGCACTGAACGCAGTGGCTTGCGCCCAAGAAAGGAAAAGATTGAGGCAAGCGTTTCCGCTGGGTTCGTCTTGAAGTTTTCGAACTTCGCGACCTTCACTTGCTCGCGAGAAAAGAATTTGAAGACACGCGCGAGTTGCCGTCCATAGAATCCCCGATCGATATAAGCAAAACGACGCGCTTCAGCCGGAGGTGCGCCACCGATGCGCGTTTGTTCTTCTCGCACGGCGTCAAAGAAATCCAACGGCTCGCGGCCTTTGAATCGTTGCATGTTCCAATGCGCAAAGGCGCGTTCGACCGGATTTCGCAGAATGATCAGCAGTTTGATTTCCGGATTGTATTTCCAAATTCGTTCCGCGGCTGGCTCATGATACAGGTAACTAGGCGTGCAATCACCTGCGATCGTTGATTGAGCGACCAGCGGATAATGCTTGTGCAATTGTTCGTAGTCGACGTCGGAAATGAACATGGCGTCGTTATCAAAGAAATGCATCTCCTGCTGGTCGCCCATGGTGATGTCTGGGTGCCTGCTTAAGAAGTAATGCAACGCCGTCGTCCCGGATTTTTGCGCGCCGGCCAGAATGAAATCGAGTCGGTCGAGTTTGCGACGCTTTGTTCGGAACATCGTCATCAATCAAGAGCCGCTGATCGCTTCACGCAATCGGGGCCGTAGTCAATTCGAAGAAGCGGCAGCCCTGGCGTTGTCGATCTTTTTGTAACCTCAAAACGCGGTTGCCTGTCTCATATAGCGATGAATCCCGCTCCGAAGGCGCTCACGTACGGGATATTGACTTTTCTCGAAATTACTGTCGTCGTCCTATTCATCATGTCGCTTGGTGCAATTGCCGTGATCAGTTCTCTTGGCGCCGCAAACGGAACCGACCGCTCGAAATTGCTAACGCGCTCTAGTTGATCGGTTCAGCCAGCGATCACCACGTTGACTGAACAGCCAGCGTTAGCAGAAGAGTTGTCCGCCACAGAGCAGCGTTCTATGCTGCGCGATGCTTAC
>Ga0209377_1002134_pt1 | contig 12929 bp, 14 predicted proteins | sample GraSoiAngelo_141_FD_185898 | JGI IMG/M metagenome (GOLD analysis project Ga0209377, IMG submission 185898) | Grasslands soil microbial communities from the Angelo Coastal Reserve, California, USA - 14_0929_12_40cm (SPAdes) (version 2) | ecosystem: Environmental > Terrestrial > Soil > Grasslands ...
CCCTGCCACTTCGGCGACTCGCCGCCGCATTCGGTGCAGGCGTAGACGATCCTCGCCTTGGCCATCAGGGTGCCTCCGACACGGGCACGCGCTGCGAGATCGCGCACAGGAGCTCGTAGCTCACGGTGCCCGCGCTCGCCGCGACTTCGTCGGCCGAAAGCCCCTCGCCCCACAGCGTCACCGGCGAGCCGACCGCCGCTTCGAGGATGCCGGTGAGATCGGCGAACAGCATGTCCATCGCGACGCGGCCCAGGGTGCGCGTGCGCCTGCCGCAGACGATGATGGGCGTGCCGGTCGGCGCGTGGCGCGGGTAGCCGTCGGCGTAGCCGCAGGCCACGACGCCGATCCGCATCGGGCCGCTCGCCGCGAAAGTACCCCCGTATCCGACGCCGTCGCCCGCGTTCAAGCTCCGCACCGCGATCAATTCGCTAGCCAGCGTCATCGCGGGCCTCAAGCCCAGCGCCGCGGCGTTTTCGTCGGGAAAAGGCGAGCAGCCGTAGAGCATGATTCCCGGCCTCACCCAGTCCTTGTGCGCCTCCGGGTAGCGCAGCAGCGCGGCGGAGTTGGCGAGGCTCTTCGGAAGATCGACGCCCGCGCTCGCCGCCTCGAAGCGCTCGAGCTGCCAGCGCACGCCGCGCTTGCCGTCTGCGTCGGCGAAATGCGTCATAAGCGCTATCACGCTGACACTCGGACAATTGCGCAAGCGTTCGAGCACGCCGTGAAGATCCTCCGCCGGGAAGCCGAGCCGGTTCATGCCGGTGTTCAGCTTCGCGACCACCGCGATCCTCTTCGCCGGCCGCGCGCGCTCGAGCATGGCGAGCTGCTCCGGGTGGTGCACCACGGTGGTGAGAGCGTGCGTTGCGATCGGCTCGAGCTCCTCGGGCGAGAAAAACCCCTGCAGGAGCAGTATCGGGCGCCGCTCGCCTGAGCGGCGCAGCTCGAGCGCCGCCTCCAGCTCGATCAGCGCGAGGCCTTCGGCCGCAGCGAGGGCCCGGACCGCGCGCGTGAGCCCGTGACCGTAGGCGTTCGCCTTCACCACCGCGCAGATGCTCGAACGCGGTGCACGCCGTCTCGCCGCGTCCAGATTGTGGCGGAGCGCGGCCGAATCGATGCGGACTCGGATGGGGCGCATGGCCCGCCATTCGACCACAAAACCGGAATTTCCGGAGAGCGCTGGTCGAAGCTTACGCACCTGACAAATGACTCATGGTATAAAGCGGGCGGCCAAGGGCGTTTACGTTCCGTGACGCCCGTGCAGGACGCAGGGTATCGATGAATCGCAGCTTCAGCACCCACGACTCCGCTCACCGCAGGCGCCGGCAATCATGAAGCGGGGTTTCTACACCATCATGGCGGCGCAGTTTTTCAGCTCTCTCGCCGACAACGCCCTGCTGATCGCCGCGATCGCCCAGCTGCTGGAGCTCGACGGCCCGGCGTGGATGGTACCGCTGCTGAAATTCTTCTTCACCGTGTCCTACGTGGCGCTCGCCGCATTCGTCGGCGCCTTCGCCGACGCGATCCCGAAGGGCCGGGTGATGTTCATCACCAACACGATCAAGATCGTCGGCTGCGTGATGATGTTCTTCACCGATTACGTCGAATTCGCCGGCATTCCGGGGTACGTGCTGGTGCTCGCCGCCTACGCGGTGGTGGGATTCGGCGCGGCCGCATACTCCCCCGCGAAGTACGGGATCCTCACCGAGCTGCTGCCCCCGGAGAAGCTCGTCGCCGCCAACGGCTGGATCGAGGGGCTCACGGTCGCGTCGATCATCCTCGGAACCGTGCTCGGCGGAGCGCTGATCAGCCCGCGCATCGCCACGTTGCTGCTCGCGATCGACGTGCCGCACATCGACACGGGGATCGAGACCCCCGCCGAGGCCGCGATCATCGTCATCTCGGCGATCTACGTGATCGCCGCGGTTTTCAACCTTTTCATCCCGGATACCGGCGTGCGCTACGGCCGGCAGCAGACCAATCCCGCGCTGCTGATGCGCGATTTCTACGTCTGCTTCACCATGCTTTGGAAGGACAAGCTGGGGCAGATCTCGCTTTCGGTGACCACGCTCTTCTGGGGAGCGGGAGCGACCCTGCAGTTCCTCGTGCTGCAGTGGGCCGCGGTCCACCTCGGGCTGCCGCTCGACAAGGGCGCCGTGCTCCAGGGCATCACCGCGGTGGGCGTCGCGCTGGGCGCGGTGATCGCGGGGCGCTTCATCGCCCTGCGGGACTCCCTCAAGGTGCTGCCGGCGGGAATCGCGATGGGCGTCGTGGTCGTGGGGATGATCTTCGTGACGAGCCTGCCGCTCGTCTACTCGCTGCTGGTTGTGATCGGCGCCCTGGCGGGATTCTTCGTGGTGCCGATGAATGCGCTGCTGCAGCACCGCGGCTACGTGCTCCTCTCCGCCGGCCATTCGATCGCGGTGCAGAATTTCAACGAGAACATCTCGATCCTGCTGATGCTCGCCATCTATTCGGCGATGATCAGGGCCGACGTGCACATCAACACCATCATCGTGGCCTTCGGCACCTTCGTCATGCTCGCGATGCTCGCCGTGATGCTGCGCCACCGCTACAACCAGAGCCGCGGCGATTCGCTGCACCTCATCGGGATGAGGACCAGCAAGGAACGCGGATATCCTTGATTTTCCCGCGGGGCGCCCCCACGTCTCTCGGACCATGGGGGCGATTGCGGTACTCGACGACGGTTCGCCGCGGTTCGACGACGGTTCCCCGCGGCCGGCCTCCCCGGAGCGCGGCGAAGGCGACGCCGTCCTGCTCGACGCCTACTCCGCAGCGGTGGTCGCGGCCTCCGAGCGCGTCGGCCCCGCCGTCGTTCACGTCGAGGTCGCTCAAGCCCCGCGCAAGGCCGAAGGCGAAGCGCCGCGCCGCGGGAGTGGATCGGGATTCGTGTTCACTCCGGACGGCTTTATCCTCACCAACAGCCACGTGGTGCACGGCGCGCGCGCCATCCAGGTGAGCTTCGCCGACGGCGCGGGCTTCGACGCCGATTGGGTCGGCGACGACCCCGACACCGACGTCGCCGTGATCCGCGTCGGCGGGCACCATCTTCCCGCGGCGCCGCTGGGAAGCTCGCGCGCCCTGCGCGTCGGGCAGCTCGCGATCGCGATCGGCAATCCCTACGGCTTTCAGCACACCGTGACCGCCGGCGTGGTGAGCGCGCTCGGGCGCAGCCTGCGCGCGACGACCGGGCGGCTGATCGACGACGTGATCCAGACCGACGCCGCGCTCAATCCGGGCAACTCGGGCGGGCCGCTGGTGAACTCCACGGGCGAGGTGATCGGCGTCAACACCGCGATCATTCCGTTCGCGCAAGGGATCTGCTTCGCCACCGCCATCGACACGGCCAAATGGGTGATGGAGCAGCTGCTGCGCTCCGGCCGCGTGCGCCGCGGCTATATCGGGGTGGGCGGCGCGACGATCGCTCTCTCGCGCCGCGCCGTGCGCTTTCACGGCCTCGCGGCCGGGGCGGGAGTGCGCGTCGAGTCTGTCGAGCCGGGGGGCGCCGCACAGCGCGCGGGGATCGAGCCCGGAGACGTCATCATCGGCTACGACGGAGAAGACGTCGCGGGAGTCGACGCGCTGCACCGCCTGCTCAGCGAAGAGCGCATCGGCAAGACAGCGAGCGTGACGCTCCTGCGCCGCACCCAGAAGCTCGAGCTGTCGATCCGCGCCGCGGAAATGCCGCCCCGTCCTTAGCGGGTCACAGCACGACCGGCTTGTCGGGCAGCTCGTTGCGGCTGTCACCCGAAGGCGGAAAGTGCGCGGCGAGCAGATCGCTGATCGCGCGCACGCCGAGCACCGCGCCGCGCTCGAACTGCCCGCGCGCGAACTCCTGCTGCATCTCGCCGCAGATCGCCTCCCAGGCGGCCTTCCCGACCTTGCCGTGGATGCCGCGATCGGCGACGATCTCGACGCGCCGGTCGGCAAGCAGAAGATAGATCAAGACCCCGGAGTTATGCTGGGTATCCCAGACGCGCAAACGGCCGAACCACTCCACCGCGCGCTCGCGTGACCGGACGCCGCGAAGCAGCTCGCCCAGCGGCAGCGAAGCCTCGACGGCGAAGCGCAGCTGGCCGCTGTGGCGCCGCTCCTCCTCGCCGATCACTTTTTCGATGGCGCGCAGCGCCGCGGGAGGAAACGCGCGCCTGACCGACCAGTGGTCGGTGAACAGGTGCAGGAACCAACGTTTCCAGATCGCCATCGCTTCACCAACTCCCGGAGGCACCGCCTCCGCTGAAGCCGCCCCCTCCCCCGCTGAAGCCGCCTCCGCCGCCGAAGCCACCTCCGGCGGACCATCCTCCGCCGGGCCAACCGCCGCTAGCCCAATTGCCGCGACGGCCGCCTAATCCGTTGATGAGCGCGATGACGAATCCGATGAGGCCCCCGATGACCGCGAACGCGAGCACGCCCGCGACGAGCCACACGATGGCGCCTACGATCCCCCCGGAAATTCCGGCCCCGATGACCCGGCCGAAGAGGCGCCTGAAGATCGCATCGGTCGCGACCAGCGCAACGAACAATAGGAATATGGTCTGGAAATTGATCGGGCGATGAACGCCGTTGACGATCACTCCGGACTTCGGCGCAGGCAGGCCCTCTCCCTCGATCAGTTTCATGACCGCATCGGTTCCGGCCGCGACGCCGCCGTAGAAATCGGCGGAGCGGAAATGCGGCGCGATCACGTCGCTCACCACCCGCTTGGCGACGGCGTCGGGGATCGCGCCCTCGAGCCCGCGTCCGACTTCGACGCGAAGCTTGCGGTCGTTCTTGGCGACGACGAGGATGACGCCGTCGTCGACGCGCGCGCGGCCGATTTTCCAGGCGTCGGCGACGCGGATCGAGTACTCCTCGATGGTCTCGGGCGCAGTCGTTGGCAGCATCAGCACCGCGACCTGGCTGCCTTTGCCGCGCTCGAAGGCGGCGAGCCGCGAGTCGAGATCCCGGAGCTGCTGCGCCGAGAGCGTGCCGGTGAGATCGGTGACCCGGCCCTTCAGCGGCGGCACCGCCACCTCGGCCCTTGCGGAGGCGAAACCCGCGAGGAGAACGCCGGCCGCGACGAGGCCGGGCCAGCGCCTGAGCATGGTGACTACTGCGTCGCCGGCGCGCCGGACTTGCCGAAATCGACCGTCGGCGGCTTCGAGATGGCCTTTTCGTCCTCGACGCTGAAGCTCGGCTTCACCGGGTAGCCGAACAGCATCGCCGTGAGGTTGACCGGGAACTGGCGTATGAGCACGTTGTATTCCTGCACGGCTTTTATGTAGCGGTTACGCGCGACCGCGATACGGTTTTCCGTGCCTTCGAGCTGCGCCTGCAGGTCGCGGAAGTTCGCGTCCGACTTGAGCTGGGGATAATTCTCGGCGACGAGCAGGAGCCGCGAGAGAGCGCTCGTCATTCCCGCCTGCGCCTGCTGGAAGCGCCGGAACGCCGCTTCGTCGTTGAGGAGCTCGGGCGTCGCCTGGATGCTGCCGACGCGCGAGCGCGCCTCCGTGACCTGGATCAGCACCTGCTGCTCCTGCGCCGCGAATCCCTTCACCGTGTTGACGAGGTTGGGAATCAGGTCGGCGCGCCGCTGATACTGGTTGACGACCTCGGACCAGGCCGCTTTGACTTGTTCGTCGTTCCGCTGGATGTCGTTGTAACCGCAGCCCGCCAGACCCGCGGTGACGAGGACGATGACGGCTGCGAGGTGCTTGCGCATGGGTTCCTCCCGAATAAGCCTGCCCGTAGATGGAGCCGCGGCGCCGGATTACAAGGCCGCGAGTTTCGGCAGCCGCCAGTCTATCGGCGCCTTGCCCTGAGCCTGCAGATAGGCGTTGATCTTCGAAAAATGCCTGCAGCCGAAAAATCCGCGATGCGCCGACAGCGGGGAAGGATGCGGGCCTTTCAGCACCAGGTGTTTCCTCGTATCGATGAAAGCCCCCTTCCTCTGCGCAGTGCTCCCCCACAGCACGAACACCAGGCCTTCACGCTCGCGGTTGAGCGCATCGACGATGATGTCCGTAAACTTCTCCCAACCCTTGTCCTGATGGCTGCCGGCTCGCCCGGCCTCCACGGTGAGCGTCGCATTGAGCAGGAGCACCCCCTGCTCCGCCCAATGGACGAGATGGCCGTGGTCCGGCGGCTCGATCCCCAGATCGTTTTTCAATTCGATGAAGATGTTCTGGAGACTGGGCGGGATTTCCACTCGCGGCCGCACCGAAAAGCAAAGGCCGTGCGCCTGGTTCACGCCATGGTAGGGATCCTGGCCGAGGATGACCACCTTGACCTTGTCGAAGGGGGTGTGGTCGAGCGCCGCGAAGTATTCGCCGCCGCGCGGGTAGATGACTTTCCTTGCCTGGATCTCCTTCTTCAGGAATTCACGCAGGTCCCGCATGTAGGGCTGGGAAAACTCGCGAAGGAGTCGTGCCTTCCACGAGGGCTCGAGGCGCACTTTGTCGTCGCCCATGGACGCCGGGGCCGGAGCCGTACTCGCCGGAACTTCCGCCTGAGGCGCGCCGGGTCGAGTCTCGCGGCGCCCGCGCAGCTTCCATACGGGAGCGAGCCCCATCTCCTCCAGATAGCGCTCGCTGCGCGCGCTCACAGGTCGAGCGCCAGGACCAGCGCGTCCTCGCGGCCGCGGCGCGCCGGATAGTAGCCGCGCCGGACGCCGACTTGCTTGAAGCCGTAGCCGGAATACAGGCGCCGCCCGACTTCGTTTGTGGGCCGGACTTCGAGGAACAGGACCTTCGCCTCATGCGCCCTCGCGATCGCCACGACGTGCGCGAGCAGGCTGCGCCCATGGCCGCGGCGCTGCGCGTGGGCGGCGACGCTCAAATTGAGGAGATGGGCTTCGCCGGCTGCGAGCATAAGCACCGCGTAACCGATGAGCTTCGTGCCGTCGCGGTACGCCCAGCATCCGTATCCCGCGCGCATCGAGTCGCGGAAATTCCCGAGCGTCCAGGGAAATTCGTAGAGGCCCTCCTCGATCTCGATCAATGCGCGAAGATCGGCCTCGCTCATCGGCTCGAGGCTGGGGGCAGGTCGCAGTACCGCGCTCATCAGCGTTCGCTCGTCTTGAGCGCGACCTTGTCGCGCAGATATACAGGCACCGCCGTGGCGGCGTCCTTCGCTTCCCCGGCGGCGAAGCGCGGCATCGCGAGCTTCAGCACCGCGCGCGCGCTCGGGGCCGCTTCGGGACGGATCGCCGCAACGCATTGTCCGAGCCGCGCCGCGAGGCGTTCGCGATAAGCGGCGAAACCGTCGCCGCAGCCCGTCCAGTCCTCGCCCGGCGCGACCGGCACCGCCTCGGGCCGGTACAGGCCGGGAGGGGAAACCTCTTCCCATGCGGTGCCCGCCCTCCGGTAGGCGGCATGATACACCTCGTCCCTATGCGCATCGAGGCAGGCGATCACCCGCCCGCCCGCGGCATCGCTCACTGCTTCCTCGCTCAGGGCGAGCAGCGAGCCCACGCCGATCACGCCGATGCCGCGCGCGAGCGCGAGTCCCTGCGTCACGCCCGCCGCGATGCGAAGGCCCGTGAACGAGCCCGGCCCTTGGCCGTAGGCGATGCCGTGGATCTGCGCGAGCTCGATGCGCGCTTCGGCGAGCACTTCATCGACCATGCCGAGGATCATCTCCGCCTGGCGCTGGCCCGCGCGCTCGTGACGCGAGAACAGAGCCTCGCCGCGGCTTGCCGCGACCGAGCAGAAATCGGTGGACGTATCGATTGCGAGCAGGTTCATGGTCGCGCGGGAATTCTATCGGATCGCACAGGCGCCCGCGGCGCTTGACGCCGGGCGCTTCAGCCCCGATGATTGTCCCGGAAAACAAAGCACCCGCCCGGAGGAAAACACATGCGTCACTGGATCGCGTCGATTGCCCTGGCGCTCCTCGCCGGTCCCGCTTTCGCGCAGGACGCCTATCCGAGCCGCCCCATCACGATGGTCGTGGCGTTCCCGCCGGGCGGCGTGGCGGACATCACCGCACGCCCCACGGCGTTCGCGATGGAAAAGGTGTTGAAGCAGCGCGTCATCATCGAGAACAAGCCCGGCGCCGCGGGGGCCACGGGCAACGCCACTGTCGCGAACGCGAAGCCGGACGGGTATACGCTGCTGATGGCGCTCTCGTCCATTTCGGTGATCCCGGAAGCGGAGCGTCTCCAGGGACACAAGCCGCCCTACGAACTGAACCAGCTCGCTCCAATCGCCCTGATCTCCGCCGACCCCGTCGTCCTCGTGGTGCGCAAGGAAGCGCCCTGGGCGACCGTGAAGGATTTCGTCGAGGACGCGAAGAAGCGTCCCGGCAAGATCAGCTACAGCTCTTCCGGGATATTCGGCGCGCTGCATATGCCTTTCACCCTGCTCGAGCATGCCACGGGGACGACGCTGTGGCACGTTCCCTACAGCGGCGGCGGACCGGCGCTGCAGGCCCTGCTCGGCTCGCAGGTGGATTCCACGGTCGGCGGCCCGGCGGCCATGATCGGCCAGATCAAGGGGGGGCGGCTGCGGCCGCTCGCGAGCTTCGGGAGCAAGAGGCTCGCCTCGCTTCCGGACGTGCCGACACTGAAGGAGCTCGGGGTCGACGCCGAGTACTTCATCTGGGCGGGATTGATGGCGCCCGCCGCGACTCCGCCGGCCGTCCAGCAGAAGCTGCGCGATTCGGTGCGCCAGACCGTGCAGGACCCCGACTTCCGCAACGCCATGGCGAAGGTCGAGACGCCGATCAACTATCTCGACGCGCCCGAGTTCCAGAAATTCTGGGACGCGGACGCGAACAAGCTCGCCGAGGCGGTGAAGCGCGTCAAGATCGTCGAGCAGAGGGACTAGGCCGGGAATGGCCGCAGCACAAGGCAAGGTCATCATCACCTGCGCCGTGACCGGCGCAATCCACACGCCGACGATGTCGCCGCACCTTCCGGTGACGCCGGAGGAGATCGCCGAAGGCGCGATCGGCGCGGCGCAGGCGGGCGCGGCGATCGTGCACCTGCACGCGCGCGAGCCCGCGGACGGACGGCCGACTCAGGATCCGAAGATGTTTATGCGCTTCCTCCCGAGGATCAAGGCGGCCTCGAATGTCGTCATCAATCTCACCACAGGCGGCGCGCCGACCATGACAGTCGAGGAGCGGCTGCAGCCGGCGCTGCAGCTCAAGCCCGAAGTGGCTTCGTTGAACATGGGTTCCATGAACTTCGGGCTGTACGAGATGCTGGGACGCTACAAAGAGTGGAAATACGACTGGGAAAAGCCCTACCTCGCGGGCTCGGACGAGCGCATCTTCAGGAACACGTTCAAGGACATTGCTTACATCCTTCAATCCTGCAGCGGCAACGACACCCGCTTCGAGATCGAGTGCTACGACATCGGCCACTTGTATACAGCGGCGCATTTCCTCGACCGCAAGCTCGTGAAGCCGCCGCTCTTTATCCAGTCGGTGTTCGGCATCCGCGGCGGCATCGGCCCGCATCCCGAGGACGTGATGCACATGAAGCGCACCGCCGACCGCCTGTTCGGCGACCAGTATCTGTGGTCGGTGCTGGGCGCCGGGCGCAACCAGATGTTCGTCGCCGCGATGTCCGCGGTCATGGGCGGAAACGTGCGCGTGGGGCTGGAGGACAGCCTCTGGCTCGGCCGCGGCACGCTCGCGAAGAGCAACGCGGAGCAGGTCACGAAGATCCGCCGGATCCTGGAGGAGCTCGGATTGCAGATCGCGACCCCCGACGAGGGGCGCGAGATGCTCAAGCTCAAGGGTGCACGAAACGTCGCATTCTAGAGGTGAAAGACCGATGAAGAGCTACAGGATCGCCGTCATCGCCGGAGACGGCATCGGGAAAGAGGTCGTGCCCGAGGGTGTGCGCGTGCTCGAGGCCGCCGGCAGGAAATTCGGCATCGAGTTCAAATGGGACGAATTTCCCTGGAGCTGCGAGTACCGCATGAAGCACGGGCGCATGATGCCGGAAGACGGCCTCGCGACCATCCGGAATCACGACGCCGTGTTCTTCGGCGCCTGCGGATTTCCCGGCGTGCCCGATCACGTGTCCCTGTGGGAGCTGCTGATCCCGATGCGGCGCGGCTTCGATCTGTACGTGAACCTGCGCCCGGTGCGCCTGATGCCGGGGATCCAGTCGCCGCTCGCCGGGCGCAAGCAAGGCGATATCGATTTCTGGGTGGTGCGCGAGAACACCGAAGGCGAATACTCGTCGATCGGCGGGCGCATCTTCGAAGGCACGGAGCGGGAAACCGTGGTGCAGCAGAGCACCTTCACGCGGGCGGGCACCGACCGCATACTCCAGTACGCGTTCGAGCTCGCGAAGAGCCGCCCGAAGAAGCATCTCACCTCGGCCACCAAGTCGAACGGGATCTCGATCACGATGCCCTACTGGGACGAGCGCGTCCGAGCCATGGCGGCGCGCTACCCCGAGGTGAAGACCGACCAGTACCACATCGACATCCTCACCGCGCACTTCGTGCAGCACCCGGACTGGTTCGACGTCGTGGTGGGGTCGAACCTCTTCGGCGACATCCTCTCCGACCTCGGGCCCGCCTGCACCGGCACCATCGGCATCGCGCCCTCGGGCAACATCAACCCCGAGCGCAAATTCCCGTCGGTGTTCGAGCCGGTGCACGGCTCGGCCCCGGACATCGCGGGCCAGAGCATCGCGAACCCGATCGGGCAGATCTGGTCGGGGGCGATGATGCTCGGGCACCTCGGGCACCGGGACGCGGGCGAGGCCATCGTGCGCGCGATCGAGCGCGTGCTCACGGAGGGCCCGCGGACGCGCGACATCGGAGGCAAGGCTTCGACCAGCGACGTCGGCAAGGCGATCGCCGCCGTGTTGTGAATCCCCGGAGATCCTCTCAGGGCCGGTTTTGGCCGGCGGTGCGCTCGCGGTAGATGTCGCGGCCGTGGTCGTGGACGTCGCGCCGCAGCTGCCGGCGCTGCTCGGGAGTCATGCGCGCGTCGCGATTGGCGTCGCGGTTCGTGGTATCGCGCGCCGGCACCTGCTGAGGCGGCGTCGGGCGTCCCGGCGCGCCGCGACCGAGTGCGCGGTTGCCTTGGCCGTGCTGGGCCGCCGCCGGAAGCGAGGCGAGCAGGATCAGGGCGGCACCTCCCAACGCGATCAGGAACCTCACGCTCGCCTCCATGGAACACTTCATTCTCGGCCGTGTGCGCAGATTAGACCGCGTTTGTAAGTTATTTACGACGCCCGAGCCGGCGATTGTAACAACTTGTTTCCACGCCGCTCCGGGCAATGCGCGGTTACGTTCGACCTGTAACAGCGCTGCCGACCGGGTTACGATACGCCGATGACCGAGCCCAAGACAAGAATTCTGGTGGTCGACGACGATCTGCGCCTGCGCGACCTGCTGCAACGCTATCTGACCGAGCAGGGGTTCGGCGTGCACACCGTTCCGGATGCGGCGGGCATGGATAAGCTGCTCGGGCGCGAGCGCGTCGATCTGCTGGTGCTCGACCTGATGCTCCCCGGCGAGGACGGCCTGACGATCTGCCGCCGGCTGCGCGGCGCGAAGAACACGGTCCCCATCATCATGCTGACCGCGAAGGGCGAGGACGTGGACCGCATCGTCGGCCTCGAGATGGGCGCGGACGACTACCTGCCCAAGCCCTTCAACCCGCGCGAGCTGGTGGCGCGCATCAACGCGGTATTGCGCCGCCGCGCGGCGCCGCTGCCTCCGGGCGCGCCCGCAGTCGAGCAAGAGGAGGTCAGCTTCGGGAACATGACGGTCAACCTCGCCACGCGCACGCTGGAGCGCGACGGCCACTCGCTGCCGCTCACCACGGGCGAGTTCGCCCTGCTCAAGGTCCTCGTCACGAACCCGAGGACGCCGCTGTCGCGCGACAAGCTGATGGAGCTCGCGCGCGGTCGCGAGTACGAGGTGTTCGACCGCTCGATCGACGTGCAGGTCTCGCGCCTGCGCAAGCTCGTCGAGAAGGATCCGGCGCATCCCGCCTACATCCAGACCGTGTGGGGGTTCGGCTACGTATTCGTGCCCGACGGCCGGCCGCAATAATGAGCGCCATGGTTTTGTGGCCGCGCTCGCTGCTTTGGCGCACCTTCATCCTGCTCGCAGTCTTGGTCGTGGCGACCACGGCCGCGTGGTTCGAGATCTTCCGCGCCTCCGAGGTCGAGCCGCGCGCGCGCCAGATCTCGCAGAACCTCGTCAGCATCGTCAACATCACCCGCACCGCGCTCGTCAATTCCCAGCCCGAGCTGCGCCGCGAGCTGCTCTCCGAGCTCGCCGAGCGCGAAGGCATACAGGTGTACACCGCCGAGCCCGGCGAGCGCCTCGCGCCGCCGGCCGACAGGCCCGTGTTGAACCTGGCGCTCGAGCTGGCGCGGCAGCAGCTCGGCGAGGGCACGCGCTTCGCCGGCGAGCGCGACGGCAAGCCCGGCTTGTGGCTGAGTTTCCACATCGACGACGACGAGTATTGGCTCCGCATTCCCCGCGAGCGCATCGAGCGGCAGATCGCCCTGCGCTGGCTCGGCTGGGGGGCGCTCGCCCTGGCGCTGTCGCTGCTCGCCGCGTACTTCATCGTGTCCCGGCTCAACCGCCCCTTGCGCGCGCTCGCCTCGGGCGCCGGCGCGATCGGCAAGGGAAAAATACCCGAGCCGGTCCCCGAGTCCGGCCCCGAGGAGCTGCGCACCTTGTCTCATGCCTTCAACCAGATGTCGAAGGACCTCGCGCGCCTGGACGCCGACCGCGCCCTGATTCTCGCCGGCGTCTCCCACGACCTGCGTACGCCGCTCTCGAGGCTCAGGCTCGGCCTGGAGATGAGCGGGGCCGACGCGCAGCTCCGGGAGGGAATGACCGCCGACATCGAGGAGATGGACCGCACCATCAACCAGTTTCTCGATTTTGCGAGGACCGACGGCGGCGAGCCCGTGCAGAGCGCCGATCTCGCCGCGATCGCGG
>Ga0209377_1002144_pt1 | contig 12888 bp, 16 predicted proteins | sample GraSoiAngelo_141_FD_185898 | JGI IMG/M metagenome (GOLD analysis project Ga0209377, IMG submission 185898) | Grasslands soil microbial communities from the Angelo Coastal Reserve, California, USA - 14_0929_12_40cm (SPAdes) (version 2) | ecosystem: Environmental > Terrestrial > Soil > Grasslands ...
ACCCTGGACGGCAGCGTGGCCGGGTCCTGGGCCGGCGTCGGCCGCGACCAGCTCCAGTGGCTGAACCAGACGCTGTCCAGCTGGCCCAAGGACAAGCCGATCGTGATCTTCAGCCACAATCCCCTCTACGAATACTACCCGCCATGGAACTTCTGGGTGCGTGACTGGCGGGAGGTCCACGAGGTGCTGAGGCCGTACTCGAACGTCACCAACATCCACGGCCACACGCACCAGGTGCTCTACAACGAGATTGGCAAGCTGCGTTCCATCGGCATGCTCGCCACCTCCTGGCCGTGGCCCTACGCGCCCGAGGGCGTCCCGGCGCTCACCAAATGCATGGTCCGCGCGGACCCCGGCGACTTCTTCGACGGCGTCGGCTATTCGCGGCTGACGATGAACGCCGCGAGCAAGATCGAGAACGAGTACGTGATGTGGCGGAAGGACACCTTCGCGGAGGCGGCCGTCGATTCGGGGTGCGGGGACAACGTCAACCAGGTCCTCCACCCGCGCATCGCGGACCAGGAATGGACTTACTACGGCGCGTACAAGTGAGCCACGACCACGAGAGGAGACGGCCATGAAAACGATTCGAATCGGTCTCATCGCGGCGGGCGTCCTCGTCGGCTCGCTCCTGATCGTCAGTTCCGCTCGCGCGCACAAGGACAAGCACACGCCCCAGCAGCTCAAGGCGTTCGAGGAAGTGTTCATGGAGCAGGTGCGGATCGGCGACCTGCTCTTCCACGGAGACGATGCCACGGCGAAGAAGCTGAACGTCCAGCTCTCCCGGACCGGCATGGCGTGCGCGATGTGTCATCCGTTCGGGTCGGACAACCATCCGCACGAGTTTCCCAAGTTCCAGGAGCAGATCGGCCAGTTCGCCACGCTCCGTGACATGATCAACTGGTGCATCGAGAAGCCGAACGAGGGCGTGAAGATCGATTCGGACTCGCCCGCGATGAAGGCGCTCGAGGCGTACATCTACTGGTCGAACCGGGGCTCCAAACTCGATCCTGGCAGGCACTGAGTCGCTGCAGGGAACCGTCATGGCTCGCCAGTCCGACCATCGCGCGTGCGGTTTCTCGAGGCGAGGCTTCTTCGGGCTCGCCTCGACGGCTGCGGGGCTCTTCATCCGGGAAGCGTGGGCGGGCTCCCGGAAGGGGCGGCTCATCGGCGGCGATCCCGCGCTTCTTTCGCCGTTCGAGCGTGAGCATTTCCCTTCGCTCAGCCTTCCGCCGAGGACCCGCAACGGCGCCAAGGTCCCGATCGTCGTCGAGATGTCGCACCCGATGACGCCGGACCACCAGGTGACGAGCCTCGAGGTGGTGAACGAGACGGACCCCATTCCCGGCAAGGGGAGGTTCCACTTCACGCCTGGCAACGGCGCCATCTACGTGGCCTTCCAGGCGCGCATGGACGAAGGCGACTCCGAGGTGACGGTCACGGCGGATTGCAACCGTCACGGCCGGTGGCAGATCCGCCGGCGCATCAGCATCCCGGAGGGGGCCGGGGGGTGCGCCGGCGAGGCGCCCGCGTGGGGACGCGTCGCCGGTGACGACATCCACTCGCCGGAGATCCGCATCCCGGAGCAGGTGCAGCGCGGCGGGATCCGCCGCGGCGAGGTCATCCACCCGCAGCTCAAGATCAGGCACCCGAACCGGACGGGGCTCGCCGAGCACGACGGCTCCTTCGTGCGTGCATCCGAGCCGCTCTACCTGGAGAAGATGGAGGTCCGGTTTGGAGGGGAGGCCGTGAGCAAGTTCGAGTTCACGCCGGCGCTGAGCGACGATCCGTTCATCACCTTCGCGCTTCTGGCCAGCCGCGAAGGGTCTCTCGAGGTCCGCCTTGTGAACAACCGCGGCCAGCGCTTCGAGACGGCGCACGAGATCAGCTTCTCGTGACGCCCGGAGGTATCCAGGATGCGTAAGCTCACCGTCATCATGGGAGTGCTGGCACTGGCCTTCGGCGCCTTCGCGGGGGAGCCTTCCTCGGCCGCAGCCGCTCCACAGGGCGCCGCGGAGGCCCGCAAGACCCTCGCCGACTTCTTCCTGCGGACGAAGGGAGCGACACGCGTCGTCTCCGCCTCCGAGGTATGGGAAGGCATCCGGTCCGGGAAGAGCAGGTACCGGGTGGTCGACGTCCGTCAGCCCGAGGAATACGAGAAGGGCCACGTGCCCGGCGCGATCAACATCCCCCTCGACGTGCTCTTCCGCCCGGAGAGCCTGGAGATGCTGCCCGTCGCCGGAGACCCGATCGTGCTGGTCTGCCACTCCGGGCACATGGAGTCGATGGCGCTCGGGGGACTCGCCGCGCTGGGCTACGAACCGTACGTCCTGCGCTTCGGGATGATCGGCTGGAATGCCGAGACCAAGGTCAAGGTGGCTGGCTCGCCCCGGCAGGAGGCCGACGTGGTCCGCGGCCTCGGCGGTCCCATTGAGAGGTAGCGACGTGGAGGAAGGAGCTGCGCGTCCGATAGCTCCCGGTCGGCTGCATTCACCCCCGGTTGACGAGGAGGGCGGCGTCGCGCACGACCCGCTCCACGGCATCGGCGTCCTCCGGATCGTAGTAGCCGCGGATCCGCCCCTCACCGTCCACGAGCACGAGGTGGGTCCCGTGGAACATACCGTCCCGGCCTTGATGCTCCGGCGCGCGCCCCATACTGACTCGCAGCCCACGCACCACGGTGTCATGAACCTCGTCGGCCGGTCCGGTGAGGAAGGTCCACATCCGCGGGCTGGCGCGGTGTTCCCGTGCGTAGACAGCGAGCCGGGCGGGATCGTCGAACTCGGGGTCCACGCTGATCGAGACGAGGTGAAAAGCGGGCTCGAGGTTTCGCGTTCGCCCCTGGATCCGCGCCATCTGCCGGGTGATTGCCGGGCAGACCGTGTCGCACCGTGTGAAGATGAAGCTCGCCACCCACACGCGCCCCGCGAGATCCTTCGAACCGAAGGGGCTGCCATCTTGCGCGGTGAGCTCGAATGGCGGCAAGGTTCCGAGGACCTTCAGCCGCGGTGGCAGGGGCGTGCTGAGCGCCCACACGATCGGCCAGGCGGCGATGAACGCGACGAGGAGCGCCCAGGCGACCGGGCGCGCCACTACGGCGCTCACTGCGCGTTGGAAGCGATCGCGAAAGGCCGCTGGGCTTGCGGTGGACACGCTACCAGGATTGTAGCAGCGGGAGGTGAGGCTTGAGCACCGCGGTCGCGCCCGAGCACGGCCACACCACGGCGGCATGGCCTCCGGACGCCCAGTACGGCTCCGCGACGCCCGGGAAGATCGGGATGTGGATCTTCCTCATCTCCGATGCCTTCTCCTTTGGCGGTCTGCTCATCGCGGAAGGCATCCTCTATGCGGGCCACCGCCCCTGGCGGCAGCCCGGGGAGCCGGAGCTCGGGATCCTCTTCACCGCGGCGCTCACCTTCATCCTCGTCTGCACGAGCCTCACGAACGTCCTCGGCTGGGCGGCCGCCGCCGACGGGCGGCGGAGGCAGGCGGCGGTCCTGCTCGGTCTGACGGCATTCGGCGGCGCCCTTTTCCTCGTCGGGCAGTACCAGGAGTGGTTCGGGATCTGGGCACCCGGGCTGCTGCACGAAGGGCTCGTCTTCGGCCAGTCGCCGCGGGCGAGCACCTTCTTCGTCATCACCGGTTACCACGGCCTCCACGTCCTGATCGGCGTCGTCTACATCCTCGCGATCCTCGCCGGGTACCTGCGCGGCCGGGTCAATGAACGCCAGATCGAGCTCCTCGGGCTGTACTGGTGCTTCGTCGACTTCGTCTGGGTGTTCGTGTTCTCGTTCGTCTACCTGCTCCCCTCCCTGAGCGCCGCATGAGCGAAAAGGAGATCCTCGAGCCCAAGGTTTCCTCGGTGACCCACGTCCCGGGGGCGAGGGAACGCACGCCGTATCTCGCCGCGTTCGGCGTGCTGGTCGCGCTCACCCTGGTGGAGATCGGCGTGGTGCGCAGCGGTGGGATCGCTCACCGCGCGGCAGTCGTCGCGCTCATCGCCATCGCCATGGCGAAGGCGGCGCTCATCGCGCTCTTCTACATGCACCTGCGCTACGAGACGCGGATCCTGAAACTGACGGTGCTCGGCCCGCTCGTGGCACCCGCCGTCTACGGGCTCCTGCTCATGCTCGATTCCGCCGCGAGGCACATGCCATGAAGCTCGCCCTTCTTCTCGCCATCGCAAGCTGTCCGGCCCTGGCGCTCGCCTGCCCGGTGTGCGCGCGGGACGGGACGCCCCATCTCGCGCTCGTGCTCGGGGCCATGATCGCGGTCCCGTACGCGGTTGCCGCCCTGGCCCTTTACGCGATCCGGGGAGGCGGGCGATGACCGCGGCGCCCCTGCCGGAGCACGGGTACGGACTGCCGCACGACGTCTCGGTGGACGGGTTCCGCGTCGACGAGCTCATCCACTTCACGCTCGCGGCGATCACGGTGATCTTCGTGGTGGTGGCGGCGTCGCTGATCTGGTCGTTCGTGAAGCACCGGAGCGGACCGGCGCTCTACTCGCACGGGACGCGCGGCTCGATCGGGCTGGTGGTCGGCGCCGTGGCGCTGGTCCTCGTCGGTGTCGACGGGAACCTCTTCATCCACACGCTCGGCGACATGCACCAGTATTTCTGGAACTTCAAACGCGCGGAGGCGGCGCAGGGCGCGGTCCTTATCGAGGTCAACGCGCACCAATGGTCGTGGGACGCCCGCTACCCCGGCGCGGACGGAAGATTCGGAACGCCGGACGACGTCATCACGACCGACGACATCCGGATCCCCGTCGGAGTCCCCGTGGTCGTCCAACTCGCCTCTACGGACGTGATCCATTCCCTCTACCTGCCGAATCTCCGGGTGAAGCAGGACGCGGTGCCCGGAATGATCACCCGGATCACGTTCCAGGCGAAGATCCCGGGCGAGTACGAGATCGCCTGCGCGCAGCACTGCGGGCCGAACCACTACAAGATGCGCGCCGTCCTGACCGTGCTCGCCCCAGACGCCTTCCGCAACTGGCTCGCGGATGCAGGGGAGGACGCGCGGCGCGCGTACGACCCGGAGGACAAGGAGGCCCACTGGGGCTGGGAGTGGAGGAGGTTCGAGCCGTGAGCACCGCTGCACAAGCGCTCGCCGAGGCGGCGCAGCCGATCCACCCGCCGCCCACGTCGTTCTGGCGCCAGTACGTTTTTTCCATCGACCACAAGGTGATCGCCAAGCAGTTCCTCTGGGCAGGCCTCCTCTTCCTGCTCGTGGGCGGGACGCTCGCGATGCTCATCCGCTGGCAATGGGCGTATCCCTACCGCCCGGTCCCGGTGATCGGCCAGCTTTTCCTTCGCGAGAACGGCGGGGTGATCGGTCCGGCGACCTACCAGCAGATCTTCACCACCCACGGCCTGATCATGATCTTCTTCGCCGTGACCCCGGTGCTCATCGGCTGCTTCGGCAACTTCCTCATCCCGCTCATGATCGGCGCGCGCGATATGGCGTTCCCGAAGCTGAACATGTACTCGTTCTGGACCTTCCTCCTCTCGCAGCTGCTCGTCCTCGCCTCCTTCTTCACCGATCTCGGCTCGGCCGGCGCGGGCTGGACCACGTACCCGCCGCTCTCCACGAACGTCGGCACGCCCGGGCCCGGCCAGACGCTGGTCGTAGCCGCGATCTTCGTCACCGGCGTCTCCTCGACGATGGGAGCGATCAACTACGTCACCACCGTCATCCGGATGCGCGCGCCCGGGATGGGCTACATGCGGCTTCCGCTCACGATGTGGGGGCTCTGGCTGACCGCCATCCTGAACGCGCTCTTCGTCCCGGTGCTCGGGTCGGCGGCGCTGCTCCTTCTCCTCGACCGGAATTTCGGGACCCAGTTTTTCGTCGCCGGCGCTTCGGCGGTGCGCGGAGGCGGCGACCCCATCCTCTTCCAGCACCTCTTCTGGATCTTCGGCCACCCGGAGGTCTACATCCTGATCCTCCCCGCCTGGGGGATCCTCGGCGACGTCATCCCCTTCTTCGCCCGCAAGCCGCACCACTGGTACAAGGGCACGGTCTGGGCGATGGTGATCGTGACCGTCCTCTCCGCGATGGTCTACGGACACCACATGTTCATGACCGGCATGAGCCCGCTGCTCGGCGAAGGGTTCATGCTCTTCACGCTCCTCATCAGCGCGCCATCGATGGTGGTGGTGCTGAACTGGGCGCTGACGCTCTGGCGCGCGTCCATCCGCTTCGACACTCCCATGCTCTTCGCGCTCGCGACCGTGTTCGTCTTCGGGGTGGGCGGGCTCACCGGGTTGTTCCTGGCCGATATCTCCATGGACCTCTACCTGCACGACACGATGTTCGTGGTCGGCCACTTCCATTTCACCATGGCCGCTGCTTCGTTCATCGGGGCGATGACGGGAGTCTATTTCTGGTTCCCGAAAATCTTCGGGAGGAAGCTCGACGAGCGGCTGGGCAAGGCGCACTTCTGGTTCACCTTCGTCGGGATCACGCTCGTTTTCGCGGGTCAGCTTCTCGCGGGCTACGCCGGGCAGCAGCGCCGCCTGTTCGATCCGTTCCAATACACCTTCATCCAGGGGCTCCGGGGACTGAACCGGTGGACGAGCTTCTTCGCCTTCGCGCTCTTCGCCGGGCAGTTCATCTTCGTCTGGAACTTCTTCAAGACGCTTTTCGGCAAGGCCGTCCCCGCGGGCGAGAATCCCTGGCAGGTGACGACGCTCGAGTGGACCGCGACAGGGTCGCCGCCGCCGTTCCACAACTTCGACCGCATCCCCGAGGTCGTACGCGGGCCGCACGAGTTCTCGAATCCGGAAGTGCGCCGCCTCACCGGCCGCGACTTCGCCGGGCAGTCCGAGGTGCTGCCGGGCAGCGCCGGGCCCGCGCTGGCCGCGGCGAGGGGTTGAGCCGTGCCGGGCACGAACGTCCGCCGCCCCCCCGCGGACCTGCCGGCGCCGGAGGTCCCCGATCTCCACCGCTACCGGCTCCGCCGGACCGAGGGCGAGGTCACCTCGTACGTCGGGATGATCATCTTCCTCGGCTCCTGGGCGATGATGTTCGCGGCGCTCTTCTTCGCCTACGCGGTGGTGCGGCTGCGCGCGCCGATGTGGCCTCCACCCGATCAGCCGGCGCTCCCCATCCTCGTCCCGGGATTGAACACGGCCGTGATCGCGGCGTCGAGCCTCGCGGTCGTGCTCGCCTCCCGCGCCCATGCGCTCGGACGGCACCGGCGCGCCTCCATCGGGCTCGGCGTGGCCGCCGGTCTCGGCGCGCTCTTCCTCGGACTCCAGATCCTGGTCTGGGTGGGGGTCTGGCGCGCCGGGCTACTGCCGAGCGGCGGCCCGTACCCGTCGGCCTTCTACGCCCTCACCGCCTTTCATGCGTTGCACGTCCTCGTCGGACTCGCGGCGCTCGGTGTGCTCGCCATCCGCGCGCGGCCACCGCGCGGGACGACGCGGAGCGCGGTGCGGCTCTGGGGGATGTTCTGGCACTTCGTCGACGCCGTCTGGGTCGCCCTGTACGTCGCGGTCTATCTGGTCTGACCGCGGGAGGATCGGACATGTCGCGCAGGGCCCTCCTCCTCGTCCTAGCCTCGGCAGCCGCCGCCGCTGGCTGCAAGGGGTACCGCACGCAGGGGTTCAAGGAGCCGATGAAGCTGGGCGGGAAAACGATCTCCGCCTCGGTGCTCACGGACGGTCAGATCGCCTACGTCCTCCACTGCCGGGCCTGCCACGGCGACAAGGGCGACGGAAAGGGACCCGCCGCGGCCGGGGTCCGGCCTCCGCCGCGCGACTTCACGCTCGGGTCTTTCAAATTCGGCGCCGTCCCCGGCGGCACACTGCCGAACGATGACGACTTCCTGCGCATCGTCCGCTTCGGCCTGCACGGCACCGCGATGCGTGCCTGGGACGGCGTCCCCGAGCCGAATCTCCTGGCGATCATCCAGTACCTGAAGACGTTCTCGGAGCGTTGGAGGGACGAGGAACCCGGCGAGCCGATCGTCCCGACGCCGGACCCGTGGCAGGGCAAGGATGCGGCGGCCGTGGACCGCGGAAGGGCTGTGTACCACGCCTTGGCGCAGTGCCTGGGGTGCCATCCGGCCTTCGCGCCGAAGCGGTACATCTACGAGGCGACGAAGCAGGTCAAGGGGAAGGGCACCACCAAATTCCGTCAGGACATGTACGGGTCCGAGCTGACGAAGAGCGAGTACGGAGTGAAGCTCCTCCCGCCCGACTTCACGCGCACCGACCTTCGCTCGGTACGGCCCGAGCACCAACTCGAGGATCTCTACCGCGTGATCGTGTCGGGCGTGGGCGGCACCGCGATGCCCACCTGGCGGGGTGCGCTGCCCGAGGAGGATCTCTGGGCGCTCGTCCACTTCGTCGACTCGCTGGTGAAGATCAAGGGGACAGATGCACCCCGCCGCCTCCGGGCCGAGTGGCAGGCGGACGATGCCGTATGGAGCCCGCCACCGAAGTAATCAACTCCGTTCAACCTCGTACTCGGCCGGCGTCACCGGCGAGAATTACCTGCGCGGTCCGCGTGCTCACGCCGCTTCGATCCGGAAGGCCGGAGGGTCGATGCGCGTCGATCCGCATTCGGGGCACGAGCCCGGGCGCGTCAGGCGCCCGCGTCGAACGAAGGCGTACCCGCAGGCGATGCAACTCGCCGGTTCGATGACCAGCCGTTCGCCGCGAGCGCGCATGGATCGCTCCAGGTGCTCGAGATGTCCGGCGACGTCCTTCTCGCGGATGGAGACCCGCTCCGACAGCTCGCGGGACGTCGCGGCTCCGCGCAGCAATTCCTCGCGGATCGCCTCTCGTATCGTCTGCGTCCGCTCCACGTCGCGAGCATGCACCCCGCCCGGGACGTGTCAATTGGCCGGGCCTTCCCACGACGAGCGCGTCGTCGTCGGTGGAGGAGGCATTCCATCGCATGTAGCGCCGGGCGTTCGGCCCTGCTAAGACTTGCAGTGGAGAACCCGCGAAGCCACGGATTGTGCCGTTTGGCACGGATCGTGCTCGTGCCAAATTGCGCATGGAGCGAAGCACTCCGCAAAAGAGGCGCATCGGCGCCACCTCTTTCCAGCTCAGCCCGGTGGTTCTGGAGCCTCTGCCGCACCCCGACGATTCGCTCCTGGCGCGCTCGTTCCGGGAGCAGGTGCTGCCCGCACTCACGCCCATCGCTTTGGATCACGCGCACCCGTTGCCCGATCTTCCGGCAGGCTCCATCGGGCTCCTCGTGCGCTTCCAGCGGCATTCCGAACGCCGCATCGGAGTCGTTCTCGTCCCTCCGCTGCTGCCGCAGTGGCTGACCGTGCAGGGCCCGAAGCACTCGATGACAGTGCGCGTCGAACACGCCATCGCGCGATACATCTCGGACCTCTTCACCACTTTGCCGGTCGAGAAATCCTGGTCGTTCCGCGTCACGCGGACCGACGAGCCCGCGCAGCTGCGTTTCGTGTTCCGGAACGTCGCCTGATCCTGCCCGGCAGGCACCTGCGTCGGATGTAACTCCAAGCGTTCGTCGTGGGGCAGTCTCTTGACGCCCGCATCCGTTTTGGCCTACAGGGCGGCGCGGACTCAGCTTCCACAGACCAATAGGGGAATACCATGAGTGGATCCGATCAGGGCCGCACGCGGCTTCTGTCTTGGGGAATGGTGCTCACCTGTCTCGCATTCACGGTCAGCTGCGCGATGACTTCTGCAGCGCAGGGAGGAGCCGCCGCCGAGCCGGCCAAGGCCCACGAAGTCCGATCCGTTTCACAAGAGATGCTCAACGCCGCGCTGGACGACGAGAGGAACTGGATCCACCCGAACAAGGATTACACGCAGACCCGCTATTCCAAGGCTGCCCAGATCAACACCAGCAACGTCGCGAAGCTGCGCCCCGCCTTCGTGTTCCAGACCGCGGTGGTGGAGTCGATGGAAGTCTCGCCCATCGTCGTGGACGGCGTGATGTTCATCACCACGTCATACGACCACGTCTACGCCGTCGATGCCGCCAGCGGTCAGGAGCTCTGGCACTACAAGCACCCCATGGGTCCCACGACCACGTTCTGCTGCGGGCCGAACAACCGTGGCGTCGCAGTCTCCGGGAACAAGCTGTTCCTCGGCACGCTCGACGCAAAGCTCGTCGCGCTCGACAGCAAGAGCGGGAAGGTGATCTGGTCGACCGACATCGCCGATCCCGACAAAGGCTACAGCGAGACGATGGCCCCAGGCGTCGTCGACGGGAAGGTGCTGATCGGCACCAACGGCGGCGAGTATGGAATCCGTGGGTTCGTCAAAGCATTCGACGCGGAGACGGGCAAGCTGCTCTGGACGTTCTCCACCATCCCCGATCGCGGTTCCGAGGGCGTGTGGGCGACGCAAGACGCCACCGGCCGCGACATGCATCGGGACATCGACGCCGAGAAGGCGCAGCTCGCCAAAGGAAGGAAATTCGAGGCCACGCTGGGAGGCGGCGTCTGGATGACTCCCGCCGTTGACCTGAAGACCCGCACCATCTTCTTCGTGGTCGGCAATCCTTCGCCGGACCTGTATGGAGTGGAGCGGCCCGGCGACAACCTGTACACGGACTCCATGGTCGCCGTCGATCTCGATTCCGGAAAGTACAAGTGGCACTTCCAGTACGTCGCCCATGACGTCTGGGACCTCGACGCGGCCAGCCCGCCCATCCTGGTGGACGCGAAGGACAAGAGCGGCAACGTCATCCCCGCCGTCATCCACGGAGGCAAGACGGGGCACGTCTACGTGCATGACCGCAAGGACGGCAAGCTGATCCGGTTCTCCGAGGCCATGGTCCCGCAGGGCGGGGTGTGGACCTTGCCGACGCCGGAAGGTGCCCGGATGGAGCTGGGCGCCAACGGTGGCGTCGAATGGTCTCCGATGGCGTTCTCGCCCAAGACCAACTTCGCCTACGCGATCAACTTGATCCAGCCGATGACCTACCACGTGGAAGCGACCCAGTACCCTGACGGGAAGCTCTGGCTGGGCGGCGCTTTCAAGACCATCCCCGGCGTGCCGCAGACCGGCAACGTCACTGCGGTCGACGTCAATACCGGGAAGATCGCCTGGCAGGCGAAGACCGACCAGCCGATGATCGGCGGCATCAGCGCCACCGGCGGCGATCTGGTGTTCGCCGGCGAAGGCAACGGCCTCTTCAAGGCGTACGACGCGCGCTCAGGAAAGGTGCTCTGGACGTACCAGTGCGGCGCCGGCGTGAACGCCCCGCCCGTCACGTACGTCGTCGACGGCAAGCAGTACGTCGCCGTTGCCGCCGGTGGGAACACCCAGATCGACTTCAAGCGCGGCAACAGCGTGTTCGTGTTCTCGCTCGGTGAATGAGGCTGGATTCCAGGAGAGCCTTTCACATGGCGCTCCCGGCCCGGGATGCGGCGGCAGGATGAGGGTAGCGGTCCTCGCTGCCCTCTTCGTGTCGTTGCTCCCAGGCGCGCTCGTCTCGAAGGTCGACGTCTCGCCGGAACAGATCGAAGTCGGAAGGAAGAAAGCGGAATACTGCGCCGGATGCCACGGCGCGGACGGGAACTCCGAGCTGACCGACTACCCGATCCTCGCCGCCCAGACCACGCGCTACAGCTATCTGCAGCTGAAGGACTACAAGTCCGCACGACGCAAGGACGAGATGATGACTCCGGTCGCCGCGCAGCTGGAGAAACAAGACATGATCGATCTGGCCGCGTATTACGCGGCACAGCGGCCGAAGGGCCCGAGGATCCAGGCGGGGGAGGGCAGTGTCCCGTTCAAACCCGACCCTGCGCGTGTCGCCGCAGGGCGCAAGAAATCGGCCGAGGTGCTCTGCACCATGTGCCACCTGGGCGAGTTCGCGGGGCAGAACGAGGTCCCGAGAGTGGCCGGCCAGCACCCCGAGTACGTCATCAAGCAGCTGAAAGCCTTCAAGACCGGAGCGCGGACCAACGATGCCGGTACCATGTCGAGCGTCGCCAAGACTCTCTCCGATGAAGACATCGTGAACCTGGCGCACTACCTCGCGAGCCTCTGACAACCCATGTCCTTGGCCTTCGCCAAGGGGCTCACCCCGCGACCCGGGAGAGCCGGGGCGGCTGCCGCAGCCGCCCCGGCGGGCGCAAGCCGTCAGCGCGGATTGCTTGGGTTCTCGGTCTTGTTGTCCGGGCTGCTCGGGTTCATGTCCCCAGCGCCCTTGCTCGGCTGGCTCGAGGTGTCGGTGCTCGAGCCGGCGCTCGTGTCGGCGGCGGGTGCGTTCGGACTCGCAGGGCTGCTCGCGCGGCTGGCGTCGCTGGCCGAGGAGGGGCGAGAGCGATCCATGGTGGCAGGGCCGCGGCCCATCGGATGGCTCTTCTTGCCCTTGATCATCTTCCCGTTGCAGTCGCACATGCATTCGTCGTCCGCCTTCTTGTCCATCGCGGTGGCCTTGCCGTGTCGCTGGTCTGCGCGGTGGACTTGGTGGCGTCAGTGCCCTGCTGCGCGGTGGACTTGGTGGCGTCGGTGCCCTGCTGCGCGGTCGCCTTGCTGCTGTCATTGGTGGTGTCCTGGTTCTGCGCGCGGGCCGCGGGTACGGCGAGCGCCAGGCCGAGGACCGAAAGTGCGAAGAGCTTCATCGAATGCCTCCGTTCAAGGGTGTGCGTTCTGCAAGTGAGGGTGGCGACTATCCGACGCTGGGACAACGCACGGGCGCTCGGCAGCGGTGATCGAGAGGGGCGAGGAGGCGTCGGGACGCCCAAGGGAGGGGCGGGCGTGCGTCCACGGCCACGTGGCCGTGGGCGGCGAGTGCGTTTCGGCTCGACACCGGCCGCCGGTCGACCCGGCCGGCAGAGCGCGCGAAGACTGGCACTTCCGCTCGCCCGGCCTGTTTCCGTTCCTGCTGCAGTGCTACCTTCGGGAGCTTCCCGGGGCGGAACTCGAGGGCG